>Ga0315336_1001264_pt1 | contig 52191 bp, 44 predicted proteins | sample ASW5metaG_FD_204512 | JGI IMG/M metagenome (GOLD analysis project Ga0315336, IMG submission 204512) | Ammonia-oxidizing marine archaeal communities from Monterey Bay, California, United States - ASW #5 | ecosystem: Environmental > Aquatic > Marine > Intertidal zone | place: USA: California...
GCATGACCGCCGCGCCGGCCGACCCACCGGGGCTGGAGTTGCGACGTAATTCGAGCGGCGGCGGACGGACCAACAGGTTCCTTGGGAATCAAAAGGGTTTGCCTTGCGGCCGAGAAGATAAGAATGACCTTGGGAGGTCGCTCATGAAGGTCGGTCGGATGTACTCGCGTCTTGCTGGGGCTGTGCTTCTCGCATCGGCATTCCTGCTTATCGGCGGGGTTGCTGAAGTTGGCGGGATTTGGGCCAATCAAGCGGTCGCGCAAAGCGGCGGCAGCGTGCGCCCGCCGGCGGACGCCAAGCGCTGGTCGCCGTCCAAGCCAGGTACGATCAGACCGCAAGGCGGAGACGCGCAGAAGTTTGGTAAGCCGGGTGGGCAGCCCAAGACGCTTGGCCCACAGAAGAGCCGGTCCGGCATGTGGGGCGATATCCGGCGCGGCGTGCAGGGAAAGGTCTCGATCCCGCATCAGAGGGCCGGGTATCTCATTCAACCGGGTCAGACGTGGCGCACCTTGCGCAATACGAAGGTGTTCAATTTCGGCGTCTGGGTGCTGGCCGGCACGCTAATCGTGCTGTTCCTGTTCTTTGTCTACCGCCGGCGGATTCCGATCGATGGCGGTGAATCCGGCAAGACGGTGGAACGGTTCAACAATCTGGAACGCTTCGCCCATTGGCTGACTGCGGTGTCGTTCATCATCCTCGGTCTCTCCGGGCTCATCATGCTTTACGGCAAGTCCGTCCTGATCCCGATACTTGGCAAGAGCGCCTTCGCCTCGCTGGCGATGATCGGCAAGGTCGCGCACAACTATCTGGGCTTCGCATTCCTGGTCGGTATCGTGTTGATGCTGGTGTTGTGGATCCGTCATAACCTGCCGGACAAATATGATCTGCCTTGGCTGATGAAAGGCGGCGGCTTGCTGACCAAAGGCCATCCGGCGGCCAAGAAGTTCAACGCAGGCCAGAAGATGATTTTCTGGTCGACGGTTGGGATTGGAGGATACATCGCCTATTCCGGCATCCTCCTGCTGTTCCCGGAGGCACGGTCGCTGGCCGACCTGCAAAGCCTGCAATACTGGCACGCCGTGCTGGCATTGGTGATGATCGCCGTGATCATCGCGCATATCTACATCGGCAGCCTCGGCATGAAGGGCGCATTCCAGGCGATGGGGTCGGGACAGGTCGACGAAAACTGGGCCAAGCAGCATCATAGCGTCTGGGCCGAGGAGGCCGCGGGCAAGGGTAAGGCGTCCTCCGGCGGTGCTGCCGAATGACCGGCCGTAGCATCACGAAGCGCCGGGCGAACGACGAAAGAGCTGTGAAGGAGGCGGGAGCATGAAGGCATTTTTGGGAGGCTGCGTCGCCGCCGTTTTGATCGCCGTCGTCGCGGCACTGGTGCTGGGGGGCCTGGGCATGAGCAGCCAGGAGGTCTTCCAGGCGGCGCAGAGCGTCCGTTTGTAGGCAACTGCACCCGCGCTGGCGCGTGTCTGAACGATCCCTAAAACGGTGTTGGCGTCGGTCGCCTTCGGGTGGCTGGCCGCGTTTGCGTTCAATCGGCCTTTCCTTGATGTGTCTTTCTGGGATCGTCGCGACGGATGCGCATGTGCTTGCTGCTGACGCCAAGGCGGCCGAAGCCAAGGCAACCGTTTCCAAGACGCCGGACCTCGCGCGCGGCGAGCGATTGTTCAAGAAATGCATCCACTGCCATACAGTGCAGCGCGATGGCCCGCACAGGATCGGGCCCAATCTGTTCGGTCTGTTCGGTCGGCGCGCCGGCACGATTGCCGGGTTCGACTTCTCCAAGGCTTGGCGCGGAGCGAAATTCGTGTGGAGCGAAAAAACGCTCGATACGTATCTGCGTTCGCCGCGGCGGACGATCCCGAACAATCTGATGCAATTCGACGGGCTGAGCCGCATCGCCGATCGGACGGCCCTGATTGCCTATCTGAAGATCATTACTCGCCGGTAACGCTGGCTGGATGACTGCGCCGGCATGTCATCCAGACCAACGGAACAGCGTCAGTTCTTGATCTCCTTGCCCGATGCGACATCCCACTGGCGCACCAGTTCGTCGGCCCCGGCGGAGAGAATGCGTTTGCCATCGGGCGAGAACTTGGCATCCCAAACCGGCTTTGCGTGGCCGCGCATTACCTTCTCGATCCGACCGTTCGTCACGTCCCATAACCGGATCACACCGTCGCGTCCGGCCGAAACCAGCAGCTTTCCCGAGGGCGACAAATCGACGGAGGCAACGAACCCGTCATGCCCTTTCAACACCCTGAGCTCCGCGCCGGTACGCACGTCCCAAATCCGCACAGTCTTGTCAACGCCGCCGGACACCAGGATCCTCCCGTCTGCGGAAATGTCCACTGCATTGACGGAGAGCGTATGGCCTTTGAAGGCCTTGAGCTGGCGACCGGTGGCGATCTCCCATTGTCGCAGGCTGCCGTCGGTGCTGGCGGTGATCGCAGACTTCCCGTCGCGGGCGATTGCCAGATCCGTGATCGGTCGTCGGTGCCCTCGTACTTGGCGCACCAATGCGCCGGTCGCCACGTCCCAGACCCGCAGGGTTCGGTCGATCCCGCCCGACAAGAGCAGTCGGCCATTTGGCGTGAATGCAGCGGAGGTGATCATGCCTTTCGTATCGGTGAGGAAGGTCCGCAGCACCTTGCCGGAGGCGAGTTCCCAAAGTTTAAGCGAACCGTCTGCACTCGCGGTCACGGCCGTCTTGCCGCCGGGCCCGTAGGCGACCGCGTTGACGCTCAAATGGTGGCCCTTGTATTTGCGGATTTCAGCGCCGGTGCGCAGATCCCAGAGCCGCATTGTCCAGTCCCAGCTTCCGGAGATGGCCCGCGTTCCGTCGGGCGAGAAGGCCACCGAATTGACGATGCTGACATGGCCCTTCAACGCCGGCTCGGCGGCAGGAACCATAAGCGTCACTAGGACGAATGCGCAAAAGGCGCCGGCAACTCGCCTCATCTCGATCTCCCGTCTCCGATGCTGGTTCTACCCTGTCGTTCAAGGCTCAATAAAAGGCAAACGTGCGCATCTCCATGCTCTCGCGTTCTGGTGCGGTCGGCGGGGTCGTGGGGTCGTCGAATGCGGAGTGCGCGGTGAAGCGTGCCCGGCCATCTTTCAGCGTATCGAAGCACTTGAAGACCAGAGCCTCGTCGCGGGTCATCTTTGGAAAATAATACCAGCGATGCGCGGGCCCGTATGCGAGCTGCAGCACTTCGCCGACGCGGTCCTCGTAACGAAGCTCGGTGACCTTGAGCTCATCGTCGGCAATGCTCTGCGCGTCGCAAATCGCCAGCGGCATGCGTTCGACCGGCGCCCCGATCGGCCGCCAGACCTGGACCACCGCAAAGCGGCCAGAAAGACGCTCTTTCGCCTCGGCCTCCGGCAACAGGTCGTGAACGCGCTGTGGTGCCGACCGGTCGGTGTAGTCGTTATGGGCAACGCGGACCGGCTCACGCACCGACTTCGCCTGGCGGGTCGCCTCGGTATCCGCACGGATTGTATGGTCGAATACCACAACGTGCTTGGCGCCCGTGGCCTGCTTCACCAGGGCCGCGGTCTCCGGGTAGTAAACGGCCCGCACCTGCGCATCGTCGTAGAAGTCGCTGACTTCCGAGCGATGGCGCATGAAGACGAAGCCTTCCTTTTCGATTGCAAATGAGCCGGCACTCGGCCGGCCGTCGCGGATCTGGACCTTGTGCTCCTGGAACTGCCCGACGCGGCTCGTCGCAACGCTGCCGACCTGCGGAATGCTGGTGACCGGCTTCTCATCGGAATCGATGAGGTAGTTTATGCCGCTTTCGATGAAACCGTCGTCGATCCTGAATGCCTGTCCTTGCATGGTCGCCGATCCATCCGTCTCGATTGTCATCCAGAAGACAAGATCGGCTCAAGTGGGTCGAATGGCAATGCCGACGTTGACTTGGTGTCGATTTGTCATTGCGCGCGTCCCGCAAGGCACGTAAAGCGGCAGGATAAATCTGCAAGGGAGGATGCGATGACGGAGCCGGTAATCAAAGTCGCCGATATTCTGGAAGCCAGCAAGGGCATGCTGCAAAAGCAGCTCTACGTGGTTTTCACACGGCCCACCAACGGGCTCGGTCCGGTGATGGAAAACCTGAAGGATCATCTCGACCATCAGGTCAAGATCGAGGCGGATGGCATCATGGTCGGCGCCGGACCGTTCTGGCTCGATGACGAGGAGACCTGGGGCGGCGAGGGCATGTTCATCATTCGCGCCGGCTCGCTTGCCGAGGCGCGCAAGATCGCCGCATCGGACCCGATGCATTCAAGCGGCGCCCGCAGCTTCGAGGTCCGGCCGTGGCTGCTCAACGAAGGCACGATCACGGTCAAGATCAGCTTTTCGAAAAACGAGCGGGAGCTGATCTGACGACGTGAATGCGGCGTGTCGGGTGATCCGTGGCGTCGTACCAGCGCCCGCCGGCGGCTTTGCATAAAGTGGCCAACGCCGTCACAATCGGGCCCGCCGGACGCAGGGAGCCGGTACGGGGCAGGCGGAGCATTCCATGCAAATAGCCGATATCGGGGGTACCCGGATCCATTATCGCGAGCGCGGTCCGCGCGGGGCGCCGGCGCTGGTATTCGCCAACTCGCTCGGTACCGATTTCCGGATTTGGGACAAGGTGGTAGCTCGGCTGGGGGAACGCTTCCGCATTGTGACCTACGACAAGCGCGGGCACGGTCTCTCCGATGCGCCTGCGGCGCCCTATGTCCTGGCGGATCATGTCGGCGACCTCGCCGGTCTCCTGGCGCATCTCGAAGTGACGAACGCAACTGTCTGCGGTCTATCGGTGGGCGGCATGATCGCACAGGCGCTGGCGGCCGATCACCCGGGTCTGGTGAGCCGGCTGATCCTGTGCGACACCGCGCACAAGATCGGACCGCCTGAAAACTGGGAAAAACGCATGGCTGCGGTCCGCGAGGGGGGCATCGAAGTCCTGGCGGATACGGTCATGGGGCTCTGGTTCTCCGCGGCGTTCCATGCCGGCCGGGCCGACGAGTTGCGGGGTTGGCGGCATATGCTCGTGCGCACGCCCGTCGATGGCTATGTCGGCACTTGTGCAGCTCTTCGCGATGCCGACCTGACCGCAACCAGCGCCAAGCTCGATATCCCCACGCTGTGCTTGTGCGGGTCCGACGACGGCGCCACGACGCCCGATCTGGTGCGCTCAACGGCGGACCTCATACCGGGCGCCCGGTTCGAGCTGATCGAGGGCGCGGGGCATCTGCCTTGTATAGAAGCACCCAACGCGGTGGCCGGCTTGATCCTGGCCTTCACGGCGGAGGGTGCCGATGGCTGACGACAGATATGCGGCCGGGGAGCAGACCCGCCGCTCCGTTCTGGGCGACGCCCATGTCGATCGCTCGCAGGCCAAGGTCACGCCGTTCGACGAGCCCTTCCAGCGCTTCATCACTGAGGGCGCCTGGGGCTCGGTCTGGGCGCGTGAGGGGTTGACCAAACGCGAACGCAGCATGATTACAATTTCGCTTCTGGCGGCGCTCGGCCACTGGGAGGAATTGGCGATGCATATTCGCGCGACCAAGAATACCGGGGCCAGTCCCGAGGATATTCGCGAAGCTCTGTTGCATGTCGCCGTCTATGGTGGCGTTCCGGCAGCAAACCGAGCGATCGCCGTCGCCAAGCAGGTTTTCGCGGACGAGGATATGGGGCCGAGTTCATAAGGGCCTGGTTCAGAAAGGACGTCATGAGCGCCGAAGATCGATACAACCCACGGGACTGGACGACCCAGCCCGCCTATCTCTTTCCCGACTACAAGTCGACCGTCCTCCGCGCGCCTTCACAGCCCCTGGTGCCGCTTCAGCAGACGCTGTCGGAGCTGACCGGGCCGGTCTTCGGTAACGATGCGGTTGCGCCTCTCGATGCCGATCTGACCAAGAACGCGGCGATGAACGGTGAGCCGCTTGGCGAACGCATCATCGTGGAAGGTCGCGTGATGGACGAAGACGGCCGGCCTGTTCCGGACACGCTCATCGAGATCTGGCAAGCCAACGCCGCCGGCCGCTACGTCCATTCCACCGACCAGCATAACGCGCCGCTCGATCCCAACTTCCTTGGCGCGGGGCGTTGCGCGACCGATCAAGACGGCCGCTATCGCTACGTTTCCATCAAGCCCGGTGCCTATCCGTGGGGCAACCACTACAACGGCTGGCGACCGAACCACATCCACCTATCGCTGTTCGGCCCGAGCTATACGAACCGGTTGGTCACACAAATGTATTTCCCGGGCGATCCGCTGCTCGATATCGATCCGATCTTTCTGGGTACGCCTGAAAACGTGCGCGACAGGCTGGTCTCGAAATTTTCCGAGGCGATCACCGAGCACGAATACGCGCTCGGCTACGAGTTCGACATTATCCTGCGGGGGCGCCACGCCACCCCGATGGAAGCCTGAGAGATGGGTTTCAAGCAAACCCCCTCGCAAACGGTTGGCCCGTATTTCGCCTACGGTCTGACACCGCGCCAGTATGGCTATCAGTTTGAGAGCATCCAAGGCGGCGAAATCGCGCAGCCGGGTGCCGACGGCGAACATATCCGCATCGAGGGCCGGGTGTTCGACGGCGAAGGCAAGCCGATCAACGATGCGATGATCGAGATCTGGCAGGCCAACGCCCACGGCCGCTACAACCATCCCCGCGACGATCGGAAGGACAACCTCCTCGATCCTGAGTTCAGGGGTTTCGGGCGCATGGGCACCGGCACGCGAGAGGACAACGCCTTCGTCTTCACGACCGTGAAACCGGGCTCCGTCGACGGTGAGCAAGCGCCGCATCTGAACGTCGTTGTGTTCATGCGCGGATTGCTGGTTCACGCCTATACGCGCATCTACTTCTCCGACGAGGCGGCGGCGAACGCGGCCGACCCGGTGCTGTCGAGCGTGGAGGAGGCGAGGCGGAAGACGTTGATCGCGCGCCGCGAAGATGCTCCAGGCGGCGCCCTCTATCGCCACGACATTCGCATGCAAGGCAAGGACGAGACCGTCTTTTTTGACGTCTAGAGCATGGTATTCTGTTTTGGCACCGCCGGCCCGCTCCCCCACCCGGCCACCCACGGCAGTATCCTTAGGGGTGGCCGGGTGGGGGAGCGGGCCGGTGCCGGTTAAACTTAAGCAATCAATGCTCGAGCCGTGAGGCCTCCTCTGTGACCGTATCGCCGTTCGATTCCACCATCTACGGTTCGCTCCTGTCGGACGATGAGGTGCGGGCCTGCTTTGCCGACGCCACCCAGATCAACGCCATGCTGGAGGTCGAGGCGGCCCTGGCGCGCGCCGAAGCGAAGGTTGGCTTGATCCCAGTCGACGCAGCCGAGCGCATCACCGAAGTGGCGCGGACGGCGGGGATCGACCCAGCGGCATTGCGCGACAGCACCGCGGCAATTGGCCTGCCGGTGCCGGCCTTCGTGGCGGCCTTGCGCGAAGCCGTCGGCGGCGAAGCTGCGCAATATGTGCACTGGGGGGCGACCAGCCAGGACATCCTCGACACCGCTTTGGCCCTTCAGCTGCGCCCGATCTTCGAGCGTTTCGCGGCTCGGCTCGACACCTTGATTGGTGGCTTGCGCGACCTGGCCGAGCAGCACCGGGAAACCGTGATGGTGGCGCGGACGAGGTCGCAGCAGGCCGTTCCGACGACATTCGGGCTCAAACTGGCGGGCTGGCTGTCGCCGCTGATTCAGCATCGCGCCCGGCTCGGCCTCTCGCGCGACGCGCTTCTGGCCGTCCAACTCGGCGGCGCGGCGGGAACGTTGGCGGCGCTGGGCAGTGACGGCCTTGCGGTTATGGAGGGGATGGGGCGTGAGCTCGATCTGCGCGTGCCCGTGATGCCCTGGCATGCCCAGCGGGAAGCGGTGGTGGAGTTCGCCGGCTGGCTGGCGATTGTCACCGGCAGTCTCGGCAAAGTGGGTCAGGACTTGATGCTGCTGGCCCAGTCGGAAGTCGGCGAGGTTCGCGCGGGAGACGGCGGCAGGTCCTCGACCATGCCGCAAAAAGCCAACCCGGTAGGTGCGGAAATTCTGGTCGCGTTGGCGCGGCACAATGCGAGCCTCATCTCCGGTGTACATCAGGCGATGATCCAGGAGCACGAGCGCGGCGGTCCGGGCTGGACGCTGGAATGGCTGCTGCTGCCGCCGATGGCCGCGGCGGCCGGCGCGGCCCTCAGACACGCGCTGGCGATCTTCGATGCGCTCACCGTGGATGCCGCGCGCATGGCTCAGAATCTGGAAGCCGCCGATGGACTGATCCTGGCGGAGCCCGCGAGCTTCGCGTTGGCCGCCCACATGCCACGCCCGGAAGCCCAAGATCTGGTCAAGGCTGCCTGTAAAGTGGCGATCGCGGATAGCCGTCATCTGATTGACGTCCTCCGCGACACGATCGATGCCCCGGTGGATTGGGACGCTTTGCGCGACCCCGCGAACTATCTGGGCGCCTCCGATGCCCTGATCGACCGCGTCATCGCAGCAGCGAAGGCGCGTTAAAATGCTGTTGCCGTTGCCGGCCCACTCTCCCGCCCGGCCACCCCACGGATACTGCTATGGGTGGCCGGGCGGGAGAGTGGGCCGGCAATGGCAGTAAGGAGATCAGTCGGCGGTCGTCAGAGCCCGGTGCCGACCTCGACGTTTTCCGACTTCAGCTCCAGGTTCGCGCCCTTGGCCTCGAGTTCGAGCAGGGCGGCGAAGTCGCAGTCAATGTAGCCGTGCCCGATCAGCGACTGGACGACCTCTCGCGTGGCCGCGGTAACCGGCATCGGCACGTCCATCTCCCGCGCCGCGGCCAAGCCCAGATCGAGGTCCTTGCGTAACAGGACCGGCGTGAAGGTCGGCGTGAAGTCGAGGTTGACCAGCGCCGGCGTCTTGTAACGGCTGAACATCGAGCCCATCACGCTCTTGTTGATGAAGTCCAGGAAGGCGTGCCGCGGCACGCCGCCCTTTTCGGCGAGGACGGTGATCTCCGCGAGATTTTGCGATACCACGCCGAGCAGGATGTTGTGGCAAATCTTGACGATCCGCGCGAGCTCGCCCTCGCCGACATAGCTGACACCTTCGCCGAGCGCTTCAAGATAGGGCAAAGCCTTGTCGTAGGCGGCTTTCTCACCCGAAGCGACGATACTGAGCCGGCCCGCCTTGACGACTTTGGCGTTGCCGCTGACCGGCGCGTCGATCATCGAGGTGCCGACTTTTTCCGCGGCGGCGCGCGCGGTGGCCGAAGCCTCGGCCGAGATCGTGGTGCAGTCGATCAGGATGCCGGGCGCCGCGCCCTTGCGTGTCAGCACGCCGTTATCGCCGATGGTCACATCGAGGAAAGTGTCGTTGTTGGCGGCGATGGTGAAGACGATGTCACGATCAGCCAGCTCTGCCGGCGTGTCGACGATCTTGGCGCCCTTTTCCGCGAGGGGTTCGGCCTTGGCGCGGGTGCGATTATAGACCGCCACATCCGCGCCTTGATCGAGCAATCGCCCTGCCATCGCAAAGCCCATCCGGCCGGTGCCGATCCAGCCGACAGTCTGCCCTTTCAATTTGCTCTCAGCCATGTGTTCGCGCCCCGCCCGTAAGTTGAACCGCTGATTTGGTATGGTCCTGCAATCGTTTGCAGGGATCGCTGCGTAGGGTAGTTTGGCGGAAGCGTCAATAAGGGAATCGAGCGATGGCAAAGCTGCGGATCCAATATGTCGACCCCAATGAAGTCACCGATGCGGGGATGCGCGCGGAGATCCTGAAGTCGGTCAGGATCGGAACGCCGCGGGCCGAAAGCCAGGCCATGCGCGCGCGGGTCCCGGCGGTCTTCTGGTCCTTCGTCAACACCTGGCGCGATGTTTTCGTGAACGGCGTGACCGACCACGACACCAAGGAACTGTGCCGGGTCTATGTGTCGAAGTCGGTCCAGTGCGAGTATTGCGGCAACCAGCGATCTTCCCACGCCAAGGATATGGGCGCGGTCGAGGCGGACTATATGGAGCTGCTGAATTTCGAGAGTTCCGAACGCTATGACGACCGCACCAAGGCGGCCTTGGCGCTGACCGAGGCGATCACCTGGGATCTGCAGACCGATGACGCGTTTTGGGAGCGGCTCTATCGCCACTTCAGCGAGGAGCAGATCATTGAGCTCGGCTATTTCATCGGCATCACGATGGGCCAGCAGCGCTTCAACCGCACCATCAACATGCACGATCATCTGGGCAAGACCGGATTCGAGGCCGAGGCCGCCGGTAAGGCGAGCGAAGCAGCCGAGTGACTCCGGTCAGTTACGGGCGTCCCGGATCGCCCGCCAGATGCGTTCGGGCGTGGCTGGCATCTCAAAGCGGGTCACGCCGACCGGCGCCAGTGCGTCGAGGATGGCGCTCATCAAGCAGGGTAGGGCACCGACGCAGCCCGCTTCGCCGGCGCCCTTGACGCCGAGCGGGTTGCGGTCGGTCGGGACGGGATTGGAGGCCGCTTCGATCTCCGGTACGTCAATGGCCCGAGGCATGGCGTAATCCATGTATGAGCCCGTCAGCAATTGGCCGGTCTCCGGGTCCCAGGCGACGCGCTCGCATAGGATCTGGCCGAGGCCCTGCACGATGCCGCCGTGGATCTGGCCCTTCAGCAGCAGCGGATTGAGCACGGTTCCGACATCGTCGACGACCCAGTAACCGACCACGCGGGTCACGCCCGTCTCGGGATCGATCTCGACTTCCGATACATGCGCGCCGTTTGGGAATGTCGATCCGGGCGGATTGAACGACGCGAACGCCCGAAGGCCCACCTCCATACCCGGCGGCAGCATCCGTGGTTGGAAGGAACGCCGCGCGATTTCGTCGATGGCGATCGAGCGGTCGGTGCCGGCGATGGCGAATTCACGCCCTGAGAAATCGATATCGTCGATTGCGGCCTCCAGGCAATGGGCCGCGATGGCCTTGCCTTGCGCCACGATGCGGTCGGCGGCGATAGTGATGGCCGAGCCACCGAGGCTGGCGGAGCGCGACCCGAAGGTGCCGTGGCCATGAGGCACCATGTCGGTGTCGCCCTGGACGTAGCGGATTTCATCGAAGTCGAGGCCAAGCCGCTCGGCGATCAGCTGGCGGAACACGGTCTCGTGGCCCTGGCCGTGCGAATGAGTGCCGACGAGCACGGTCACGCTGCCACCAGGGTCGAAGCGAATCTCGGCCCCTTCGTCGTTGCGGCCGGCGGCCTGTTCGATGGCGTTGGCCAAACCGATGCCGCGAAGTTTGCCGGCTCTTTTGGCCTTGGCGCGCCTGTTCTCAAAGCCCGCGTAGTCGGCCATCGTCGCGACCGTATCCATGTTTTCTCCAAAAGCGCCGCAGTCGTAGGTGAAGGTGAGCGCGGTCTTGTAGGGCAGCGCCTCCGCCTGGATGACATTGCGCTGTCGAAGCTCGAGCCGGTCGATCCCCATCTGGCGGGCCGCGAGATCGATCACCTGCTCGATCGCCATCGCCGCTTCCGGCCGACCGGCGCCGCGGTAGGGCGACAACGGTTGGGTGTTGGAGAACACGCCGCGCGCGGTCGCATGCATGGCGGGGATGGTATAGACGCCGGCAGCGCTGCCGAGATTGCCGAAGACCGGGAACGGCCCGAAGAACGCGAGATAGGCCCCGACCGCGCCGGAGGTGTCTATGCGCGCGGCCAGAAACGCACCTTCCCTGTCGAGCGCCAATTCGATACCCATCACGCAATCGCGGCCCTGGTCGTCGGCGAGGAAGGCTTCGGAACGATCCGCGTTCCACTTCACGGGCCGTCCGAGCTTCCTTGATGCCCACAGCACCAGCGGCGCCTCGGGATAGACAGCGCTACGCATGCCGAACCCACCGCCCATGTCGACGCTGACGACGCGCAGTTTGTGCTCGGGGATCTTGAGCACGTTCTGGGTGATGACATGGCGGTTGTCATGGGGGCGCTGGGTTCCGGTATGAAGCGTATAGCGGTCCTGTGCCGGGTCATATTCGCCGAGTGCGGCGCGGGGCTCCATCGGGCTGGGCGCGACACGGGTGATCGGCAGGTCGAGGCTGGCGATGTGATCGGCCGCCGCGAAGCCGGCATCGGTGGCCGCGCGGTCGCCGATCTCGGTCACGAAACAGATATTGTCGGGGCAGGCCTCCCAGACAGCTGGCGGGTCCAGGGCGACCGCGGCCGCGGTTTCAGTAACCTGGGGCAGGGCCTCGTAGTCGATCTCGATGAATTCGGCCGCATCCCTGGCCTGATCGAGCGTTTCGGCTAGCACCATGGCCACAGGATCGCCGACGAAGCGCACGCGTTCGCGGGCCAGCAAGGGGCGGGGCGGCACGAACATAGGCGAACCGTCGGGCCGCTTGAACGGATAGAGCTGCGGGATGAGGCACGGCAAATGGCCGAGCCCGTCGGCCGCCACGTCATCGCCGGTCATCACCGCCGCCACGCCGGGCGCCTGGCGCGCCACCGACGCGTCCATGGAAACGATCTCCGCATGGGCGTGGGGCGAGCGCAGGATGAAGGCGCGGAGCTGGCGCGGCAGGTTGATATCGTCGGTGTAGCGTCCGCGGCCGGTGGTGAGGCGCCTATCCTCGACCCGCCGCACCGGCTGGCCGATCCCGAACGTTATGGCGTGTTGGTCCTGCTGGCCCGGCATTTGCCGTTTGACCGGTCAGTCGGGGATCGGGATCGGTTGGGTCGGCTTCGGCACGTCGTAGCCCTTGATGACCGCGGGGCGAACCGCGATCGCTTTGTACCAGCGCTTGACGTTGGCGAACTCCCCCAGATCGACTTTGTGCCATTCGTAGCGCGAGACCCACGGCCAACAAGCGATGTCGGCGACCGAATAATCTCCAGCGATATATTCGTTGTCCGCGAGCTGGCGGTCGAGAACGCCGTACAGGCGCTTGGCCTCATTGCTGTACCGGTCCTCCGCATAGGGCGCCTTGCCCTCGTTGAAGCGCAGGAAGTGGTGAGCCTGGCCGATCATGGGCCCAAGACCGCCCATCTGCCACATCAGCCATTCCATGGCTTTCCAGTAGGCTTTTTCCTCCGTTGGCATCAGTTGGCCGGTCTTCTTGGCGAGATAGAGCAGGATCGCGCCGGATTCCATCATGGCAATGCCTTCGTCACGGTCGACGATGGCCGGAATTCGATTGTTTGGGCTGATCTTCAGAAACGCCGGCTCGAACTGCTCATCCTTGGTGATGTTGATGGCATGCACCTCATAGGGCAGTCCGACCTCCTCAAGCATGATTGAGGCCTTGCGTCCGTTGGGCGTCGTCCAGGTGTAAAGGTCGATCATTGGGTTCGGTCCGTCATTGATGGGGTTGTTCGGTTCAGGCCGCACCGATCGGGCTGAAGGGCGCAGGGATCAGAAGTTTGTTCTCTTGGCGCAGGATCAGTGGCCGGATTTTCGGCATGAAGGCCCGCCAGTCGGCATCGGCCATCAATTCGCCGCGCCGCCGCGTCCGATCCTCGAAACTGTCGTAGCCCCACATGTGCACGACCTGGTTTTGCGGGCCGATCTCGCAGTGGAAATAACCGATCAGGTTGCCCAGGATCTTTGTCTGTATGACCATGCCCTCGGATTCGTAGAGGCGAAGATATTCCGGCACGGAACCGGTCTGCAGAATGTAGATGCGTTCCTCGACGATCATGGCCTGGCTGGTTCCTTGCTGATGTCGCAGTTTGGGATGGCGACCGTGTGAGGTCGCAATGAAGGTCGCGCCGAGCCCCAGAGAGGCTACCGATGGCTTTAACGCACGGCCTTCGCGATTGATCCGATATCCTTAGCCCTCGGCGGCCCGCAGCCTAGCAGCATCGCCGGCATGATCGGCAACGTCCAGAGCATTCCATATCGCTCGGTGCGTTTAGCCACGCGCCTGTGTTACGACGCGTTTGCGATCATCGCGACATCATCGGCGATCGAGAGAGCTGACGTGAGGCCGGGAGATTCGATACCGAACAAATTGATTACACCCGGTACGCCGTGGTTGCGTGGTCCGTCGATGCGAAAATCCCCAAAGCCGTCACCTTGGCCTGCGACCTTGGGGCGGATCCCGGTATATCCGGGCTGCAGACGGTCTGCATCGAGGCCCGGATAATAGGTCCTGATGGCCTCCACGAAAGCCAGTTTGCGTTCAGTGTCGAAGCTGTAATCGACCTCGTCGATCCACTTCACATCTGGTCCGAATTTGGCCTGGCCGGCCAGGTCGAGCGTTACGTGGACGCCAAGCCCGCCCTCCTCGGGCACCGGATAGACGAGGTGATTGAAGGGCGATTTGCCTGTGAGCGTGAAGTAGTGGCCGATGGCAATGTGGCGTGCCGGGATTTCCCGTTTGGGAAAACCGGCAAGCCGCCCAGCGAATTCTTGTGCGTTGAGACCGGCGGCATTGACGACCAGATTGCATGACACCGCCGCACCGCCGTCTTCGCCACCGATGCGCAGGGTCGCGCCGTCCTCGGTGGTCGCGCCGCGTTCGACCGGGGTCTGGCAGACGAGGCGCCCGCCGGCATTCTCCAGATCGCCCAGCAGGCTCAGCATGAACGTGTGACTGTCGACGATGCCGGTGGATGGCGAGAGCAGCCCGGCGACGCCAACCACCTGCGGCTCCATGGCGCCGACTTCCTCGGCGGAGAGCCAGCGCAGATCGCCCACTCCGTTGGCATCCGCGCGCGCCCTGTGGCCCTCCAGCAATGCCATCTGGGTATCGCTTGTCGCGACGATGATTTTGCCGATGCGTTGGTGCGCGATGCCGCGTTCGGCGCAATAGGCGTAGAGCTGATGTTTGCCCGCGACACAGTGCTTGGCCTTCAGGCTGCCCGGGGGATAGTAGATTCCCGCATGGATGACTTCGGAGTTGCGGCTGCTGGTTTCGGTTCCGAAGCTGTCGGCGCGTTCAAGCACGGTCACGTCCCGTCCGGCAAGCGCCAGCGCACGCCCGACCGCGAGCCCAATGACGCCCGCGCCAACCACCACACAGTCCAACCGATCCGTCACGCGCTCTGCCGTCCTTGTTCCGCCCGGCTTGGATAAGGGGTGCGCCGCTTGGGTTCAATGCCCATGCGAGTTTCGTGGCAACGCAATGGAAGCAGACGACCCGCCTTCAGTTCGTGCGTTCTTGAAATACGGGGGATTTGCAAACAACGTCGCATGGGAGGATGCAAGATCGTAGGCTCTCCTGGGCGCTCGGACGCGGATGTTCGCTCCGGGCTGGCATGGCGAAGCTGGAGGATACACGCAACATGAAGGTTGGATTCATCGGACTGGGCCGGATGGGCGAGGCGATTGCCTTGCGCCTCCTGGAAGCTGGGCATGAGCTTACGGTCTACAACCGCACGGCTGCAAAGGCGAAGGCGCTCGCCGAAGCCGGCGCCACGGTCGTCGACACGCCCGCGGGGGCAGCGCCGGGCCGCGACGTCGTATTCACCTGCCTGGCGGACGATGGGGCCCTGACCGACGTCTGCGATACGGCAGGATTGATCGGCGCGATGGACGCGGGTGCCGTTCACATCGCCACCGGCACGCACAGCGTCGATGCCACCAAGGCGATGGCCGCGGCGCATGAGGCGGCAGGCTGTTTTTACGTCGCGGCACCGGTCATCGGTCGTTTCACCGTGGTGTCCGAAGGCAATTTGATCGTTGTCGCGGCCGGGCCGGGCGAGGCGACTGCCAAGTGCGATCCATTGTTCAATGTGATCAGCAAACGGACCTTCATCGCCGGCGAGGCGCCGGAGGCCGCGGCTTCGATCAAGTTGGCCAACAATTTCGTGCTCGGCTGCGCGATTGAAGTCATGGGCGAGGGTTTCTCGCTGGTCCGCGGCTATGGGGTTGAGCCCTCGATGTTTCTGGAGGTGCTGACCGAGGGCGTATTCGACTGCCCGGCCTATACCGGATATGGCGGGCTGATCGCGCGCGACGACTATGACAATGTCGGCATTACCGCGGTTCTCGGCCTGAAGGATGCCACGCTGGCGCTGAAGGCAGGCGAGAGCGTCGGAGTTCCAATGCCGAGCGGCGAGGTCTGGCGGGGTCGTTTAGAAGATGCCATCGAAAGCGGCGACGGCGAGCGGGATTGGGCTGTCGTTGCCCGCGAGCAGGCGCGGCGGAGTGGTCTTGAGTAATCACTGACCGGCCAACCATTCCAATCACCGGCCCAATCACCAAACCAATCGATGTTTCGCGGTCTGGCCCTGCCATGGCACTATTCCGGAGCGTGTTGCGATCCATTGCTTGGTGACGGGCCGCTGATCGGCGTCTCGAAACGATAGACCGTCCAAAAAGGGTGTGAGAATGGCCAAGAAGAACACCGAACCGACCATCGTCATGCCGGATTCGCTCGATCCGCGCTACGACTGGAACCGGGCGATCCCGGCACCGGGGCATATGGCGGTCGATTTCGAGGAGCGCGTCGATTTCCGGCGTCTGCACGACTACCGGCTGGCCCGTTCGCGCAAGGCGCTCAAGGACTCCGGTCTGGGGGCGCTGCTGCTCTTTGATACCAACAACATCCGCTACCTCACATCGACGGCGATTGGAGAATGGTCGCGCGACAAGATGAGCCGCTATGCGCTGCTTGCCGGTGACGACGAGCCGCATCTCTGGGATTTCGGGTCGGCGGCAACCCACCATCGCCTGCACGCGCCGTGGCTGGAACCAGCCAAGATGCATGCCGGAATGCTCGGCCTGCGGGGCTCGGTCAAGCCCGAGGCCGGCCTGATGCGGAAGGCGGCAGAGGAGATCAAGCAACTGCTGGTCGATGCCGGGGTGGCCGACATGCCACTCGGCGTCGATCTGGTCGAGCCGCCGATGATGTACGAATTGCAGCGCCAGAACCTGGAAGTGCAAGACGGCCAGCAGGTCATGCTCGACGCGCGCGAGATCAAGAACATCGACGAGATCGTGCTCCTCAATCAGGCCGCGGCAATGGTCGACGGCGTCTACCAGATGATCAACGACGAGATGAAGCCTGGCCTGCGCGAGTCCGACATGGTCGCGAGAGCCTCCAAGATGCTCTACGAGATGGGCTCCGACCAGATCGAGGCGATCAACGCCATCTCAGGCGAACGCTGCAATCCGCATCCACACAACTTCACCGACAGGCTGTTCCGGCCCGGCGATCAAGCCTTCTTCGACATCATCCACGCTTATCAGGGCTACCGCACCTGCTACTACCGGACCCTGAATATCGGCCGCGCCACCGACTCGCAGAATGACGCCTATACAAAGGCGCGCGAATGGCTAGACGCTGCGATCGATCGAGTGAAGCCGGGCGTGACAACGGACAAGGTGGCCGAGGTCTGGCCGACCGCCCAGGAGCTGGGCTTCGCCAATGAGATGGAGTGCTTCGGCTTGCAGTTCGGCCATGGGCTCGGCGTCGGCTTGCACGAGCGTCCGATCATCAGCCGGTTGATCTCGATGGACGACCCGGTTGAGATCAAAGAGGGCATGGTGTTCGCGCTTGAGACTTACTGCCCGGCGACGGACGGGTATTCCGGAGCACGGATCGAGGAAGAGGTCGTCGTCACCAATGACGGCTGCCGCGTGATCACATTGTTCCCGGCGGACTATTTGCCGATCGCGAACCCATACTAGGCCCAATCCGTACCAGGCAAAGCGGGGGACTGCTCAGGTGGCAACGAAGAAAAAGAAGAAGGCTACGGCGGTTGCGTCCTCGCTGGCCAATGACGATATCGGCGAGGCCCGGCGGCTTGAGCTTTATACGACCCAGCTCGAATGCCGGGGCGTCGAGCAGAAGGCGCACGACCTTTTTCTGCAGAATCTGATCAAGGGCACGAGCCATTTGGGTATCGGGCAGGAGGCGATCGCCGCGGGTTTCGCCGTTGCCATGCAGCCTACCGACTACACATTCTGCACCTATCGAGGCCACAACCACACGCTGGCCCGGGGGGCGTCGATGACCGGCGTCCTGGGTGAGCTGATGGGGCGGCAATGCGGCTTGTTGGGGGGCAAGGGCGGCTCGATGCATCTGACCAGCGTCGAGCACGGTGCGATGGGCTCCTACGCCATCATCGGCGCGCATCTGCCGATCGCGATGGGGGCAGCCTGGTCGGCGCAGTATCGCGGCACCGATCAGGTGTCGATCTGCTTCTTTGGCGACGGCACCACGAATATCGGCGCGTTCCACGAAGCCCTCAACATGTCGCAGATCTGGAAGTTGCCGGTCGTCTTCGTCTGCGAGAACAACCTCTACATGGAGTACACGCCGATCAGCGAGGTGACCGCGGTCGAGCATCCGGCGGCCGACCGCGCATCGGCCTACGGCATGGAGCGGATCATTGTCGACGGCAACGACGCCGACGAGATCTACCGCACGGCCCAAGCCGCCTTTGCGCGGGCGCGCGCGGGCGATGGCCCTTCGCTGATCGAGGCCATGACGTATCGGCATAGCGGCCACAGCCGTGCCGACCCGGCCACCTATCGCCCGGCAGGCGAGCTTGAGGCGTGGAAAAAGCGCGATCCGATCCCGAACTATCGCCAGCGCCTGCTCGAATTCGGCATCGCCGAGAGCGACATCGTCTCCATAGAAAACGATGTGACGCGCCGGATCGACGAAGCGGTGGAGACCGCCAAGGCGTCGCCGCCGCCCGCTGAAGAAGCGTTGATGCGCCAAGTGTGGGCTGATGGAGGCTCGGCATGGCGGAACTGACCTACCGCGAGGCGGTCGCTGCCGGCATCGCCCAGGAGATGAAGCGCGACCCCAACGTGGTCTTCCTGGGCGAGGACGTCGCCGCAGCCGGCGGTGTCTTCAAGACGACGGTCGGGCTCCTGGAGGAATTCGGCCCCGACCGGGTACGCGACACACCGATCTCCGAACAGGCGATCCTGGGAGCCGCCATGGGCGCGGCGATGACCGGCCTGCGCCCCATCGCCGAGATCATGTTCTCCGATTTCTTCGCCGTGTGTTGGGACCTGGTGGCCAATGAGATGGCGAAGTCACGCTACATGACGGATGGTCAAGTCTCTGTGCCGGTCGTGATCCGCACGGCCAATGGCGGCGGTGTCCGTTTCGGCGCCCAGCACTCGCAGAGCGTGGAGAACTGGGCCATGGCCGTGCCGGGGCTGAAGGTCGTGGCGCCGTCGACACCGGCCGACGTGATCGGGTTGCTGGCGGCCTCAATACGCGACGACGATCCGGTCGTTTTCTTCGAGCAGAAATCGCTTTACGCCAGCAAGGGCGAGATCCCCGACGGCGAGCATGTCGTGCCGTTGGGCCAGGCATCCGTCCCGCGTCGAGGCAAGGACGTGACCATAGTCGCCCTCGCCGCGATGGTGCCGCGCGCCCTTGCGGCGGCGGAGATACTCGCCGCCGACCACGGCATCGACGCGACCGTGGTCGATCCCCGCACACTGGTGCCCCTCGACACCCGAACTATCCTGGAAGAGACGGTCAAGACCGGGCGGCTGGTGACGGTGGAGGAGAACCCCCGGCTGTGCGGCTGGGGCGCCGAGATCGTCTCGATCGCCAGCGAAGAGATCTTCTACGATCTAGACGGGCCCATCGTGCGGATTACCACGCCGCACATCCCGCTGCCCTCGGCCGACGCGTTGGAGGACCTGGCGCTGCCTTCGGTCGAGCGCATTGTGAAGACCATCCGCACCTCGGTCGACTGACCGGGCCGGTGGGGCGAGGCGATCCATGAATGTCGTGATGCCGCAGCTGGGCGAGACCGTCGCGGAAGGCACGGTCTCGGTCTGGCACAAGACGGTCGGCGAAAGCATCGCGGAAAACGAACTGCTGTTCGAGGTCTCGACCGACAAGGTCGAGGTCGAGGTGCCGGCGCCCGCGAGCGGCGTGATCACCGAAATCCGTGTCTCCGTGGGTGAGACCGTCGATGTCGGCACCATTCTGGCTGTGATTGATGGACCAGGCGAAGGAACTGGGGAGCGCAAGCCTGACACGGTTGCTGCGCCGGCTGCTGCGGCATCCGCGTCTGCCACGACCGCATCGCAATATGACGATATCCGGCTATCACCGGCTGTCCGCAAACTGATTGGCGAGCACGGAATCGATCCGGGCGTTATTGCCGGTACTGGCGTCAAGGGGCGGATCACCAAGGCGGATGTTCTGGCCCATGTGAGCGGCGGCGTACCCAGCACCGGCATTGTGACGGCCGGAAATCGCGACGCGCGCGGGCAGCCGCTCTCGCCGGTCGTGCGGCGCCTGTTGGCGGAACATGGTCTCGATCCGGCGCGTATTCCAGGGACGGGCAAGGACGGGCGTATCAAGCGCGACGATGTGCTGGGCTTCGTCAACGGCGGCAAGCCTGCGGCAGCGCGATCGCCCGGCACCGGCGTTCCGGCCGGTGGCCAGGTCATATCGCTTTCGCGCATCCGGAAGCTGACCGGCGACCACATGGTTCGGTCCAAGGCAACCAGCCCGCATGTGCTGCAGGCGGTCGAAGTCGACTTCGCGCGTGTGGAACGGGCCCGCACCGCGCACGGCGCGGCATGGAAGTCTGACCGGGGATTTGCCCTCACCTATCTGCCGTTCATAGCCTGGAGCGTCTGCAAGGCGATCGGCGATTTCCCCCACATCAACGCAAGCATCGTTGGCGATACGCTGGTCCTGCATGATCGGGTCAATCTGGGGATTGCCGTCGATCTGGGCTTTGAGGGCCTTATGGTGCCGGTGGCCAAAGACGCGCAGGCGTTGGATATCGCGGGACTGGCGGTCACGATCCGCGACTTATCCGTGCGCGCCAGGGACGGCAAGCTGTCGCCGGACGATCTCACCGAAGGCACCTACACTCTCTCGAATTCGGGGCCGTTCGGAACCCTGATCACTGCGCCGATCATCAACCAGCCCCAGGTCGCAATCCTCTCAAGCGACGGCGTGCGCAAGAAACCGGTGGTGATCGAGAGCGAGGACGGCGATGCCATCGGCATTCGGCCCGTCGGCGTGCTGGCACAGTCCTTCGATCACCGCGCGTTCGACGGAGCCTATTCCGCAGCGTTCCTCAACCGGCTGCGCGAGATTATCGAGGCCACCGACTGGTCGGCCGAACTCGGCTGACCGCCTACCCTCGCTTGCCGCCAACGCTTAGACCCAGCTAGGCGTCGCTCAGAGCCCGCCAGACGGCCTCCGGCGTGGCCGGCATGTCGATTGCCGCGACGTTGCGCGAGGCCAGGGCATCGTTCACCGCATTCATCACTGCGGACAGTGCGCCCGACGTCCCGCCCTCGCCGCAACCCTTTGAGCCCAGAGGGTTCGTGGTCGCCGGTACCTCATGGGAGGCGAATGCAAAATCCGGCAACTCGTCGGCCTTCGGCAGGGCATAATCCATGAACGAGCCCGAAGCGAGATTGCCGTCCTCGTCGTAGACCACGCGTTCGCCCAGGGCCTGGCCGATCCCCTGGACAACACCGCCATGGACCTGCGCCTCGACCAGCATCGGGTTCACCAGCACGCCGAAATCGTCGACCACGGTGTAACGGACGACCGTGCTGACGCCGGTTTCGGGATCGATCTCGATTTCGGCGATGTGGCAGCCATTGGGAAAGGCCGAGGGCGGCGAGTCGACCACCAGAGAAGCGTCGAGGCCGCTTGGCAGATCGTCTGGAAGCTGTCCGGCTTCGCGCAGTCGCGCCGCCAGTTCCATGATCGCGATCTCGCGGTCCGTGCCCGCGACCCGGAAAGTGCCGGCATCGAACTCGATATCCGCGACCGCCGCCTCCAGGAAATGCCCGGCCAGCGCGCGGCCTTGCTCGATCACCGTGTGGCTCGCGGCGATGATTGCGGTGCCGCTGGCCATCGTGGAGCGCGAGCCACCGGTGCCGCCGCCGGCCTTCAATTCGTCACTGTCGCCTTGCACGAGCTGAACCCGCTCGAACGGAACGCCCAGCGTGTCGCACAGAACCTGCGCGAAGGTCGAGCGATGGCCCTGGCCATAGTCGAGTGTGCCGGTGATGATCGTGACGTCGCCATTCGCTTCAAATCGGATGCCGCCCATCTCTTTGCCCGGCGGCGCCGTGACCTCAAGATAAAACCCGATGCCCCGGCCGCGCAGTTTGCCGGCGGCTTCGCTTTCCGCGCGGCGCGCTTCAAATCCCTGCCAATCGGCATGCTCCAGACTGTGGTCTAGAACCGCCGCGAATTCGCCACTGTCGTATTCCAGACCCGACGGTGCCTTGTAGGGAATGGCGTCCGCCGGGATCGCGTTCTGGCGCCTGAGCGCCACCGGGTCGCGACCGGTCTCGCGCGCCGCTGCCTCGACCAGGCGCTCCATGTAGTAGTTGGCCTCCGGCCGGCCGGCGCCGCGGAAGGCACTGATCGGTGTCGTGTTGGTCACCACACAGCGGGTCGCGACGCCGAACAGCGGAGTGCGATAAAGACTGACGCCGTTCTTGACGATGTTGACGGTTGGGATTGCAGGGCCAAAGCCGGTGACGTAGGCGCCAAGGCTGCCCAATCCGTCGATCGACACCGCCAGGAAATTGCCGTCCTTGTCCAAAGCCAGAGCCGCCTCGACCACCGCGTGACGACCGTGCGTGTCGGAGACGAAGCTTTCGGTGCGCTCGTCGATCCATTTGACCGGCCGCTCCAACGCGCGGGCGGCATGCAATAGCGCCACATACTCCGGATAGGCCGGCGCCTTCATGCCAAACGAGCCGCCGATATCGTAGCTGCGCACACGTAGCGCGCCGGGTTCAAGGTTCATAATCCCCTTGCCCAGCGATGCGACCATTCCAAAGGCGCCCTGGCAGCCGAGGTGGAGTGTGAAGCGTTTGTCCTTGGGATTGAACTCAGCGACTGCGCCGCGCGGTTCCATCGTTGCAACGACGATGCGACTGTTCTTGAGCTTCAGCCGGGTGACGTGAGCGGCGGTATTGAAAGCGTTCGCGATCGCATCCTGATCGCCGGAGCGCCAGTCGAGACAGACATTGCCCGGCGCCTCTTCGTAGAGTTGCGGCGCGTCGGGACGGATCGCTTCCTCCAGATCGGTGACCGCCGGCAGCGCCTCGACGTCAAGCTCGATCGCCTCTGCGCCGTCTTTGGCGGCGGCACGGCTCTCGGCGACCACCAAGGCCACCGGTTCGCCGGCGAAGCGAACCCGGCCGATTGCCAGCGCGTGGCGCTCGGGGACGATTAGCGCCGCGCCGTCTTGGCTCTTGAGCGGCAAGCCGCAGGGCAGAGGGTTGTAGCCGGCGGATATCAGGTCGTCGGCGGTGTAGACCGCCAGCACGCCAGGCAGCCTCCGGGCGGCGGCGATGTCGATACCTCGAAGTTCGCCATGCGCATAGGGCGATCGCAGCACCGTGGCGTAAGCTTGTTCCGGAAGGGTGATATCGTCGGTGTAGCGCCCACCCCCAGTCAGCAGTCTGGGGTCCTCCTTGCGGGACACCGATTGGCCGACGCCGAACTTCGCGTGGGGGAGGCTTGCTGGCTCTAGACTATCCATAGACTATCCATAGACTATCCATGCGTTCGCTGCCTGGGCAAAGGGAATGGCACGGGGACTATATGGTCCTCCAGGCAGGATCGGCGAGGGCTAATCATCGCGCGCATGGCGGCGCTGCGGCGATGGCCGGTCTGGCCCGGCCTCGCCCGGTCTCGCTGAAACCTTTTGCCCGCCCGGCTGCGCTCGCTTAAAGAACCTGACATGAGTGAAACCAACTACCTTGCTGACTTCGGTCCAGGGACGGTCGTTCTCGCCGGGGCCGGGCCGGGCGATCCGTCGCTGCTGACGCTTGCGGCGGCGGAAGCGCTGCGGCGGGCCGATGTGGTGATCTACGACGCGCTCGTGGGCACGGAGGTGCTGACGCTGGTCCGTGATGACGCCGAACGCATCTATGCGGGCAAACGCGGCGGCCAGCCTTCGACCAGCCAGGACGACATCATCGACACGCTGCTGGCACGCGCCCGGGCTGGCAAACGCGTACTGCGCTTGAAAGGCGGCGATCCCTTCGTGTTCGGGCGCGGCGCCGATGAGTGCCTGGCCTTGGCCGAGGCGGGCATCCGGTTTCGCATCATCCCCGGCATCACCGCGGGGATTGCCGGGCTCACCTATGCCGGGATCCCAGCGACCAGCCGCGAGACAAACGCGGCGGTTTGTTTCCTGACCGGCCACGCGGCAACCGGCGAAGTGCCGGCCGAGATCGACTGGAGCGCATTGTCCCAAGTTGCGCCCGTGCTGGTTTTCTATATGGCCACACGGCACCTGCAAGAGATCGTGGCGCGGCTTATTTCTGCGGGCCGCCCGGGCGACGAGCCGGTGGTCCTCATCAGCAAGGCCACGACGGGCGACCAGCGGGTCGTCGAAACGACGCTCGCGGCTTGCGTTGAGGATTTCAATTCCGACCCGCTCCCGCCGCCCGTTCTGGTCGCGATTGGGCCGGTGGTCGAATACCGCTCGAAGCTGCGTTGGTTTGATCTCTGACTGGCCAATCAGACCCCTGCATGCGTCTGTCGCTCCGGCCCGTTGTTCAGGGCTTGCCCTCTTCTCCCTGACACGAACCGAGTACCGGCGAAACCACACGGCTCTCGAAACTGCCACCCTCGATCGCCTCAACCACAACGGCCGGGGTTTCGATGTCGCCGTGGCGCGTCTCAACGACTTCCGCCGGGATCGACAGTGCGATTTCCTGCGGTGTGGTCGCGCCGATGTTGAGGCCGGCCGGCGAACGTAACGCATCGATCCGATTGGGAGCGATGGACGCGGAGGAAACGGGCCGGGTCGGGACGCGACTCCAGATCCGAAAGCGAATATGAGCGGAAGTAAGTGCCGGCGTCATCGTGACCCCCCGTGTAATGCGCATCGGGCAGGGCGATCAGGGTGATGAAGCCGATAATGAGGAAAGCCGCCACGGCCACTACGATGGCCAATAGATGCGGATTGAGCGCCGGCGCGGCGTAGGCCACGACGACCTCTGTTGGCAGGAAGGCGGCGCCGGTCATGGCGATGAAATGCTTGCTGAAAACAGCCAGCCCCACGACGGAGGTGGCGGGCGGCGTTAACCAGGTGCCGCGGGGGCTGAAGGCGAGCCAAAGCGCCAGGGTCGATGCCAGGATCCCGATCAGCACGGAACCGGCGACGAGGCCGGTATCGGAGTGAATAATGCAGTTCGCGCGAACCGCCGCCATGCGGTCCGCCAGAATGCCGACAAATGCATCGACCAGATACCCGAGCTGATCGCCACGGCCGCGCCTGAGAGCAAAATTTGCTCACCGAACCGCTTTTGCGCGAGAGCTTGCGGGCCAAACGCAATCCGGCATACGAACCGAAGATCGCTATTACGATCGACAACGCTACCAGCAGCGGATCATAGGTGATGGTCAACGTTCCGCCGGAGTCCGCCCGTTCCGCGCCAAAATGTCGACCTTGGACTAGGCTGGCCAACGACGCCCGGCAAATGGGATGACGAAGCCTAAGCTGGCATCATTCCGGCCGAAATTCTTGATTGTTTGCGACTGAGCTGCCACGAAATCCAGCGGTGTAGAGGGCGACCCCTTGGCTCCAATATTCGCGCCAAACTCGAGCTTTCGATGCCCGGTCAATGGTGGGATAATTCCCCATTCGTTAACCAAACGTTTACATCGCTCTGGAGCTTTTTAGACAAACCTGATATATCATCCTCCACTTCGTCCTTACCGTCGGATCTTGAGGGAGGTCTTCGGCGAGAAGGGTTGTTTCATCGGTACGCGGGGGCGTCTCTAAGGCAGGTGACGCGCGTACTTGGCTCAACCGAATCGTGGGCGGAAAAAATCGTGAAATTGGAAATAAATGGCCGTGGGCCAACGGACCGGTCGCACAAAGGCAAACTTGGGCCCTCTCGTACGACCTCATTGATTTCGGAAATGCTGCCGCTGATTGCGGCGGCTTTGCTCTTTCTGGTCGCCGCCGTCGGCACCTTCGCGGACGTTCCCGACGGAGGAAACATCCATGCCAAATTGCCGGTAGGCAAGGGTCAAGCGGTCAAATCTCCGATTGTCCAGGCAGCGCAGGCCAGGCAACACAGAGCGGGCTCGCCGAAACCGGCCTCGTCCATGCGGGTGCACCGGTTTGGGCAAGAGATCAGGCACCTCTACCGCGCCGAGGGAAAGATCGGAACAAGCCTCTACAAGACGGGGCTGAAACAAAGTGTCCCGGCAAAAATCATGCGCGAAATGGTCGACATGCTGGGCTATCTGGTCGATTTCCAGCGGGACCTGAAGCCGCATCACACATTTGTGGTGATCTTTGAACAATTCCTCCGACCGGACGGCAGCAAGGGGCGCGTCGGCAAGCTCGTCTATGCGGGCATCCAGGTGCAGAGCAAACGTTACGGCGTATGGAGTTTCAAGCTGCCCAACGGTCGCATCGACTACTTCAATGCGCAGGGCCGGAGCATTCGGACGGCGTTGTTGCGTACGCCGGTCAACGGGGCGGCGATTTCCTCCAGCTTCGGACTGCGCAAGCACCCGATCCTAGGCTACACGCGGCTGCATCGCGGTGTTGATTTCGCCGCTGCCAAGGGGACACCCATTTATGCCTCCGGCGACGGCGAGATAGAGACGATCGGCCGCACATCGGGCGGGCTGGGGAACCACGTCCGGATCCGACATTCTGGCGGTTACACCACGGTGTACGGCCACATGTCGAAAGTGACCGCCGGATTGCGCAAGGGCAAGAAGGTAAAACAAGGAGATATCATTGGCTTGGTCGGCTCGACCGGACTGTCTACGGGGCCGCACCTCCACTATGAAGTTTGGCGCGACGGGACAGCCATTGACCCGGCGGGACTGAAGCTGCAGACGCGGCTGGCTCTGGCCGGCGAAGCACTGACGACGTTTCGTTGGCAAGCGGCGCTTGTCATGATGAAGCCGGCAACACGCATTAAGCCGCCGGCGGGCAAGACGGCCCAAAATCGCTAGCCAATGAGCGTATCGTTGTTAAGGCGGGCCGGGCTGGCAATTGCCGCAGCATTTATTCTTGTCAGTTGTCAGCAGGCCGTTTTACCCAAGAAAAAGCTGCGGACCGGACTCACGGAGACGGAAGTCGTGAAGCTGGTCGGCCGCAAACCCGAGAAGGTCGAACGCTTCGTGCTGCCTGAGCGGCGCGATCAGAGCTACACGGTGGTTGAGTACTATTTGGCGCCAACGGAAAAGTCTCCGGAAGTGCGGCACTGGTTTCTATTCGATGGCAGCGGCCTGATCGGTTATGGCCGCGGCGGTAGCCTGGCGGCGCGCGGCCTTGCTTATGACCTGTTCTATCATTGGCTCGCCGGCCATGGACTGATGGCCCGTGTGCCCGCTGAGCAAGCTTATCTGAAGCGGCTGCAGTCTCTGTATGGTGCCAAGCTCAATCCGCTCATTGTCGAATACGCAAACTTGCGGGCCAAGACCATGGGCAAGGTCGATGCCAAGGCAATGTCCGCCAAGCAGGCGGAAGAGCTGATCCGCACGGAGTTCTCAAATCGTTTGGGGTCGGCTCAGCGGACCGCCGTATTTGGCGACATGGACGGTATTCTCGATCGTTATGGAACAATGACCCGTATTGGGCTCGATATCAGTCAGGCGGCGACCAGAGGGCGGCCTGGCGCTGCGGCGCAAAATCGATTGGTCGATTGCCCGCAAATACAGGCGGAGAGCGCGCGGAGGCTGAGGTGCTACTAGTTTGCGCTCTTGGCCGTGGATTGGTGTGGCATGCACGCAATACTAGCGATCTGATCGTTAACCGTAATGTCCAGGATTGCTTGCATTTTAGGATAATATCAGGAAAACTGAAGCTAATCGGTTAATCCGGTTGAGATAAGGAGAAGATAATGCTGATCAGGAAGTTCAGTTCTCGCGCGGCGACGGCGCTTGCTGTGGTCGCGTTTGCGGGTTGGGCGTCGAGCGCCAACGCCGCTATACCCGATGACGTGAATGCGGCATTGGGGAGTGGCTCACAAGCGCAAAAAACGGCGGCGATTCAATCGCTTGCAGTATCGAATGCGACCAACTCGTCGAATTTTGGACAGTTGGTTCAACTCGTTGCTTCGGGCGCGACACAGCAGCAGGCGGGTGCCTTCGCAGGTGCGCTTGGAGCAGCTTGCGGTGCTTCTGGTAACAACGCTGCGACAACCCAGGCGATCGTCTCGACGCTGGTTGGTGCTTTTCCCGAAGCCGGTGGTGCCATCACCGGTGCGGTGATCAGTGCTGGTTGTTCGGCGGAAGTGGCGGCAAACACTCTGCAGCAGTCACTGTTGACGGCGGCCGGTCAGTCATTGAGCTTGACGCCGGTTCTGCCCAACACGAACCCGGGTCCGGGTGTGAACTTGCTGCAGGAAGCGTTCGTTAAGTCGCTGAACACGACGCGTTTGGGCAATGTTTCTGGCGAGCAGGTGCCGCAGCAGACACCGATGAGCCCGACTGAGCCAAACCGCGAAATGAAGACGTACAATCCCGAAGCGAACTGACCAGTAATTTGACGCGCCGCCATCTGGCGGCGCGTCGGATGTGAGTCGTTTCGACCTGGGGGCCATTCGGCCAAACGAAAGCACTAGACGCTTAAGGGGGGTATCTGGTGTGACGCCCTTACTTCTGATAAATCTCGTTAACCATAACTTGTGCGGCTGCTCCGGTGGGGCGGTTGGGCAATTCTGAGGCAGGTTGGGTACGCCACTTGATCTGGTGACTAAACCCGTAGAAACAGGGGAATAACATGTCGGGTTTTGATTCTTTGAGGCGCTCATGGGGGAGTGCGATCGGAGCGCTCGCAACTGTGTTTGTTGTTCTGGGCGCCAGTTACGCATCGGCGCAGCAGCCGCCGACAACCGGCGCAACGCCGTATGTCAGGCCGGTCCCTTCGCGCGGCGAAACAGTCACCAGCCGCAAGCGGCCGCAATACGACCCGGTCGGCATTCGAGTGGGAAGCTTTTTCGTTTACCCCTCATTTGAGTTCACGGAACTGTTTGACAGCAACATTTTCGCGACCTCGACAAACGCCAAGACAGATTTTGTCGCGATCCTTTCACCGGAGATAGCCGTACGATCGAACTGGCGGCGTCACGAGCTCAATTTCGGCGCCCGGGGAGATATTGGTCGGTACAAGAGCCACCAAAAAGAGAACTACGAAGATTTCTCGACGGTCATCAATGGACGTTACGACATCAGCCGGAGCACAATCGTTTTTGCGGGCTTCCGATTTGCCCAACGCCACGAAGACCGCGGATCTCCCGACGACGTGGGCGGCAAGGTGCCAACGACGTTCCTGGCCACCGAACTGGCTGGCGGCGCCCAACATATCTTTGGACGTTTCACGGTTCGGTTCGATGGGACGATAAGGCTGCTTGACTTTAGAGATGTCGCGGCCGCCGGCCCCGTAGAACTGATCGACAATGATGATCGCGATCGGCGTGAACACACGGGCGTCCTGCGTCTGACTTACAGGGTAAATCCGCGCTTAGCCGTGTTTGCTCAAGGCACTGGAGTTTATGTTCGCTACAACGAGCAATTGGACAATGCCGGCCTGCGCCGCTCCAATGTCGGGTTTGCCGTCGTTGGCGGCGTTGTTTTCGAGCTGACCGGAAAATTGGTGATTGAGGCGTTTGCTGGGTTCTCCCGACGAACTTACGAATCCAGCTTGCTTAGCACTGTGTCTGGGCCGTCCGGCGGTCTGAGCCTCACCTGGACGCCGACTGGGCTGACAACGGTAAAACTGGCTGTCGCCCGTTCGATCGAACAGACGACTTTGATCGGCGCGTCGGGATTCTTTGCAACGCAGGCCCGTGCTTCCATCGATCACGAGTTACGCCGCAATATCATTCTTAACGGGTTTGGCAGCTTCCAGAATGACGACTATGAGGGCACCAGCCGAAACGACAATTATATCCGCGCGGGTCTGGGAGCCACGGTGCTTATCAACCGTAACCTGAACATGTATGGGGGGTATGAGTTCACGAGACGGATCAGCAATGTCACCGGGTCCGGGTTTGTCCGTCATCTTGTAATCTTCAAGATCAAGGGCCAAATATAGAACTCTTCTGGGGAGGGGAATTGCTTGTGTTCTGTTGGCAGAAAAGGGACGTATGCACATGCCCAGCACTTGGAGGGCGATTAACCCCCCCGATTTCTTGATTCGCGCCTTTGTCTTACTGATCCTTTCTATTGCCTTCATTGGGCCGTCCTTCAGCGCCAGCGCTCAAAAGGGTGGCTATCGCATGGGATCGGGCGACCAAGTTAGGGTCGTCGTCTACGGCCAAGCCAATATGTCCGGAGATTTCTCCATTGCCGGCGACGGCACGCTTTCGCTGCCATTTATCGGCAGCATAAAGGCCGGCGGAATGACCGTCCGTGATTTGGAGCGGGCGATCGTCGGCAGGCTCAAGCCGGACTATCTCAAAAATCCCCGAGTGAGCGTCGCCGTACTTAACTTCCGGCCATTCGACATTATTGGCGAAGTTCAGAAACCCGGAAGCTACCCTTACCGTGACGGAATGACCGTTATTAACGCTATCGCAATGGCTGGCGGGTTTACTTATCGGGCGAAAGAGAAAGAGTTTCGGATCAAGCGGGCCGGCGACGGTCGGATTGAGAAGGCACATCGAACGACCCGAGTTCGGCCTGGAGACGTAATCGAGGTGTTGGAGCGCTGGTTCTAGGTCTCTAGACGCCGTCATACGGGGCAACTTGGCGCAAATGTTGGTGCTTGCATAAGTGGAGTGTGCCGAACACGCGACACTCCCAAGCACCGGGCTTTTGCTTCGGTTGAGAGTTTCGGGGCTGGTTGTTCATGGATAAAGAAGTATGACCGTCATTGAGAAATTTGCGCTGCTGAACGAGGGTACGGGGCGCTCCCAATTCGAGCCTGGCATGGGCCAGGGCGACGCTACTCTCAGCAACTATGTGATGCGCATATGGCGGCATCGGCGTCTCATCTTTGGGACCGTCGTGCTTCTGACTGCTTTGGCGATCGTGTTGGTTTACCAAATCACACCGCGATACCGAAGCCAGACGCTGGTGATGATCAATCCTCCGAAGATCAAGGTCGCGAACATCGCATCAGTCATATCCGGAACGCCGCACGACCAGGATACGATCAACAGTGAAATCGCGATTATCAACTCTCGAAAGTTGGCCAATCGCGTCACAAAGAAGCTCAATCTACACTTAGACCCGGAATTCAGCCCCAAGAGCCGATCTGATCTAAGTTTGGTGACTTGGATACGGTCGCTCACAGGTCGAGCGCCAGCACCCAAACTCTCGCCCAAAGATCAGGAAGAGCATGCGCGACAGCGGGCGGTTGACAGCTTGCAGCGCGCCTTGTCGGTCAGGCCTATCTCAAGGTCTCGGGTCATACAGATCGGTATTTCCTCAATAGACCCAAAAAAGGCGGGATTGATTGCCAATACCGTGGCGGACTTGTACCTGACCGAACAGCTGGAAGCGAAATTCGAGGCAACACGACGGGCCTCAAGATGGCTGCGCGACAGGCTCAGGCAGCTTCGAGGCGTGGTTGAGCGCTCCGAACAAGAAGTAGAGGTCTATCGAAAAATTCACGGCCTGATCAAAGGCAAGGACGATCTCACGGTCGCCGCAGGGCAAATCACCGAGCTGAGCAATCGGCTTGTTGCCGCTCGCGCCAAACGGGCCGAAGTTGAAGCGCGATTGATGCAAATCGAACGCTTGGTGAAATCGCGCGGAGGCGTGGAATCCGCGGCGGAAGTTCTGTCTTCAACGTTGATCCAGCGCCTGCGCGAACGCGAATCGACGGTCATTGGCAAGCTGGCCGAGCTCGCTGCCGAGTACGGCCCAAAGCATCCCAAGATGATCGCCGTAAGAGCGGAACTGGCTGATCTGAGGCTCAAGATTCGGGCAGAGGTGAAGAAGATCGTCCTGCGAGTTCGCGGTGAAGTGAGCGTCGCCCTAGCGCGCGAGGGTTCGCTTGCCAGAAGCTTGAAGCAGCTGGAAGCGAGGGTTGCCGTCCTCAACGCGAAGAGCGTCAAGTTGCGGGCCCTGCAACGCGAGGCGCGGGCGAACCGCGTCCTGCTGGAAACGGTCCTCAGTCGTTTCAAAGAAACAAGCGCCCAACAAGGGATCCAAAGTGCGGATGCCCGGATCATATCGGCGGCCATTGTTCCCACGCTGCCATACTATCCAAACAAGATGATGGTCATTGGAGCCGTTTTCTTCGGCTCGATATGTCTCGGCTTTATCCTTGCCGTGCTGATCGAGCACTTGGACGCAGGCTTCCGTAGCGCCGAGCAGGTTGAAAGTGCGTCCGGTGTCGCTGCATTGGGCTTGGTTCCTGAAATAGCGGGCAAGCGACACTTCGACGGCGGGCGCTTACGAAAGTATTTGCGCGAACACCCAATGTCCGCCTATGCCGAGTCGATCAGAAACATTCATATCGGACTGGCATTGTCGGGGGTCGACGATCAACCGAAGACCGTATTGGTGACCTCAGCGAAGCCCGAGGAGGGTAAGTCGACCATCGCGTTCTCACTTGCCCAAATCGCGGTCGATATGGGCAAGAAGGCAATCCTTGTGGATTGTGATCTTCGCCGCCCGGTTCAACAAGATATCGCGGGCATTGAACGATCCCCCGGCCTTGTTGAGCTTCTGGCTGGCCAGGCTACATTGAAAAACGTCGTGGTCAGCGACCCGGATAGCGGCCTTGATATCCTTCCCGCAGGCGAGGGAGCTCCGAACCCCGCCGACTTATTGGCGTCCAAGCAGATGAAGCAAACGCTTGTACGGTTGCGCGAGAAGTATGACCTGGTGGTCATAGATTCGCCGCCGGTCATGGCCGTGAGCGACTCGAAGATCCTCGGTCCGTTGGTCGATCGAAGCCTGGTCGTGGTCCGCTGGGCGAAGACCAGACGGGAAACGGCCATTCATGCCGCCAGGCAGGTTGTTGATTCCGGTTCGACGCTCGCCGGCGTCATTTTGAGCAGGGTCAACGTCAAAAGGCACGCTGAATATGGCTTCGCCGATTCCGGTTCTTACTACGGCAAGTACTCGAAGTACTATTCTTCCTAACCTGGAGATTTGAAGCGGGGTTTTGGTCCATTGAAAGGAAAATGGCCCGCCACGATATTCTCAATATGTGCTTGCTTGGGAATGCTTTATCTTGCGGTCCCGAGAAGCATTGCGGCCATTCTTGTATTCGAGGATGAGCCGGCATTGTCAGCCCTGCGCAGAGGCAAAAGAGTGCCAAACACGGCACTTCAGCATCTCGAAAATTCGCTGAAAAGCGCCTTGCGGTGGAGCAACAGCGGACGGCCGGCCTTCGATCTCGCGTTTGTTCAGATCGCCCGCGCCTCCGGAGCCAACCCTCAGTCGAAAACAAGCGCATCGGCGTTGGCGAAGGCTGAGCAGTCTTTGGTGTTAGGGCTTTCGAGGTCCCCGATCAATGGCGATGGTTGGCGATGGCTCGCTGTTGTTCGGACAGCCCATGGAAACAGGCGCCAGAAAGCCGTATTGGCACTTCGGCAGTCCTTCTACACGGCGCCCTATGTTGTGTATCTCGCTACACCGAGGATTCGGCTGTCGATATCGCTGTGGGATCAGCTCAAGAAGGACGATCAAGAAATCGTCTACAGGCAGATCCGATTTGCGTGGCGGGTGGCTGAGTATCAGTTGCTGCTCACGGCAAAGGATTCGCCGTCGATCATTCCGTTCTTGGTGGCTCTATCGTCACAGCCGAAGAAGCTGATCAGATTTCAGCGCCAGCTCAGCAAAATGCGCGCAAGAAAGCCCTGACCTGCTTGGGTTCACTTCTACCTTGCAAATCCATCTTTCGATTTATGGGTTGACCAAGATTGGGCGCAGGCTATGCCCAGCAGAAAAAAGTAGGTCACGCAGATTGCCGGAATTTGCAGGCTGAAGTCGAAGATCGAGTGAATCCCGACAAGGACGGACGCCGCAATACCGACAGCCGCATACATAGAGTCCCGTCTTCGCCTCCTGATACCCAATATGCAAGCTCCGACGAACCAGACGACCGAGAGGGTCAGTGCGGTGGCGACGGGAATACCCAATTCCAAAGCGTTCTCAAGGTAGGTATTGTGCGCTTTCTGGGCGGTGTGTCTCGCCTCGTATATCGACGCTGTAAGGACTGGGACCCTGTACAACTCGAAGACCCTGGGAAATGTTCCATAACCCATGCCAAGCATTGGCGAATCGTCGATGGCGCGGAGCGTTAGCTCGTAGAGCGCTATCCGGGAGCCGGCCGCCTCGATCGTTTTGTCGAATCGATGAAGGACCTGGCCGCCGCTCACGATGACGAATATCAGGATCGCACCAACGGTTATTCCAGCAAACCATTTGGAGAATCGCGAGGAAACGCTGCGAGATGCTGCGATCGCCATAATCAAGGCGATCAATCCAATGATGCCACTTGCCAAGCCGGCGCGGGAGTTGGCGAGAATGAGAGCCGTTGCCACCAGAAACCAACCAACCAGTAGGGGCCATCCCTTGGCAATAAGCTCGTTTGCCAACAAGGCAAAGCGCCCGCCACTGGTTTCGCCTTCGGTGGAGCGCTCGATCAGCCTTTCGGCCAGCAGCGACGTGAGGCAAATCAGTCCGAGGCCGGCGAAGGCCGCGTATGAGTTCTTGTTGACGAATGTACTGGTCAAGCTGCCCAGGTAGACGTTCTTTTTCGTCCAGAGAACCGTTTCCGTGCCGCCCAAATGGACCGCCAATCCATATGCCGCGTAGGCGGCCGCCGCTACCGATACAAGCCAGATCGATCGCCTGGCGATAACACGGTCGCGGCCCAATTGTAGCGCCAGCCAAAATACCGTCGCGTACCACAATAGTCGGGCAATGCCAGCGGCGCTTCGATCTGGATCGACCGTAATCCGGGAACCGGCGGTTGTTCCTAATGCTGTTGCGGCCTCGCGCCAGACCGGATGATGCCATGACGCGGGCGTGAATGGGGCGAGTTGGATGAGTATCCAAACGATCGTCACACCGAACAATACAGCTGGTATGGCAATCTGCTTAAGACCCACCGTTACGGTGAGGCCGCCCGTCACGACAAACAGAATCCAAGCTGCAAGGACGAACGCCGCAATGATAACTTGCGGCCCCCATGCCCATTCGCTCACGGACCCAAATGGCAATGGGGCGGCAAGGATTGGGATAACCAAGGACCAGAATATCAACCCGGACTTCACGCGCGCTACCTCAGACTGTCCTTCAAGGCGAACCGTGCAACCGTAACCAATTTACCATAATGTGATTACTCATAGCTGTACGTTCTCTGGCATCACGCCCTATGGCAAACAGCGACGCCAGGATGCGAAGCCAATGTTGTTTGGAGCTCTTGGAAATACTTCAAGTAACACCGCAATACATGATGTCGAATTCCGGACCAGGCGGCGTGAAATAGCTGACAGCCTTAGTACAAATTTCTGTTGGCGATCATAAAGACTAATATCGAGACGTCAGACAATCTACTCTGGTATGGGCAGTTACTTCATTGTGCCGATCGTCCAAATCTACAAATTCACGCGCAAATCAACGAATTTTCAATTGGAACAAGGTTGAATGCGCAAGGCATCGTGTCGCTGATATCAGTCTGCAGATATGAAGTAAGGCCGCTGAGTATCCGGGCCTGAATGCTCGATGTCGAACATATGGCGGCGAAGGCAAGCCTGCACAGATGGTTGGAAATTGAACAAATCACGCAAGAAAATACTGGTCACCGGTGGCGCCGGCTACATAGGCAGTCACACGGTCAAATGCCTACGCGCCGCCGGAATTGATCCGATCATACTGGACAATTTTTCTACCGGTTACCGTTGGGCCCTCCAAGGCACCGAGTGCCTCGAAGGCGATCTTGGCGATCTCGATTTCGTCTACAACGCGCTTCGAGAAAACAATATCGAAGGCGTACTACATTTCGCTGGATACATAAATGTAGGCGAATCGGTAGAGAATCCGGCGAAATACTACATCAACAATGCTGCGAACACTTTTAATCTGCTTAAGGCCTGTGCGGACGCGGATGTTGATTGGTTTGTATTCTCGTCGACTTGTGCGGTGTACGGATTGCCGTCATCAGTTCCCATTTCCGAAGACACCCCGATCGCTCCCATTTCGCCATACGGAGCGTCGAAGCAAGTTTGCGAACTTGCGTTGATGGATGTCGCCAAAGCTTCGAATCTTCGATTTGTTATCCTTCGCTACTTCAATGCCGCGGGTGCCGATCCGTCATGTTTGATTGGCGAGGCGCACGATCCCGAAACTCACCTGATACCTCTAACGCTCCAAGCGGCACTGGGAAGGCGCCCAAATATATCCATCTTCGGTGAGGACTATCCGACAGCGGATGGAACCTGCGTCAGGGACTATGTACACGTGGATGATTTGGCCCAAGCCCATCTTGATGCTGTGAACTATCTGAAAAGGGGCGGCGGTAGCCAAATCCTGAACTGCGGATATGGGCAGGGATACTCGGTTCGAGAGGTCATTGCGGCGGTCAAGGACATAACATCTTCCGACTTCCCCGTGGAGGTTGGTCCCCGACGTGACGGCGATCCTGCGGTCCTGGTTGCGTCTAACGAGAAGATAAGGAAGGTCTTGAAGTGGAAGCCGAAATTCAATGATCTCAGATACATCGTGAACACCGCTTGGGAGTGGGAGAAGCAGCGGCCAAGCATGATCGAACCGACTTCGAACTAAATTTGCCCAACAAGGATCCAAAACACCGCGAGCCCGTTGTGGTGAGAGGATCTTCCATTATCTTAACGGTTAGAAAACCGGCAGAACGGGTCTCGCGCGAGATCGTGCGGACGAACAAATAAATACAATATGGTTGGCAGTTCATCCGAATGAATTCGAATGTAGTTCAATTATTCGAAGCGCACGCCAAGTCAAATCCCCGCAAGGCAATCTTGCTGTCAAAGGGGATTGAAAAAACCTGGGCGGAAACCGACGGGCGAGCCAGCGCGGTTGCGAGCCTGCTCTCAGAGCGCGGGATCGGCATGGGTCATAAGGTAGCGCTCGCGTTGCCCGATCATGAAGGGATGATCGTCGGTCTTCTGGGCGTTCTGAAGGCCGGAGCGACGGCCACGCTTTTTAATCAACAGTACAAGGCAGATGAACGCTGCGCAGTATTGGACGAACTTGAGCCCGATATGGTTTTGAGTGAGATACCGGGCGAGCCGGGCGAATTCTCGAGTGTTTCAGTCAAACGCGATGACGTTGCAATCATATTTTTTACTTCCGGGAGCACAGGCAAACCAAGGGGCGCGGTATTTTCTCATTCAGCGATCGAGTGGAGTATCAATAGCTACTCAAATGACATTATGAATTTGAGTGGCGAAGATACAGTATTAGCAACCCTTCCATTGGCTCATGCCTTTGGTCTTTTGAGCACGATACTTGCGCCGCTTTCAGCCAATGCGAAAATAGTTTTGTTGGACCAGTTTGCCCCGCAGGACGTGTTGAATGCTATATCGCGTGACGGCGTCACTGTGTTCCCGGCCGTGGCGACGATGCTGCGAGCCGTCGTCGACAAACCGGAACTTGGAGACGCGGACCTGTCAAGCCTTCGATATGCGCTGTCCGGTGCCGCCGCTTGTCCATGGAGCCTTTGTCAGGAATGGCGCCTTGCGACCGGCACGCCCATCGTACGCGGATATGGAATGACGGAAGTCCTGCGGCCAATTTCGTTTGGTGCGGCCGACCGAGCCGAAGTGCCTGACGGAACCGGGCGGGCGCTGCCTGGCGTATCCATCCGCGTCGTCGATGCGGAAGGAAGCGAGCTCAAACCAGGGAAAACGGGCCAATTGTGGGTTCGCAGCCCCGCATGCATGACCGGGTACCTCAACCAACCAGAAGCCACTGATGAAGTTCTTAAGAACGGTTGGATGAGGACCAGCGATCTAGCCATCATTTCGCAGGACGGTATCGTTTCGCTCGTCGGCCGCGCGGAAGACATTGTCAACCGAGGCGGAGAAAAGGTTGCTCCGCTGGAGGTCGAGGCTGTTCTTTCGCAGCATCCTGGGGTCAAGGAAGCACTGGTTTTTCCAGTCGATCATCCAACACTCGGAGAAGATTTGGTCGCGGCGATCGTGCCGGCGCATCAGCGCGCGGTGAACAGCGCGGGTATTGCCTCCTTCGCAATGCAACGCCTTGCCAGCTTCAAGGTACCAAGTCGCTATTTGTTCGTTGATCAACTCCCGACCAATTCCATGGGGAAGTTCCAGCGGTCGGCAATAAGTGCTGAATTCCAAAAAGAGCTATCAGCAGATCGCTGCCAGCCACAGTCGGCAGAGAACGATCGCCCGCCGACGGATCTGGAGAAGTTGCTGATCAGACTTTGGGTCGGCGTGCTTGATGTTGAGCGCGTTGGATTGAACGATGATTTTTTCGGGTTGGGTGGCGATTCACTTCGGGCGACCGAGCTGTTCCTGGAGATAGAAAAGGAACTGGGGCGGGTTCTGTCAATAAGTCTGCTGTTTGAGGCCGGCACAGTTTCTGAACTGGCAAAACGCATAGAATCCGGATTGCAACAATCATGCATCGTGCCAATTCAACCAGACGGGAAGCGGCCGCCCTTCTTTTGCGTACACGATCTGTCCGGGCACGTTATGCATTTTCGCTCGCTGGCAAATCGATGCCATGCCGACCAACCATTCTTCGGAATACAAAGCCCCGGGATCGACAGCAGCAACGTGCCATTCGTTGGCATGGATGACATGGCCGAGTTCTACGTGGATCGGATGAGGACCATTCAGCCTCATGGCCCGTACTACATTGGTGGGTATTCATTTGGAGGGCGAGTTGCCTTCCGGATGGCCCAGCTGCTTGCGGATGAGCAAGAAGACGTTGCGTTGCTTGTTATGATCGACGCGTGGAGCCGGGTTGGACGCCAGCGGGTCAAACTCAGCCGTTGGCTCAAATCGACGCGCAACCGCATCGCGGCAATGAATCGTCGCGAACTGTTTGGGTTCGTTGCCTTTTGGCTCAAGCGCGTCATTCAGGAGTTTGCAATCTTTCCACTGCGGAACGGATTTTTCGCAGCCGTTTTGGCGCTATGTCAGGGCTTGGGTCGGCCTTTGCCGAGATTCCTTCGCGAACCAGTGTTGGCGAACAGGCACATTGCGGCCAGATATCGCGCACAGCCCTATCAAGGCGATGCTGTGCTGCTTGCGGCGAAGAGAACCGATTGGGCGCATCCCAACAAACATGAGGGTTGGCGCCAACTGGTGAAAGGCAAGTTGGATATTCGGGGAATCCCCGGGGAGCACATGGAGATTTTCCAAGAACCTTATGTCGGCACCTTGGCCAAGGAGCTTGAATATTGCCTTGAGCGCGCCAGAGCTGACGCAGTGGCGCCATCCGCCAATCGGCTGGTGTCAGACTAACGGCTGATGATTTGGCGCCGCGGCTTTGGCACTTAGGCGCAGCTCGATTGAGATAGACCGGGTAGTGACTGCCGAACCAGTTCGGATTCGAACCTGCGGAGCACCACGTCCCGGTCCCACTCCGTGGTGGCGGCCGCGCGCGCTTCTGATCCAAATCGAGCTCGCAGCGCTTCGTCTCGGGCGATCGTCAAGATTGCTTCGGCCATTGCGGCGGCGTTGCTGGGCGGGACGACGAGCCCTCGATTGGTGATAACGCGGGCGATGTGCGTATCTGGCGCCGCCGCCGCGACAATCGGTCGGCCGCTCGCCAACATACCGCCAACCTTGGATGGCATGACAAGATCCGCCGCTTCGGCGCGCTGAGGCAACAGATGCATGTCGGCTCCGGCCAGCATGCCAGCCAGCCGCTCTTCCGGTTGCAATGGCAGCAATACGATGGAATTGACCTCGGAGTCTGCCGCTCCAATGGCGGCTTCAAGGGCATCCCGGCCGGCGCCTACGCCCGCGATTACGATCCGAATTACCGGATCGCCTGGCTTGCGAGCCTGTTCGACGGCAATAGCTGTCGAAATCAGAAGCTCGATGCCCTGTTTTTGCCCAATATTACCGGAGTAGAGCGCGATCAGGTCGCCGTTCGCCGCGCCCACGGCGTCTCGAAACGCGACCGGGTCGGCTTCCGGAGTGATCTTTCTCGTGTCGACCCAGTTCGGAAACAGAACCGTTCGATCCGGTGCAACGCCCTTATCCTTTAGGCGTTCGACCATGTTTGGGGAAATGCTGGAGACGATGTCAAAACGCTTCAGAAGAAATCGTTCAATCGCGATGGCGGGGCGTTTGAGAATGGGCGGTAGGAGCCCCAGGTCCAAAGCGGCATCAAACTCGAAGTCTTGAATGTGCAGCCAAGCGGTTGCGCCTGCCAGGCGAGCCGCAAGCCAAGCCGCAGGCAATACCGTTGCGGTTGGCTCGACGGTAAGAACTGCGTCGGGGCGCCACCAGACCGATCGCCAAACCGCCGGCGCCCCGCTGGTTAAGGCGAAGGATGAAAGGTGGATCATGCGGCGAACTCCACTCCCTCGCCGCGGTACGTAAAGCGGGCAGCGAAGCACGTCGACACCGTTCATGCGTTCGCGTTTCCAGAATGGCCTTCTGTAGCCTTCGGCAACGCGCCAATCGGGGTAGTAGGGCGGCGCGGTGATCGCGCGCACGGTGTGCCCGCGCTCGGCAAGCCAGAATGCGAGATCACCTGAAAACCGTCCAATGCCGGTGAGCTCGGGCGCAAAATTCAAGCCATAAAACAGAATGCGGAGAGGCCGCTCTCCAGTAAAGGGATCTGGTACTGAAGACAATGGTTAGCCGGTTTCTTTTTCGAAAAGGAAATCCGCTTGCGCGATTAGTTCGTTGTTATCATAAGCGGGGTTGTAAATACCTTTCATTCGGAAATCATTATCCAGTAGAAATTTCAGTACGTCGTGAACGAGCGCTTGACCCGAATAAAGTGGCAAGAACGAAGATTCCACATAGATCCAGTTGATGTGATGAAGAATTGGAGCAGCGGATCGGAGTACGTCCAGTTCGAATCCCTGGACATCGATCTTCATCAATGTCGTCTTTTTGAAGTGTTCTTCGTTCAAAAAGTCCGTCAGGGGCGCCACTTTCACGGTTTCCCGCCGCGCTTCTTCTGTCCCCGGAAACAATTCTACCTGGGCATCCGAAATAGGCAGAAGCGAGGAGCTGTCCGCGCGTTTTGAGACATGCATCTCGGAATCTTGCCGGTCTGGCCCAATTGCCGTTTGATGCAATGTGACCAGATCATCGCCCTGAAAAACCTTTCGGTAGATACTTGCCGCCTCCGCCAACGGTTCGAATGCGACGATTTGGCAGCCTGTTTTGAGCTCGCTGACAATCAGTGAAAACTGACCGACATTGGCCCCCACATCGACTAAGAGGTCGAAATCGAGCGGGCGGACAATCGGTTGATGCTCTACGCCGGCAGCGACCCGAAAACGGAGCAAGGCTTCGCGATACCGCCGCCTGCGGAGGATGCCGGAAATTTTCTTCAGAGTGGCCAACGGTCACACTCCCAACGGGCAGTCGCGCCCGAATGGCTTATCGAAGCGGCCGCGGAAACGGCCAATTCGCGGGGGAACGTCACCCGAGCCGCAATACGCGCCGTGCAGGTAACCGAAGTTACTTCGCCGTCGCATGGCTGCTTATAGGCTGGCGCGGCGTCTCATGGAGGCGTTTCAGGTGGTCGGCCAGTCGCATCGCCAATGCGATGATCGTCAATGTCGGCATATCGCTGCTTGCCGTCGGGAAAACAGAGCTACCGGCAACAAACAGGTTTTCCAGACCATGCACGCGGCAATGTTGATCGACGACACCCTGCTTGGGATCCTCATGCATGCGGGTGGTTCCCATATGGTGCCAGCAATAGGTGATGTCGGGAGGGAACTCGAACTTGTCGTCGGGCTGGTCAAAACTCACCTGTCCGATCCCAGCGTTCTTGATCTCGTCGGCCACGATCCTGCGCGATTGGAGGATTGTGTTCTTGTCGTAATCTGTCAGGCGCCAATCGAGAGATGGCTTGCGAAGTCCCAATCTGTCGGTCTCTTCGCTCAAGGTGATCCGACTGTTCGGGTTGGGTGCAGGCTCGAAAAGGATCATGATCCTTCTTGAGAAGAGTAAGCTCTCTGGCCTGAATATTTTTCCAATGACATGCTTAGTAACCGACACGGGCGAAGTTGCCAATCTAAACAAATCCCGAAACGAAATATCGTCATACTGGCGCTTGTGAAGTGAGAATGTAAATTTGTGGAAGGCCTTTATGGATTCTTCTTCCGGATTAGAGTATTCGGAATTCAGATAGAATCCGGCATTCGCGATTCCTTTTTCCCGCATGGTCGCCGGCGCCATGGCCAAGGTGCCGACAGCCGATGAGAAAAAGTATCCATAGTTCACATCGTAGAAGTTGTTGGAGAAACCCGGCTCGGTTATTGCAATGTCGCCAATTTCCAACCGTGGGTGATCCATGAAGTAACGACCAACCACGTCGTTCTGATTGCCCAACCCATCCTTCTGGACATCGTTCGAATGCAGCAGCAAGCGCGCATTTTCAATGCCGCCACATGCCAGGATGAAATACTTTGCCTTGACCTTTGCTCGGTTGCCGTTGAGATGTTGAAGGGAAACCGACTGAATGCTCTGTCCGCTGGCGGCTGCCTGGATGTGACCGACATTCGCATTCAAAACAACCTGAACATTGCCGGCGCTGTGGATCGCGTCGCGATAACTGCGGCCGAGTTGTCGTCTTGGCGCCAGATGCGCAATCTGGGATGCAACACGGCTGGACGTGTTGGGTAATATTTGCAGGTTGGCTTGGTTTTTATGGGTCAGCCAAACATCAGGCTTGTAGCCCGCCGGCTTCAATTCGAGCAGCTCCTCAGCTCGATCATAGAATGGGGCCAAGTGGTTCTTATGGAATGGCCAACCGCTATTTGGCAGCCAGTCCCGGGCCTCAAAGTCTTCCTCGCTGAACTGCTTGCACCACCCGCCCCAGCAGTTGCTGCTCCCGCCGAACATGCGGGTTCGGCTTTCTTGAAGATCGTAAGCTTGCCCTGTGACATCGCCATCGTATAACGATTGGGTGGCTTGATTTGCTCGGAACGTACCGCTTTCCAATACGCAGATTTTCATCTGCGTATTCGCAAACTCTAGTGCCAACGATATCCCCGCAGCACCTGCACCTAGAATGCAGATGTCAGCTTCAAGGAATGATCCGTCCGGGAGCTGTTTGGCGTCGACGAACATTAATTTTCGCCAAACGGTGCGCGTTCTTGTCTAAGGCCGTGCGAATTCGGTTCCATCAACGCACCTGATCAGTACTCGTCAAATACGAGCGGTGTTACAACACATTCGCCCGCGATCGTGGTCGCATTGCGGCTGACCGCACGCCCCGCCGGAGATTGAGGGCCAAGCAGCGTCCGCATTCCAGGGCCCGCGTCTTTGCAAATACGAGAAACAAATTGGTTGTTGTTGGATTTGACGGTTTTCTTCGTTCTTTTCTCAAGCCGCATTTGCGCATGTTTGTTCGTGTTGGAATTGAGCTCAACGTCTGCCATTTCCTTCGACGTACCGTAGTTCCATACGGTGAACAAAGCGTTACGCCCTTGCATCCCAGCGGCCTCGGCCAGGGCGGCCAACGCACCTCAGCGCGAGGCCCCGAATGCAACGGCATCGCTCCATTTGGCAGAAGAAATCATTCGATCGGTTTGCAGTTTCGGGTATGTAAAAAGAGTTATGTTATTTGATATATTGAAATTTTTGTTGTTGTTCGGGCAGTAAATCTCATCTGATAAGTTAGGCTGTTGTGTATTCAGTCCCGTTGATTCTGTGACGGCACTAAAGCAGGCTTGGCGGTCAACGGTGCATCCCGCAAGGGATTGAGATGAGCGCTCTGCTTTGGCCTGGATGCTGCGTCGAATGGCGCACGAAATGACATCATTGATCCTGCCCGCCAGTGAGTTCATTCATCAGACGATCCAGGTCAGATTGTCCTTCGGCGTAAGCTTGCTCCGCACGCTTCAGTGCCGTTTTGCTAGCCGATTCCAGGGTCTGCCGGTTGGCGTCCCATTGTGCCAATACCGGCGCGACTGTCTGGGCGAAATCGCGGTCCCGGGCGACCGCGATACCTGCATGCGCAAGGTCGTCGGCAATGCAGCCGCGGTTATACGCTACGACCGGCACGCCATGCCCCATTGCCTCGAAAAGGACCAGCGGTTGCGCTTCGTTTCGATAGCGGGTGGGGAATACAAACACGTCAATATCATTATAAAACTTGTGCTTATCGCCGTCCGCGACAGAACCCCGGTATTCGAAATCCTGAAGAAACTCCGATTGCGCCTCAGCCAGCAGATGCTTGGTGTCGGTCGAGGTCGATGGTCCCGCCACTATCAGCCTGGATTGAATGCCAATGCTGTGAAGATGGCGAAGCAGTTCAATCGTGGTGTTGAGTCCCTTCTCGGATGACAAATTGCTGAGGTGCCCAAGTCGAAGCTTACTGTCGTGATTTGCAGGCGCAGCACCACAGGGAGACAACAAGGTGGCGTTCGAAAGCACTTGCGTCATTCGCACGCCCTTATACTTGGTCTGAAGCCGGTCCCCCATTTTCGGGCAAAGGGCTATGTGGACCGCTCGCTTCCCGGCTGCCCGAGAAAGGACACTGAATACCCAACTCGTCTGATCAACATAAGCAAATGAATGGTGGTGAATGAATATTTTATATCGGAGAATATTCGCAAGAAAACATACTGATATATTATAAACGTTCCCAGCACCGCCAGCTGCTGTCAAATAGAGTGATCTATTTTTTGAAAATAGATTCAGGCTCACCGTCGCCAGTGCGCGTAAATATTTGAAGAGCCGCGTCAGATGATAGGTGCCTGTTCTATCCAGTCGACCGGGCGACACATCGCATTTCGCGACCCTGGCCCGCGACGATAGTTTCTCTCCCACCAACTGCGTTACGAGCGCGGCACCATGCACCGGTGGAGGAAACGGGCCGACTATTATGACCGTCGATTGGAATTCCGTTGCCATGGTAAGCCGATTCTCAAGCTCGCATTTGCATCAGCGGGCAAAACGCTACAAGTGGTCCATATATGGTCCTGACAAGGCCGAACTGGAGTCTGACAGGTATCTGATATAAACAAGGCCAGACGACTTTATGGAACTGTTGGCGATGTCGGGAGCGGAGGAAGGTCAGAGCAATTTCTAGAGTGGTTTGAAGCCTTGGATGGTTCGATAGTCGCTTGGTGGGCTCCGGCCGAGTTCGACACAGGGCCCAACGTCAAGACTTTCGGCCCTCAATACAAAAATGAAATCTTAAGTGGCGTCTCCAACTAAAACCAGCATTCTTTCAGCGATAAACTTGTGCTTGTCAAGCAGTGCTCAACGCTCAAATGTCCATATTTTGATTTTCATTTACCCGCTTGCCAATTACTAGATCGACGTACGGCTATTCTTGCGACTAATTCCTTATAATCAAACATCATGACATTCAATGTGTGCAAGCATTGCCTTGAGTCTTAAGGAGTTAATACTATCGAAAATATTGCGGAGAACAAAGTCATATGACGTAGGATCGTTAACCATTACCGAACTATCTTGATGCGGTTAATGTGCGCTGAAGCGCGAGGGGAAATATGTTTGGCCGGGATTTGCAAGGGATAGGGTTTTATTGGCAAAATTTTGCGCCCTACCACGTCGATATGTTGGACGCGGTCGCTGAGCATTTTGGCGAAAGAATGCCGATCTGCGGGATTGAGCTTGCGCCTCTCGATCCATTCTACCCGTGGAAGAGATCAGACCGGTGCCACAAATTCGAACTTGTGACGTTGTTTCCGGGTATGTCATTCGACAAGTTGTCCCGCACTCGGAGGTTCTTTGCGCTTCGCCGGGCCATTGCGAAAAAGGCATGCAAGCATGTATTCCTCTGTCATTACCAGGAAATGGAAGTATTTTTTCTCGCAATTTACCTGAGATTGACTGGTCGGCGTGTATTCATTATTCAAGATTCCAAATTTGACGATAAGAAGCGCTATTTGATTCGAGAGATACTTAAGGTTTTATGGTACAAGCCTTACAATGGGGCGATTGTAGCTAGCAAAAGAACTAAAGATTATTTGAGATTGCTGGGCTTCCAAGAGGATAAGCTTTTTGCCGGTTACGATGTGATCTCGATCGACCGGGTTCGGCAGCTGGCCGGAACCCCAACCGCTCCAGGCGGTGTCGCGTATAAGGATCGGCACTTCGCTGTTATTGCGCGGTTGGTTCCCAAGAAGAACATCTCGTTGGCCCTAAAAGCGTACGGTCTGTATGCCAAAGCGCTCGGCGATAAGGCGCGCCATTTGGCAATATGCGGGTCGGGTGAGCTGGAAGATCGGTTGCGCGAAGAAGCTAAGGAACTGGGGCTGACCAATGTGGAGTTTCGTGGCTGGCTGAGCGAACAGGAAGTGGCTGGAACCCTTGGAGCCACTCTGGCGCTCATTGTGCCGAGTACGGAAGAGCAGTGGGGCCTGATCGTAAACAACGCGCTCGCAATGGGAGTGCCCGTTCTGTGCTCGGACAATGTTGGGGCTCGAGACTATTTGGTCAAATCAGGGGTCAATGGCTATGTGTTCGAACCCGATAATGCGGACGGCCTGGCCTATTTCATGAAACGCCTCACCGTCGATGAAGCGGAGTGGAAACGGTTCGCGAAGAATTCCCTGAAGCTCGCGGATCGGGGCGACGTTGAAATATTTGTGCGCAATGTCGAGAAGGTCGTTGGACTTGCTTGAACGCTAGGACAGCATGGGTTGCGGATCGAGGGAGCGCGGCCGTAGTCTCATGCAGGTCAAGGCATCCGACAGCATCTCGGGCGGCTTGGCATCAGATACATTGTCCCATTCAATCCAATCGAGACCGAATTGAGCGCTGACCGGTGGCCGGCCAGGTCGGCCGACGACCTTTCCATTCCTGGCTTGCTGACGAGACGGAAGCGGATTTGGGCCGACGAGGGGTTGTGCTGAAAGCACAATGTTTGCATTCGGGGCTGTTTCAGGAAGCGGTCTCGACCGGTAGACACCCGCGGTACCTCCCGACAAATGCGGGATCCCCAATCCTGGAAGCGTTATCCCGATTAGGGCGAAGGATCGCTATCGGGATTGCTTTGCGGGGCGTCGGTCTCTGCCTCTGCCGAGCGACGCTTCGTCGATGCCATCGCGTCCGCCTTGTTCTTCAAGCTCGAAGCGGAATCGGGCTTGGCCGATTGCTTGGCGGGCCGTTTGGCCGGCCGTTTCGTAGGCGCCTTCTTTTTGGCGGCCACTGATTTGGCCGACCTAGTAGGGGGCGTTGTCGGCGGTTTTGCCGCGGCGGTGCGTTTTCTTGGTCCCGAATTGCGATTTCCCGCCCGTGCCTTCGCGGGCGCCTTCTTGGGCGTATCCGCGGTTGCGTCCTTAGCAGCGTTGGCAGCCGGTCGAGTGGCGGTCGGTGAGCCGCCTGTAACTGCCTGAGCGGCCGATTTCGCCGCCCTCGAACTTACGGCCGCCCGGTTCCTTTTTCTGGTGCGGGCATATTTCCGGCCTTCCACTAGCCAAGCTCCCAGTCCGAGAAAGTAGCCAAGCGTTCGGAGGCCAAGCCAGGCAAGGCAAGGGAGCAGTACCAGAAATACCCCGAGCGCGATCGGTACAGGCAGCAATTGCTTGTTTAGCGCGACGACGGTCATCGGAATCGACCAGATCGGCGATGTCCAGAACGCCGCAGATGCCGCCGATTTCAATCGACGTTGAGGTCGGGACCTTCGCCGGTTTGACATCTCAACCCACCATATACATAAGGAATTGGCGCCCCTCCAGGATCATGAAAGGTCGCCTCTCCGTAATCCCGCCACACCCAAGAAGAAAAGGCACCTTTGACGTCGCTATTCTGTCCTTCAATTGTGAAGGAAACATGACTTACTCACATGGCCTACCGGTACAGGTGTATTTGTTTGCCTATACATTATTTTCAATGACATATCATGCGCTAATTTGTTTGGCTGCTATTCTTTGGAAAGATAGAGTCGATTCCCGTAATTCAAATTCAGAAGAGAAATTTTTGTGGATATTCGCCCTCTTCATGTATTAACTCCGATCATCGATCTCTGAATATTGCAATATTATTATCAAAAGGTGAGTTCTTGAGAATCCAGGCGCGGATTTTCTGAACGAGTACTCATAAATACTTCAATTTTGTTAGGCAATGAAAGGTGGCTGGATCGTGTCGCGAAACGTTGAAAACATACGCCTTAAATGGCACGCCTGCCATTCGTTGTCGAGACTATAGTATGGCATTTCTTTTCTGCAGATATGTTGCGATCACTAAATGCTGCGGGTGATCGATTTGCGCTGTATGATGGTTGGCATGGCGCGAATTTGCCGCATCCTATCTGTGTTCATTTCGGACAGATAGGCCAGTTTGCGGGTCAAGTCGGGTCAGTCGTTGGTTAGGGTTTGAGGCAGCAAGTGCCGGTAAAACGATGTTTGATTTATTGTTGCGACAGTTATTGATCAAGTATTGCCTCAGACGCCAAATTGACCGGCATCGATAGGGTCGGCTTTCGGTATGGGTCATCGCGGGTGAACCTGATTTCGGATAGGGGCACAAATCAACTCCGGGAAATGCTGCGCCGTTCGCGCGCCGCTTTCGTGGCGGTTGGGCTTTTCAGCCTCTTCATCAATCTGTTGATGCTCACCGCGCCCCTCTACATGTTGCAGATCTACGACCGTGTGTTGGCCTCGCACAGTATTGAGACGTTGATTGCTCTCACTATTCTGGCCGTCGGGCTGTTGTTGATGAATGCCTTGGTTGAGTTTGCGAGATCCTGCATTTTGGTTCGTATAAGTGTCGCACTCGACAGCAGGCTCGCTGGAAAGGTTTTTGACGCGGTTCTGGCAGACCGGCTCGATGGATCCGTTGCGACCAGCCGATCGATGCGGGATTCAGAAGCCATAAGGTCATTCATAACCAGCCAAGGGCTGATCGCTTTCTTCGATGCGCCCTGGACCCCTCTCTACATCCTGGTGATATTTCTTTTTCATCCGTTGCTTGGTTTCATAGCGCTCGGCGGAGCCATCGTTCTTTTGTTGCTGGCGGTGGTGACCGAGGTCGCTACCCGTCGGTCGTTGCGCGATGGGGCCGGCTTTGCCAATGCTGCCCACGAGAACGTGGAATCGACTATGCGCAATGCTGAGGCCATAGAGGCAATGGGCATGGCAAAAGACCTTAAGAAAAGGTGGCTGCATAGTCATCGTGCCGCGCTTGCTTTTCATGCCAGGGCTACCGATCGATCAGGGGCGCTTACGGCCACTGTGAAGTTGTTTCGGCAGTCACTCCAAATTGGCATGCTCGGTGTGGGGGCCTACCTCGCGATCAAGCAGTCCATTACGCCCGGTGTGATGATTGCGGCGTCGATCGTGATGAGTCGCGCATTGGCGCCTGTCGAGACCTCCGTTGCAAATTGGCGCGGCCTTGTCATGGCTCGCGGTGCTTATCGGCGACTGCGTGAACTATTGGCGCATCAAGCGAAGGAGACAGACCATATGTCTCTTCCGCCGCCAAGTGGACGGATCGCAGTGGAAAATTTGACGGGCGGCCCGCCGAAGCTCGAGAAGCCGGTATTGCACGATGTTTCATTTGTTATCGGCCCCGGGGATTCTCTCGCAGTGACTGGTCCGAGTGGGGCCGGCAAGTCAACACTCGGGCGGTATTTGGTGGGTATCTGGAGGCCGGGCGAAGGCAGCGTTCGTTTCGATGGCGCGAGTATTGTCGATTGGGATCGCAGCAAACTCGGGCGCCATTTGGGCTACCTGCCGCAAGACATCGAGTTGTTCGGCGGGAGCGTTGCGGAGAACATACGGCGTTTCGGCGAGGAGGACGCCGACGCCGTCGTGAGCGCAGCGCGGTTGGCGGGCGCTCACGAAATGATCTTGCAGCTCCCCGGCGGCTACGACACGGAAATTGGCGATGCAGGGCTTTCACTTTCCGGCGGACAGCGCCAGCGCATCGGAATAGCGCGCGCCGTTTACGGTGGGCCAGCCGTAATTGTGCTCGATGAGCCCAATTCGAACCTTGATTTTGAGGGCGAGCAGGCTTTGCGGTCCATGCTGTCGCAAATCAAGTCCGCAGGTCAGACCGTCATCGTGATCTCCCATCGCTCATCGGTATTGAGTTGCGTGGACAAGCATCTTGTCCTCCGTGAGGGCCGAATCGAACGGTTCGGACCAAAGGACGAACTTACCCAGAATGGCCCGCGTCATCCGTCCCGGCACCAAGGCGAGGCACCGGCATGGCGGGCGCGGGTGCGGCGGCTCGGAAGCACATCGGAGGTCAATGAGGGCGATGGCAGCGATTGAGAAAACCGAGGCATTGCATCCTTTGCCGCCAAGTTCGGCTCGTGTTTGGATCATAGTCGGGGCAGTTTGTGTGCTTGCAACAATCGGCGGTTTTGGCACTTGGGCCGCCATTGCGCCGCTGGCAAGCGCGGTGGTCGCCAGTGCCACAATTCGCGTCGACGGCAAGCGCAAGAAGATACAGCATTTGGAAGGTGGCATCATACGTGAGCTGCGGGTTCGCGATGGCGACCGGGTCAAAGTCGGTGATGTTCTGGTCCGTTTGGAATCAATCCGTGTGCGGGCTTCGCTCTCGATCGTAAAGGGTAGTCTTGATGCCACGCGTGCGCTCGAAGCGCGGCTTCGGGCGGAACGAGACGGGGACATGTCGGTTTCCTTCTCCAAATCGCTTCTTGATCGAGCTCGCCAGCCCGAGGTCGGCCAGATCATTAAAGGACAGACCGCCCTGTTCAGAATACGCCGGGCCGCTTTAGGCGGCGAGGTCGCCATCCTGCGCCAGCGGATCATTCAGCTGGGAGAGCAAATTGTCGGCCTTCACGCGCAAACGCGCTCGACGGATCGGCAGATCAAGATCATCGGAGAAGAGCTGACTGTATTGAGCAAGTTGTTCAAGCGCGGGCATACGACGAAGCGCAGAATTCTCGTGCTTCAACGCGAAGCCGAACGCTTGGCCGGCGAGCGCGGCAGGTTGGTCGCGGATATTGCGAAGTCAAAAACCGCTATCGGCGAAACCCAGCTCAAGATTTTGCAGATTCGAAAGAAATTCCGTCAGCAGGTGGTCGCGGAACTGCGGGAAACCCAGACCAGGATTCATGACTTGCGGGAACGTCTGGCTGCGGCCGCGGAAGTTGTCAAACGAATTGAAATAAGGGCGCCCGTCGCGGGGACCGTGGTCGGTCTCAGCGTTCACACCCTCGGCGCGGTCGTGAAGCCGGGGGCCACGGTCTTGGAGATTGTGCCGATCCGGGAGCGTCTGAACGTCGAGGCCAAAATCAGCCCGATCGACATCGACAACATTGCGGTTGGACATAAGGCCGAGATCAATTTTACGGCATTCAAGCAGCGCGACACGCCCACGATCACGGGCCGCGTAACATATACATCGGCGGATAGTCTGATCGACAAGCGTTCGGGCCAGGCCTACTTCTTGGCTCGGATTGCAATTTCCCCGACTGAGTTAAAACGACTGGGTGCCAAGCGCTTGCAGCCGGGCATGCCTGCCGAAGTGATGATCCTTACCGGTCGACGAACGGCGCTCCGCTATCTGGCACAGCCAATTCTCGATGGAATGAATCGGGCCTGGCGCGAAGAGTAAGCGTAAGCCCAACTTCTGCAGCAGTCATTCCCGTTCCGACGAGTTTGAAAGTATGGTGCGGACCGGTCGATGGCGCGCTTGCCAGACCGTTCAATCACCGATCAAATGAGCAACGGATCGTCGGTGACAATGAGTGAGACAACTGCTGTGTCAATCCCAGCGACGCCGTCGGAAATGAAATACAGGAAGCTGTCGTTCCCGAGGTAGCCCGGGTTCGGCGTATAGACGATGGTGTCGTCGGCCGGATCGGCTGGGGTTGAGTTGTTATCTATAGCAGCCGATCCGTTGGCGGGCGCGGTTACGGACGCAATCGTCAGAGGATCGCCATCGGCGTCTGTGTCGTTCGCAAGCACGTCGATGGAAATGGGGTTGTCGATCAGTGTTATGGCGGCGTCGTCGCCGGCCACCGGCGCGACGCCGATTGGTGCCTCGAAGGTTGCGTTGATGTCGGTGAGTCGGACCTTCTGTAGGTTGCTTGCGCCTCCGGTTGCGGCGCCGAAGCCGAAATGCGCAAAGCTCGAGCCGCCAAGGTACTGGGCGACGATGTCGTCGGTGAGCACGCCGGCTTGCTGGCCGTCGAACGAATAGCTCAGCGTCTGAGCCGTCGCGTCCCACAGCACCTGAACGTTGTGCCAGGCGCCGTCTTCGATGTTGC
>Ga0315336_1001265_pt1 | contig 52155 bp, 37 predicted proteins | sample ASW5metaG_FD_204512 | JGI IMG/M metagenome (GOLD analysis project Ga0315336, IMG submission 204512) | Ammonia-oxidizing marine archaeal communities from Monterey Bay, California, United States - ASW #5 | ecosystem: Environmental > Aquatic > Marine > Intertidal zone | place: USA: California...
GGACCCCTCTAGTTATTCAGTTTTCCGGCGCCTAATCAACGGTGCCGTTTGCTGTTTCTTCATACCTGACCCCGCTACCCCCCCCCGCTACCCCCGGATTAGCGCAGACTGCTCAGGGCGAAATCGCTGCGAACGCCTTGTAGTGGCCGGTCTCCGAACATCTGTGCCGTCAACGGGATAGGCATGCTCATGTCTACGCACCCGCGCCTCAACACCGCCCTCCTCGTGTTCATCGCCGCGGGGGTGGTCGGGCTGGGCGTTCGCCAAAGCGCCATCGACACGCGAGTCGCCGCGGTCGAAGACCGATTGTCACAGGCTCCGACCCAGGGGCCGGCCAATCGTCCCGCAAGACATCCGCGCACCGCTCAAGACCTTGCTGCGGGCCAGCCGACCACCGACCCCGCAGTACAGGCCGCCGAGCTCGACGACATGATGTGGTCCGACGAAGGCCGCGCGGCCATCGACGATGTGGTCGCCGAGCGCGAGCACGCCGACGCCCTGCGCAAGCGGGCGCAGTGGCGCAAGATGAAGGAGTTCCAAACCGAGAGAGCGGTCAACCAGGTAGCCGACGACTACGACCTCACCAATGACCAGGTCGACGGGATCATGGGCGCCCTCACGGACTTCATGGACGCCCAGACGGTGATGTGGACCGCCATGCAGGCTGGACCCGACGTCGACATGACGCCGCTGAGCGAAGAGCTCGAGGCCAAGGGCGCCGAGATCGAAGCCCGCCTGATTCGCATCGCCGGCCAGGAGGTCTTCGACGCGCTGCACGGCAGGTAGGCACGACCTGACCTGTCACCCTTTGACCGCGGGTAGAGGCAGGCTCTCCATCGACTTCAGGAATTGCACGGGCGGCACCTTCTGGAAGAACTCCCAGCCCATGAGCTGCGCGTACTCACGAGGGCGATGTTCCACTTCGTACTTGTAATTTATGCGATCACCTGAGACCGCTTTCGGCTTCGAGAGACCGCTGATGCCGCCGTCGGGGTGTTGATTAAGAAGGAACTCGATCTCATTGCTGCCCCACAAAGGCACCTTGCACTCCTTCATCGCCGGCAGCTTCCGGTCTGGGGCCGGCTTGCCGTTGTTCTGCAGACCGTATCCGCGCTCGACCGGTTGCGGCCGATCCTGGTCACAGGCCGCCTTGCGGATCGCCGAATCCGGGGCCTTGTAGCCGCCCTTGCTGTTGCGCACCCGCAAATGAACGCCGATCTTCGACTTGTCGCCCTTTGGATTGGCGTAGTCCCCGAAGGGCTTGCCGGCCATCTTTGCGCGCATCCAGTCGTTGGCCCCCTTCATGGTGGCCGACTCTATCTTCTCTGGGGCGGCAGTCTTGCCGGACGAGGAGACCTCGACGTCCAGGTATCCCTTGCCGTCGACGACGGGCTTGCCGGAGTTCCCCTTGTACAAGACCTGCATCCAGCCGCTCGTGAGCTTGGGGTTCATGACAGCGTCGGCGCCCGTCTTGGCAAACTTGTTGTTGGCGGTGCGCAGGGATTTGAGCGCCGCTAACGTCACCTTGGGCCTCTTCACGTTGCCGGACGTCCGGACAAAGGCCTTCTCAGCGTCGATTTTTGCCGAGAGGTACGCCTTGTTCTGGCTGTGACCATAGGCGTAAAGCGACGCCGGAATGCCGTCTTTGTTGTTCTCGGCGTCACTCATCACGGCGTTGACCCCGCCGGTTACCGCTGTGCGCCCGGCACTCAGAGCGGCGGACAACGTGGCCTTGGCCAGCATGCCAAGTCCCGGGCCAGCGAGCGCAGTCACCGCCGTCGAACCACCGATCAACGCCGCCTGAAAGACCGCACTGCCCACCGCTCCCACGGCCTTGGCCCAAAACGACTTCTTCTTCGGGGCGTCGGCGTGCCCGGCGTGCCTCATCCAGTTGAGGGAGGCATTTCCCTGCGCCGTAGCGACGTTGGCGATCGACAACAGGGCCAGCTTGTATTCCTGGTCCCATGTGTCGGGATTATCGCACTGTTGGGGCATGCCGATCTTCTTCTTCGGCGCCGTGGTGGCCTGATCGTCTCCGTAGCAGGCCCCGTACTCCTTGGGTGTCGAAGTCGGTCCGGGGGTGGAGATCGGTCCGGCGGTGGAGATCGGTCCGGGGGTCGAGTTCGCCGTTGAGTTCGAGTTCGAGGCGGGGCTCGATAGCAACGGTTCAGGACGATCTGCCCGGAACTGGGCGCCCTCGTCTTCGGCCCACCACGGCGTAGTCGTCGGAGTCGGCGAGGAGGTCTGGGTCTGACCGGTGCTGGCGTTCGGTTCGTCGGTCCCTTGACCAGTGGAGGTCATCAGCCCGTTGACCATGGAGTTGCCTCCTCCCTCCACATCCTGGAGGTCCATGAAGGGGCTGAGACCACGGGCCTCACCTGTTGGCATCGACTGGGAGTTTTCGACCGTGGACTGAAGCTGCGGCTGTTTTTGGCGACCCAACATACCCATCCTCCTTGCGAGAGATGAAGCAATCTAGGGAGCGCAACGAGACAGCTCTGGGCTGGCTTGTACCGGTTTGTACCAGGACCGGCGTTGACACAAGTGGGGTTAGGCTGGGGTCAGGTATGAAGGAACAGATAGAGACGCCTCGAAAGGTGGCGTTGCGACTGTGTACTTGGTGGGGTCAGGTATGAAGGAACAGATAGAGCGGATTCCGCGCTTGCTGTTTCTTCATACCTGACCCCTCCAGTTCTCCTGGTTTCACCTGGCCAATCAGCTGTACAAGTTGCTGTTTCTTCATACCTGACCCCATCAGAGGTCCCATTGACCCCATCAGAGGTCCGATCAGTCCGGGAGGTACTCCAGAACCGCGTCCAGGTTCTCGGTGATGACGTGGCACTCGTCGAATCCAACCGTGACGATCTCCGAGTAGAGCTCGTAGGGTCCGCCGTTGGAGATCTCGACGACCAGGTCGCCGGCGTCCTCAGTTCCACAGGTCCAGTTGTTGGCCCCCTGGGACATGCACGGCTCGGCCAATCCATCCTCGCCCACCGGATACCAGACGACATCGCCGCCAGTGACATCGAGGCCCTGGGTGTCGGTCACGGTCACGTCGATGCTCGGGACCTCTTCGTCGGTGCAGTTGACGGGCTGGAGCTCGCGCTCGATGACCTCGGTCAGAACGTGGCATTCGTCCGATTCGATGGTCTGGGTGAAGACATCGGTGCCGTAGCCCAACGCCTCGATGGTCACCTCGAACTCCCCGATCTGCTCCAGTCCGCAGCCGAAGGTCCCGTCGCCAGGGCCCTGGCATTCCTCGATGTCGCCGCCGTCCACTGAGAAGCTCACGATCGCGGAAGGGATGGCGGTCCCGGCCTCATCGACCACGGTCAGGGTCATGGACACACGGGCGTCGTCGGTGCAGGCGAACTCAGTGGTGGTACAGCCCGCCGCAAAGACGAGCAAGGCAACGGGAAGGAGCTGGGATTTCATTTGGGGCCTCCTGGGGCTTCGTTGCCAAGCGACACTGCAGGGTCCATGCCACCCTGGAGCAACGCCAAGAATGCCCCGCTTGATGCGTTCACCGAGTCCAAACCACGACACCGGGATCGGGGTCGTTCACGGGATGGGCGGCACGTACTGCAGCCGACCGAGGCGCTTGGCCCAGAACTCACAGAACCACATGTCTCCGGTCGCCGCGTCCGTCGCAATGCCCGCCCCCGAGCCAGCGGCGGGCCAGGATGGATCCGCCCAGGTCGGAGGATCGAAGCCCGAAAGCGGTGGGAAGCGCACCATCTCGCTCCCGCCCGGCGGGATGTAGCCCAGCGAACCCTTCAGACCCTCCGCATTGTCGGTAAACCAGGTGAACCACAGCCGCCCAGACCCGTCGAAGGCAATGGAGTGGAACCAGTCGTTGTCGTGATCGGCGTCTGGCAGCACCAGATCGGTGATGCACGGGTTGGTGTCGCTGCCGTCCAGCACCGTGCAGAGCGGATCGCCGGCACGGGTAGCGTCGAACCGGGACACTGTCGCGTCGAAGGTCTCGCTGAAGAGGATGTCCCCATTCGGCGCCTCGACGATCTTCCACGGCCCGGGACCCACGTTGCCCGCGGTGGGATGAGACGAGAGCGTGGGCGACACCGGATAGGCCCATGTCTGCCCGGAGACGGGGTCCAACCGGCCGATTGTGCTTCCCCAGTAGGCCGTGTACCAGATCGTTCCGTCCTGGGCGACGAGCAGGTGTGCGGGCTGGAGTCCGGGCACGTCGAACACGTGGTAGACGGGCCCGGTGAGGTCTCCCGGGGTGCCGACGAGGTGGGCCAGCGAAGTGGAGAAATCGAACTGGTTGTCCCACGGGACGAGCGCTGGATCGAAGCCCGCGATTCGCCCGCCGCTGCCCTGCATGCCTCCCGCAGCGACCCAGATCCAATCCCGGTTGGCGTCCCAGGTGACGCCGATGACCTCGTTCCAGTCGCCCGGTGCGTTGTAGACCCGAAACGAAGGGCCTCCCACCGCATCTGGCTCCACTGCAACCACGCGGCTGTGGTTCGGGTAGACGCCGTTGTACAGGTAGCCCCCGCCCTGGGTGAACCACACCGTTCCGTAGGGATCGACGAGGATGTCCTCCCCCATTCCACTCATGGTCGTCTGGAAGTCTCCGAAGAGCGTCGAGGCGAAGGGGCCCGGCCCCGCAGGCACGGGAATCGGCAGGGCAGTGACTGCGCCCGTCGTGATGTCGAGGTGCTTGAGCTGGGTATGGAACTCCTCGTTGACCCACACGCGCCGCTGGTCGTCGACCGCGAGAGCCAGGGGAAGCGGACCACCGGGCCCATCGGGCGGCAGGTCGGTGTTCGAGTAGGCGAAGACCTCGAGGACCGCCCACGGACTCGACCCCAGAGGAGAGACCACCCGGACCGCCCCCGAAGTCGTGCCGGGGAGCGTAGCCAGGGCGATGTGGGTGTCGGTCCAGATCCCGATCAGCGGCGAGGAGGACTGCACGACGCGGGTGGCTCCCGCCGAGTCGATGACCACAGCGTGGCCCGCGCCACCGCTGCCAAAGCCCGTTCCGCGCAACACCAGCGGGGCCCCCTGAAAGGTCGCCGTCTCCCCCGCCGTGATCTGGGGACTCGCTATGGCGGTAGCTGCCAGCATCAGAAGCATCGTCTGACTCCGGGTTCAATCATACACTCCGGCTACAATGGTTCTGTGCGCCACCCTCGCGCTCCGAAGGAGAGGAAATGACCGTGTTCATCCTGGCCCTGCTCGCCTGCGGCGGAGGGGGTGATTCCGTTGCACCTCCCGCTCCGGAACCTGTCGAGGAGGCCACTGAAGCGACCGACGCGGAAGATCAGGCGAAGACCGAAGAAGCCAACGCCGACGAAGCGGAGGAGGCCAAACCCGAGCGTCCGCGAGGACCGATCGTCAGTGTTCCCCAGGAGCCCACCGATCTGCCCGGCGTAAAGAAGAAGATGAAGTACAAAGAGCGGAACACCGGACATGGACACGATCACGGGGACGACGACCACGATCACGACCACTGAGGCGCCAGGGGCATAGGCAATCGCAAAAACACCCGCTATCTTTAACCGGGGGCACGGCGAGTAAAAGGGAAACACGATGTCCCACAAGACGCTCTCCGCCCTGATCGCGACTCTAGCAAGCGCCTGTTCACCCGCCATCAATGGCGCGATTACGCACGATGAGGACCGCGAGTTCAGCCATCCCGGCCCGTTTGAATTCACGCCCGAGTCCCACGCGGTGGTCGAGCTCCGCCAGACGGACCTCGGTGTGGTCGATCGCGTCGACATCGACGGGATCGACCGGTTTCCGATCCGGTTCAAGTTCGAGCCGATCGGGCTGGAAGACGGCGTCGAGTACAGCATCCAGGCGGTCGTATACCAGGGTGCGGGCGACGAAGAACAGGTCGGCGATCTCATCAACGAGACCCGCACCGCGGTCGCTTCGTCCTTCGGCTCAGTGCGCGTCGTCGTGAGTGGGCTGGAAGACTGCAGCCTCGACGAAGCGGGCGGATTCTGCCTCGGTGCGGATTAGCCCCGCGGTGGTATCCTCGCCCCGCTGGGGGCGCGATGTTCTGGATGTTTTTGGCCATGGCGGCGCAGGCGCTGCCGTCCATCGACGAACCGCTGAAGACGGGAGCCAAGGCGAGCGAAGACAGCGCCGTGATTATCGGCAACGAGGACTACTACAAGCTCCCGGATGTGCCCTACGCCGCCCGGGACGCCGATGCCTTCCGCAGCTTCCTGATCTACACCCGCGGAATACCCAGCTCTAAAGTGCGCATTCTGGAGGGCGCTGCCCGCGAGCAGATCCTGGCAGCCGTCGAGACCGCCGGTAAGGAGACCGGACCCGGAGGCACCGTCTGGGTGTACTTTGCGGGCCATGGCGCCGCCTCTCCGACTACGGGCGAGCGGCTGCTGTTAGGCGTGGACGTCCAGAGCGACCTGACCATGTTCGACGCCCGCTCAATACCCGTCTCGGATCTGTCGGAGGTAGCGGCCGCTGGAGGCGGAACGGCGGTGATGATCCTGGACACCTGCTATTCCGGCGTGGGCCGTAGCGGCTCCGAAGTGGTCGCGGGCAAGCGTTTTGCGGTACCGACCCGGGTCGTCGAGCAGGTGCCCCGGGTCGTCGAGTGGACGGCGGCGAGCGCGAACCAGTGGGCCGGCCCCATCGACAAGGTGAAGCACGGCGCCTTCACCTACCTCGTCATCGGCGCTCTCCGAGGCTGGGCCGATGGACAGCTGGATGACCAGCCCGACGGCGAGATCACCCTCGAGGAGGCGAGCCTCTACGTCGAAGAGTCGCTTCGCACGCTCCAGATCGTCGATCAGCGCCCGAGCTTGCACGCGGCGCAGAACGGACTGGTCCTGTCCCGTGCCGCCGAGACCGGACCGGACCTGGTGTCCGGCAAACACAAGATCAAGGCCGACCACCACGACCCCAAGCCCAAGCCGGAGCCCAAGCCCAAGCCGGAGCCCCAGGTCAAGCCAGAGCCCAAGGTCAAGCCGGAACCCAAGGTCAAAGCTGAGCCCGAGGACGCCACCCTCTCGCGGAAGGTGCAGAAGGCCATGGCGGCCCTCGTGTCCGAGGCTACGGCTTCCTACGCCAGCCTGGCGTCCGCTTCGCCGAGCCCGGATCTGCTGGGAGAACTCCAGGCCTTCGTCACCCGCTGGAACGACGTCGAGGTGCAGCAAAAGAAGGAGAAATTTCCGGTCGACATCCCGGCGGCCGCGTTGGCCACCGCAAGGATCTCCGAGGTAGAAGAAGCGCTCTCGTCGTCATGGGTCGACATGGAAGTGGGCGGCGACAAGGTGTGCGTCGTCGACGACCGCGGCGAGCTGGGGTGTTGGAGCCCATCGTCCACGCAGCGGATCCCCCACCCTGACGGCGGGAAATTTGCGAGTGTCAGCGTGGGCGAGACCGGCGACCTGTGTGCCCTGGACACCGTGGGAAAGGTCTTCTGTGCCGGCGTCCCGAATCCGCCCCGGTCCACAGTGAGTTCAGTCAGCGTCGGAGACGGGGCCGCGTGTGTGGTTCGAGAGGGCCTGTCCGCCATGTGTTTTGGGGAGCCCGAGTCCCCGTTCATCACCAAGAGCGTCATGGGCGAACTCATCGAGATGACGGTTGGTGGGCGGCATGCCTGCGGACGTACAAAACCCACTCTGAACTTCGGTTGCTGGGGCGATTCTCCACCGGAGATGCCGAGCAAAAGGAAAAAGAAGAAAGCCCCCAAAGAACAGTACACCCAAGCCGACTCCGGATCGGGGCGTCTCTGCGCCGTCTCCTCGCCCGACGATACGGGCTTGGGGTCGATCCATTGTTGGGGTGACTCGGCGGGGACGTCGCCCGATGCGCGCTTCGATGCGGTGTCTGTCGGTGGGTCATTGGTCTGCGGTCGCGGCGAGGCGAGCTACACCTGCTGGGGCGATGGGATCACACCGGTCCAATACCCGGGTCGCGTCTCCGCGCTCTCCACCGCGGGAAGCATTGTCTGCGGGTTGGAAGAGGGAGGCGACCTTCGCTGTCGCGGAGGCGCCATTGGCGACGAGGTCGCGGTTCCCCACTTCTACGCCTGGCTCGATGAGGCCACCGTGCTCGCGGTCCACACCGGCGAGCCACTCCCGGCAGTTGTGCCATCGACATCTCCGGCCGAGCTCATCGCCCACTATCCCTTGGCAACCGACATGGTAGACGCCGTGACGGGAGCCGTTGCCAAGTCCGGCCAGGACGACTTCAGGGACAGCGCGGCCCACTTCACGGGCGTCTACAACTCTGGAAACTACGCCAAATTACCTGTTTCAAGCCTGGACTATCGCTCGTTCGCCATCGCGTTCGAGTTCAAGCAGGTCGCATATAGCCGCGGCGACTACACTTCGGGGAGCGTGCTCACGGGAGGCCCGGGTTGGCGTTGGCTGCGGGTGCAGTCCGCCGCATCTAGAGCGACGTTCTCCATCACTGGCGTCGGCTACACCTACGAGTCCGTGGGCACGCCGGCAGCACTGCCCTTGGAGACCTGGCACTCGGTTTCGGTGGCTGTCGACTTCGAGGCGCGCGAGCTCAGGGTCGCCGTCAACGGAGAGCTCCTCCCCGTGCGGGCTTTCCAACCGGACTTCGAGTTGCAAGTCACCCAGAACGAACAGAATGCCGAGAAGGAGAAGATCCTGCAGACCTACGACGGCTCCATCGGAACCGCCTTCCACGGGGCATTGCGCAACATCAAGGTCTACAACCGAGCCCTGACGAGCGACGAGCTCACCGACCAGTAGGGTCCCGGACCACCACGTAGAGCGCGTCGTCGTCGTAGCCGGTGACGATGGCCTCGTTCTGGCCATCTCCGTCGAGGTCGACGATGACCATGCCGCCCGCCTGGGTGAGGTTCGGATGCAGCACGTGGGTGGAGAAGTCCCCGGGAGCGGTCTGCTCCAACCAGAAGACCCGCGGGTCGCCATCGCCGCTGACGACGAGATCGATGTCCCCGTCGCCGTCCATGTCCCCTTCCCCGAAGATGCCCGGGGCCGCCTGTGGCGCGACCGGTGAGCCCTCCACCGAGACGATGCCCTCGGAGATCAGGGCATGGGGCCACAGCCCGCGTGGGTCGTCGGGAATGTCGAGGGCGTAGATCCCGGACTCCCAGGGGTCGCCGAGCTGGGTGTTGGAGTGGTTGCTGAGAACCGCCCGCGTTGCGCCGTCCCCATACAGGTCGGGCACCAGGGACAGCTGGATGCTCGGTCCGAGGTCCGCGGCGATCTCGTGGCGGGTCCACTGTCCATCGGGCGCCTCGGGGCTCGGGGCTGCGGTCTGCTCGAACCAGGCCGCCGAGCTGCCGGCCATCGCGTACTCGGCGCTGGCGATGTCGAGATCGCCGTCGCCGTCGAGGTCGATCAAGGTCGGAAAGCCGCCCATTCCCTGGCCAATGGTGTGGGGCTGGGGATCGAAATAGTCGCCGCCGTCCACGCCTTTCAGCCACATCGCCTGGGCGTCCACGGGACCGAAGGACCCGAAGGTCTCGGCTACCGTGACCAGGTCTTCGCGGCCATCCCCGTCCAGATCGGCGAACTGCGCGCTGTGGAAGAAGAGCGGGTTGTTCTCCACCAGCCCGTGGCGAGTCCAACCTGAGGGCGTCTGCTCGTACCAGGCGAGCGCTCCGCAGCTGCCCTCCCACGGGATCGCCGCACAGACGAGAAACCCACTCGGCACCCACACGTCGAGGTCTCCATCGCCATCAACGTCGCGCAGGGTGGTGTGGTTGGGAAACTCGACGTCCTCGGCGGCCGCGACGACGACCTCCCGCGACCACTCGGTGAGATCGCCCGTTCGCTTCCACACGGTGACCGTACCGCCGTCGATGCCCAGCGCGCCCGGCTTTCCGAAGGAGGAGAGCACGATGTCCAGCTGCCCGTCGCCATCGACGTCCCCGACGGTGACGAAGGCGGGACCGCTGGGCGAGCCAATGAGGTGGGCGGTGAAGGTCGCCGGCTCCGAAGGCTCGTCGGCGGGCGTCGATGGGCTCGAGACGGCGGAGTCCGTGTCGTCGACCTCGGTTCCAAGGGAGGCATCGGTGTCGCTGCCCGCCTGCGGCGAGCTGGCACAACCGACCAGACAGAGCAGTGGAAAAAGAACATGACGCATGCACACCTCGCGACCCCTATCTACCGATCGGTCGATAGATTTGCAAGGGCCAGCGTACAGTTACTCTCCGATCCCGAGAGCTCCCAGCAGGGCACGCTCGTGACCCGGCCAGCTCTCCTCGGCCCCTTCGGGGCTCACCAGATGCACCGGAGAGCCGCTGTAGGTTCCGACCCGTTTGGCCCCGTTGATGTTCTGATCGCCGAGGGACAGCGTGACGATGGTCGCGCCGGCCCGGGAGCCCGTGCCAGCCTTGCCGACCCCGATGTGCCACCGCGACGGATCTCCAGCGGTCGCCCCGTAGTTCACCACCAACCAGTCCTCCGGGAGCACGTCGATGATGGCGGCCAGCGCCTGGTCCTGGATCCGCGGTGGCCCGGTCAGCGTGAAGCGCTCGATGCCACTAGCCGGCAGATCGCCGCTCCCGGCGTACTGGACGGTGTACTCCCCGGGCTCCACGATCAAGTAGGAAAACCGCAGATCGTGATCCTCGAGCACCGCGTGGACCTCTCCCGGCCCCACTGGAGGAGGAGGCGCATAGGTCAGCGGCCAGGGTACGGCGACCCCTCGCCATTGCTCGATGCGGTGCGCGCTCTTGCCATGGGAGTCTTTGACGACGAAGTGAGGATCGCCGGCGCCCGTGGACGGCGGCGGCCGAGAGGTGGGGCCATTGACGAAGTCGAGCCCAATGCGAATCGGACCATCGGAGGTCACCTCGAGGATCTTCAGGTCGGCACGCGGACCCGCCAGGGGCGCCGACCCCGCGTCCATACACGCCGCCAACGCCGCGAATGCCAGCACAACGCCCATCGAGCCCCCCCTACCCTCTGACGCCCGCGACTGCCGGGGGTTCCATCACCCGCCCTCGCACCGGTCGTCGAGCAAGTCCCCGACAGGACTCAGGCGGCGAATCTGTCTCGCACACCCGTTCTCGTTGGGCGTCGCCCCTCCATCAGAGGAGAACCAGCGCTGCTCGACCACGTGGCCCCAGGTGTCGTAGACGAGCACCGTTCGCGACCAAGCCTGTGGGCCGGACCCAGGCTCGCCGTCCGGCCTGAAGTAGCGCTCCTCCACCAGACGGCCCGCCTCGTCCAGCGTGCGGGTTCGTCGGGACCAGTTCCCGGGTGGTTCCAGGAAGCCCGCGGAGTTCACCACGGGCTCGCCATCGACACCGACGAACCGAACCTCCAGCTCGCGGCCTTCCGCGTCGTACACCCACCTCACCTCGTGAACCGGCCCGACTGCGAAGGGTTTGTCGGCGGTATCGAAGAGCGACGTGCCCACTTTGTTGCCGCGACTGTCGTAGGTGTGCTCGACCCGACTGGCTCCGTGATGCATGCCGTTGGGCGCGGGATCGCCCGCCGCGTCGAAGCAGGTCTTGCGGATCGGTCGCCCCAGGGCGTCGCTGTGTCGCACGGCCCGGTGACAACCACCGGACGGCACGGGCCGTCCATCGACGCCGAAGTACCGATCCGTTCGCGCCAGGCCGGCGGCGTCGTACTCGATCCGAATGTCGTGCACTCCCTGCGGGTCGGCAACGGGCTCTCCATTCCCATCGAGCCGCCACATGCGAACGGTCCGACCCTCCACATTCCACGCTGAATATACTGCTTGTTCCTCTATTTCCGGGCCAAAGCCGGTTGGGAGATATCGAGACTTCGTCAGGTTGCCGCGCACGTCGTATTCGCGCTGCATGTGAAAGACCCGGCCGCCAGCGGCGTCGTAGGTGATGACCTCTACCATCCTCCCCAACTTGTCGTGGGCACGGACCTCCCTGGCCTTTCCACGCCGCTCCATCAGCTCGCCATGTGGCCCCAGGGTGCGGAGCTCGACCAGATTTCCGTGCAGGTCATAAACCAGAATCGACGATGCGGTCCCGCTCTGCTCGATCATGGGAGCCCCTTCACCGTCCAGGCAGTCGTGCCGCTCCTGCTGCCCGGACGCCCCCAAGACCTCGCGGGTCGAAAAGCAGCCGGTTCCCTTGAACGGTGTGGGCTGCTCGGCGCCCGACAGGCACGTCCTGACGATCTCGGAATCCCGCGTCTCGACGACCACGAGATGACACCCCGTATCGCGGCCCGCTCGAGATTCGCCATCGGGTCCATACCAACGGTACAATCGCCGGGGGGCCTCTCGAACATCCGTGTACCGTGTGCCGCCATAGACCGTCTCCGCCGGCTGACCCGCGGCGTCGAAGAAGGTCACCTCCACCGCGTCTCGACCCCGCTGGCGGCGGACCATTCGCGCCCACCCGACCTGGCTGTCGCGCAGCTCTCCATCGGTTCCAAAGCACATTCGTTCACTTCGAGCGTGGCCCATGCCCCGGTTGTCGCGCACGCGATGACAGCGGATCGTGTCGCTCTGAAAGGTGGCCGCCCACGAACAGAGGATGGGCTGGCCTTCGGCATCGAAGCAGGCGGCCCCGAGAGCCCTCCCCGCGTCGTCGCGTTCGATGGTGACGCTGGCGCGGCCGTGGGTGATCATGGTCGGCGTCCCCGTGGCGTCCATCCAGGAATAGCGCACAGGTAGATCGTTTCGACCATTCTCGAGAATCAGACTGTGATATCCGCTCGCGGTGACCGCTGGCGAGCCGTCGGGGCCGAAGTAGGAAACGGCGGTGAGCTGTCCATCTCGACGGGTGTAGGTGCGGGTGGCGATGCCCTCGTCGTCTGCCGCGGGCTCGCCGTCCGGTCCGAGGGCAGTCTGGCTCGCCACGTAACCGTCCGGATCGAAGGCATTGCGCATGCCAAATCGACCCCGACCGATGGCGATCGGCTCGCCGTCGCTCCCGGTGTGGGGGCCGACCTGCTCGACGAGCGCGAACTCGACATTCCAGGCCCACTCCCCGTGAGAGATCCCGCGCTCGTCGGTGGCCGGCTGGCCGTCGCTGTCGAGGTATCGAATGGACGTCAGACGGCCGTTCTCGTCCGCCCGCTCGACTGCTCGTTGCCACGGGGCACCGTCGGTATTGCAGGAGACCGTGCGCTCTGACTGGCTGTAGTGGTACACGAGGTCCGCACGGCCACCGACATGAGCCGCGCCGCGAAGGGCTTGGCCAGTCCCTCCACTTCGAGGGGTTTGGCGCCCCGGGAGATGTCCGCAGCGGAGTTCTCGCGGAGCTGGACCTCTCCGAAATGCACCGCAGAACGCGCGCTGAGAGTCACTCCCTCCTCGTCGCTCAGGCCGCGCAGACCCACGTGGAGAGCAAGGAGGAACTGGACCGCCGGCAACGTGCGTTCGAAGAGCATGAAGAAGCCGTCGGTCTTGTCGATCTCCAGGCCGTCGTGTTGCTCGAGGAGGTCGCGGGCGAGCCGGTCCACCCGCGCGAAGATCTCTCCCGCCCGGCGGTCCCCGAGCTCTTCGACGAGAGCCGTGCTGTCGACGAGATCGACGAGTACGAGCGCATGGGTGGCAATCCTGGACACGGCGCCATGCTACCCGGCGCCCCGATGGCGGCGAGTTGCTGCAAACGCTCGGTCGGTGACAGGATACCTCGGTCGTCGGCGCTCGGGTCGCGTGGAAAGCCAGCGCGAGGTCGACCCCAGGACGGGCCTCATTGCGGGTGTGCGATGTGGATGGAGGATTCGGCTGTGATTCCTCTAGAGCAGAATCCGCCAGCTATGGTCGAGTAGGCCGATTCACTTACCAGCAACCACAAATGCGGCCCAACTCCCAGGACGACCGTCCCCGGAATACGCCTCGCGGTTTCGCTCCAGCATCTCAATCTGGGCCTCTCGCATCGCATCGGCGGGCGACATCGGCTTTCGTCGGTGAAGCACACGCTTGTAGAATCCTTCCATGAGCTGGGACGTTTCCTCGTCGGGGACACTCCATAGGCTCATCACCAAGTTCTCCACTCCAGCAGCGGCGAACGCTCTTCGCAATCCAAGAACGCCTTCGCCAGCACGGACGACGCCCAGGCCCGTTTCGCACGCAGACAGGACCACCAACTCAGTGCCCCGGAGGTCGATGGCGCCGAGTTCTTCCGCCGTCAGAATGCCGTCGTAGTCATCGAGGGGCCCGTGCTCAGCGTTGGCGCCGGCGAGGACGATGCCCGACAGCAGCATCGGGTTGAAGCCGACGACGCTCTGACCTTCCTCAACGCCACCAGCAAGAGCGCTCTTGCACTTCTCGTCGGCGAAGAAGCCGTGGGTGGCGAGGTGCACGACACGGTGCCCTGGCATGCCGGCGAAGACGTTGGCCTCCGACGCTGACTCGCCGCGAAGAACCTCTGCATGCTCGCGCCGATACCGGCCCTTGGACCATTGTCCAGACAGTGAATCGAGTTCTTCGACCGTGCCACTGAGTTGCCCGTAGTCACCGGACACGCAGGGCGCGGACAGGGCGCCTTCCGAGTCAGCGACCGCATCCGTGCCGACCTCGTCGCCTCCGAAGCGGACATCCCCAACCAAGAGGGCTCCCGTCGATGATGTCTCGGCAGGTTCACGAAGGAGGTCTTGGGCGTTTTCGAGGTAGTGAATCGGGTATTGCTCGATGAGGTAGCCACCATTCCTCATAGGCAGCGCACCGAACGGCAGCGCGGAGAGCGCGCCATCTGGCACGATAATGAGTTCGTCGGCCTCCGCGATAGCGGACTCCAACGGTTCCCATACCACCTCGCGCATCTTGTCGCCGCGGGCGTCAATTCGCTTTGTAAACGCTCTGGGCATGTTGGTGGCCAACGCCTCACGCCACCCCCTCAATGCGTCGTCCAGGGAAGCTGCACCGCCAAGCTCGACACGGTGGACGTCGCAGTCTGGCGCAACGACTACAAACGCAAGGTAGTCGGCATTGTACTGAACGAAATCCACAAGTGCATGGCCGTTCTCCAGCGCTGAACAAATCTCTGTGGCGTTGGCCCGTTCAATGTCGCGCTCGCCGCGCCAAGCCGCGCTCGTAGCGGCGAGTTGCCGTTCCAACTTCTCCTTTTCTTTAGTCAGTTCGACTTTCTGCGCCCGTCGTTGCTCGACTTTTTCCATATCGTAGTCAGCAAAGGTGACACGGGCGAGGGCGGACTTCTTCGCAGCGAGGCGCTGATGAAGGGCCTGGGCCTCGGGGTCGGCGAGCATTCTGGTGTTGACACGTTCGTGAATGCGACGCGTCGCAACCCCCTTCCAGCGCAGTGCCCTCGTCCATGCGCGCTCACTATCGGCGGGGTCGGCAAACGCGCGAAGCCATCCGTCGAGTGCGCGGCGACTCGCCGTGACGTGTGCCAAGGCCTCTCGTTCACTCAGTTTGTCGAGCAAGTCTTGGCGGGTCTCAAAGATGGCCAGGCTGCGTTCCAAGAGTTGGCGGGCGCTGGTGTGGTCGCCCTGTGACCCGAGCAGCGTGGCGAGGTTGTTGAGGCCCTGAGCGACACTGGGGTGGTCGGGGCCTAGTGCCTTCTCCCGGATGGCCAGGCTGCGCTCCAACAGCGGACGCGCGCCGGCGAAGTCGCCTTGTGACCTGAGAAGCGAGGCGAGGTTGTTGAGTCCCTGAGCGACATCGGGGTGGTCGGGGCCCAGTGCCTTCTCCCGGATGGCCAGGCTACGCTCGAACAGCGGACGCGCGCCGTCGAGGTCACCCTGCGACTTGAGCAGCGCGGCGAGGTTGTTGAGGCCCTGGGCGACATTGGGGTGGTTCGGACCCAGTGCCTTCTCCCAGATGCCCAGGCTGCGCTCGTATAGCGGACGCGCGCCGGCGAAGTCGCCTTGTAACTTGAGCAGCGAGGCGAGGTTGTGGAGGCTCTGTGCGACATCGGGGTGGTCCGGACCCAGTGCCTTCTCCCGGATGGCCAGGCTGTGCTCGTATAGCGGACGAGAGCCGGCGTAGTCGCCTTGGGACGTGAGCAACGAGGCCAGGTTGTTGAGGCCCTGAGCGACACCGGGGTGGTCGGGGCCCAGTGCCTTCTCCCGGATGGCCAGGCTACGTTCGAACAGCGGACGCGCGCCGGCGAAGTCACCCTGCAAAATGAGCAGCGAGGCCAAGCTGTTGAGGCCCATGGCGACATCGCGGTGGTCGGGACCCAGTGCGTTCTCCCAGATGGCCACACTCCGTTCCAAGAGTTGGCGGGCGCCCGTGTAGTCGCCCTGGGACGCGAGCAGTGTGGCGAGGTTGTGGAGTCCCTGAGCGACATCGGGGTGGTCGGGGCCCAGTGCCTTCTCCCGGATGGCCAGGCTGCGCTCGTACAGCGGTCGCGCGCCCTTGTAGTCACCTTGTGTCTTGAGCAGAGTGGCCAGGTTGTTGAGGCCATTGGCCACATCGGGGTGGTCGGGACCAAGTACCTTCTCCCGGATGGCCAGGCTGCGCTCGAGCAGCGGTCGAGCGCTCACATAGTCACCTTGTGAGTGGAGCAGGCTGGCGAGGTTGTTGAGGGCGATTGCAAAACTGGGATGGTCCGGGCCAAGGGTCTTTTCGTAGATGGCCAAGCTGCGCTCGAACAGCGGCCGCGCGCCCGCGTAGTCACCTTGTGACTGGAGCGCGACGCCCACGTTGCTGAGGCTCGTGGCGACTTCGGAGTGGGAAGGGCCAAGTCTCTTTTCCAGGATTGCCAGAACGACCCAAGCCACCTCTTCGGCCTCGGCGAATCGGCCTTCTCCATTCAGCTCCTTGAACTGCGCATTGAGCGCCTCCGCCTCCTCCAACAACGCCGCAGTCTGCGCATCCACCGGCTCTTCCGCCACGGGCTCTTCCGCCTGCGCCACAATCGCCACCGCTGCTAGTTCAAGCCAGCTCACGCCACCTCCTGTGGCCAGGGTACTCCGCAGTCGAGATAGTCCCAGAAGGCTTTGCGGACAAACTGCGATGGATCCCGCAGGCACGGCTCTTGTTTCGCGTGGCCAGGTAGCCGAGTGGGATTTCCATGGACGTTGTCAGGCCAGAATCGGGGTTCTGTTCCTCGTTTCTCGGTCGGTGGATGCCAGTTGGGAACTTCTGTCCGTAATTGCGTGTATTCACTCGGCGTGGCTAAAGATCCACGTTCGGGCACACTACGTGGTGCTCATCCGCGTCGTGACGTTCCAGCGAGCTCCCGGAGTAGCAGACCTGGTACGGGTAAGTTCCGTGCACGTGAAAGTCATTCGATGTGTACAGCCCGCCGGCGATAGCGTTCAGCTCATCTTCACCGAGAACGTCGTCGTTGGTGTTCTTGGCGGTGATTCGAGTGTCGGCGTTTTTGTTGTGATCGGTCATGATGGCTCCTGGATGAGTCTGGACGCTGCAAGCGTCATGCCGCGGTTGTCGTATGAGGATGATATCCAGATATCGCACTTTTATCGTAAGTTTCGGCCGGGACCGCGAAAATGAGGCCGCTGGCGGAAATCAGACTTGTCATGACCGGTCAGACCCCTGGGGTACCGCTGGTGCGAGAATCCCGCCAAAGCCGAGGGCGGGCCTCGGTCGCGTCGTCGAGTCCGTCTCCATCGGTGTCGACCGGCCCGCCACCGTCGTCGGCGGGATCGAGCGGATCCGTGCCATCGAAGAGGACTTCGATGCCGTCATCCACGCCGCCACCATCGGTGTCGGCAAGGAGCGGGTCGGTCCCCTCGCCTAAGATCTCGGTGCCGTCGGAGAGCCCATCGCCATCGGTGTCGGGATTGAGGGGTCGGTGAAGTAGATGAGCACTTCGTCCCCGAGCGGATCGGTGAGGTGCACGAAGACCTGGTCGCCATCGAGTAGCCCGTCACCATCGGTGTCGCTACGCTCCCGCCGCGGAGAAGGGCGCCCAGCACTTCTGCAGGTTGTTCGCCCAATATATGCGCTCCACCTTCTAGATCAGAGATAGTCCGTTAAGTGATTGCGGGAGGACAATTGCCAGAGTTTGCGTGGATAGCCAACGGCCGACTTCACGTGCAGGAAATCGCAGGGGCGACGGGCCCGTTTTGCGTCGTGGGGTGCGGCGATGCCCGATGACCAGAGTCAGATCGCGTGCTCATCAACTACACCGGCAAGCCGTCTCGAATCGCTCAAAGCGGGTGACGAGACACCGGCCCTGGTCCCGCAGGACTGGGATTTGATCCGCCATCCCCGCGAGGGCAAACCCGAAGTCGTCGCCAACGCTGTGGTCGCCTGTGACCTGTGCCAGGACGGCAGCCAGCTTTACTCCAACGGCCGGGCCAGCTTTCGCCGGACCGGCTCCAAAGCCGTCAAGATCGGCGAGGTCGAGCAGGTCACCGCCGTATTGAGTCGATAATGCTTGCCTTTTCCACGCCTCTTTCTCGCCGGATAGGGTTGAAATACCCGCTGGTTTGCGCCCCGATGTTCATCATTTCCAACAAGGAGATGATGTTGGCTTGTGCCGAGGCGGGACTAGCGCGGGGCATGGTTTTTCTCGCCATCGCAGCGGCGCTGAGTTGCAGCATGTTGTCGGACGCATCGGCCGCTTCCGATGAAACGCCGCCCGACGTCCTGATCCAAGCACAAGGGGTTGTGGATGCGCTGAAGATCCGGGACCCATTGGCACTCACCGAGCAAACTGCGCCCGCGTTTCGGCACATCACTGCAGATTCATTCGTCCGGCTTCTCGGTAAGTTCGACGCGGGTGGAGTCGACTTCGCGGAGGCCGAGGTGCTTGCCGTCTGTCCGGATGCGACCTTCCAAGAGATGTCGAACCTGGTCTCGGACGTCCCCTCTCCTCTGCTGGACGACTGGTGGGTATATGTGAAGGCAGGCGCGGACCACATCGTCATCGGCATGAATTTGCAGTCGCGTGCTGACCGCAGTGCGGGCCATACCGGGGTCAACACGTGGTATCGAGACAGCTCCAAGGTAAGGCCCGGCCGCTGCCCACGGGTTCGCAACGGACTGCCCGGGCGAAAGGCATACTCGTATTCCAGCGACCGACCCGCACCGGCCTATGCGATGGTGGATGTTCAGATTCCGGGCCAAGAAATCAGGATACCTGTCCTGACCATGCTCAACTACGCCGCGGATTGGCGGGCCGCACCTCATGAGATTCAGCTCGTCCAGGGACGGCTAATTGTGGATGGCGAGCTCGAGGCGCTCTTGCTCGATGGCATGTCTCCAGAAGAGGCTATTCGCGCTCTCGAAGCGCTTTCGACGCGCGTCATGGTCGCGTCACTCCCGATGAGTCTGTTGTGCGATGAGCGCGTTCGTGATGCGCTTCCGAGCTACCAACTTGGCTTGGCCGTCACGCGGACGGCTGACGTGGATGTCGCATGCATGGGCAAATTATCCGCCGAAAACCTGCATCTATCCCTCGTGGGCGATTGGGGGGATGCGGATCTTTTGCACCTGAGTGACCTCGGCGACCTCAGGTCGCTCACACTGTCGGGGCTCAGTGTCTCGGACGCGGGCCTGGTACACCTGCAGGATCTGGTTTCATTGACGACCCTGAACCTTGCCGGCACGGACATCACGGGCGACGGAATGGCCAGTATCCGCGGATTGACGCAGCTTCGCGATCTTGATGTGGGCGGAACGGCTGTCGACGACGACGGGGTGCGGAGCCTGACGACGTTGTCCAAGCTCACGCGCCTGAATCTCTCGAACACACAGGTGACTCCTGCGGGGTTGGAGCTATTGGTGAATATGCCACGTTTAAAGCCTCCGCCCGCGACCCGGTCCGCCGATTGACCGTCTGGGTGTGGAATGACCGCCTGCACGACGCCATGGCGTCCGTGACCTGGAGGTCGACCTTAGGCTTCGCGTGTGACTCGGGCGTGGCTGCGGCTGGGACACGAGGTGAAACGCTGGCGAAAGAGGGTCAGGATTGGGGTGGGGCGGTCCGTACAGGCTCACAGATTCGGCGGCTAGTCTCCGCCCGTCTCCCAGCCCGATCGGAGGGCGTGCACCTCGAGCCGGTGGATGTCCACCCGACCGTTGGTCTCGATGCGCAGGCCGCGGCTGTCGGGGTCCGGGAAGATCTGGTCGGTGAACACGACCGTGCCGTCCTGGGCAAAGACCTCGATGGACGACCAATCCACGACGACCCGCAGGTCGAGCTCCTCGAGGGCTATCGGCAAGGAGTGCCGCCCGGCGAAGAACTCGCTGAAGCTGTCCTCTCCGGACCGGGACCGGTCGACGAACAGCTCGCCGCCGACGTAACCGATGCGGGTCTCCTCGGAGCCGCCGGCGCGCACGACGATCTCGAGATCCCGGTCTCCGACAGTGGCCTCGAGCTCGAGATCGAAGAGGTCGGCGTCCGGCAGATCGTAGCGGTCCACCACCTCCAGGTCCCGCTCGCGGGCCAGGACGTCGGTGCGGAGGTCCAGGAGCTCGGCCACCGGTCTCTGTGAAAGCTGAACCGCCTCTCCGCCTCCCACCAAAGAGACCTCCCTCGGCACCGTCATGACCCCTCGCCAGGGTGACGTCGGGGTGAACAGCGCGTACAGCCAGTTGCCCATCCACGCCGTCCAGATCCGGCGTCCGTCGGGAGCGTTCGACCAGGACTGCGCGGCGTAGAAGTCCGCGCCATAGTCGGCATATCCAGCCGAGACGCCGGAGAAGTTCTCGCCGTCGAAGTCGCCCACGAACCAGTGGGCCCCCGAGCCGCCCTGTGGTCCGCCGGGATTGGTGTCGACCTGCAGGACCCAGTGCTCCACGCCGTCATCGTCGGTGAGCGCGAACAGCTCCGGACACTCCCAGACCCCGCCGTCCACGCCCTCGGGTCCGAAGTCGCCGGTCCAGGTCCACTGCAGCAGGTCGTCGGAGCGGTAGAAGGCCACGTGATCTCCGACGGCCAGGACCATCACGTACTCGCCTTCCCACCGGATGATCTTCGGGTCCCTGAAGTCGGCAATGCCCGGGTTCGGGAGCACGGGGTTGTCCTCGTGCAAGGCCCAGGTCCGGCCGCGGTCATCGCTGACTGCCAGACTCTGCTTCTCCGTTCCATCGTCTCCGCCGTGATGGGTGAGCATCGCGATCAGACAGGACGATCCGGCACACAATCCCGTCGCGTTGTCCTCATCGGCGATGGCGCTACCGCTGAAGGCCATTCCCAGGACCGGATCGGGAGAAAACGCGATGGGCAGGTCCTCCCAGTGAAACAGATCGGTGCTCACGGCGTGGCCCCAGTGCATCGGTCCCCAGACATCGAAGTCGGGCTGGTGCTGGTAGAAGAGGTGCCACTCTCCCTCCAACCAGACCAGGCCATTGGGGTCGTTCAACCAGTTCTCCGCCGGCGAGAAGTGCACCTGGGGTCGCCAGGTCTCGCCGCGGGTGGTCTCGAAGGTCCACGGGGCTGGATTCTCGGCGTCTGGAGCCTTGCATGCGAGCAACGCAGCGGCGAGCCAGAGCGTCATCTTCTTCTCGGTTCGTTGCGCGGGGCCACGAAGTGAGACTACTTCGGTTTCGCGTACTCCGGCGAGATCCAACAACGAAGCGGCCTCAGACAGTGGTCGGCGAAGGTATGATTCGGCGATGGCCGGAACAGCTGGACCCCGCCCCATCGCGGCCGGGGCGTTCGATCTCCTCCACCCGCTCGCGTCCGGCGGTATGGGAGAAGTCTGGTACGGAAGGCACCGTTCCCTGGGCCTTCCCGTCGCGGTCAAGATCCTGGCCGGCGACTACCGGTACAACGAGACAGCCCTCAACGCGTTCACGTCCGAGGTGCGCGCGGTCGCGGGCCTGACTCACCCGGGCATCGTCACCGTCCTGGACTACGGAACCCTCACCGAAGAGGGCCTGCACGGAGTGAGAACCTCCATCCTCGTCGGAAATCCGTACCTGGTCATGGAGCTCGCCGAGGGGACGCTCGAGGGCCGCTACGACGAGATGCGCTGGGCGGAGACGAAGGCGATGCTGACTTCCGTGCTCGAAGCGCTCGCGCACGCCCACGCACGAGGGGTCATCCACCGTGACATCAAGCCGCCCAACGTCTTGCGATTCACCGATGACACGTGGAAGCTCGCCGACTTTGGAATCGCCCACGCCGCGGGCACCCACGACAGCATGATCTGCGGGACCCCGCTCTACATGGCTCCCGAGCAATTCAGCGGCAGCTGGAGGGACTTCGGACCCTGGACCGATCTGTACTCCACCGCATGTTTCACCTGGGAGCTGGTCACCGGAGAGCCGCTCTTCAGTGGCGGCATCATGCAGTTGCTGGAGGCGCATCACGTGACCGAGCCGGGCGAATTCAAGCCGCGATTCGCCGTGCCCGAGCAACTCGAGAACTGGCTTCACATCAACCTCAGCAAGCGTCCGTCTGAGCGAAACGCCAGTGCCGCCGACGCGCTGTTCGTGCTCGGCGGAATGGAAGAGGTCGACGACACCGCCAGCGACAGAGCACCTCCCAAGCCCGAGCGGGACGCCACCACCTACCGCTTCCACGTGGACTGGCCGTCCTCTGTCGCGAAGCCGATCGCGCGTCGCGGCAGCAGCCGCACCGAGCGCATCCCGATGCCGGCCAACTGGCGAAATCAGCACTCACACGCCGGAAACCCCGGTCTGGCAGCTGCGGGTATCGGCCTGTATGGGCTCCGGGTACTCCGAATGGTGGATCGGAATCTCGAGCGAGACGAACTCTGGTCCACCCTCGGGCAGGTGCACACATCCGGCCGTCTCCGAACCGTTCTCATTCGGGGCGCGGCCGGAACGGGGAAGAGCCGACTGGCCTCCTGGCTCGTGGAGCGCGCCCACGAGGTCGGTGCCGCACGACATCTGGTCGCTGTTCACGGGGACCCTGCCGGCCCCCACGACGGCCTGGCCGAGATGGTGGCCGATCATCTTCGCTGTCGCAATCTGGACCGAACCGACATTGCGCGCCGGGTGGGGTCATTCCCCGATCTCGTCGAGCTCATCCAACCCGCGGGCAACGAAGACACCGCGCTGAAGACGCGGCGAGATCGATGGCGTGTCGTCGGGCGGTTCCTGTCGCGAGTCGCCGCGGACAGGCCCGCAATCCTGTGGCTCGACGACATTCAGTGGGGAGACGAGCTGGTCGGATTTGTCGACTACCTTCGCGAATTCCACGCCGACGACGCCCTGTTGGTCGTCATGACCGCGCGAGACGAGGCGCTGCTCTCCATGAGAGAGCTCGAGCGATCCCTCGACGGCTTGATGGCACATCACGACTCGACGGAGCTGCGGATTCTGCCTCTCGAAGGGCCCGATCGAACCGAGCTGGTTCAGGAGATGCTGGGCCTGCGAGAGGGTCTCGCCCACGAGGTCGAGGAACGCACCGCGGGCAACCCGCTCTTTGCCGTTCAATTGGTCGGCGACTGGGTGCAACGGGGTCTCCTCACTCTGGGAGACGACGGTTTTCGCCTGCGTGCTGGCGCCGATGCACGCATACCCGATGCCATCCACGAGCTGTGGCTGTCGCGAATCGGCGCGTTCTTCGACCACTGCACCGACGAGGAGCGCCGAGGCGTCGAGGTTGCCGCGGTCCTGGGCCATCGGGTGGACGTCGGCGAGTGGGCTGAGGTCTGTCGGCAGCTGGGTTTCGAGTCCCCTCTGGCGCTTCCGGAGCGCATGGAATCCCAGCAGCTCGCCACGCGAATCGACCACGGATGGGCGTTTGCCCACCGCTTGTTGGTGGAGAGCATCCTCCGCTTGCTCTCCGAGACACCCCGCATGGAAACTTATCGATCGGCGTGTGCAGGGTTTCTCTTCGAGAGCGGCATCTCCCACCAACGGTCTGGACGGCACCACGAGGCCCGCACCCAACTCGGTAGAGCCCTGGCACTCGGCGGCGCCGGAGACGATGGATTCCGGGGCCGGATCCTCTCCGCCCTCGGCATCTCGCTCTTCAACGTCGGCATGTTGCTGCAGGCCCACGAGGCCCTCTCGGGGTCCCTCCCCCTGCTGACGGAGCCGCAGGCACTCGCGGAGGCCCGCATCCAACTCGGATTCGTGAGTCGCGACCTGGGCCGAAACCCACAGTCCATCGCCCATTTTCGTGCCAGCCTCGAGCTCAATGAGCAGCTGCGTGACCCAACCATTCACGGCGATGCGCTGACCGGCATTGCGTACAATCACCTCGATCTCGGCGAGTGGGACCAGGCCGAGACCGTCGCCGCAGCCGGCATCGCCGCCGCCGCCGCGCAGGGGGAGACGCGCACCGAGGCGAACGGACTGAACAGCCTGGGACAGACGCTGTTCGCCCTGGGCCGATGGGAGGAGTCCGCCGCAGCCTACGAGCGCGCTCGCGACCTGTTTCGATCGCTCGGATTGTCGCGATCCGTGGCCATGGCCCTGCACAACCTCTCGAACCTGAAGCGGCGGGTCGGAGAGACAGCAGCCGCCGCGGCCCTGATGGAGGAGGCCATCGCGCTGCATCGCGAAACGGGCAATCGGGCGTCTCTCGCCAACTCGCTGGGCAGTCTGGCCAACGTGCGCACAGCCACGGGCGATTACCAAGCAGCCATCGCCTTGTATCTGGAATCTGCCGAGATGCATCGGAGCATGGCGCGGCTGCTCCCGGTGGCGGTCCAGATGATCAACCTCTGCGAACTCTACGCCGAACAAGGCCGATTTCAACTCAGCCAGGAGGCCATCGATGAGGCCACCGCGCTGGTCGGCAACCACAAGCAACTCTCGGCGATGTCAATCTGCCAACAAGGCATCTTGTACGCACACATGGGCAGAGACGAAGCGGCGGAGACGCTCCAGGACGCGCTGCAGAAGTTCCGCGACGCCGGGGATGTGGTGACGTCCGGATCCATCCTCACCGAGCTGGGGATCCTCGAGATGGCGGATGACCCAAGTGCCGCGCGAGCCCTCCTGGAAGAGGCCCTCGCCATCGAGCCCTTCGCCGTCACGATGGACGCCCTCAGGGCCAGGGCGGCACGCGCCGAGCTGGACCACGCCTGGGACGATCTGCGCGCAGTCGAGGCCGCCTATTCGACCGCCGGCAACCGCTACTCACAAGCGGAGCTGGAGTGCAGAAAATCGCGGATGTACCTCATTGATCTGGACACCAACTCCGCGACCGAGGCCGTCGCGAAGGTCGAGCGGCTCGCAGCCGACATGGGCCTGTGTCCCCAGAGCCGCCTGCTTCGCGCCGCAACCCTTCTTCGTGAGCAGCTCTCCGGTCGGGCATGATGTCGGCGGAGGACCCATGCGAACCTCTCTCTGCCTCGCTCTCCTGCTCGCCGGATGCAAGAAGCCCGACGCGTCGAAGCCGTCGTCTACCGAGACCGAGACCGAGACCGACCCGTTCGCAGAGCAGCGCGAGGCCTGCGAGGCCCAGGGCTTCGACTTCAACGCCTGGAACGCCGACGTCGAGTCTCTGAAGGTCGACGCCGTCGCTCCCGACCTCGACTTCGAGACCCTGAGCGACCGCTTCCTGCTCTCCGAGCACTGGACCGGCTGCGATGTGTTCGTCTTCGTGCTCGCCGACCTGCTGTGGGCCACCGAGGACGTCACTCCCCTGTTCGCCGACGCCGACCCGAACACCGTCTTCGTCTTCTTCTCCTCCAGTGACGAAAAAGCGACCGCAAAGGACGACGTCAAGGCGGTGCGCGAGCGCGTCCGCGGCGGGCTGAACGGCCTGAGCAGCGACGATGCGTCCTATTGGCGGGACCGGGTCCACTACATCTCCGAGAGCGCGAAGTCGGGCGATCTGCAAGTCATCGTCGACAGCCTCGGCATCTCCGATCTCGCGGGCATTGGACACGACCAGGTCTTCCGTCCGGCGGGCTCGCTATCGGTCCTCACCAGCAACTGGTTCCCGACCCTCAGCCATGCCCGCTACACCGCCAAGGGCTTCAACTACGAGGCGCGACTGGCCCGCCGCCTGGCCACGGAAGAGGAGGATCTGGGGGAAGATCTGCTCCGGATCACGGTGCTCGAGTCCAGCTGGACCGACGAGACCCGGACCGAGGACGAGGTGGACGGTCTGGTGACGGTGACCCTGCCATCCGCCGCCGAACTCGCCCGTTTCGACCGGGTCGAGCTGGTCATGCGGGAGTCCTGTGGCGACAGTCCCTACTTCCACGATGGACTGACCTGCACGGGCGAGCGTGGCCACATCGTCAACGTCTGCGAGCCCGACTGTGTGACCGGCGAAAACAACGGGATCTTCAAGGTCATCAGCGGCTACAACACCGGTGGCTGGTGGACCATGGACGCCACCAGCGCCCTGCCGGCTCTCAAGAAGGGCGGCGCGATCGAGATGCGTGTCGCCGCCAAGGACGACGACATGCCGCTGAGCATGCAGATCGAGCTCCGGCTCTACGACGAGGTCGACGATGACGACTCGCCCACTCACTCCGTGCACATGGACGGGTGGACCGGCATCGGCCTGCAGGCGGTCTACGACGAGTGGGTCGAGCTCGTCGAGGTGACCCCGCCACCGGGCACCACCAAGGTCGCGCTGTGGAATCTGGCAACCACCCACGGCGGGGGCGGTTCCGGCGGATGCGCGGAGTTCTGCACCACCGAGCAGATCCTGTACGTCAACGACCAGCCCCACGAGCACGTCTGGGAGCAGAAGGACGTCTGGGACTGCGCCGCCCGCGTGGATCAGGGCGTGACCCCCAACCAATGGGGAACCTGGTACTTCGACCGCGCGAGCTGGTGTCCCGGTTGGACGGGAGAGCTCTGGGAGGCCGATCTGACCGCCGCCTTCGACCTCGACGGACCGAATCGACTCGAGCTCACCGCCACCCAGGACGGCGAGTTCCCCTACACCGGCGACCTGCCGGCCAATCCGTGGCTGGTCTTCTACGGGGCCAACGGCGGGGAGCCCGTGGTCCAGAAGATCGAGCGGGAGACCTGCTCCAATGTGCAGGTTCGCGCCAGGGACTTCCCGTGGGACCACCCCGACTTCGAGCCGCGAATCGACGCTTTCGAGGCCATGGACAGCGAGGACCCGGAGCGCGAGGCCGCCGAGAAGGTGGTCGAGGGCGCGGTGGCCACAACCCTCACCGACCGCGGCTTTGGCCTCGTACCCGAGCTGATCTGGCCGGAGAACACCCTGCCGTTCACCACCGCGGCCTCCTTCGACGAGTGGTTCCAGGACGTGCCCGGGGTGAACATCGCCGCCGACCTCTCGGGCCGGGTCACCCGCACCCATCTCGGGACCGCGATCATCGTCGGAGACGGCGGATCGGATGGCCAGTTGGAGCCGCTCCTGGCCTACGACTTTGGATTTGGCCCCGGCGTCCGCCACGACCGCCTCGGCAGCTACACCCTCGAGGTGGTCGGCAGCTTCGATTACGTCCCGGGTCAGAAGCTTCGCTACGGGTCAGCCGACGACCTGTGGGTATTCGCGAACGGCGAGCTGGTCATCGACAGCGGCGGTTGGGACGGGCACATGACCTCGTACAATGGCTACCAGCGGGCCTACGTCTTCGAGGTCGACGACCTGGGCCTGAGCGCTGGAGACCCGGTAGAGATCCGCGCCTTCCTGGTCGATCGCGGCCACGACAGCACCCACAAGCTGTGGGCCGAGCTCCCCGACTGCAGATGATGGGGTCAGGTATGAAGGAACAGAAAGAGACGCGCCGAAAGCAGCCTTTGTAACTAAATCGTTTTGGGGTCAGGTATGAAGGAACAGAAAGCGGCCGCGTCACTCGACCGCCTCCGAGATCTCGATGCGGTGTACTCGAGGCCGTTCGTCGGGCTCGAAGTACAACAGCAGCTGGGTGCTTCCAACCGATAGCCCCTGGATGCCAACCTCGAGGCCGATGGCGTCCATCTTGGAGGCGGAAGCGATGTCTCGATCGACTGTCGTCATCTCCAGGAGTCGTCGGCCGACGTCTACAACTTGGCTTGCGCCGACCTTCAGCCGGATATCGGGCCCGCGCTCCGGTTCGACCTCGAAGTCGGCTCGTGGATGTACTTCGCCGTCTTTCACATCATAGACAACGACCTCGCACGCGAAATTGCCGGACTTTCGCTGGACGAGGAGCGAGGTCTTTCCGACGCTCAGCCCCTCGACCTGGAGGAGCGAATCACCCACCTCGTAGACCCGAGCGATCTCGTGTTTGTCCAACTGAAATGACGTTGCGTCGTCCGGAAAGGCAATCAGCTTGCCGTGGCCGCGTTCGATGTGGAGGATCGGTTCACCAGCGGGTTGCGCATGGGTTGGTTTCACGATCGGCGCGGCGCTGCCAAGCGATGGCTGCTCGACAGCAAGCGCCGACACAAGGGCCAATCCGACAATCCACACGACAACCTCCTACGCCTCAGTCTACCTGCGTCGTCGGTTCACTTTGGGGTCAGGTATGAAGGAACAGATAGCGGGAACGAGGCGCTAACTGTTCCTTCACACCTGACCCCTCCAACTGCCTGGTTTGTAAGGGGCCAATTGGATGGGTCGTTTGCTGTTTCTTCATACCTGACCCCATCCAGGCGACCCCATCCAGGCATCACGTACGTGACAACGCCTCGGCGAGGAAGATGCGACCCACCCTCCAGGACCGGTTCGCCGTGCCCTTGCTGATCCCCATGGCGGCGGCGGTCTCAAGGGCCGTCAATCCGCCAAAGACCCGCAGCTGCACCACTTCCGCGGCCCGGGCATCGAGCTCCTCGAGCTCGTCGAGCAACGCGTCGAGGGCGATGAGGTTCACCGGCTCCGGCGTGATGGCGGGCACGCGGCTGAGTGATTGTTGCTGGCGGCCCGCGCCGCGTTTGTCGGTCCCCCTCGCCCGCGCCCGATCCACCAGGATCTGCCGCATTGCCCGGGCCGCGACCGCCAGGAAGTGACCGCGGTCGTTGTACTCCGCCGAGCTCTTGCTGATCTTCAGCCAGGCCTCGTGGAGCAGCCCCGTTGGCTGCAGCGTCGGCCCGCCCCCTCGCTCCGAGTGGATCCGGCCGGCCAGATCCCGCAGGTGAGCGTAGGTCTCGGGCTTCATCTTCGCCGCCATGGCCGCATTCTAGTACGTTCGAGCAGCGTCGATGATCCATTCCAGGAGTGGTTCTCGTTGGACCGTCACAGCACATGGAGTGACCATGCAGCACAGCCCCGGCTCGACCGCGACGCGAACCCTGGACAAGGTGTTGCGCAAGAAGGCGCTGAAGCTGTTCGACGACGTCGTCGACCTCGGGGAGGGCGAGCGGCGGGCCATCCTCATCCGAGAGTGCCACGGCAACACCGAGCTGCTCGAATACATCGACCGCCTGTTGGCGTTCCACGCGGCTTCCCCAGACGATGAAGACGACGAGCTGCCCACCGCGAACAGCCACTCTACGACCTGGATTCCGGACGCTGGCACCGCCGTCGACACTGTGCACGGTCAGGTCGGGCCGTATCGCATCCTCGAAGTCCTCGGCACCGGCGGAATGGGCGTGGTCTACCTCGCCGAGCAGTCGGAGCCGGTGGTCCGCAAAGTCGCCCTGAAGGTGGTCCGCTCCAGCCTGAACAAGACCAGCGCCGCGGCGCGGTTCATGGCCGAGCGCCAGGCGATGGCGCGCATGTCCCACGTCAACGTCGCCCAGATGTTCGAGGCCTCCACCACCGAGGAGGGTTGGCCGTATTTTGTAATGGAGTACATCCAGGGCGAGGATCTCCTCGACCACTGCGACAACCGCCAGCTGGATCTCCGCGCCCGGCTGCGGCTGCTGATGGAGGTCTGCCAAGGGGTTCAGCACGCTCACCAGCGGGGCGTCATGCACCGCGACCTGAAGCCGTCGAATGTGATGGTCGCCGAGCTCGATGGCCGCGCCATCCCCAAAGTCATCGACTTCGGCATCGCCAAGGCGCTCGAGGGGTCGCTGTCCACACAGTCGGAGCTCACCGGCCAGGCCGTAATCGGCACGCCGGCGTACATGAGCCCCGAGTCCCTGCACACCGAGGGCGACGCCGATGTCGATACCCGCAGCGACGTGTACGCGCTGGGGGTGATGCTTTACGAGCTCATCAGCGGCGTGAGGCCCTTCGAGGACGACACCCACGTCGTCAAGTTGCTCATGCGCGTCGCCCACAAAGACGCCTCCCGCCCAAGCGCCCGCTACCGCGAACAGGAAGGCGCCGCGCAGGTTGAGATCGCGGCCGCCAGGGGCATGGACGCCCGCCAGCTGAGCCGAGTGCTGGACGGCGATCTGGACTGGATCGCAGCGCGCGCCATCGCCCGCAATCCCGACGAGCGCTATGCCACGGCCTCGGAGCTCGCCGCCGACATCGAGCGATACCTCGACAGCCGAGCCATCGAGGCCAGACCGCCGTCCGTTGCGTACCGAATGCGCAAGTTCGCCCACCGTAATCGGCTAACGGTTGCCGCCGTGGCAGCGGTCTTCGCGGCACTGGTCCTCGGGGTAGTCGGGACCACAGCGGGTATGGTCCAGGCCAGTCGCGAGGCCGCACACGCGAGCCAGCAGGCGGCGCGGGCCAGCCAGCAGGCGGCGCGAGCCAACCTCGAGGTGGCCGCCGCCAATGAAGTGGTGACCTTCATGACGGAGATGTTCACCAACGCCGATCCCAGTCAGCAGCTCGGTGCCTCGGTGACCGCACGCGAGCTTCTCGATGGAAGCGTCGGGTCCCTGGACGAGCTGGACGGGCAGCCGCTGCTGCAGGCGCGGATGATGACAATCATGGGGTCGGTCTACCACTCGCTGACGCTGCACGACGAGGCCCGAGATCTCCTGGGCGAGGCACTGGACACGCGACGCCGTCTCCTCGACGACCCGAGCCTCGAGGTCGCTGAGACGCTCCAGTACCTCGGCGAGGTGCAGCGAGTGGATGGGGACTTCGATGCCGCCGAGGCATCGATTCGCGAGGTCCTCGCGACACGCATCGCCCTGTTGGAGGGGGATCACGAAGAGATCGCGCAGGCCAGGACCGCCCTGGGCGTCCTCCTCGTCCAGAAGGGCCAACTGGACGCGGCGCAGACCGAGCAAGAGGCGGCACTGGCCATGCGGCGGCGCATGTATGGCGAGGAGCACGAGCGCGTCGCCGCAAGCATAGGCTTCCTTGGCGAGGTGCTGACCCGGCAGGGCCAGCTCGCCCAAGCCGAAGCGATGCACCGCGAGGCCCTGGCCATCAAGCGCGCCACCCTCCCCGCAGACCACCCCCTCATCACCCGGTCACTTCACGACCTGGCTGGCGCGCTCCAGCACCTCGGGCGGTTCGAGGAGGCGCTCCCGTACGCCGAGGAGGCGGTGGCGACCAGTCGTCGCGTGTTTGGAAGTGACCACGTCATCGTCTCCCAGAACCTGAACCTCCTCGCCATCATGAAGGGCGAGCTCGACCAGATCGACGAGGCCCAACAGCTCCTGCGGGAGTCCATCGCCATCCTCGAGGCGACCTTCGGTCCGCGGCATCCGAACATCGGTCGCGCAAAGATCAACCTCGCACATCAGTACATCCAACAAAACGATCCGGCCGCGGAGCCCATCCTCCGCGACGCGATCGACATCTTCGAGGAGGCGCACGGACGCGAACACCCGGCCTATGCCACGGGGCAGGCGATCCTGGCAAAGCACCTCCTGCAGCGCGGGGAGTACCAACAGGCCGAGACCGCAGCGTTGGAGGCCCTGGAGATTCGCCGCCGCGTCCTCCCTCCCAGCCACCCGTCAACCATCGGCAGCCTGGAGACGCTGGGCAAAGTGTACGGGAAGATGGGCCGTCACGGGGCGAGCGAGGATGCCTTTCGAGAGGCCAGCAAGGGGCTCCTCCAGCACTTTCCCGCGGGGCACAACGAGGTGCTGCGAGCGAACGGCAACCTGGCTCGTGCATTGGGGAGAAATGGAAAGCCAAGCGAGGCCCACACCGTGTTCGACGGCATGATTCGCGCCGCCGAGGCCGAGGACAAAGAAGAGGTGGTGGCGACGATCCAGAAGATGAGAGCCAAGCTGGACCGTGAGCTGGCGCCGTGACGGACGTCCGACACCTGGACCACTGAACCACAACTCCTGTGGACCGATGCCGCCGTCCAGCCTATGCTCGCCTGCCAGCTCTTGAGAAGCGGATGAGCCAACTCCACTCAGCCCAGGAACTGAGCGGTCTGCCGCTACCCGTCGCCGTGCTGGCCCGTCGAGCGAGGAACGCGAAGTCGGCCAAGGAGCGGCACGATTCCGCTTGGTATGCCTGGGAGGCCTCGGTCAGACTGATTGCGGCAATGGGTCCGAAGGACCCGACACGTCTGATCCGTCCCTCCATGGGCCACTGGGTCGGCGCCATCGACGCGCCCCAGGAGCGCAGCGAAGCCATCGAGGTGCTCTCCCTCTACGCATTGCTCACCGAGGTCGGCGCGGGCAAGGCCAGCGGCGCCCAGTCGGTGACTCCGCGCAAGTTCCTCGACGCCCTGCCCCCGTACCGAAACCACGTGCTCGGGCACGGGAGCGTGCGCCAGAACCGGTTCTACGACGATGCGGCAGACAAGCTGCTCATGGGGCTCTACGCAAGCTGGTCCAGCGGCTTCCTCGCTCCCGCCGACATCGACTGGCTGTACGTCGAGTCCGTGGAGATCGACCCGTCCGGAACGCGTCGCGGACGCGCCCTGTCCATGAAGGGCCTGGCGTCGACACTCATCACCTCCGGGATCGATCTCCCCGCTGAGGCACTGCCCGGCCAGGTGTGGTTCCGCACTGCATCGGCCCTGAAACCCCTGGCACCGTGGATTGTCGTCCAGTCCGACGACCTGTCCGAGCGCGTCTACTTCTTCAACGCCTGGAAGCGGTCCGGCACCTACCTGGACTTCGCATCCGGAGAGACCGTTCGCGGCGACGCGGTGGACCTCATCTGCCCCGGGACCCAGGAGGCGCTCCGGCAGGCCCTGTCGGCGGAGTCCCGTCCAGGCGACGCCGAGGAAGTCGAGGAGGAAGGACCGGATCAGTTCGGCGAGTACCAGGTCCTCGGCAAGCTCGGCGAGGGCGGCATGGGGGTCGTGTACCTCGCGAGACAGGGCACGCTGGGACGCATCGTCGCGCTGAAGATGCTCCCGCCCGGGCTGGCAGAGGACAAGGTTGCCATCGCCCGGTTCCGCAGGGAGATCGCCACGCTCTCCCGGTGCGACCACCCGAACATCGTCAAGATTCTCGCCGCCGGTCAGGCCCGCGGCACCTGGTACTACGCCATGGAGTACGTGCCGGGCGCGGACCTGGCCCAGGTCGCCAGTCACCTCCCGTCGGTGCCCGACCTGACCACCGCCGTCACCGCAGCCTCCCGCCAGGTACGCGAGGAGCGGCACGCGCTGTTCGAGCATCTCCCCAACCTCTTTCCCGAGGAGTCCCCGGCGCTGGACACCGGTCGGAACCGGCATCGGCAGCTGGCGGAGCTGTTCCGCGACGCCGCCGATGGCCTGCAGCACCTGCACGACAACGGAATCCTCCACCGCGATCTGAAGCCCGGCAACCTGATGGTCACCGCCAGCGACGGGCGCGTCGTGATCATGGATCTCGGTCTCGCCGCCGTCCAGGACGCGTCTCGGTCCCTGACGCGCGATGCCCACAGCTTGCTCGGCACCCTCCGCTATATGGCCCCCGAGCAGCTGCAGCGAAACCTGGTCAGCATCGATCGCCGCGCGGACGTGTTCGGCCTCGGAGCGACGTTCTTCGAGCTCTTCACCGGCCGGCCGGTCCGCGACGGCGACACCGAGGCCCGCCTGGTGGAACAGGCGCTGCGAGACCGCCCGCCCACCGCGCGTTCCATCGACCGGTCCGTGCCCGAGGACATCGAGGTGATCCTCGGCAAGACGCTGGAGCCCGATCCGCGGGCGCGCTACGACGACGCCAGGGCCGTCGCCAGCGACCTCGAAGCCTTCCTCGATGGTCGCCCCATCGCCGCGCGCCCGCCCACACTCTGGTACGTGCTCCAGCTGGCATCCCGGCGAAACCCCGCGTTGGCCGGCATGGTCGGCCTCGCCCTGGCGCTGTTCCTTGCAGGCTCCGTCGCGGTCACGGGACTGTGGATCCAGGCGGAGCAGGCCCGTGCCGAGGCCGTCGAGGCCCAGGTTCAGAGCCGGGCGGTCACGAACTTCCTTCGGCAGGTGTTTCTCGAGGCGGACCCCGGGCGGGCCATGGACGCCGAGCTCACTGCCGAGGACTTGTTGATCGCCGCTTACGCCCGGATGGAGACGGATCTCCTGGATCAACCGGAGGTCCGGATCGAGGTCCTCGGCATCCTCGGGCATGTGCTCAAGGAAATCGGAAAAAACCCCTTTCTCGCCATCGAGCCCTTCGAGGAGGGGATCGCCCTGGCCGAGGCCGAGGGCGTGGCCGACGATGAATCTGTGCTCTACAACATGCGCAACAACTACGCCGGCACGCTCCAGCAAGTTGGCCGACGTAAGGAAGCGCTGGAACTCTACCAGCAGCTGATCGATCAGGACGTCGGGGACGCCCGCTTCAAAGTCGCCTTGCGCGTGAACAGTGGTCTGGCCTGCATGCCGGACTGGGAGGAAGCGATCCGGTGGACCGAGGAGGCGATTGCACTGGCCGACGCCACGCTGGAGCCAGAAGTGAGCAACCGCCTGAACGCATTGTCCAACCTGGGACTGTACTTGCGAGAGTCGGGGCGCCCAGAAGAGGCACTCGTTCCGCTTCGCGAAGTGTACGAACTGCGGTCGAAGACCGTAGAGCCCGACCACCCGAGCCTGCAGCAAACGCGGGTGAACCTCGGAGCAGCCCTGGGCGCCCTGGGCGAGTACGAAGAGGCCGAGACACTGCTTCGCGCCGCGGTGGCATCGTATGCCAAGGTCCGCGGGCCACTGCATCTGGCGACCCGACAGACCGCCGACCTCTTGTTCCGCATGCTCGGCCAGCAGGGGCGGATCGCCGAAGCCGAGGTGCTCCTGAGGGACCTCATCGCGCAGGCACTGGCGGCTCCCAGCCCGAGCCAAGGCGACATCTGGGAGGGCGCGCTGTTGCTCCACCAGCTGCTCAAGGGCCAGGGACGCGTGGCCGAGGGCGTCGAGATCCTCCTCGCCCATCGCGTGCATCTGGACAGCTACGCCAAGACCGACCGGCGCTACCACGTCGGCTACTTCCACCTCGCCCACGAGCTGGAGCAGGCCGGGCGACTCGAAGAGGCCCTCCAGCCGTGGCAGGAGGCGGCACAGACCTGCGTCAACCTCGCCAGCGAAGCCAATGAATACGCCAGGAACTGCGCGTTTGAGGCGTGGGCCCGCGTTGGCCGCATCCACGGTTTCGCCAGCCGACATGCGGAGGCGCTTCAGGCGCTCGAGCGCGCGGCCGCCCTCGCGAACGAGGCCGCTCCAGACGGCCACGTGAAGCGGATCGAGATCCACATCAACCTGGGGCTGACGAGGTACGCGCTGGAGGATCTGGAGGGTGCCCTGACCGCGTTTGCGGAGGCGAGGCGGCAGGTCAAGCTGTCCACCAACCCGCCGACCCGCTCCCATCGCGTGGCGATGCAGGGCGTAGCCGGGACGTTGACGGCCCTGGGGCGAAGAGAGGAAGGGCTGGCGGCGTTCGCGGAGGCGCACGAGTGGTTGCAGACCCGGAACTTTCCGCCCGAGGAGATGGAGCAGTTCGTCGCCGCGTGGGACGACGCCAAAGCGAACTGAGCGCGCTAGACGGACACAGAATCCATTACTCCGGCCGATAAATCGGCCTCCGCCCTGCGCTTCGCTCCGGTTGGCTTTTCGATTCCATTCACAGTCGACACTCAAACCAGAGGGCGCAAGCGCTATTTCCTCTGGTTTGGGCGCCGACCGTGAACGGAATACGCTGTAGCATTCGCGCGTTCTTCACCATCCTGTGGCTCGCCGGGTGCGGCCCGGCCCCCGAGCCCGAGCCCCCACCACCGCCCGCCGCCGAGCCTGCAGTGGACGACGGCCTCCCCGAGGGCGCCCATCGGGGTCTGACCCACCCCACTGACGCCCTCGCCACGCCGCCCGATCGCTTCTCCGTGCGCTTCGAGACCACCGAGGGACCGGTGGTCGTCGACGTGCGCTCCGCCTGGGCGCCCAGAGGGGCCATGCGCTTCTACAACCTCGTCGAGATCGGATTCTTCGAGGACGCCGCCTTCTTTCGCACCGTCGACGGGTTCATGGCCCAGTTTGGGATCCACGCCTACCCCGAGGTCTCGAAGGCCTGGGAGAACCAGGAGATCCTCGACGATCCCGTCAAAGCCTCCAACCGTCGCGGGCGGCTCACCTTCGCCATGTCGGGCCCGGACACCCGGTCGACCCAGCTGTTCTTCAACACCGTGAACAACCCCCACCTCGACGAGCTGGGGTTCACCCCAATTGGCGAGGTCGTCGAGGGGCTGGAGGTCATCGATGCGCTGTACAGCGGATACGGAGAGCCGGCTCCCCACGGCTCTGGGCCGTCTCCGGGCGTCTTGCATCGCGCCGGAAATCCCTACCTGAGGAAGAACTTCCCCGAGCTCGACTACATCCACGGAGCCAGCGTCATCCCTGAGTGAGCAGGCCCCGGAACAGCAGTCCGAACAACACCTCAGCCACCCGGTGGGGCTCGAGGCCCGCTTCGACCAACACGGCGGGATCCAGGATGCGGTCCACCATCAGGGTCACCAGGGCCACCAGCTCCGCAGAGGTGGCGTCCCTCCGAAACACGCCGGCCTCCTGCCCCCGCTCGAGCTCGGCGCTGAGCAGTCCGATCATCGCGTGTCGGCCCCGGCTCAGCCGATCCCAGAGCTCGGGATGGTCAGCCTCGAGATCCCGCAGGTAGACCGACGAGAACGACGCCGCGCTCACGGTGAGCAGTCCGCTCAACAAGGCGCGGAGACGCACGTCTGGCGGCTCGGTGTCGGCGGGGATCGACATCAACACCTGGCCGTACGCGGCCATGCGCTCCAATACAAGGGTCTCGACCAGGGCCTGCTTGTTCGGAAAGTGCAGGTAGAAGGTCTTCTTGGCGATGTGCATCTCGCGGCACAGCCGGCTGACGCTCACGCTTGACGGACCATGGGCCAGGAAGAGTGGCTGGGCCTCGTCGAGAATGCGCTGGCGCACGTCGCTCACCGGCGAATCCGAACGCGACCCGAACGCAAGACCAGCTCAGCCAACCACGGCGGACCGGCCGCTCGGAGCGCGTCGGCAACGGGGGGAAGCCAGCGGATGTCGTCGCGCTCGTCGTTGGCGCCCACCACCACCGGCAGGATCCAGTCGTCGCCTTCTCCGGTCGCCTCGAAGGCCCGGTTTGTCCCCGTGGGAAAGACCGCCGCACCCAACGCATCCAGGTGGGCCTCATGTTCGCCGTGCTCTCCCCAGAACAGCCGGTAGCTGCCCTGGAGCACGATGAACATCTCCACGCTCTGTTGGTGGATGTGCAGGGCGGGGCCGGTGCCCGGCGGCGTCGTGGCTTGAACCACCATGAGCTGCTGTGGGCCGCGAACGGCGAAGCGACCGGGCCCGAATCGGGTGGGACCGACCACCGGATACAGATCCAGCGGCGACAGGACAGGGAGGATCCGCCTCGCGAACTTGAGGGGGAACCGGCGCCGGAGCGGCTTCTGCCGCCGGTGTCGGGCCACGCCACGCCGACGACGACCGGCGGTAGCCCAGACGCCGTTGGGGTCCCGCTCGCGATAGGCCAGGCAGACCGCCGTGCCCGTCCCCCGAACCGCGCCGGCCTCGCCAGGTCGCATCAGCACGCTGTCGCGGGAACCGAGGACCTCGCCGCCGATGTCGAGCCGGCCCTCCACCACCAGGACAACGGTGTGGTCGGTCAGGCTGTGCAGCGAGAGCTCTTGATCGACGAGTCGATGGGCCGTCGCGGTGAAGCCCGGAGGCCCGACCATGGCGCCGTTGACCGGGGCATCTGGAGGACTGATGAGTGTGACAGAGCTCGCCTCGAAGCCGTCGAAGGCGCGGATCTGGGGTTGGCGGTCCAGGGTCGTCATGCTTACCTCTCGAAACCGATTTAATCGGAAACGGTTTCTGGTGCAAGTGGTTTCCGACCGCTTCGTCTTCTCAGGGGGCGAGGTCCCCGTACACACAGGCGTTCGCAAAGGACCAGCCATAGGGCGCCACCTCGCGGTGGTCGGTCTCGTGGCCGCCGAACTGCACGCGAAGCCGGTGCGCGAGGAGGTCCGACGTCAGGTAGGGATCTGCCGGAGCGACGCTCACCGCCGGCACACCGTCGGGACCGGTGATGGTCAGCGTCTGGGTCTGGGTGGCCACGTCGATGACGTATTGGATGTGGTAGTCGCTGTTCTCCTCCCAGGTGTAGTTCATCTTGTAGGAGACGTAGGCCTCGTGCCCCGGAGCGATCTCCACCCGGGCGTAGTTCACCGACCGGGGGCCCCGCGCATCCTCCACTCGGGCCGCGGCGCCACCGAGGTACTCCTCCCAGCCCTGGGACATGTTCTCGCGGGAGAAGTGCAGGTAGATGTGGTCCCACAGGGTGGACCCATCGGGTCGCGGCTGGTCGTTGCGGAACGCGGTGGTGGTCATGTCCACCTCGATGGTCAGCATCTCGTGGCCCTGTCCCACAGCGCCGATCAGGTAGTGGTCGGTCTCGGCCTGGTCGGTGACGGTGAAGAAGCTCCCCGGCAGATCGAGGTGCAGCTCGTGGCCCGTCGCGCACGGCTGCGGCTCCGTGTCGCCGATCTCGCCGGTGTCCGCGCTGTCTACCGAGACGTCGGTGTCCTCGTCGGGGTCGGGCTCGGGGTCGGAGTCGGAGCCGGGGCTGTTCTGGGTCCAGTCCCCAGGCGTCAAATCCACCGGCGAAACGATGGGCGGAGCCTCGTAGTCGGCCTGGGCACAGCCCACGAGCACGATCGACAGGATGGGCATGAATCTCACTGGGCACTCCTTCTGCACCCGACAGCTGCAACGGCCGTGCCACTGCGAAGTGGCACTCAATCGCCGAGAATGGTCCGAGAAGCGGAGAGAATGTCGCAGATCAGAGGAAGTCGCCGTCGCAACCGCGCTCGAGGATCCCGTGGTCGCCCCAGGTGTTGATCATCTCGCGACAGCCCTGCGGACCCTCCACGGGCTTGCCATCCGCCCCCTGCCATGTGGTTCGGATCAGGCGCCCCCAGGTGTCGTATTCGAAGCGGGCGTGCTCCAGGAGTCCGCCGTCGGGCGCGAGGCGCCGCTGGGTGAGCAGCAGGACCCGCTCGAGATCCCAGGTGTTTTCCAGTTCGGCCGTACCATCTTCGCGCGCAGTCGGTTGGCCTTTCGCATCTCGCCAGGCCATGGCGACCACGTTTCCGCGCAGGTCGTGCTGGGCCGCCTCGGCCGCCGGACCCCAGCCGTCGACGAGCTTGCCGTCGGCATCCCGGTGCTCGGTCCGCACGAGATGGTTGCCTGTAGGGTGAAAGGTGTAGTGCACCGCTGGCGGGAAGGCCGGAGTGCCGGGCTGGCCGTCTGCGTCGAAGTAGCGCTGGGCCACGATCCGCCCCAGGGCGTCGACTTCGGTCTCCTCGCGCGCGAAGCCGTTCCCCTCGCTGTAGAACAGACGGCCGTCGAGCTCGTGTCTGGACTGGGAGATCCGGCGGCCCGCCGCGTCGTACTCCTGCCGACCGATCGGCCCGTCCGGAACGGGCTCGCCATCCAGTCCCAGGGCGATCCGTTCGATCTCGTTGCCCGCGGCGTCGAAGCGGAAGTCGACGCCCCAGGCACCTTCCCCGGTGAGCGTCGGTTTACCCGCTCCGTCAAACACGCGAAATCGGGTCCTCCGCCCCTGCTCGTCGTACGCGTTGCGCTCGACCGCGTAGCCCAGCTCCGGAGCGAGGAGTTGCCCGAGGGGATCGAGGTACTCCACAGCGGCCTCGTTGTCGCGATCGTCATAGGTCACCCGCACCCCCGAGTAGCCCAGAGGCCGTGAGAAAACTGGCTTTCCGTCCCGATCGAAGAACGCCACTGCGACCTGTCGGTTCCGCGCGTCATAGGTGAAGCGCTCCGCCGCCACCCCCATCGCGGAGTGGGTGGGTCGATCCTGGGCATCGAAGTAGGCCGTCTCGATCTGGTTGCCGGCATCGTCGTACCGGCGCTTGCGGACCGCCCACCCGTTGTCATTCACCACCAGCTGCCCCGTTGGCCCGATGGTCCGGGATGTGAGCGTGCGACGCTGGTCGTCAAACTCTTCTTCCAATCTATGAAATCCGAAGAACCGGGCCTCGTCTTCGGTGTGCCGCGGCTCGGAGATGGGGTGCTCGCGGTCGTCGAACAGGCTCATGGAGGTCCGACGTCCCAGCCCATCGTAGGTGTACCGGCGCTGATGGATGCCACGAACCCGTAGCGGCTCGCCCGCCGCGTCGAAAGACGACTCCCGCACGACCATGCCCCGGTCGTCGAACGCCTGGCGAAGGGTGTGACCGGCGTTCCGGTGCACCACGGCCTCCCCATCGGGGCCGAACCAGGCGAGCCGATTGGGATTGTCGGCCTCGTCCCAGGAGGTCGTGCGCACGGCCCATCCCATGTGGTTGATCAGGGGCTTGCCGTCGCCGCCAAGACAGGTCCGCTCGAGCTCCCGACCCTCCTGCAAGCGGGCCCTCCAGGCCGCACATCCACCGGCCACAACCACCGGGCGGGCCTGGCGATCGGCGTGCGGTCCCGACTCGGTCAGCTGTCCGAGGGAGTCCGAGACGAAGGCCGAGGAGGCGATGCCCGCGGGGCTGTCCACCGGCGACCCGTCGACGTCCAGCCGTTCACGCCGCTCGAGGTATCCATTGTCGTCGAGGGACAGGACACTGGTGGCCCAGCCCCTCTGACTGGCCTGCAGCTGTCCTGGGGACGACTCGCAACGGGTCTCGATTCGGTCGACGGCGGTCGAAGTGGCCAGCGAAGGGCATCCGGTCCCTCGCACGGGTGTGGGATCCCCATCGACATCCAGGCAAGACACCCGCGCGAGGTTTCCGTAGCCGTCGTAGCGCATCCTCAGCGTTGCACAGCCATTGTCGGAGATGACTGGCACGCCACCGAAACCCTCGTACCGACGCTCGATCTCTCGACCCGCGTCATCGAAGCCGAAGCGGATGGTGACGACACCACCACGGGACATGTCGCGGACCGGTGCCCCACTGGCGTCCTGGGTGGTGCGACTCGCCGGCAAACCGCGTTCGTCCCAGGTCGACGCGATGTCGTGAACCCCAACCGAACCGCTCGACCGGTCGCCATCGGCGTATCGATAGCTCGTGAGGATCGGCCGGCCCTCCTCGTCGAGGGTCATCTCCTCGACGGTCGCGTCGCCGTCGGCATTGGGCACCGGCACACCGAAATCGTTGGTCCACGAGCGAACCACTCCCGTCTCCGACCAGCGCAGGGTCGCGCGCCGCACCACACGTCCATTTGCGTCCCGCTGGTAGATGGCGCTCGCCCGGCCGTCCTCGCCGTACTCGTATTCGAGACGCGTCACCTCGCGCTCGGCCCAGCCAACGGTCGCGATCTCCGCGTCTACCCCCTCCAGGGTCACGTCTTCGCGCGGTCCCGGCTCACTGAGGATTTTCGAATGCCGATCGAGTGGCACAAGGTTGCCGCGCTCATTGACGATATCCATCGCCACCACTCGCCCATCCACGGACGTCTGTCTCCACGTGAATCGGCGCCCCTCCGGGCCCGGCGCCGGCGTGGCGCCCTGAAGAATTCCGTCGAGATGTTCGGCGTTCTCGAACCACTGAACGGCAGGCCCGGACATGCTGGGAGAGCTGAACACCACATAAGCAGTGACCACGGCGGCGAGCATCAGGCCACCGGCGACAGCGGCCGCCGCTCCCAGGCGACGCCCGGCAGCGGCTGTAGCTGGAGCGGATCGAGGTGGCGCCTGGAACGGCTGGCCGCCAACGACGACCTCCCAGACCTCGTGGGCAGCATCGAGGCCCTTGGCCCGATAGGTCCCGTGGCTCTTCCACCGCAGGGAGTCGGCGTCCGGCCGACCCACGCTCGCGCGCTCGGCGAGATCATAGGCCGCCCGGCTCAGGAGCGTCTGACCGCCGCCGCCCAGGGCCATGATCCGCGCCGCGAGGGGTTTTGCGAGGCCGTCCAGCTCGACGGGCTTAGCGCCGAGAGAGATATCCGAAGCCGTATTTTCCCGCAGGACCACCTCGCCGGTATGGATACCAGCGCGCATCGCGACCTCGGTTCCGATCTCCGCCGATAGGGACTCCATCCCCGCATGCAGCGCAACGGCGTAACGAACTGCGTCGATGGCCCGCTCGAAGAGGTGCAGGAAGCCGTCGGTCTTGTCGATCTCCTGCCCGCCGTGCTCCACCAACAGGTCTCGGGCGAGGCGGTCGATGCGCGCGAAGACCTCGGCAGTCCGCTCGTCGCCCAGCTCTCGTGTCAGCCGGGTGCTGTCGACGACATCCGTCAACAACAGCGTTCTCACGACGACCTGATTGGGCATCTCCCTCCCGCGGCACACGATACCAACGGATGGAGCGGCGTGGGCACGCCGCTCCTGGAGACGACTACAGCATCAACTTCCGCAGAATCGCGCCCACCCGCCGCGTCTTGTTTTGCATCTCAGGTCCACCTGCCAGGGGCACGATGTCGAGCACGGCAACCACCTCGCCAGCTGACGCATACGCGATTCGGAGTTGGTTCTTACCGGCTTTGCCGCGTCGCATCCAACCCTCGGCAAAATTCAGCACAACGCTCTCCGCTGCCCGAACGCCTTGATCGCGCGTCTTGCCAGTCCCATCAGGCCACTCCACAGTCCGAATCCAACACGCGACCTCGAGGGCCAGCCTGTACACATCCATGTTCTCAAAGTCGAAGGTCCAGTTCATCAGTCACTCCAGCGCAAGCTCAGCCGAAATTGGCCTCCCTCACGCCCCCTCCAGCCACGCCACGCCCGCCTGTCCAGGCCCAATCCCACTGTCAGCCCCCGCCAAGAAAAACCACGCTCATAGAGTCACTCCCGTCCACCGTGACCAAGATTGGGCCTTGACTGAGCGGGCGAAGGGCGTGGCATGGGGGGATGGCGGAGGGAGGCCAATTCGGCGAGCGCCAAAGCGACGACTTGATCGACTGATCGACTTGATCGACTTGATCGACTTGATCGACTTGATCGACTTGATCGACTGATCGACTTGATCGATCAGCCGATGTTCGATGTTCGATGTTCGATGTTCAACTGGTCGTCAGTCGATGTTCGATGTTCGATGTTCGATGTTCGTTCATCGCTCATCCCTCATCCCCTCAAGCTGCAGCTTCCGCCCGCCGCTCAGTCCCTTCCACCTTCACAGTCCCTTCACTCTGCCGCCCAAGCACCCGCCGCTTCACCCCATTCCGCAGAATCGCATCCGCAGCCTGCACCCCAGACACCATCGATCCCATGATCCCGTGCCCCGCCCGACAGTTGGTGCCGCAGTAGTACAGGCCTTTCAATGGACTCCGCGAACCGGGACGCGCCTGCAAGAACTGCGACGGAATGGCCGACAACCCGTAGCAACTTCCTTCCGTGGACTGAACATATCGCCCGTGGGTCATCGGGGTGGCCGCCTCCTGCAAGACGATGTGGCCCTTCAGCCCGGGGATCAGCCGCTCCGCCTGCGCCACACACGCGTCGGTCAGCCGCTTCTTGGCCGCCTGATAGCCGAGGCTGTCTTTGTAGCTCCCATCACGTAGTTGGTCAGGAGTGATGCCCCAGAAGGCCAGATCGCGTGGCACTACGGTCATCACCTCCAGGTTGGAGTGGCCGGCGGGCGCGATGGCGCGGTTGTCGGGGTCCTTGAGGGACGACGTGGAGATGTAGATCCAGGGATTATCGGGCATCTCTCCCCGCTCGAGCTGCGCGTAGTCGGTGTCGGGATCGGTGCCGTCGAGCAGCCACACATTGCTGTTGCCATAGGGCAGGTCCTCAGGCGCGATGTCGAGGCCGAGATACACGATGAACAGCGGCAGCGCCATCTGGTAGGAAGCCACTTTATCGGCGTACTTCGCGCTGAAGTGCTCGCGGCCCACAAGCTCGAGCACCGTCTTCTTGAGGTCCGCATTGGAGACGATGGTGTCCGCCCGGACCGTGCGGCGCCCCAGGCGCTTGTTCTCGAAGGTCACGCCCACCGCACGGCCGTCCTCGACGACGATTTCGTGCACCTGGGTCGACAGACGCAGATCGCCTCCCGCCTCCTCGATGGCCGCGGAGAGGCGATTGGAGAGGTGCTGACCGCCGCCCTCGGGATACCACCCGCCACTTCGGAAGTAGTGGTTCTGAAGCCCGGCGTGCAGGACCGCCGAGACCCGCTTGGGGGCGACCGCATACGTCCCGTTCTGCGCAGTGAGGATGCACTGCAGCTCGCGGTTGGACGTGCAGGAGTCGATGAACTCGCCTGCCGTTCGGTTCGCGTACCAGACCAGCAGCGGAGACGTGACGATGCTCTTCAGCCGTTGCCAGCGGGTGCCGCCCTGATCGGCCACCGCGGCGCGGTCGCACTGCTCCAGGAAGCGGATGTACCTCCGAATTCCCCTCTTCTCCTTTGGATATCTGGCGACGAGGCGCTTCTCGAACTCGACGCGGGATCGGGGGATGTTGAACGTAAAGTCGCCGAAGTTCAGGCACTCCAACTCATCGGACATCGGCCGAAAATGCACATCGGTGGCACCGCAGGCCTCGAGCATCCGGGGGAGGAGGCCGCCCTCGTGGCAGTCGCCCACATAGTGGAGACCCACGTCGAACTCCCAATTTCGCCGCTTGAAGGAGGTGCAGTTTCCACCCGGAACGTAGTGCTGATCGAGGATCAGGACGCGCTTGCCCGCCCGGGCCAGGAGCGCCGCGTTGACCAGTCCACCGACTCCGGCGCCGATAACGACGACGTCGTAGGTCTCGGCAACTTCGCCCCGGACTCGATTCATGCGTTGTTTTCTGGCGTTGACCATGGAACTGTTCCTCTGTTGAGAAACTTTTAGTCGACAAAAAGATTTAAGTCGACAATAATTTTGTCATGAAGCTCTCAGATCGCCCCCTGCGGGAACGAAACGCCGCCAGGACGCGACTCGCGCTCCTCGACGCCCTGGTGACCCGCCTGCGATCCCGCAGCTTCGCCGATGTCGGGGTGAAGGAGCTCTGCCGCGAGGTCGGCATCTCGGAGCCGACCTTCTTCAACCACTTCGGCAGCAAGGGCGCCCTGCTCGAGTACTTCATCAGCTTGTGGAGCGTGTCGGTACAGTGCCGAGGCTGCGAGCTGTCCGGTGTCGAACGACTCGAACTGCTGTTCGAGCTTTCGGGGGAAGCCATCGGCAAGAATCCAGGTTTGATGCAGGAGATCATCGCCCATCAGATCTCGGTGCGCCGCCAGCCCGTCTCCTATCCCCTCAACTGTGCCGAGCGCCTGCAGCGCTATCCAGAGTTGGCAGACGCCTGCGACCACGATCCCCAGACGGTGCCGGAGATGGTCATGGAGGCGTTGAAGCAGGCCCGGGCCGCGGGCGAGCTGCGCGACGACGTAGATCTGGAGCTGGCCCTCGTTCAGGTCATGGCGGTGTTCTTCGGGGTGCCGGCCGCCGAGCCCCACGCCGCGCGAGCGACAGCGGTCTACCGGGCGGCCTTGAAAGCCACCCTCGGCGCACTCACCGTCAGGTAACAAACAGGACGCGCCTGACCCATAGGAACAAGACGCGCCTGACCCCGATAGCTGGTTAACGACATCACCTCCGGAGACTTCGGAGCCGCCTACCTCTTCTATGGGCCGCTGCCGACCGGCATTGTCAGCCTCGCCACGGCCGACCTCAGGCTCCAGGCCGGCGCCCAGTGGGATCGGCTCGGCAATCGGCTCACCTTCCTCGGCGACGTGAACGAACGGACTCTAGCCATCATCGAATTCCTCGATGACCATCCGTCGAACAATCGATACGAACCCCTAGCATCACGCCGACGACAGCCCTACTCTGGTCGGCATGAAGCCCTTCGCCCCCGCCCTCCTGAGCCTGTTCGCCGCCACTCCGGCGCTCGCCGTCGACTGCGACACGCTGCCCAACCCGGTGTACTTCCCGGCGACCACCCTGCTCGAGTCGCTCCTGGCCGACGTCTCCCCCACCCTCGCCGACGCGAGCCTGGTCGGCGAAGACCAGATGACCATCGTTCATTTCCCGCTGTCTTCCTGCCTGACCTACGACATGCACAAGGACCAGGAGACCCTCACCGGCACCGCGATCTACTACCTGCCCGACGGGACCCAGGAAGCCTGTGACATGCCGGTGGGTAGCGAGATCAAGTCGGATCTCTCCGCGATGGATGTGGGTGGTGTGACCTGTCTGGGCGGCGTCGCCCCACCGTCAGATCTGACCGAGTTCCCAGCCCACGTCGAGACCCTGGGCTTCGTGGTCCCCCGCAACTCGACCCAGACCGCGATCACGGCGACCGAGGCCTATTATCTGATGAAGTTCGGCGGCGAGGCGGAAAGAGAGGTCGCCCCCTGGACCCAGCCGGACTTCGTGATGGTCCGCAACCCGGGATCGAGCACCCAGCTCACCGTCGGCGCGAACATCGGAGTACCGGGAACGATGTGGAACGGCGCTTTGCGCGGCCACCAGGGATCCGGTGACGTGCGGGACACCGTCATCGCCGAGAACACCACCGGGAACGCCGAGCAAGTCATCGGGATCCTCAACAGCAGCAAGTGGGAGGCGGCCGTCGACGACATGCGAGTGCTCGCCTTCCAGGCCTTCAACGGGTGCCTGGGCGCGGTCTTCCCGGATTCCACCTCGACGTCTCGGGACAAGCGGAACGTGCGCGACGGGCACTACCCCATCTGGACCAACCTGCGCTTCATCGTGCGCACCGACGGGAGCATGAACCCGGTGAGCGCCAACGGACAGGAGGCCGCAGATCGGGCCATGCGCTTCGTCGAGCTCATGACCGGAGTCGGGAGCGTCGACAACCTGAACGTGGCCCGCGCCGTGGTCGAGACCGGAAACATCCCCGCCTGCGCGATGCAGGTCCAGCGGGAGGTAGACGGCGGCCCGATGACCCCCTTCGATCACCCGGCGCCCTGCGAGTGCTTCTTCCTGGAGGAGAACGGCGTAGACAGCGGGTGCGCGACCTGTGACACCGACGACGACTGTGGAGCCGGCGCCTGCCGCAACGGCTACTGCGAGGTGAAGTGATGCGCGGATGGATCGTCGTGATGGCCGCACTGACCCTGGTCGGATGCAAGAAGAAGGACGCCGCCGCGGACTCGGCAGACTCCGGCTACGTCGACTACAGCCAGCTCGAGTGTGACCCTGTAGGCGCCAACCCGGAGATGGGGGCGCTCCTGAACGCGGATCTGGACTCCGATGTGGAGATCATCGTCAAAGATCCGCAACATCCGGGTGATCCGGGGCCGTTGAACCTGCCTTGATCTCCGCCGCCATCGCCCTGTCGCTGGCTGCACACGCCGGCGGGCCACTGGAAGACCTGGAGATCGGTGGATTCGGCCAGATCGACTACACGCGACGCCAGATCTCCACCGACGAGTTGTCGGACGGGACCCGGGAGCCCCTGAACGAGGACCGGATCTTCGTGCGGCACCTCCGCCTCCGACTCGGACGGGACTGGCGCCACGTGGGGTTCTTCACCGTCACCGAGGCCTTCGCCGACGGGGCCACGGTGCGACCGGTGGGCTTCGACATGCACGCCCAGCTGCCCGCCGTCTCCGACGACGACCCGCCCCCGATCCAGGTCCGCGTCGGCCTGTTCCCGGTGCCCTTCGGCTTCGAAAACTACGAGCAAACCGATGATGTCCGGTTCTTTGGAGAGCGGTCGATGGTCGCCTACGGCCTGGTCCCCGGGCGCTTCGACCTCGGAGCCGCGCTGTCGGGACACGTGTGGGCCATCGACTGGATCGTCGCGGTCCAGAACGGGGAACCCCTGGACTCCGGACCCTACGCGTACGCCGATCCAAACGCCGCCAAAGACGTCACCGGTCGCCTCCGGGCATCCGGAAAACTGGCGGGTCCCCTGCACGGAGCGGCGGCGACCTCGATGCTCAGCGGGACGGGCTTCAGCGCCGGAACCGCTCCGACCAAAGACACGTTCGAGTGGCAGGATCTGAACGAGGACGGGCGGGTAATCCAGGCGGAGCTGATTCCGATTCCCGGCTCCTCAGGCCGACCCTCGTCGAACTTCGACCGCTGGGGAATCGGTGCCGACGTGCAGCTCTGGGCCGAGCTCCCGCGCCTCGGAGAACTCCTCGTCTACGGCGAAGTGGCGGTGGGCGTGAACCTGGATCGGGCCATCGCACCCGCCGATCCGGTGCTCCTGGGTCGGGACCAGCGCAGCGTCGGTTTCCTCGTGGCCGCCACCCAGGAAATCACCGAGCGCGTCACCGCGGGCGTACGCTTCGATCAGTACGACCCGAACCTGGACGGGCTGGAGCTCTTCGACGGCGTGAGCGTCATCACCCGGCGCCGGTTCCGCACTGTGACCCCCGGGCTGTCGCTGAACCACCGCATGGACGAGGCGCTGTGGGCGCGGCTGCACGTCGAGTACGAATTCCAGGAGAACTCCCTGGGACGAAACAACAAGGGTCGCCCAGCACAGCTCGACAACGACACTTTCCGGGTCCGCACTCAGGTGGTGTTCTGATGCGCTGGCTGCCGCTCTTCGCCTGCGTGGTGGCCTGCCAGCCGGCGCCTTCCCTGTTCGGTCCGGGCCTGCACCTGCAGCTACGGGTCGCGGATGCCCAGCTTCGAAGCGGCAAAATCAAGGGAGACAAGGGCGGTCCCGAGGTCTCCCAGGTTCTCCGCCCCCAACCCGAGGTAGCCCGCGGCGATGCATCGGTGAAGCTCGACGGAAGGCTCGCAAAGGGCGGCGTGGCTCTGCATCTCCAGGCAGTTGGCGATCCAGATCACTGGGTCCTTCCGACCAAGGGCTACGACTTCGTGGTCCAGGACGAGCTCCAGTTCAGCGCCGCCCTGGAGTTCTCCCACGCCATCCAGCGCGACGAGGTCACACTGCGCCTGGCTGCCGCCGACGAGCGCGGGCGCCTGGGACCGGTGACCGAGACGACCTTTGCGATGCTCCCCGACGCCCCTCCGGCGCGACTGCTGGTGTCCCTGGCCTGGGACGCGCCCGCCGACGTGGATCTGCACGTCGTCGACGCCAACGGGGTGGTCATCGGGGCCAAGAACATCAACTCCCTGGAGCCGCTTCCCGGTCAGATCCTCACCGAGGAGGAGGCGTTGCAGGGCGGCTATCTGGAGTTTGACTCCAACAAGCACTGCCACCTCGACCTCCGCAACCGGGAGAACATCATCTGGCAGTTCGAGCCGCCACCCGGACGCTACGAGGTCTTCGCGCACCTCTTCTCCCCCTGCGAGGTCTCGTCGGTGAACATGGAGACGTTGGTCCAGCTCGACGGCGAGCCCGTGGCCCACGCCGGCACGACCCAGTACGCGTTTGATGCCCGGGAGCACTTCTCCGAGGGCGAGGCACCGGGGCTGTTCCTCACCGGGTTCACCGTGCCGTGACCGGGTGGATCGCCGTGGCCCTGGCCCTGACAGCCAGAGCGGAGCCCGCAGACGACGAGGAGCCCGAGGACTTCGAGGAGATCGTGATCACCGAGCACCGCGGCCCCGAAGAGCGGGAGAATGCCGCCGAGATCGTCGTCGACCCCGCGGAAGCGGCGCGGACACCGGGGGTCCAGGGGGACGCCATCAAGGCGGTCCAGACCCTCGGTGGCGTCGCTCGAACGGCCGCCGGCGCCGACGGAATCGCCATCTGGGGTGCCAGCGCGGCGGACACTCGGCTCTACATCGACGACATCCCCGTACCGCGACTGTTCCACCTCGGGGGGACGCGCTCGGTCGTGCCCACAGCGGCGGTCGGTTCCCTGTCGCTGATCCCCGGCGGGGCTGGAGCGCGATACGGCCGCGGGCTCGGCGGCGTCGTCGCGGTTCAGACCGCCGATCCGCCCGAGAAGGCCGCCGGGGCCTACGGATCGGTGGACCCCATCGACGCCGGTGCGGCAGTGCACGCCCGCCCTTCCCCCCGGGACGGCTACGCCATGGCCGCCCGGTGGAGCCTGCTGCGACAGAGCCTCGATCTCGTCGCACCTGATCGCTCCGCCGAGCTGGTTCCGACGCCCGACTACCGGGACCTGTTGGTGCGAACCCGCCACGATCTGCCCGGCGGCGACCAGGTCTCGGTGATCGCCCTCGCCGTCGACGATCGGGTGGAGCGCGGCGTACCCTCGACGACGCCGGACGACCAATTCACCGAGCAGGTGCGGTCGAGCTTCTACCGCTTCGGCCTGCGTCTGGATCGCTCCGAAAGCGACGCCGACACCGTGATGTCCGCGTGGGTGGGCGCCGACCGGGATCAGCTCTTCCTCGACTTCTCCGACGTCACCGCCAGCGACGACCGAGGCATCTCCTCGGCGGGGGTCTTCCTGTACCAGGACCGGCGTCCAAACCCGCGTATCCGCATGCGTGCCGGCCTCGACGCCCAGTTCCGGAGCACCGCCACTTACCGCGACGGCGCGCTGTCCCTGCCCGCCCGCGAGGGAGATGTCTCCGCCTTCGGACAGTCCCCCGGCGATCGGGTGAACCGCGACCAGTGGACTGTGCGCCAAGGGGAGATCGGGAGCTTCGTCTCCGCATCCCTGGGGGTTGGCGACGCGCTGCAGATCGAGCCTGGGGTGCGCTTCGAGCCCACCGTGATCGACGGCAACCGGGTCCTGCCAGTGCGACCCACCGAGCCCGAAGTCGGCTACACCGAGCTCGCCATCGCCGCCGATCCGCGCCTGCGGATCTCCCTCACTCCGGACTTCCGAGTTCGGTTCTACGCCGCCGGAGGGCGCTACCACCAGCCCCCGGAAGCCGCGGATCTCTCCCCGATCTTCGGCAGTCCCGTGCTGTCCCCATCCCGAGCCTGGCATGCGCTGGGCGGTGTCGTCACCAAGCCGGTGAAGTGGCTGTCGGCCGAGGCGGTGGCCTTCGGGATCCAGCAGCGCGACCTCCCCGTCCGTCCTGCAGCGGCGACGCCACCCATTGCCGGCCTCTTGGTGTCCCGGGGCGAGGGGCGCTCGGTGGGCGGTCAGCTCTCGGTACGGGCGACGGGCGCGGTATCGGCGGCGCTGTCGTGGACGGTCATGAAGGCCGAGCGGCGAGCCTCTCCCACCGCCGACTGGCGCCCCTTCGACGGCGACCAGACCCACGGATTGCAGGCCACTCTCGGGTGGATCCACCACAGCGGACTCGAGCTCGGCGGCCGGTTCGAACTCGCCACCGGCTTCCCGCGGACACCAGTCAACGGCGCGGTCTTCAACACCTCCAGCCAGGACTACGACCCGATCTTCGGACGCCACAACGGCGAGCGCCTGCCGACCTTCGCGTCGCTCTCCGCCCGGGCCGCCTGGGGTCACGACGCGACGTGGGGTCGCTACAAAGGCTGGTTAGACGTGCTGAACGCCACGAACCAAGGCAACCCCGAGGAGATCTTCTACTCCGCCGACTACACCCGCAGCGGGTACGTGACCGGGCTGCCGATCCTCCCGGTGCTGGGTTTCGAGGTGGAGGTGTGATGCGCTGGTTGCCCGTCTTCCTCCTCGCCGGATGCTTCCCGGAATTCGCCGACCAGCCCTGGTTGGTCGACGGTCCACAGATCCTGGGCATTCGGGGCGATCCTGCGGAGGCCCGGGTCAACGAGCAGGTCTTCTACGAGGCTCTGGCGGTCTCTGCCGACGGAGAAATCCTGGACGCCGCAGAGTGGTCGTACTGCGTGCAGCCGCGCTCCGCCGATGAGCGCACCGGGGTCACCGCCTCGTGCCTGGAGGGCCGGGATCTGGAGCCGATCTCGGCGAGCACAACCATCCTCTCCGACGCCTGTTCCCGCTTCGGCCCCAACCCACCGCCCGTCGAGGCCAACGAGTCGCCCCGCCGACCAGCCGATCCCGATCCGTCGGGGGGCTACTTCCTCCCGGTTCAGGCCCAGGTGGAGGGCGCCGAGGCCTTCGGCTTCCAGCGGATCCGCTGTGACCTGGCCGGGGCCACCCGCGACGTCTTCGACGCCTTCCAGGACGGGTACACCGACAACCTCCACCCCGAGATCGATGATTCCACCAGGGATCTCGAAGTTTCAACTGGAGAGGTGGTGGAGCTCTTCCTACGCCCGACGACCGAATCGGCGGAGCCCTACGTGGTGTATAGCGCCGAGGACTCCCGGCTGTACGACGCCGTCGAGGACCTCACGGTCTGGTGGTATGTGACCGGCGGCCGGCTCTCCCACGGGAGTCGCGCGGTGACGGGTGGAGAAGCGGTCTCGACGTGGAGCGCTCCGGACGAACCGGCCGAGGTGTATGGGTGGATGATCCTCCGCGACAGCCGCGGTGGCCTGACCTGGACCCACCTGGCGATCGACGTCCAGTGAGCCCGGGCTTCATCACAC
>Ga0315336_1001266_pt1 | contig 52103 bp, 26 predicted proteins | sample ASW5metaG_FD_204512 | JGI IMG/M metagenome (GOLD analysis project Ga0315336, IMG submission 204512) | Ammonia-oxidizing marine archaeal communities from Monterey Bay, California, United States - ASW #5 | ecosystem: Environmental > Aquatic > Marine > Intertidal zone | place: USA: California...
GTCAGGCGCGTCGTTGATTACGTGACGAAGAAAAGTGGCGGAAGCGGGGCCGTCCGGGAGCTGGCGGAGTTGATCTTGAAAGCGACCGGCAAGTGGAAGGGCGTCATCGAGGAGTACTGTTAATCCGGGTTTCGTTGTTGTGGGGCGGTCTCCCGACCGCCCCACCGATCGGGGTCCAACGCGAAGAAGTTGGTGGCTGAGCGCCGTGCGAAGAAGTTGGTGGCTGAGCGCCGTGCGAAGAAGTTGGTGGCTCCCCCCTTGGTCGCCACCAAGGTCGCCACCAAGGTCGCCACGAACTCTCACGTCACCACCGTGTGTTGAACGGTGAGCTTCTCCAACCGTTCCGGAACCGGCTCGGGCAACTGCGCGGGCGCGCGGACGCTGGGTACACCAGCCGAAGAGCAGTGCAGCTCGACGGGTGGGTCTGCGAGGTCCTCATGATAAAGCCAGCTGCTCGGAAATATGTCCCCCGGGTACGTGAAGTTGTCGAGCATCCCGAGCGCCGCAGAGATAGACACACCGGTCGAGCTTTCGAGCATTCCACCCACCCAGCAAGGAATGCCGGCGTCGCGGCAGATGTCGTGGATGGCGACCGCGTGGGTCAATCCGCCGACTCTTCCCGCCTTGATGTTCACGTACTGACAACTCTTCAGCTCGACGGCCTGCTCAGCCTGCCGGGGTGTCGTTATGCTCTCATCCAGGCAAACCGGTGTTCGGATCCGAGACTGCAAGTGAGCATGGTCGATCAAGTCGTCGTGCTGTAGGGGCTGTTCGATCATGGCAAGGCCGAAGGAATCGATCTGCTCAAACATCGGGAGGTCCGTCAACCGATATCCACTGTTGCAGTCGATGTGAAACGTGTACTCAGGATGCTGGCGACGGACGGCGGTGAGAACCGGGATATCCCAGCCCGGCCGAAACTTCAGCTTCACCCGCGGAAAACCTTCCTCCACAGCCTTGCCGACACTTTGTAGCAAGTCGTCGATCGAGTCCTTCACGCCGAAATCGTTGCCCACAGGAACTTCGTCCCGAGTAGCCCCTAGCACGACGTGCAGTGGTTTCCCCGCGAGATTGGCCGACAGGCTCCACCAGGCCGTGTCCAGCACCGCTTTGGCAAACGGGTTGCCTTTGTAGATCGCGAGCCGGTCTTGAAGATTCTCTCCGGAGGGGATGTCTTTTCCGAGAAGCGCAGGGGCCAACCAGTCCCGCGCAAGTGCGAAGAGGCCTGCCGCCCACTCGGGGCTGTAACACGGTGCGGCGAAAGGGGCGCCTTCTCCCCAGCCGTAAACGGAGCCGCTCCACATGCGGCACAGCACTGAATCGATGGCCGCATCTTCGCCGTACGCCGTTCGCCACGGATAAATGAGCGGCATGGCTACATGGTAGAGCTCGATTCTATCGATTTTCATGAGATCTCATGGTCTATGACAACTCCGAGGCAGTCGCCCTCGTGCACGCGGTTGAAGGTGCGCAGGGTAAGGACGATTCCCGTCTGGGTCAAGAGGACGGTCTCTGTCCGCTCGCCGAGAAAGTCCGTCACGATGCCGAGCGGGTCTCCGGCCTTTACTGACTGCTCGAGCTCCACACTGGGCTCAAAGAATCCCGCCATCGGCGCAGGGTAGTTGATCTGCATGTAACCGCTCTGCTTGCGATCATCCTCGAAGACGTGCTTGATGCGGCTGGGAGGGGCCTCGCGAGCCATCATTCCGAGCTCCCCCAGCACGTTCAGGCAACCTTCGTACTCGGCGTCGACCCCCTCGCGATCGCATTCGCCGGAGCCTTGCCACTCCGTGTACATCGCCGGAACGCCCGCATCGCGAGCGATCGAAAGCGTGCGTCCGTCAAGATCGGGGCTGGTACCCCACACGATCGGCAAGTTGAAAGCTCTGGCCATACGACGCTGAGCATCGAGCACCTTCGCATCGCGGTGGAGCACGTAGCCGGTCATCGGTGAAACGCGCATCACACTACCTCCCGAGTGGAGATCGATAAAGTAGTCTGCGGAACGAATCAATTCACTGACGGCGTGCGCCGTACGTTCAGTAACTGAACCGTCCGGCCGCCCCGGGCAGGTTCTGGCAAGATCGAGGTTGTCCTCAGCCGTCCGCTCACCACGCCAGAAGGCACTCTCGTTGACGACGGGGACCAGCGTGAGACGACCCCGTAACTTTTCAGGGGTAATCGTTTGTATGAGGCGTCTCAGGGTCACCATCGACTCAAACTCGTCACCGTGAACGCCGCCGGTGATCAGAAGGTGCGGGCCTTTCCGGGAGCCGATGATGACTTTACATTGCAGATGGATCGGGTTTGTCATGGTTGTCTTCACTATTAAAGAGACCGTTGTAGTTTCTCAGATCGCTGCATCAAGGGTCGGACCCGGGTCAAGTAAAGTCCTGTCTGAAGAAGCGCGAGCACCACGATGACGGCGGCGCCGAGGCGGTAAGGAGTCCCTGGGTCTCCGATATCTCCAGCGAGGCCGCCAAGGATCGAGCCGGCGGCGAATCCCAGAGCGAGCGTGGCTTCGTGGTAACCACTGGCGGCACCACGCCCCTCGTGGCTGCTACCGGCGGTGCTGTAAAAGAGACTCGCAAAATAATTGAACCCCGCGAGCTGCGACAGCAGAGCCAGGCCTACCACCAGCTCGACGGGTTGCCGCGCGTAGGAAATCACGATCAGGCCGACCGTGGCAAGCATCTGCGAGGCGATCGCCGGTGCAAGGCGCAGGTGCCAGAAGCTCAAGTGATACATGGCGAAGTAAGTCAAGATCACGATCACCCGCGAGGTGGCTACAATGATACCGTGCTGGTCGGGCGGCACACCGAGATGAACCGCCAGATCTGGAAAGAGGTGGATGACCATACCCATCGAAAACGCGCTGCCGAGGTTGGCGAGCCACGCCAGCTTCATGAACGCCGCCGACAGGGTCTGCGGGTTCGCGTCAGGTGTGGAGGGATCCGTGGGGTCATCCTGCGTCGGCCCTGCCGTCGCAGGAGCGATGGCCCACAACAGGCAGAGGGCAGCCAGGGCCAGCGCGATGGAGCCATACAGGGGCCAGTCGGCAGAGCCTTGGAACAACCACCCGCCGGCAGTCAGACCGCTGACAATGCCCAGGTTCCACATCAGCGCAAAGGCGATGACCGTCCGTCCGATGCCGCGCGAGAACCCGTTTCGGTCCGCGCCCGCGCTTAGCCGGGCATAAAGGGGAGGGTAGATCAAGCCGAGGGCCGCAGCCGAGAGCCAGTAGGACAGGTAGTGAAGCTTGTCCTCCGGTCCGGTAAGCCTGCAGCCGACCACACAAAGAGCGAGTAGTGCGGTCCCGGCGGCCATCACCCGCGGGCGGTTGGCCCGATCCGACCAATGCCCCGAGAGTGCACTACTTACCGCGAGGAACAGGGAGAAACCGCCGCCAACGACGCCGAGGACCCACGGCTTCGCTTCGGCTTCGGCCAGAGCGCGGCTGACCGCGAAGACAACCAGCATGGCCGCGAATTCGATCAGCCAGGTAAAGAGGTACAGCCCCCCGGTCTTAGCGCTCGGTTTCATAAATTCTTGTAGAGTTTGAGCGGCACTTATCGCCGCCAGCCATGTTGCGTTCACTCGACGATCGGTGCTACGGGATCGCCTCTCTCGCGTGTCACGCTGGCGTAGGTCCCTCTCGTCCTCGGACCGTTATCGCCAATTGGCCGCAATGTGACAAGAGAGAAGATCGTCAGATGCGGGCTCAGCCCGGATTATTCATGAGTGCCGTAGGGAGAGCGCGAGCAGCGCGCGAAGTCCCGGTCCCGGGACCGTCTGGATGCCCACAGGCGCCGTGTCGACGTTGCCGTCCTCACCCGTGATTTCGAGTGTGAAGATAACTGCTAGGGTGGCCCCGATTTTTCTGTCCCCTGGATCTTCTTGAGTCCCGCAGCCGCCGCCCTCTGCACACTTTCGCTTTTGTCTTGAAGCAGCTCGATGAGGGCAGGAACGGCGGCCTTGGCCGCTGGACCCATGTGCCCCAGCGCCTCCGCGGCACCTCTACGGACACTTTCGTTGGGGTCCTTGACAGCCGCTATGAGCGCGGCAACAACACTGGGTGCGGGCACGACATTCTTGCCCTCCGCTTGCAGGAGCCCCAGGGCAGAAGCGGCCCCGGCGCGGACAGAATCCTTCTCATCCTTCAGCGCTTCGAGGAGGGCCGGAATCGCTTCCTTCGCGTCCGGGCCGATTTTTCCCAGCGCCTTGGCGGCATTTTTTCGGACGGCCTCGAAGTCGTCTCGCAATCTCTTCGACAGCGCCGGAACGGCAGATCGTGCCGGCGGGCCGATGCTTCCCAGCGCCCAGGCCGATCGGTACCTGACGACCGCGTCCTCGTCATGAAGCGTCACGGTGAGGACGGAAACGGCACTCGAATCCGGGGCGCCGATCCGCCCCAGGGTACTGACAGCCGCCGCGCGGACGTGCACATTCTCCTCGGCTTCGAGATTCTTGACGATCGCCGAGACGGCGGGTTGCGCCTTGGAGCCTATCAACCCCAGCGCTACTACAGCAAGCCTGCGCACCTCGGCGTCCGTGTCCCCGACGGACACGGCGAGTGCCGGAACGACGATTTTTCCTTCTGGATCGATGAGTCCCAGAGTGTAGGCGGCCTGCCCCCGGACCGAGGGATACTCGTCCTCGAGAGCTTGCAGCAGAGCCGGCGCCACGGTTTTCGCGGCCGGACCGATTCTTCCCAGAGCTTTGGCCGCTTTCCTCCGCACGATGTCACTCTCGTCCTTGAGCCGCTCGCCAAGGGCTGGAATCGCGACCTCCGCCTCGGGACCCATTTCCCCGATGGCCCAGGCGGCCGTTCCCCTGACGGGCTCGACCTCGCCTTCGAGCGCGTCGACGAGCGCTGGGACCGCCGCTTTGGCGCCCGGCCCAATGAGCCCCAAGGCATGAACAGCTTCCCTTCGAACGCGCTCGTTTTCACCCTGCAGCGCTTTGACGAGGGCCGGAACCGCTTCCCTTGCGTTCGGGCCAATTCTTCCCAGCGCCTCGGCAGCATTTCTGCGGACATCGACCTCTCGGTCCGCCAGCAGCCGCCCGTCCGTCAGCAGCACCGTGAGCACTGGAACCGCAGTCTTCGACGCCGGCCCGATGAGCCCGAGCGCCTCTGCTGCCAGACCCCGAACGTCCGCATCCTTGTGGCCGGCCGCCTTGATGAGGAAGGGCACGGCTGGCGCCCCCATCGCTACCAGGGCCTCCGCGGCGACCACCCGGACATACTGGCTCTCGCCGGTCAGTGCTTCGGCGAGAGCCACAACGGCCTCCTCTTTCCCGCGTCCCACTTTTCCTAGCGCCTCGGCGGCGCGCTTGCGAACATCTTTGTCTCTGTCGTGAAGAGCAAGGATGACGGCGCCCACCGCGGTGTCCTCCACGGACCCGATTCTTCCGACCGCCTCGACGGCGCTTTCACGGACGCGTTCGTTCTCGTCCTTCAGCGAGTCGGTCAGGCCCGGGACCGCAGCCTTTGCCGCCGGCCCCATCCTCCCCAGCGCCTCAGCTGCGATGCTCCGGGCATGAGCGTTGTCACCTGCGAGCATCTCGGTCAAGGGCGGAACAGCGTCCTTCGCCCCCGGACCTATCAGTCCCAGCGCGTGGGCCGCTTGCGTCCGGACACTCTGTTTCTCATCGCCTAAGGTCAGAATGAGGTCAGGGACAGCGGCCTGCGCTTCCGGTCCGATTCTTCCCAAAGCCTCAGCGGCGTACTTCCGGAGGTATTTCTTCCCGTCCTTGAGCCTCTCCGCGAGTGCGGGAACGGCGTCTTTCGCCGGCGGCCCGATCCTTCCCAGCGCCCAAACTGCATTTTCCCTCACATCCTCGTCCTGGTCTCCCGCTCTCACGACGAGGGCTTGAGTTGCCGGTGCTGCTCCCGGACCGATGAGCCCCAAAGCGTAGACGGCTTCCTCCTGCACAGACTTGCTCGGATCGGCCAGGGCCCCGATCAGAGCTGGAACCGCCGCCCGTGCCGCCGGACCGATCTTGCCGAGCGCTTCGGCAGCGCTTCCTCGCACGCTCTCGCCCTCGTCTCGCAATCTCGCGCTGAGAAACGGGACAGCCTCTCGAGCCCCGGGGCCGATAGAGCCGAGCGCCTCGGCGACGAGCCTCCGCGCTTCTTCGTCCATGCTTGCAAGCATTTCGGTGAGGGGTTGAATGGCTGCGGGACCAATCTTCGCCAGGGCTTCGGCGGCGTAACTCTGCATGAACTTGTTCTCGTCTTTGAGCCTCTCCGCAAGGGCCTCGACTGCGTCCTTGGCTTCGGGGCCCATCCATCCCAGGGCTCTCGCGGCAAGCGTTCGTACGTCCTCGTCCATGCTCATGAGGGTATCGGTGAGCGCGGCCACTGCCGGCGGGCCGATCCCTGCCAGGGCTTGCGCGGCAAATTTGCGGACGTAATTGGTGTCGTTGTGAAGCCTGTCGCTCAGAGCCGGAACGGCTTGCTTCGCTGGTGGCCCCATTTTTCCGAGGGCCTCGGCGGCCCGCGCGCGCACCTTCTCGTTGTTGTCGTTGAGCCGTTCGATGAGGGCAGGCACCGCGTCGATCGCGTCCTGGCCGATCCTTCCCAGGGCCCAGGCGGCCTGCCAGCGAACCCGCTCGTTACCGTCCTTGAGCGCCTCGGTAAGGGCGATGACGGCGGGCGCGCCAATCCTTACGAGATTTTTCGCGGCGCCTCTGCGGGCCGAATCGGTGGCGCTCTTCAGCTGCTCAATGAGCCCCGGGATCCGGGGATCCGGGGCTGTTTCCCGGTAGCGCTCATGGGCACTTGTCTGGAGACGGTCGTCCTCGCCTTGCGCGGCCAACGAACCCAGGACGCCCAGGTTGACAGCAGCAATGACGATTGCAAAGAGAGTCCTGTTCAGGCACACCATAACCATTCTCATTTCTGCCAAGCGCGCCAAGATACCACCAGGGGACTACGCCCAGCATCGTAGCAGAAAGAAGGGCCCTGGTACACCGGAATGGACAGTGAATAGCGAAGCGGAACCGAAAATGTGACCGATTCACAATTCTCTGTTCACGATTCTCTATTCACTATTCCGAAGGCTGCGGAGCTTCCCTACCGGCCTTCCACTTGATGTTGCAGCCAATGCTGTTTTTTTGGTCCGGCGAGACGGGGCTTCCTTCCAGGACACCGTCGAGTGCGGCCTTCAGATCGGCGCCCGTTACCGGGGCTCCGCTCTCGGGTCGGCTCTCGTCGTAGCGACCACGGTAGACGAGCTTGTGATCCCGATCGTAGAGAAAGAAATCGGGGGTGCAGGCGGCTCGGTAAGCCAGGGCGACATCCTGAGAGTCATCGAAAAGGTACGGGAACGTGTAGCCGGCATCCTTGGCCTCCTCAGCCATCTTCTCCGGGCTGTCATCGGGAAAGTTGACTACATCGTTCGAGCTGATGCCCACGATGCGCACGCCCTTGTCCTGGTACGCCTTGCAGGTCTCGGCAATGTGGTCCCGCAAGTGCTTCACAAACGGGCAGTGATTGCAGATGAACATCACGAGAAGCGGCTTCCCTTCGAAGTCACGGCGCTTCACTGTGCGTCCGGTCGTATCCGGCAGAGCAAAGTCAGCTGCCTTCGTTCCCAGCTCCACCATAACGGATGGGGTCAGTGCCATGGGTCTCTCCTTGCTATGGGTTGTTTCGATGGAATCCGCAACAATAATCGACCGGTGGGGAGTGTACAAGGTCGAGCTTCTGGTGCTATGCTCCTCAGTCGTCTTTGCGACTTCTTTCCCGGAGCCTTCTTGCCCCGAGCCTTCTTTCCCCGAGGAGAAGCGTGCTACGTCCGCTGTTCCTATCTCCGCGCTGGATGACGACTGGCATGGCTCTTCTTGCTGGTTGCGCCGGCGGAGCCTCGGTCGACAAGGGGAGCGTGATCGATCTCACCCACGCTTTCAACGAGAAGACCGTCTACTGGCCCACTGCGAAGCGCTTCGAGCTGAAACGTGTTTCCCACGGTCGCAACCCGGACGGCATGTGGTACGCCTCGAACGACTACAGCGCATCGGAGCATGGAGGCACGCATCTGGACGCGCCCATCCATTTCGCGGAAGGTAAGCGTTCCACGGCGGAGATCCCCGTGAAGCACCTGATGGGGCCCGCGAGGGTCATCGACATCCGTGGAGCCTGTGCCGGGGACCGCGATCACCGCCTGTCGGTGCATGACGTCAACGAGCATGAGGCGAGCCATGGCCTCATAGAGCCCGGTTCGGTTGTGCTCGTGCTGACCGGCTTCGGCCAATTTTACCCCGACGTCCAACGCTATCTGGGGAGCGATGTGCGCGGGAGCGCCGCAGATCTGCACTTTCCGGGAATCGGCGGGGACGCGGCTCGTCTCCTCGTAAAGCGTCGGATCCATCTGGTCGGCATTGACACGGCCAGTCTCGACCACGGTCCTTCGAAAGACTTCGAGGCGCATCGAGTGCTGGGCGAGGCGGATATCCCGGGTCTCGAGAACCTGGCGCAACTCGAGCGTCTCCCGCCCACGGGAGCCACGGTCATCGCGCTACCGATGAAGATCGAAGGGGGCACGGGCGGCCCTTGCCGCGTCATCGCGTTCTTGCCGTAACGCACGGCGACGAATGCGGCTAGACTCCCTTCTTCCGTGCCCGAGCCCGTGTCCCTGCCCGAGCCCGTCTCCTCAACGGGACGCTCCCGCAGGAAAAGAGCCAAGAAAACTGTCTGCACGGACATGTCCCGATCGTTAAGGCTCTTAGCCGCGGTAGTTTCAGCCAACAATCCAGAAAGGAGTTCACCATGCGGTTTCAACGTAATGTCAAGCGGGCAGCGGGCGTCCTGGCCTTCGTACTCATCCTGGCCTTCGTTTCTTCGGGTAGCCCCACTTTCGGAGATGACGTCTATTTCCAGCGGGGAAATTCCAATCTTGACGCGGACCTGGACCTGAGCGACGCCTTGTATACGCTGGGTTTTCTCTTCAGCGGCGGCCCCAGGCCAGATTGCGCGGATGCGGCCGACGCCAACGATGACGGCGCTCTCGACATCGCGGACGCCATTAGCACTTTGGGCTTCCTCTTCACGGCGGCACAGCCGCCCGGCCCGAATTTCGGAGAGTGCGGTTGGGATGACACCTTCGATGATCTCGGCTGCGCTGAGTATTCCCGTTGCGACCAGCCGGCCATCGAGTTCGAGGTCGTCGACGGTTGGGCGATCGTGGAGGGAGACATCATCATCGGCACGCCCGAGGAGTTCCCCGTGGAGGGTGAGGGTGGAGGCGCGAGTGTCGCCAGAGACCTGGAAGTTTTCCGTTGGCCGCAAGGTGTCGTTCCCTACATCATCGACGCCGCGCTCCCCAATCCGTCACGGGTAACAGACGCGATCGATCATTGGGAGGAGAAGACCAGCCTTCGTTTCATCGACCTTGCGTCGACGAGCTCAACTTTTTCCAACTCGGTACGCTTCATTCCGGGGAGCATCTGCGGTTCCCCGGTCGGTAGGATGCAAGTGCCCGGCGAGCAGCCCATCATCCTCGCTTCCGGCTGCAGGAAGGGACAGGTCATCCACGAAATCGGCCACACGATAGGCTTTTATCACGAGCAGAGCCGTCCGGATCGCGACGACTTCGTCAACGTCATCGACGACAACATCGTGGAGGGCAAGGAGGGCAACTTCGACATCCGTACGAATACCATCACCTGCGGCCCCTACGACTACAGCTCCGTCATGCATTACGGCGCGAGATTCTTTGCAGATTGCCTCTGCGACACGATCGAGACGATCCCCCCCGGCAGCCCGATCGGCCAGAGGAACGGCCTGAGCATGGGAGACCTCTGCACGGTGGCCTCCCTCTACGACGATATGTTCAAAGATCCCTGCGAGTGCGCGGGCACCATCGACACCGGCTCTCCTCCGGCGATCGGCAGAGCCGATGCGGACTTTGGAGATGCTGACCTGACGATCCTGAGCCTGACCCAGACCGACAACGTCAGGTTTCCCAATTCAGGAGGTTTTGAAGCTCCGGTGAGCGTCTTCGTGAAAAACAAGGGTACGGGGTTGGCGAACCCCTTTATCCTGTCCTTCGAGATCCCCAACAACCTGAGCTCGACTCTGCTAGACTTTGTACCGCAGGGACAGGAAAACCGGGAAGAGATTCGCATGTGTCTGGGCCCAGCGGGAAACTTCATCATCGAGGGGGTGGTTCTCTTCGACGACTCGTTCCTCGGCCAGACAGCAACTCTCCGGGTGCGGGCCGATGCGGTGGGCGAGGTCGACGAGACCGACGAAACCAACAACACCGCGGAGCTGGAGATCGACTTTCCGGACGAGTGTCGGATCATCGCGCCTTGCTCGATCCTTCCCCACCCCAACTGCGTCCCCTTGAAACCGATACGGGCCTGCACTTTCAATCCACCGGCCGAGCCCGACCTGATCGTCACGCAGGTGACGAAAGTCTCCGATTATAACTTTCCCCCGACGGGCGGGTACGAATTCCACGTCTCGATCACTGTGCAGAACGTGGGATCCGAGGATAGCGGAGAATCCACCATGAGGCTTTACCGGATCCAGGACCAGGTCATCGGCGGCGGGTTCGGGGGTCTGGTTGTCGGGAACCCCTTCAGAACTGAAGTCTTCTCGCAGGCGGTCGAGAGCCTGGCACCCGGCGGCAGCCGCAACATCGTCCGGGTTATCCACTTCAATGAGGTGGCGAACGGCCAAGAGCTCAAGCTGGAAGCGGTCGCGGATGACGACGAAACGGTCGACGAAGCGAACGAAGACAACAACACGCGACAACTCATTATTACCTTGCCACCGCTTGTGCTGTGAGCCTGAAGAATAGAAGCGCAGCGGACCGGCGACGTCATCGGGGCGTCGCCGGTTCGCTTTTTGTACAGTCCGAGGCGTCTGGCAACGCGATGGAGCCTCGGATAGGATGACTCGTGGGGGGCCGGCCGCGATTCGTGCGAGATGGCGAGCATGAACGACAAGATCAGCGTTTGCGTCGAGTGCGGTACCCCCATCGCCGCTGACGAGATCCTCTGCCCTCTTTGCGGCGATGCCTTCGAGGACGATGACGGTGCGCGCGAAGCGAGATCCCGCGAAGCGAGATCCGCTACCTCGAGTGGCCTGTCGCTGCCGGAGAGCGAAGCCGGCGTGGCCTTGGGCACCCTCTTCGAGTGCTGGCGGTGCCATCGTCTCGTCGAGGCACAGAGCTACCGCGGCATGCTGGTGATGCCGAGGTTTTGTCCCTGGTGCGGCAATCCCCTTTCGTCGATCCTCGGCCGGGAGCTCGACGGCTACCGGCTCGACCAGGAGATCGCGGCGGGCGGTTTCGGCATCATTTACCTCGCCAGCAACCTGGCGCAGCCTTCCATGAAGTCCGTGGTCAAGTTCCTGCGGCCGGCGATGGCTTACCACCGCGCGGAGCTCATCAAGATCTTCGTTGAGGAGGCCCGCCTCACCGAGGAAATCGGGCAGACCTGCTGGAACATCGTGCGCGTCTCGAACGTCCGTGAGAAACCTTGGCCGTACTTCTTCATGGAGTACATCCGCGGCACAACCATGGAAGACTTCATCGAGGAGTCGAAGCCGGACCGTCTGCCGATCGAAGAATGCGTAGGCTACTTGAGGGGCATGGCAAAGGCGCTGGCAGCGACGCACGGACGAGGCCGCGTGCACCGGGATCTGAAGCCTCTCAACGTCATGGTGATCCGCAGCGAAGAGGTCTCGCGGCCGGAGGAGAAGGTGAAGCTCCTCGACTTCGGCCTCGCCATGAAGATCGCCAGCCGCAGGGGGCAGGCGCGGCGGGGGGGAACCGACGTCACCACGGAAATGTACTCGAGGTCCTCGCCCCTCCAGAGTGCCGGCACCCCCGAGTACATGGCTCCCGAAGCGTACGACGGCGTCAATGACTTTGCCGGGGACATCTACTCCTTCGGCGTGACGGCGTACGAGATTTTGACGAGCGTGCGACCCTGGGATGATCCCGATCCCCACACCAACCGCCTCTTCTACTGGAGGGAGGCGCACAAGAAAAAACCTCCTCGCCCGCTCCGCGAGCACCGCTCCGAGGTTCCTCCCTGGTTGGCTCGAGTCATCGCAGAGTGCCTCGAGAAGGACCCGAGGAAGCGCAACGACAGTGCGGAGAATCTTGTCGAGCGCTTGCGCAAGCCCACTCCTCTGTGGGTCTGGCTGGCGTCGGCGGCCGCCTTGGTGCTCGTCGCCCTTCTCGGCTGGCGCGCTTTCACCGGCAGCTATACCCACGACGCTGTCACCTGGAGAGTCGGAGGGAACAATGTCGGAGTCGAGAACGTCGTACTCTGGGTGAGATCTGCGGCTGACCTCGCGGAGCGTGACGACGTCTACGCGGATGTTCCGGGCAGCGACAAGGAGATCCTCACCTCGAGCTCGCCTATCGAGCATGTGCGCCTGCAGCTCGTGGAGGGCAAAGTGCAATTGCAGTTTGCGGCGGAGCCTTCGCTTCTGGGGAGCTCGGTCACCGTCGAGGGCGGCGGCGACGGTTTTCGCTTCCGAGGGATGCTGATGATTGGGCAAGACCCTGATCCCCCCGTCGTGGGCCGCCTGCAGCTCCGGCTGGGCACGGACCCCGTCCGGGAGGTGAAGCCGGGAGAACGCCTCAACGGCGCCGAGGTGAGCATCCAGGTACGGGTGGACGAACCACACCCGGCGCGTTCCGACGCAGTCGTCTTTTACTACGAGCGACGAGACGGCGAGCGGGGTTCCCTACGGCCGAGCGAAAACGGGGAGCCAGGCTCGCCGGCCTTCTCGCTGCAAGGTCTCGGAGAGGGGCGCTATGTGGGTTGGGTAGTCGCCCGAGACCAGGCCGGAAACACCGGTCTCTCCGAGAGAACCGAGTTCACGATCGACCTCTCCGTCGGGCTGGGGCCGACGGAGAGGTGGAAGTGCTGGATCGCCGGAGGCAGGGGATTCTATCAGTTTCAGCTCGGTGAAAACGAGGCCATCCGCAGCCTCTCCGTCCTCGACGTTCCGACCGGGAAGAGGGTGGAGCACGAGCTGCTTCCCTACGCGGCTGAGATCAAGGCACCGGTGGAGCTTCTCCCGGAGGCTCTCCCGGACCTTCTCAGCGCGGGCGACTCGGTGACGCCGGAGAGCCTGGAACCGGGAGGCGTGTATCTCCTGACGATAAGCCTGACGGAACCGCGCCCTTCCGGGTCGTTGCAGCTGCAAGTGCAAGACGGAGCCACGCCTCCTAACGAGAAAACCTGGAAGCTCGCCGCCAATCCCGAGGAGCCTCTGACCCTGGAGGACGTCACTGCGATTTCGCTTCACCCTGCGGGCGAGGATTTTCCCCGGGCTATCGCGAAGTCTGGCCTCGGACGGGTCGCGGTCCGGAACTTCAAAGTCGAGGACACGGTGTACCTGCAGACGGCAGTGATCGACAGACTGGACATCGAGGTCGTGCCGGGCAGGGTCCTGCGCGGCGAGCTGGAGATTGGCGGCGTGGAGCGATCCGCTCGCGTCGAGAACGACTCCCTCACCTACGACAGAGTGGAGCTCGCCCCCGATGCGGACAGCGACCTCGAGTTGCGGCTCTACGATCCACTCGAGAACTCTCTTCGCCTGCAACTCGTCGTCCACCCGGACACCCGAGCGCCGGACCTGGAGGTCCGCTCCCCCCTGGGAGAGCTTCCCCGCTACTACGCGGCGGTGGAGGACGTGGAGCTTCTTGTCGAGGCGAGCGAACCGCTTCCTGAGGTCACGGCGGCTCTGGGTACGTTGCGCATCCGTGGTGTGCCGGCCCCCAGGGGTGGCGCTGCCTTCGCCTACCGCCTTGCGAGCTTCGGCAGGCTCGGGATGCGTGGCGACGGCGAGTACCGGGTGCGGGTCGAGGCCCGCGACCGGGCAGGGAACGCGGCGGCGCCGGAACACTCCACGGTCATTCTCGATTCCGGCCCCCCGCGGATCGAGCCCCTGGCCGATCTAGACGCCAAAGGGACGCTGCAGTTGACGCAGGACAGTTGCCTGTTTACCGTCAAGGACCCGAACGGAGTGAATGCAGCTACCGCCAGCTGCCGGATCGAATACCGCGAAGACGCTGCGTCGTCACTGACCGTGCTGGTCGTCGACGCAGTCCAGCAAAAGGACGAAGTCTACGAGGTTCCTCTGAAGGGTCTTCCGGACCGATGTGCTGGACGCTTGGTGTTGCTCGTGTCGGACGGACAGGGGTTGAGGACGAAGCCGCGGTCCGGCTTCGACTTCGAGTTCACACGGCCGGAACCGGTTTGGCGCCCAGAGGTGCGCTGGCGAGGCGTAACCTGGATTCTCGTCGACACCGGAAAAAAGTTTTTCATCTCGAAGACCGAAGTCTCGAACGAAGTCTTTCGCAACAAGGATTTCTTCCACGAGGGTCGTTACCGGGAAGCTCATGTGAAACACCCTGGGCCGAAGTACTGGGGACAGCGCGGTGAGTTTCCGCTCTACCGGCAAGAGGACGGCAAGCTCGTCGAAGGCGATAGGTTTCCTGTGGTAGGCATTTCCTACCGGGAGGCGGAGGCTTTCGGTCGCAAGGTCTTCCGAGCCAGGCTTCCAACCTGGGAAGAATGGCTTCTGGCGGCCCGGCTCGACAATCCCGGGGGGCGCTTTCCGTGGAAAGACCAGGAGGCGGGAAAGGACTGGTTCAACTACCGTCTTGGTGAAGAGCGGCCGACCTTCGCGTTTCACGGCAAACGAGCTACGGAGATGATCCTGCGCCCGGGGAATGAAGCGCAACCGGTTCGCCACGTCAGAGTCGACGAGTCGCCGTTTCCCTACCGCGTTGGCGAGGCGCGCTTCGCGAGGATCTGGCACATCCTGGGTAACGTGGGAGAGCTGGTGAAGCGCGAGAAGGGCTACGGCATCGCCGGGGGGAACTACGACAGTGACTACCAGCAGGTGGGGCTGGAACGCGAGCCCGACCCTTACCTGGAGGACCGCAAGAGCCGCACGAAATGGACCGGGTTTCGCCTGGTGATCCTGCCCGCGGAGGGTGACCCCGAGTTCCTCGATGCTGCAAAGGAGGCGGAGGCAAGGTGAAGAAAGGCGCCGATCACTGGCTTTCCTGGATGTCCCTCGCCGTCGCGTTGCTGGCGGGCTGTGGGGCGAGCGAAAAGCAGGAGAGGTCTCGCCGCGGGCTGCCCTTCACCGTTCGGCTGCAGCCGATCCGGGTGCCGGAGCTGGTCGGTCAAGTCCGCAAGAACGTCCCGGAGGATCTCGCCGCGGAGAGGCCGGCGGTTCCGGCCGACTTCGGTCAGAACCTCCGGCTCGTGACGCGCCGGCTGGCGGAATCGCTGGATGAGACAGGGCTCTTCGTCCGCGTCGTGACCGCAGATGCGGACGGCATCGCGGCGGATCTGGACATGGAAATTGAGATTCGAGGGGACGATTTCGGCGAGGGGAAGGTGATGGCAGGGGGTGCCGCTTTTTCGACCACGGTGTGGCTTTTCGCCGGACCGCTCGCGTGGACCATCGATGACCGCCACTATCCGGACTCGAACGTCGTCCTGGAGGTTGCGGTCCGCAGGTCGGGAGAAGAAAAGAGCGGCCCGGCCCGGCCGCTCTTCCGGGACCGTATCTTTCTCAAGGGGCTGCAGCTTGATTTCTTCGAGCGAGCGGAGGCTTCTGCGTATCTCATCAACATCATCATCCCTCCGTGGGTGGGAGACGGGACGCCCGAGGTGGCGGGGACCCACCTCGCAAGGAAGTCGCTCGCTTACTTCGTCGAGCAGGAGCCGGATCAAATTCTGACACGGCTCCCGGCGCTCTATTTCGAGAGTGTCTACGGCTTTCTTGTCCACGACACTGCGAGGCAGGACTTCGTGATCGTCAGTCAGCTGCGGGTCGTCGAGGTGAGCGTGACCGACGAACAGGGACGGCGGCGCGAAGTCGGCCCTGACGCGATCTCGCTTCACGAGGTGACCGAAGAGGCGGCGAAGGAGGACCTGCAGCTAGAGGCTTCCGAGAGCCTCGTGGGTATCGGTACTGAGAATCGCTATTACCGCCTGCCTCTGGCGGCGAACGAGAAAGGCTTTCTGCGTGTTCGCGCCACCTTGGAAAGCGGCCAGGAAGCGGGGCCGTGGACGATCTGGCGTCCGGAGTGAAAAGTGTTCGGTGTTCAGGGTTTCCGCTGCGAAGCCTGCCTCGAATTCAGCCATGAAGGCGTGCCGTCTTTGGTCTCTTGTGGCTTCTCCCTGAGTCTGGCGTTCATACTCTTTCCCGAACACTGAACAGTGAACACCAGGTGCTTGTACGAGTCAGTTTTCGTCCTCGTCCGCTTGCTCCTGCTCGGCGATGGCGCAAAAGCGCTGCCAGGCTCGTGAGTGAAAGCGCTGCACCGCGCCGGCATTTTTTTTCCAGGAAGTCGCAATGTCCTCGAAACTCTGGCCTTCCAGCCAGCGCAGTCGGATCACCTCGGCCTCCTTCTCCTTGAGCTGGCTGAGGACTGACTCGATCCAGTCGCGTCTCTGCATGTGACTCTCGGGCCGGCCCTGTCGAGTGCTGACCTGCGACTGCCGTACGCCTCCCTGGTCCTCCCCGTGCGTGAAGTGGATCGCGGCAACGGAGCGCCGCTTACCTTGATCGGCGATCCGGTTGACAGCGATCCGATAAACCCAGGCGAAGAAGGAGCTCTCCCCCTGCGGTTGAAACCCATCGAGCGCGTCCATTGCCTTGAGAAACGCCGCCTGCACCACGTCCTCAGCATCCAGGCGAGACCGTAGGCGGGGAGGAATCTTCCGGCGCAGGCGCTCGAGGAGTGCTTCTCGTACCAGGTCGTACAACTCTTTCTGGGACTGGTTGACGTCGCGTCCCTGACGGATGTTGTCGATCAGCACGAGCGGCTTCATGGTGACTTCAAGTCTAACCGGATGTGCCGCTTCATTAACGCTTATTGTTTGCAGGCGAGACGCCTGCACCACAATGCTCATTCGCACTTTCCGTAGTTGTCGCACGAGAGCCCATCCCCGGTCGGATCTCCGCCGCAGGTTCCCCAGGGCTGAGGCGGCTGCGGCCCCGCCTCGAAGAGATACTGCAAGAGGTAGATGGAGTCGGCAAGGTCGAGGGCACCGTCGTCGTTGGTGTCGACCACGTCGTCACAGTCGAGAGCGGGAATGCCGGCGAAGAGAACGTCGAGGATGAGGACCGCGTCCGAGAGGTTGACACGGTTGTCCCCGTTCGGGTCCCCGCGCTTGAAGAAGCCAGGCCCCGCGATCAGGACACCAGAGCGGCTGCCTCGTGGATCGTAAAGCTCGTAGTCCATCTCAGAGAGCTGACACGGCGTCAGGCGAGCCTCCGTGGGCAGCAGCTCGTAATAGCTCATGACGTTGTCGAAGTCGGGGCAGGTATCGGCGCAGCGGACCTCTCCCCGCGGCTCGCCGTGGTACGCGGCCTCGCCGGTGCATTCCGAGGTGTCGCAACCGAACTCGTCGTAGCACTCGAAAGTATGGGTCAAGCTGAGGAAGTGGCCGATTTCGTGCAACCAGCCGGCTGCCCCGTTGGGTATACCCTCAACACTGTCGATGGCGATGATGTCGTGCTCGCGTGGGAAGGAGCAGATGCCGCCGCCGATTCTGCCCACGAGGTAGATGTTGATCGCTTCGTCCCGCCAGCCATAACGCCGCTTGTCGCTTTTCGCGGCTGTCTCCAGCGCCCAGTGATCGTCTAGATCGTAGAAGCTGCTGGCGCTTGGGACGTCGAGAATCTCGGTGAGGAGCAGGCGCCAGCGAGCGCCGATGCGTTCGAGGATTTCGTTGGCGGTAGCCAGGGTGTCCTCTATCTGCACGTCACTGACGTATGCGCCCTGGATACGCCTGCCGCTCGAGGCCAGGACGTGCTTGACCGAGACGGCCACGCAGTCGACGGCTACGCCGCAGTCCTGCGCGGTCGATCCCGGCAGGGTGCACCCGACGATGAAGAACGTGGCCAGGATTTTTCGTCGCAACATTGTTCGGACTTCCGTGCTACTACGATCTAACGACCAGCCGTGGCGGTTACAGACACGGTTCCACCCCTTGTACGGGGAAAAATAGGGAACGAAGGTCCGCTGATAAGCGAGTCACTGCACGTGGATTCTGCGGTTATCATGGACTGTGAGGGGCTCTTGATCAAGGAATAGAAGAGGATGGAATGCGTGCGCCGGTGAGCTGTCGCGTCTGGTTGCTGCTCGGCCTGCCGTTCGTCCTGAGTGGGTGTTTCGTTGGAACGGTCGGTGTCGTGCTAGGCATCCTTGCCGCCACCGATAAGGACAGTAGTGAGTCTGCCGATGTGCCCCGTGTGGTCAACCTGCGTGTGGATCCGGGGCTGAACTCCAGCCGGGCCGACGATCTGACGCGGGTGTCGATCCGCTTCGATCTCGTGGAGACGAGCAACGAATCCGCCGTGGTCCGGGTGGAGTTTCTTGCCGCCGGGAGCACCGGGGTCATCGAGGAGAGAGAGAGGATCACCTCCGCGGCCGGTGCCGAGCAAACTCTCGAGTGGAACGCCGTGGATAGCGGACTGGAGGGGTTCCTGGAGGTCGAACTGCGGGTTACGGTCCGGGACACGAACGGAAAAGGGTTCGGCGCGCAGCGGTCCTTCGAGATAGGCAACGATCCTCCCAGGGTGAACAACGTCACGTTGTGTGAGGGGGCGAGCTCACTCAGCCAGAACGTCGTCGTCGAGTTTGACCTGTCCGATTCGGCGGGGGATCCCTCCGCGGTTGATTTCCAGGTCTGGGTCGACGGGGAGTCTGTCGAGGTCGACCCGAAGGATGTCCTGAGCGAACTCGAGGAGAAACTCCCGCCGGGGCACCGTCGCCTCACCTGGGCTTCCCACGAGACTCTCGGCAGGACAGATCGCGATGACGTTGTGGTCAGCATCGTCGCCAGCGACGGGTTGTGGCAGGGGGACGGGGAAGCAGCCTTCTCCGCCCCTTGCAACGTCGACAACAACACCCCGCCGACGGTGAACCTCAATGGAGCCGCCTTCGCGACCGGCCCGGACCGGCGGCGTGGCATCCCGGTTCCATTCAGCGTCGACGACGCCGAGGCGGATGACGTGCTGACGGTCTTCCAGTACAGCCGGGCCTCGCAGTCCAGCTTTCCCGGATTGCCGCAAGACCGCGCCACCATGGAGCTTTATTTGCAGGATCCCGAGATGCGGGAGCGCCTGCAGATAGCCACGGCGATCCCGCGGACCTTCTCGGGACGGCTGCTGCCACTTACCGACCGCAGCTTGCGCCTTCCGGAGCTGGCATCGACCGCGGCGGCATTGCTTGCCCAGGCGCTCGCAGGTCGTGAGATCGACATCCTCAGGGCATCCACGGTTCCCGAGCCGGTACGTTGGAACGGGGATCTCACGCATCCCGTCTCCGCGGTGCCACTGGGGGATGGCACCACCGCGCTCGTGCTCGAACGTTCGACGGTAGGTGCCTGGCGATTGCGGGAAGTCGCGCTCGCGACGGGCGAGGAGAAGAGGAGCATCGCTTCGCCGACGAGGGGCGCAGCCGGTGTTGGCAGCCCCACCGCCCTGGCCATCGAGTCAGAGGGCCAGCACGCTCTCGTAGCCCTCGAGTTGAATCGCATCTGGTGGCTTGTCCGCGTCGAGCTCGAGCGGGGCGAATGGAGCGTGGTCGCGAACGTCAGGGCGGCTGCCGACCTGGGGACGGTGCGAGACATCGAGATCGTGGGGCAAGGCGCTGCTCTTATCACAGTGAGTGACGCGCTGATTCGCATCGACTACTCTGACCCGGACAGCCCCATCGTCAACGCAGTCCTACGCGGGCTCGCGACCCCGTGGGGTGTCGTCCTGGATCCACTCCACAGGAGCCGCGTCTACGTGGCCGAGCGCGACTGGCAGGGACCCGATACCGTCGGGCGCATCATTGCTCTCGAGCTCGATACGCTGAACCTCTTGCCGCTCCCGATGGTGGGTGCAGGCTTCCCCCGGCCGGAAGACCTCGCCCTCGAGAACGGCGGAGCGCGGCTTCTCGCGGTCACCGACGCCGGGAACGACGGCGTGCGCGAGTTACGAGGGATGGCGCTCGGGGTTGCCGAGCACCAGGTTTTCGAGATCGCTTCCGACCTCGGCACCGCCGTGGGCAGCATCGAGACCGGCCCCGATGGGCTGCGCCTTCTGAGCCTCCCCGCTGCCGATACGCTGGCTATTGGTGGCGGGCTGGAACAGAGGAGCGTCATCCGCCAGGTCTTTCCGAGGGCGCAAGTGATTCTGCTCGACGAGCTGAACCCGCCGGCGCGAATCTCCAGCCGGTGGCGCATCGCCAGCGGACGCAATTCATTCCAACCCCAGGGCGACACGTTCCGTTCCGCGGGTGTGTTCGTTTGGGACACGAACGATGTTCCCCAGGGGGGGGAAGTCTTGCTGCAGGCGACGCCCTACGACAGCGATCGGGGAGTACCGAACGATTCTGGACGGCCAGGTTTGGTCCTGTCGCCACTCGAAGTCGTGCCGTTGCTTCTGGACACCAACACGAACCCGCCCGAAACGAATCCGCCTCTGGCGCTGGTGGCCGCAGACCTCGACGGCAATGGCGCCCTCGACCTGGCCGTGGCAACGAGGCGCGACCTCCTCGTCGTATACCTTCAGCGCCGTCCGGGGGAATTCGGTCCCTTCGCCCTGCCCGCACCATCGGGACAGTGCCCGCGAAGGTCGCAGGACGGGACTCTCGGCGATCCGACGCAGGTGATGACGCCGAAGGGTGTCGCTGTAGCGGATCTCGACGGCGATGGCATGCCGGATTTGGTCTCCGCCAATGAAGGAGGAATCGCGGGGCTTGAGGGAAGCGGCCTGGCGCTCTTCTTCGGTGGTTTCACGCCGGAGACTCTCGAAAGGGAGCCCGACAGGATGCTCGGCAGCGCCGAGACGACTCGCAGCACCCAGTCGGTTGCGGCGGCAGACCTCGACGGGGATGGCGACCTGGATCTGGTCGCCGCCAACTTCGAGGGTGACAACCTCTCGATTTTCTTTCAGAAGGAGCCGCGGGAATTCGGGCAGAGCGGAATCTCCGGTGTGGCGGAGCCCGATCTGTGTCTCGGCAGCTGCGGGGGAGGAAGCGGACCCGTTCAAGGTCCTCTGTCGGTCGCTGCGGCAGACCTCGATCTGGACGGCGACCTCGACCTCGTCTCGGCAAACCGAGATAGCGACAGCCTCGCGGTGTTCTTGCAGAACAGTCCCCGAGAGTTCGGCCAGAGGACGGACTCCGGCCAGTGGGAACCAGATTTCCTTCTGGGAGATGATGGAGTGACCCGGAGGCCCAGAGCGGTACGAATCGTGGACGTCGACAGAGACGGTGCCCTCGATCTGGTGGTCGCCAATGAAGGCGACCGGGACTTCGAGGGCAGTGGCCTGACGATCTTCTTTCAGGAGGCACCGGGGACGTTCGGTCCCCTTGTCATCGAGAACGCCGAGCTCCTGGGCTTCCCGGCCGCGGTTGCCACCGGGGACCTCGACGGCGACGGCAACCTCGATCTCGTCTCGACGAGCCTGGAAGGAAACACCCTTGCGGTCCTCTATCAGAAAGGTGCCCGGGAATTTGGCCTGCCGGGGGGCGCCGGCATGACCGTGCCGGATTTGCTGCTCGGTGGACCGGGAATCACCACACGGCCGCGGGACGTGGTGCTCGCAGATCTCGATGGCGATGGCGACCTCGACATTGCCTCGGCGAACGAAAGCGATGCCAGTGTTGCGCTATTTCTGCAGGTGAGTCCTGGCGTGTTCGGAGAGGCGGCGTGTCCAGGGCACGGTCAGACCGCTCCCAACCAGCAGCTTGGAAACGAGGCAACAACGCGTGGTCCGGTGGCGGTTGCGGTGGCCGACCTGAACCGGGACGGAAGCCTGGACCTGGTGACGGCGAACCTCGAGGCACGGAGTCTTACCCTGTTCCATCAGACCACTCCCCGTGATTTCGTTCGCCAGCCCTTCCTCGAAGGGGAAGACGAATCCTTCGCGCCGCGCTCGGTGGTGGCTGCGGATATCGACGGCGACACCGACCCGGACCTGCTCGTGGCGAACGCGGGGGGGAGCAACGTGACGATCTTCCGCCAGGGAGCGGCCGGAGATTTCGACATCTTCACCGTCGGCGGACCCGACACCACGGACGGGCCGGTCGCAGTCGCCGCGGGGGACCTCGACGGCGATGGCGATCTCGACCTCATCTCTGCCAACGCCCTGGGCGACAACCTGACCATCTGGTGTCAGGCAGGTCCCGATCAGTTCGGTATCGCATCGGGAGACGGCGGACCCAATATCGTGCTCGGCGGGCCGGGTCGGACGACGAAGCCGATGGCCGTTGCCGTGGCCGACCTGGATGGGGACGGCGTCCTGGACATCGTCGCTGCCAACCAGGGCGAGCCCAATCAGGAGTTGACGCAGTTTCCGGGGGCCGGCCTCTCGCTTTTCTATCAGGAAGCTCCCGGCGATTTCTGCCCCGCTGAGCCTGGCTCCCGGACCGCGGATTTGACCCTGGGCGACACCACGATCACGCCCGGACCGACCGACGTCCTGCCAGCGGACCTGGACGGGGACGGCGACCTTGACCTGGTCTCAGTCAATATCGGCGGCAGCCTGACCATCTTTCTTCAGGAGGCGCCGCGGTCCTTCGCTGGCGCGGTGGTTCACCCCGGGCTCGATGCTCCCCTGGGCAACACGGGACCGGTCTCGGTGGCCGCCGCGGACCTGGACGGAGACGACTGGCTGGACCTGGTATCGGCCAACTCGATCGGTGATGAGAACTTCGGCAGCAACTTGACCGCCTTTCTCGGTCGCGGCGCCGGGCGCTTCGGGGCGGAGCCCGATCTCACCTTCGGAGGCGGAGGAACCACGAGGGCACCGGTCGAGGTGGTCGCGATCGACCTGGACGGCGACGGGGATATCGATATCGTCTCGGTCAACGAGGGAAGCGACGACGTCGCGGTCTTCTACGGAGGAGAAGAATAGTGAAGTCTCTATCCGCCGATGACCATGGGGAATCTCACCAGGATCACCTCGGACACGTTGTTATGCTCTAGCTCTTCCACCACCTCTTCCCCCGAATCCGCTACGGCCGTCAGCCAGATGATGCGTCCCAGGTAGGCGCTGCCGGGGGAGAAGTGTATCACCGGGAGAACGACCCGGTTAACGCCAGGGTTGATGGGCACTGTTATGCGAACGGTTTTGTGCGTGATGATGGGGTCCGCCCCCGAGCGGAACGCCAGGTCGAAAGACGTCGTAGGGATCTTTCCTTGATTTGCGAGTACGGCGCGAACGGGCAGGTCGTAACCTCCGGGGACCTCGGTGAGGTCGCCCCTCGTTTCAAAGGTAGGCACCGTGAGGTCCGGCAACTGAATAACGGGGCCGTTTACTCTGAGGGCGACCAGGGTCTGGTTGAAGGGCTCCGGGCCAACCTGGATGAAGCCGATCGTGTTGCTGCCCGTGTGCAGGACCCAGTTCAGCTCGAGGTTCTTGTCGCCGGTTGAGGGGGCCACGTAGCAGACGTTGACCCGGGCCAGCCTGATCGCCGGAGAACCGTCCACGGGCGTGGCTATGAACCGCTCGCAGTGTGTTCCCGGGATGCAGTTGAATCCCTGATCATCCACGTTGTAATCTCCGTACTGGACGTTTTCGAGGTTGCAGAACGGGGTGCTCAAGCAAGTGAGGGAATCCTCGATCAGATCGATGCCGCAGCTGCCGAACGGCGACTCCGGGCTCGGCCCTCCCACGAAGAGGAACTGCAGGAGCGAGATGGGGTCCGCGATGTCGAGGAAACCGTCGTCGTTTGTGTCGGCCGCCTTGTGGCACCCAGGCTCCTCGGTGTCGAAAAAAAGAAAGCCGAGTGCATGGATGGCGTCGGCCATCTCCAGCGTGCTGTCGTTGTTCGAGTCGCCGCGCAGGAAAAGATCCACGTCCTCGTCGAAGGGCTCGATTTGAGCGCCTGCCGTGTTCCACGAAATCAGGATGGCCGCGGCGGCAACACTCAGACAGCAGCCTTTGAAACAGCGACGTGCGGATGACACGATTCGTCCTCCTATCGACAGCTCTCGCAAGCTTCTCGAAATTCCCGCTACCCTATTAACTACTCCGAGGCTCCGGAGCAGACAAGGAATTTCGGCCGTGGAAGTGATGAGATCTGGAGGAGGATCTGCGTTCCGCTTCTTCCCCCGGGGTCACCTGATCAAGGGGGCGAGCTCTCTGGCGAGGTCCGGATCCACCTTTTGTAGCTGGCGGAGGGTTTTTACGGCGTTTGCCTTCTGCCCGGCGCTCACGTAGAGACGCCCTAGCGCGTACCAGGCCTCGGCGAAGCCATGGTCAAGCTTCAACGCGTGCTCGTAGGCCTGGATGGCCTCGGCGGTGTCGTCCGAATGCTGGTAGGCCAGAGCCAGATCGAGCCAGCCGTGCGCGTCGTCCTTCTTGAGCTCAACGACCTTCTGAAAAGACTCCACAGCCTGGGCTGTTCGGCCCGTCTTGCGGTACTCGTGACCTATCTCGGTCCAGAGAGCCGGCGAGTCCGAACTCAGCTTCGTGGCCTGGAGGTAAGCAGCGATTGCGTGCTTGCTTTGCAGCGAGCGGCTGTACTCTGAACCGAGTGCGGTCCAAGCGTCAACGCGGTCGCGATCGAGCTTGAGGGACTGTGTGTAGGCAGCGATCGCGTCTTTCTGTCGATTCGCGACGGAGTAATTGCGCCCGAGGGTAAGCCAGAGTTCTGCATCTTTTGGTAGCAGCTTCACGCCCTCGCGATTCGCGGCGACCGCCTCCGACATGCGTCCAAGCTCGGCATAAAGCTTCCCGAGGGCCTTCCACGCTTCTGCGTAGTCGGGTTTGAGGTTTACGGCCTTCTGGAAGGCGTACACAGCATCGTCAGTACGGTCCAGCCCGAGGTACCTCGAACCCATAGCGTACCACGCTTCCGCGTTTTTCGGCTCCTGGGTCAAGGCCTCACGATAGGTATCCAGCGCCTCGAAACCCTCCTGTGACAGGGTGTCAACGCCCGGCACGAGGACACCGGCGACCAGTGCGCGTGCATGCTCGATGGGGACGGCGAAGTAGAGGGTCTGCCCTTTTTCGCGCACCACTGTCGTGACACCAATAACCTCACCGTTTCGGTCCAGCACGGGGGACCCGTTCGAGCCTTGAGAAACGGTGGTGGTGATCTTCAGGGCTCGATCGAGTCCGAGAAATTTTCCGATTGCAGCGACGGTCCCTGCACTCAGCGCACCGTGCGGATCGAGAGGGTTAGCGCCGACCGCCACCGGCGTTCCGGGCTCCAGTCCCTTGCTGCTTCCGAGCACGAGCGCGGGCAGCTCCTTACCCTCGATCTGGAGAATCGCGAGGTTGCTCTTCGGGTCCTTCGCCAGAACGCCCTTAACAGTGAGCTCACGGTCACCGTGGCCCGCAGCAGCGATACGCTTAGCGCCATCGACGACGTGGAACAGGGTCACGACCGTCCCACTCGGGGACACCACGAAGCCGATTCCCCGGCCGATCGCCCTGCCAGATGCATCGTAGGCTTCGAGCAGCAGTACTGCCGGGCGTGCTTCTTCTGTGAGCTTCGGCAGGTCGATCGGCGGTGGCCCCGCCGTAAGCGGCGCAGGGAGGGTCAGAGCGGCTGCGGCCAGTAGTGAGCGGAACTTCCGCAAAAAGCGGCTTCTGCGTTCCCGATCCATTCCTTTGACCTGCTCCTGCAATAGAGAATTCTCCCAGAAGTATTCCCCACGATGGGGCCGGCGACAACCGCGGGGCGCATTTTGGCCCGGGTTTCTCGACCGGGTTCCGGCGTGGCCGTAGGAACTACGTTGAGAAACCCGGGCCAGGAACAAAATTCGGCATGCCGCTTGCAAGAAAGCCCCGTTGCGAGCACGCTGGAAGACGTCGGACCCTGTTCCTGAAAAATCTGTGAGACAAGGCGGCGTTTGAAGGAGGAATCTTGACGATGGGAGCGGAACAAAACGCGTTGGATCTCGGAATGACCTTCGCGAAGCAGGAGCCGGGCTACCTGAACCTCTGTGCAAGGAGCGGAAACCTGCTGTTCACTTCGGGGCACGTTAGCGATATCAAAGGCAAGCTCGGCGCCGACTTGAGCGTTGAGGAGGGATACGAAGCCGCCAAGGATTGTGCTGTAAAGATCCTTCGGTCGGTCCACAGCGCGCACGGAACGCTCGACGGTCTCAGGGTCATCAAGTTGCTCGGCTGTGTGAATTCGACGCTCGAGTTCGCCGAGCACCACAAGGTGATCAACGGCTCCTCGGATCTGCTCCACAAGGTCTTCGGTAAGGAGGGCGACGGCTATCACGCGCGCAGCGCCCTGGGCTTTGCCTCGCTCCCGACCGGACCGGCAGTGGAAGTGGAGGCGATTTTCGAGGTCCAAGAGTAACTGCGATTGCAATGAAGGGAATCATACTAGCCGGGGGAGCTGGGACTCGTCTTTACCCGTTGACAAAGGCGGTCAGCAAGCAGCTTGTCCCGATCTACGACAAGCCGATGATCTATTATCCCCTCTCTGCTCTCATGCTGGCGGGCATCCGTGAGCTCCTCGTGATCACCACCCCGCATGAGCAAGACGGATTCCAGCGCCTCCTCGGGGACGGCCGCGACCTTGGCCTCGAGGTCCGTTTCGCCACTCAGCCGAACCCAGAGGGAATCGCACAGGCCTTCTTGATCGGGAAGGATTTTGTCGGGTCGAGTCCAGTGGCTCTCGCTCTGGGCGACAATATTTTTTATGGGCACGGTTTTCCAGAGACCCTTCGCAAAGCGGCGAATCGCAAAGCGGGGGCGACGGTCTTCGGTTACCGTGTGCGCGATCCGGAACGATACGGTGTTGTCGAGTTCGACGCCGACGGGAGAGCTGTGGGGCTCGAGGAGAAGCCAGCGTCCCCGCGGTCATCGTTCGCCGTGACCGGACTTTACTTTTACGACAACCGTGTCGTCGGCATTGCCGAGCAGCTGAAGCCCTCCGCGCGAGGCGAGCTGGAAATCACCGACTTGAACCGAGTCTATCTCGAAAAGGCAGCACTCTTCGTAGAAAAGCTCGGCCGCGGCATCGCCTGGCTCGATACGGGGACGCACGAGTCGCTCCTGCAGGCCTCCAACTTCATCCAGGCCATCGAAGAGCGGCAAGGCCTCAAAGTAGCCTGCGTTGAGGAGATCGCTTACCGTATGGGCTACATCAGTGCAGCCGAGGTCGCCAGGATCGCCGAGCCCATGAAGAAGAACGCGTATGGGCAGTACCTCCTGGCAGTGATCGAGGAGGAGAAGCGGGAATAGTGAACAGTGAATGGAGAATGAGGAATTTTGAAGGTGAAATTCGGCCTTCTCGGGCCGCTCCTCTGCTCTGCATTCTCTGTTTCTCCAATTTTCCCGGCGTCGGGAGTATTCACCACGCTCCTGAACCTTTATGATATTCCTTGGGTCTAAAGGCGGGTCACGGAGGTTAAACTTTGCGGCGGATATGCCTTGCCCTTGTCGGCGTCGTGATTCTGGGGAATTCCTCCAGTCTTGGGGCCGTCGTCATCAGCGAGATCCACTATCACGCCCCCGCTTCCACGGGGTGGCTCGTTGAGTTCGTGGAAATCCACAACCCTTCGGCCCTTCCCGTAAGTCTCGATGGCTGGGGCCTGGAGGGTGGCGTCGACTTCACCTTCCCCGAGGGCGTAGTCCTGGAACCGCAAGGCTATGTTGTCGTCTGCCAGGACTGTGCTGCGCTCGAAAGCACGTTTGGACCTTCAAACTGCGCCGGAGATTTCGATGGTGCCCTCAGTGACGGCGGCGAGGAAATCGTTCTCATTGACGAGTTCAACGCACTTGTAGACGCCGTTCCCTACGACGACAAGCTCCCCTGGCGGGAAACCGCCGACGGCTCGGGAGACTCGCTGCAACGCCTTTGCAGCACCGCTCCATCCTTTGATCCCCTCAACTGGACTGCCGACAATCCCACGCCGGCCGCTCCGGGTCTCGTTGCCGCCTGCCCGCCACCGGCTTACCAGACGCCAAGGGTTATCCTGAACGAAATCCACTATCACCCTCAGGAGACGGGAGAACTCCACCCGGCCAGCAGTGACGGCGAGGACGAGGAGTATGTCGAGCTCTACAACCCCCTCGTATCTGCAGTAGACCTGAGCGGTTGGAAGCTGACCGATGGCGTCACGGTGGCCTTCCCGAACGGCACCCTGCTAGGGGGAGGGGAGTACCTTGTCGTCGGCCGGGATCACGAGAAGCTCCAGCAGCGATTCGGCATCACGAACGTTCTTCCGATCAATTTCAACGGCCGACTGTCGAACTCGGGCGAGCGCATTGCGCTCGAGGATTCCCAGGAAAACTTGGTCGATTCTGTTCTTTACGGGGACTCTGTCGACTGGCCCTACGGCGCCGATGGCCTGGGGCTCAGTCTGGAAAGAATTTCACCTGACCGTCCTTCGAGCGACGTGGCCACTTGGAGGGCAAGTTTACCGATTCCGACAGAGTTTCAGCGTATCGAAGGAGAGGGGACCGAGGGGGAAGATCGCACGAATTTTCTGCTTTCGATCGATGGGCCCGGAGTGTTTCTCGTCGACAACCTGGTACTCGAGGACTTGGCGAATCCGGGCGTCAACCTGTTGAGTAACGGAAACTTCGATACGAGCGTCGCTGGCTGGACTTTCGGTGGGTCTTCGGCATTGTCGTTCGCGCCGGGACAGGGGACCGCAGGAACCGGAGCCCTTCGAGTTACCTCGGGCGGCGCCTGTCCGAGCGACGACTGTGACGTCACTCGTAGCCTGTCCTTGCCTGTCGGTCCACTCGAATTTGAGGGCAGTTATCGGGTTTCGGCGGACGTCAAGTATTTGAGCGGCAGCCCCTTTATTCGTGCGGGCCTCTGGCGCGGCGCGCACGCCTCCATCCGTGACGCCGTCTCACCGGGAAGCGTGAACACACGACTCTCCAGCGAGGAACCCATCGTTATCTCGCACGTGAATCGCTACCCCCGCGAGCCGCGCGGCTTTGATCCGGTCTGGATCACGGCGCGAGTGCGCTCACCTTTGACTCCGACAGTAACTCTCAGCTACGAGGCTCGTACCGAGCAGGACGCCCCCGTGGTCGGGACTGTTGAGATGTTCGACAACGGCCTGGACAGGGACCACATGGCAGGTGACGGTATCTTTGGCACGGATCTGCTTCCCTTTCCGCACAACACGCAGGTCCGTTTCCGGATCCGCGCGGAAGTTGGCGCACGTAGCGTGGAGTCACCTGAGTCCCGGCATCCGGGCAGTCCTCTTCCCGAGGAAGTCTGGGGATACTATGTCAACCAGTTTCAGCCCGCATCGAACGTCCCCATCTATCAGCTCATATTTCCGGAGGTGGCGGGGTCGGACATCTTCGACATCAATAGCTATTTCGACTTCAACTGCGCCGTCGTCCAAACCGGTTCGTTCGCGTGTCAAGGGGATCTGTACCCCGACGTGAGAGTCCGCTTCCGGGGCAACACCATGTGCTTCGTTCTGAAGAAAAATTTCAAGGTAGTTTTCAATCGTGGCAGGCTCTTCCGTGGCTTGAAGAAGATCAACCTTAACAGCGAGTGGACCGACAAGTCCCTCGTGCGCGAGCACCTCTCCTGGGATTTCCTGCGGCAGCTTGGGACACCTTACGCCGAGACCGAGCATAGCCGCCTCCACATCAATGGCGACTACTTCGGGCTGTACCTTTACGTCGAGCACCCCGATGAGCGCTTTCTCAGACGAAACGGCCTTGACGGAGGTGGGAATCTGTACAAGGCGAAGGAACCCCCTCGGGACCCGTTCAACCCGAACGCCCGCATTATAGGAGTCGAAAAGAACTCAACTCCCGACGACTACCGCAAGTACTGGGAGGAGGAGTCGAATCAAGGCACGGACTTTTCTGATGTAAGCGGCTTCATCGGCGACATGCACGCCGATGGGGAGTCGGCTGGCGGCCCCACGGTTTCCTTCTGGGAGGACAGGGCGTTCCCCGAGATGATCATCGGCTACCAGGTAGGTCAGGTGGTCCTCAACAATTTCGATAGCACCCCCAAGAACCACTTCCTGTACCACGATCTCGACGAGGATCGCTGGGGGTTCATCCCGTGGGATCAGGACCTCACCTTCGGCAAGTTCTTCGACCCCAACGTGAGGCCTGTTGGGACCCTCAACGACGTCATGCGAGGCGACCTCGGTTTTGACATAGACCCATGGTTATCGACAACGATAGGGAACGCTCTTCTTCTTCGCAACCACCTCATCAATTTCTTCTTTCACGCCGGGGGTGACTACTTCCGGCGGGCTTACCTCATCAGACTCTGGGACGTACTCGTCGAGAAGTACAGTTCCGAGGCTTACACTCCCCGCCTCAACCGGCTCGGGTCCGTCCTCTTCCAGGAGGAGGTGGAGGACCGGGAGCGCTGGGAGAGGTACGCCAGCAACGTCCCAAATTTTCCGGACGACATGCCGTCGAACCTGGCGATCGTGAAGCAACAGATCGACCTTCATCGTACGTTCCTCGATAATTATATCCGGGTCAACCATGGCCACTCCATCGTTACTCACAAGCGCGTAAAGATTACCGAAGTTATGTACCTGCCCGAAGGGGGCAACGACGACCTCGAGTTCCTCGAGCTTCTCAACATAAGCGTCGGGGAGGCTGATATTTCCGGGTGGTCGATCTCCGGGATATTCAACGCGACAAAGACCGGCCCCTTCACTTTTCCCGAAGGAAGCATCATTCCGGCGGACGAAGCCTTTATCGTCGCCAGAAATCCGGATCGCTTCAGAATCCGCTACCTCGGCCAGGAGCTGCCCCAGATCTTCGGTCCTTACACGGGAAAACTCAGTAACCAGGGAGAGGAGCTACGCGTGCTTGACGCAGGGCCCGGTTTTCCTGCAACGGTGGATTATCTCCGTTATGACCAGCGAGACCCGTGGCCGAGGGCCCTGCCTGGGCACAGTATCGAGCTGACCGATGCGAGCCGCGAACGCGACAACGATGTCCACGAAAACTGGGTGGCGTCGCCGGCAACCGGTGGCTCCCCGGGCACGACGCGCCCGGTGTTTCTTCGCGGGGACGCGAACTTCGACGGTATGGTGAACCTCAGTGACGGCATCTTCACCCTGGCGTACCTTTTTCAGGGAGGGGCGGAGCCTCGCTGCCTGGACGCGACCGATTCCGACGATAACGGCAAGCTCGATTTGACCGATGTCATCTTTACCCTGACTTTTCTCTTCCAGGGCGGAGCCTCTCCGCCGGCGCCCTTCCCCGAGAATGGCCCGGATCCTGTCTCGGATGACTTGCATTGTCTCATCTGAGCAACAGGACGCGGTATTGAAAAGGGTAAGCTGATCGCTACCCTTAGTGCTCGGTTTCAGAAATTCGTATCAATATTCTCCAGAAGGCTTCGAATGCCATAACGCCGTTCGCGCGAGCGATTTTTTTCGCTGGCAAGGCGCGCGTACGCAGGCGACCCTGGAGGGGTCGCTGAGGGAGCGCGACGCAGTCCAGCGGGAAAAAGCGCCGCGCAAACTGATGCGAATTTCTGAAATTGGGCACTTGGTTCGAGTTACTGGTGGAATGAAGAAACGTCAGGTCTCCGACTCAGGCTGGGACATCGAGGAAGCCCTTCGGCTGCTGCGGGCCAGCATTGACCCGTACATCTGGGAGCAGGGGCAGGAGCTTTACAGGCGCGGAGCCATCGAAGACTTCCAAGTAGCGGCAAACGGCGCTATTCAGGTTCGTGTTCTCGATCCGCGCGACGACCGCAAGTTTTTCGTCACGGTCGAGAAGAGCCCCGCTGGCAAAGTTCTGGTGCGGTGTCCGTGTCCGTATCGGCTCGGTGGCTTCTGTCGCCACCAGGTCGTGAGCCTCGAGTATTTGCGCACGATCGCGGCAGGTACCGAGCTGGAGGCCGTACCGCCTGACTCTTCCCCAGCCAATCCATCCGTGAGCTCCCGCGTCCCGGACAACCGCGCGCAAGGGAAGGACCACCCGCCGCCGGGTCCCGTTCTCTATCACCTCTTCGGAACAGATGAGAAGGACAGCGGTGTTACCACGCGTCCGGATGGCTCACTCCTTCGCGTCGTCCTTCACACGCTTGGCTCTTTCGAAAGACAGCACCGGGTGGGGCTGCAGCTCTTCACGGGTACCGGCTGGACCGAGGTGCGCACGTCAGACGTCGAGCGATGGATTTCACGTGGCCAACGCGGCGTGCATCCTCGGGATGCCCTCCTCGCCTTGTACCTCACGGTCGATGGGGAAGCGCGCCGGGAGGTGGACTCCGAGGTGCTCGCCGGACTCCTCATGGCCCTTGCCGGAAGCGACGCATTGGTAGATCGGGGGGGGAGGACGCTTCCCGTTGCCCTGTGGCCGTGGTATCTGGCTGCGCGCCTCGTTCGCGGGGAAGGACAGGGGCTGGGCTTGGAGTTCAACTGCCTCACGCGTGATGGACAGGCTCGACCTTTCGCTGAGGTGTCCCTCATCGAGGCAGTAACTCCGTGGATTCAGCTCGATAGCGGGGCTTTTCACCCTCTGATCGCGGGCGCGCCAGGACCCCTTCTCTCCCGGCTGCAAGAAGAAGACTATTCGTGCATCAAGGATACCGATCTCGACAGATTGCTGGCCCACGGCGTCATCGAGCTCGAGCGACTCTGTCCTGGCGCTGTCGAGATCGAGCCAGGGCTCATCGAGGAAGTCGAAGGCGTAACTGGTGCCCGGATTCGCCTCGAAGGGACGCCCGCACGGCTATCAGGGAGGCTCGAGCTTTCCTACGGTGGGCAATGGGTGGTGGCACCCGAAACGCCTGAACCCTGGACCGTGGACCGTGACGGAAAGATCCACCGGTACCCACCCGCCGGCCAGTCGATCGCCCGTGCGCATCGCGAGATCGAGTCCATCGGCTTCCAGCGCTCGGAGGACGGATGGGTGATCGAAGGCGCCGCTGTCCTCGTGAAGGTGCTCGCGCGTCGACAGCGGGGCTTTGTCACCCTCGAACTTCCGACGAAGCTTGAAACGCTGGACCTCGTCGATCGCCCACCGATCCTCCGTCTCGCGGTGAGCGAGGGGAGTGGCGGTCCTGCCCCAGCTCCGACCGGAAGCGGCGGAGTTGGCCAGCATAGAAGCGGGATACCCTGGCTCGACGTTTCATTTCAGCTTCTCGATGGCGACCGGAAGTTACCCGTCGCCCTGGCCGCGCTGAAAGAGGCCGCCGAGGAGAATTCCGATGGACTCCTCCAGCTTGACGATGGGACCGTGCTCGGGATGCGGCACGCGCCGGTGCGTGCGCTGATCGAGCTCACCGCAGCGGGAAGCATTCCGGGAGCAAGCGCTACGGCCGACGGTCGCCTCCGGGTCCCCCTTCCCTTTATTGGCGAGCTCATAGAAGAGCAGCCGGGCAGGGAAGTCGAGTTTGCCCTCGGAGTGCAAACGCTCATCGACGGATTGCGCGGCGACACTGCCGCAGAGCCGGGAGGATTGCAGCCGGAATTTGAGGAGCTCCTGAGGCCCTATCAGAGAGAGGCCTTGCGTTGGTTCGGGCAGCTATCTAGCTGGGGTCTTTCCGGGATTCTTGCCGACGAGATGGGGCTTGGAAAGACGGTGATGACCCTGGCTCATTTCTTCGGGAGGAGGGACCCGTCGCCCGCAGCGTCTTCCGGAGGAGAGGCGGCACTTTCTGGAGGAAAAAGCGCATCAGGTGAGAGCCCTACGGTGCTAGTTGTGTGCCCCTCGAGCCTCATCTTCAACTGGCTGGATGAATGCCGCCGCTTCGTTCCTCGAGTTCGCGCGGTGGGTCTCTACGGCCAGTCTCCGTCGGCCCGCGAGGACTTCATACGAGATGGAGCCGACCTTCTGGTCACTTCCTACGCGCTTTTGCGGCGTGACCGCGAAGCTCTCGAAGCGAAGGAGTTGCGTGCAGTTATTTTGGACGAGGCTCAGCACATAAAGAATCCCGGGAGCCAGACGGCGCAGGCTGCTTTCGCGCTGAGGGCGCACGAGCGGTGGATTTTGACGGGCACTCCGATAGAAAACCATCTTGGCGAGCTCTGGTCTCTTTTTCATTTTCTCATGCCGGGCTTCCTCGGTACGAGCGCAGATTTCCATAGCAGGTTCCGGGAGCCCATCGCTCGCGGTGAGCGGGAGGCCATGGGTAAGCTTCAAGCCCGCGTGAGACCCTTTCTTTTGCGTCGCACAAAGGCACAAGTCCTCACCGAGTTACCGCCTCGCATCGAGCAAGTCGAGCGTGTGCCCATGACCGACCCTCAGCGGCAGCTTTACGAGGAGCACCTGCGCGCAGCGCGTGCCGAAGCCGAGGTGGGGGAGTCACCGAAGGCCAGATTCCAGCTGCTTGCGGCGTTGACACGACTGCGGCAGATCTGCTGTCACCCGAAGCTCGTTGTGAAGGGCAAGAAGACCACCAGCGCCGGCGCAGAGTCCTCCGAGCTTACCTCCGGCAAGTTCGAGCTCCTCCTCGAGCTTCTCGACGAGTGCTTCGAGGAAGAGCACCGCGTCCTTCTTTATAGCCAGTTCACCAGCATGCTCGACGTCATCGAGGAGCGTCTGGAGGAAAAGGGCATCGCCAGATGCCGTCTCGACGGTAGCACGCGGGATCGCCGAGGCGTGGTCAACCGATTTGCCACGGACGCGTCGATTCCCGTTTTCCTCATCAGTCTCAAGGCGGGCGGGCACGGCCTCAATCTGACGCAGGCCGACACGGTCATCCTCTATGATCCGTGGTGGAACCCCGCCGCGGAAGAACAGGCGGCGGCGCGGGCCCACCGCATGGGGCAGACGTTACCGGTTCACGTCCATAGGCTCATCACAGCCGGTACGGTGGAGGAAAAAATCCTCGATCTACAGGCCACGAAGCGCGACCTGGCGGAGAGTGTCGTGCGGTCCGAGGAGGAGGCACTCGGCACACTCTCTCTCGGGGACCTGCGTGGGTTGCTTTTCGAGGGTCCCTGACCCTACTTCAGGTGCTTGTTGATGAGGTTCTGATACGCGCTTTTCGGCTGGAGCCCTTTGAGGCGTCCCACGACTGCGCCGTTCTTGAAAAGGGCCACGTCAGGGATCGCGCCGATGCCGTAGGTCGTGGCGGTCTTGTTGTTGTGGTCGACATCGAGGTTTCCCACCTTTACCTTGCCCGCGTAATCACGAGCCAGCTGCTTGATGACGGGAGCAAGTCGCAGACAGGGGCGACACCACGTGGCCCAGAAATCGACGAGGACGGGCCCCTTGTTGTTGAGCACCTGTGCCGAAAAATTGGCGTCGGTGAAGCGGTGGACTTTGCCCGAGACCACATTCTCTTGATCCGGTGCTTTGGCGCTCCCGGCATGTTCGATCTTCGAGCTATCGCAGCCTCCCGCGAGCGCGATAGCGGCACAGACCGCCAGGAGAAAAGGTACTCGTTTCGAGGTTTCGGTAGAAATCCGGGCTATCAATGTCGAGTTCTCCGTAGTAGTTGTTTCATGACGCTGCCTGCGTCCGCGTACCGGGATCCTCCGCAGCGTAGCCTTTGACCCCCGTGAGGTCGGCCTTGTACAGAATCGCGTCCTCTAGTTGGGCACCCGTGAAATCAGCATTTTTGAGGTCGGCGCCTGTCAGGTTGGCCCCGGTGAGGTTCGCATCCCGCAGAATCGCCTCCCTCATCTTGGCATTCTCCGTGCCTTCGCACGCCAGATTGACGTTGCGGAGATCCGCGCCGCTCAGGTCCGTTCCCGTGAGATCGGCCGCGGCAAGATTGACTCCCACGAGCCTCGCACTGGCAAGGCTTGCCCCGGCAAGCTTCGCGCGGATCAGGATCGCCGCGCCTTCCGTCTGAGGATTTTCAGAGAAGTTAACGCCGGCGAGGTTCGCGCCGGTGAGATTCGTGGCGGTCAGGTTGGCGCCCCGCAGATCGAGACCTGTCAGGTCCAGGCCGGAGAGGTCGAGGCACGCGAGGTAAGGAATGCCACCGTCAGCTTGGGTGATCATCGTGGCCACTTCTTTTCTTGTTATCTCTGCCATGGTGCTCGCGCCTATTGCGCTCCTTCCGCCCTTATTGTGCCACCGGAGTTGGGAGTTTTCCATCGTGGGTCCCGTGCCGACAGGCGCGGCGCTCTTACCCGCTGGACTGCGTGCGAAGAATGGAGCGCTCCGGCCTTGGCCGCGACCACTCTCAGCACCCCTCCAGGGTCGCCTGCGTACGCGCGCCCTGCCAGCAAAAAAATCCGCTCGCACTAACACGCATTATGGGATTCCGAGCCTTTCGGTGAATATAGTTACGAATTTATATGGAACGGGGCACTCAGTTTTTGGTTGCCATCCCTTGCCTCCCCCACGACCCGTGTCTATCATAAAGAATGCCTCCGATCGCCCTTCTTCCGGAACGCCCGGCTTCCAAGACTTTTTTCCAACCTCTTTTGGCGGCAAGACTTGCCGCAGGCTGCCCCCCCCCTTCGAACGAGAGTAAGAAATGAAGGTACCCTTTTTGGCTCCCCTGAGCGTCGTTGTCGGCTTCTGCGTCCCCTGGCTTGGAGTTGGCTGCACTCCCAGGCCCGAAATCAGGGCTCCCATCGATGCCACCGTAGAGCCGCCACGAGGATCGACGACTCCCAAGGAAGGGACTCGAACGGAAAGGCCGGTGTCGACGAAGGATGCACTGAATACCAAGCCTCGCAGCTCCGAGGTCAAGAAACCTACTGGTACCAGCGCATCTTCCCGCGACGGTTTCGAGTCCCCCAGTTCTGAATGCCAGAAATTGATCACCCAGATCCGTAAGCTCGATCAGCGAATTCCGTGGTATTACCATGAGAACCGACGGCCCAGCATGGAGATCCATGCTGACATTGTCGCTTGTCGGGATCTGTGCCTGCGCTTTCTTTCGGAGTGTGAGCAAAGCGCGTTGGAGTGCGAGGTGAAGGCCATTCTCACTCGAGTCCTCTTCGGACAGCAGTCCTGGGCCAAGAGGGAGATCGAGGATGAGTACGGCACGACGCTCAGCGGTCCGCCGAAATCGAACGACGCCTGGGACAAGTGGACGGCTTACCGGACTCGCGTGGAAAGGTTGGCTGAGGAGGTGGCTAACGAGTGCAACCCTGGGTCGAGGGCCCGCCGGACGGTCCTCTGGGTCACTTTCGAGATCCACATGGCGGCGGCGCGGTATAGCCAGGCGCGGGAGGTGGGGAAGGTGATCCTCGACGAGCTGGAAGTGACGACGGACGCGGGGCAGGAAGTCGAGGACATAAAGTCCGGAGTCCACATGGATGTGGCGTACAGCTACAGTTACGAAAGAAATTATGCAGCCGTCGTCGAGTACTTGCTCTCGGTCGTCGACAAGCACCATGATGATCCCGAGTACGTTCTCTACAATGATATCCTGTTCCAAGGACTTACCGGAACCGGGGACCTCGCGGGGATGCGGGAGTTCATGTACCAGGTACGAGCGGAGTATCCGGAGCGATTGCCGCAGATCCCGGAGGGGTATCTCGTCCGCCAGTACCAGCATGGGTATTACATCACCCACTTCTGGCTGGGGTTCGTAACCATGGCGCTCGGAGATATGGTTGACGCGGAGTCGCACTTCCAGGACAACATCTTGGAGATCAATGACTTCCATGAGAGAAGGAAGGCCGAAGGCAAGCTCCCGTTGTCGTACCTCGAGGTCTTCCGAGACCAACGTTCGGGCACGCTCCTGCGTTTCATCAGAGAGTGCTACGGCCGGGTGCCCGAAATCACAGAGGAAGATGGCAGCCAGCGGCCGCTTGATTTTGACCTCGGAGACATGTGGGCAACCGAGAAAAGGCTGAGTCTCAAGGAGTCGAGAGGCAAGGTCGTAGTGGTGCTCTTCCGGCGACCCGGGAACCGCAGCGCCTCCGGATTCCTGCAGGCGCTTGACCGGATCGTAGAGGAACGCGCAAAGGACGGACTGGTGGCCATCACCCTGGCCTTCGTGCGGAAGAAGGCCGACCCAAGTAAAGATAAGGCAAGACTCGAGAGAATGCGTTCCGACCTCGCAAAGCGTAAGGTGAAGAACTTTACGGCTGGCTTCGATCCAGATCGTAAGCGACATCCGATTTTTCGCGGGCTCTGCGGTACTGTCGGCACCCCGTCGCTTGTGCTCCTGGATCGTCAGGGGAAGATCGCCTGGTTTCTGCCCGACCCACGCGACCTGCAAGTGCAGCTGACGGAGAAGGTCATCGACCGCCTGCTCAAAGAGAAAGATGATTGATGGATGTTACAGGCCACTAGTCGCCAGCAGCTATTGAACCGCGTCCTCTGGCTCATCCCGGTTGCCGTGTCGGCCATCGTCTTCTGGAATACTCGCCCAGGACCTTTCGTTTTCGAAGAGGAATGGTTCATCCGGAAAGCTGAATCGCCACGGAACCTCAACCTGACGCGTTCCTTCCTCACCGACTACTGGGGAGCAAACCGGGTGGACAGACACTACAGGCCGCTGACGCACTTCACCTACGACCTCAACCTCCGCTATGGCGACAGCGCCGCAGCCTTCAACCGGGTGAACGTCATCTTGAATGCCGCGGTTGCTTTTCTGGTCTATCTGCTTCTCCTCGAGTTGCTCCTGCCGCGTCGCAGAAGTTTCGAGCCACCGTCGCTGCCCCAGGCGGACGCGGCACCGCACCGAACTGCCTGGCTTGCCGCGCTGGGCGCGGCACTCTACGCGGTATTGCCAGTTCACAGCCAGGCGGTCCTGGATATTACGGGTCGCGGGGTGCTTTTAGCGGGCCTTGCGACCTTCGGGACCTGGTGGCTCGCGCTGAAGAACTCACCGCCGCAGGCCTCCGGCGTGCGGGCCGAAAACTTGGGCCTCACGTGCGCTACTGTCTGCGGTGTCTTCGTGGGGCTTTTTGCGAGCGAATCCGTCATGCTCGTCATCCCGCTCATCCTCATCAGCTGCTGGGTCCTGGGCAGGCGGATACCTTGGTGGACCCTTGGGGGTTGCACGTGCGCATTTCTCGGCTATTTCCTTGTCCGGTTGTCGGTTCGAGCGAATGTGTTTGACGCCACGCACTCGTCGAATCCCCTCGTGGGAGCAGATTTTTTCACCAGGGTTATCACGGGCATCTCGCTCGTCGGTCGGTATCTTGCGCAAACCGTAGCACCCTTCGAACTCTCTGTTCGCTACACCCGCCGTGTTCTCCCGGTCGAGTCCTTGGCGAGTCCAGTCCTCTGGGCTTGGGTGATCGGTGTTGTCGGTCTTTTGACCTTGGCGCTGTGGTGGTCACGGAAACGACCCATCCCCTTGCTCACGCTTGCGGTGCTGTTCTTCCTGCTGACCCTCTTGCCCGTTGTGAGCATCCTCTACGTGAACTACACAATGTTCAGCGAGACCCTGGCGTACGTCCCGTCCCTCGCTTATGTCCTCGCACTCTGCGCGGTTCTGACGACGGGGACTCTCGCGCGTTTTAGAGGTGTGACTACGTTGGTCCTCTGTGTCCTTCTGATTGTGTACGGCGCCCGGACCTGGGTGCAAAACGGAAAATGGGCTGAGCTTGATGCCGCTACGCTGCAGCACACGCTGAGCCCCATTGCCCACGCATGGAGTGAGGTGAGTGCGGCGTGGCACGATTTCTCGCGTGCGGCGTCTGCGGAGACCTCCGAAGAAAAGAAGGCGATCCAAAAGCAGGCGAAAAAGCGAATCGAGAGAGTTCTCAAAGCCAACCAAGACTTCGTCCGTGGAGAGAGGGTTTTGGGCGACATGCTGTATCACCAAAAACACCTCAAGGCTGCTTTGAGACGCTTCACGCGAGCTGAGGAACTGCTCGCAGAGAAGGGGCGTCCCGAGAGGGGCCACGTCTACGTCCTGAGCAAGCGGGGACAGTGTTACTTGCAACTCGGTCGCCCCGAGGAGGCCATCGCCGATTTCAGTCGTTGCCTCGAGGTCCGGCCCAACGGTCAGATCTACGACTCGCGTGGCCTTGCATTCGCGGCGCGTTACGTGGCCTGCCAGAGAGAAGAGGGCAGGGTTAAAGAGGAGTGCGCTGCCATACTGGAGCTCGCCCTTGCCGACTTCGACAGGGCCGTCGAATTGACGCCGACGAAAATCGTCCACTGGAGGAATCGTGGCTTTTGCAAGTTCACTCTGGGTGACTATCCCGGGGCGATCGAGGATTACGACCACGGCCTCGTGATTTGCGAGAAGAAAGGGATCATGCATCGGCCGGTCGCTGAGGGTGACTCCGTGTTCTCCTTTTTGCGCATGATTGCGGCTGTCTACAGGCACACTGGCAACGAGGAGCAGGCGGCGCGCACGGACTTGGCGGCCGAGAAGATCAAGAAGGAGGCCGGGGCGGAGCACTTACCCCCGGGGATCGGGCGGTAAGTTGTCGCGCGTCAACGTTGCGCGCGACGGCGGACAACCTCTTCGAGGAGGTTTTCGACCGGAGCGTAATTGTCGGTCAGGACCATACCCCTCGAGCGTGTCTTGAGGATCTCCACGTGCTCGTCGGTGAGCTGTGCCCCAAGAAATGGCAGCTCACCCTCTCTGTGCCCCAGGTCTTCGAGGTCGAGCTCGCGGAATCCGCCTATGATGATGTACGTATCCCGTCCGTTCGGGCTCAGGTTCGGACCGTTCGGGGTGGTGCAAAAGATGTAAACGTGGGGAAAGACCGTACGCAGTGTATTGTACATGGCGCCTAGAAAGCGGCCTGAGTTGAAGATCTCGATAACGTTCTGGCAGTAAAGGCCCGTTTCTGGCGTCAAGAGCTCCCTTACCTTTTCTACGAACTCCTTTGTGGTCAGGTGGTAGGGAGGCCCGTAGTCGCTGAAAGCGTCACCGTAGATGAAATCAAAGGACTCGAAGTGCTGTCCCGAACGCTTCAGTTTCAGAAGGTCTTCCACATGGATGCGCGCGTCCATGTGGTAGATTTCTATGAGGTTCGGCTTCTGTGGCTCTTGCTCGCCGGCCGAGGCAGCCAGCGCCTGTCCCGGCGCGAGGGCGGACCCTTCCAGGATGACGACTTCCTCCCGATCGAGGAGGAACGCCTCAAAGTTGGCTGTCGTCACGGCGGGATCGATTTCATCCACCTGCACGATGCCTCGCGGCCACCGCTCCTGAAAAAAACGAGGAAAAACATAGCCACCGCCCCCCAGGAAGAGACCTCGAAGGTCCTCCTTGGCCTTTCCGTACCGTACGGTTACCGAAGCGTAGATCTTCTCGTAATCATAGATCAGCTTCGTGGGCTGGGCAGGTACGCAGATCGCGTGGACCAAGTTGTCGAGATAGAGGCACCGGACAACGTCACCCTCCCAGGCAGTCTCGATCACCTTCATGAACGAGTACTGGCTCTCGTCCTCGTACAGAAGATTCTCCATGACGGCCTGCGAGCCCGCAACGCTGGTTATCGTGAGCACCTTCTTGCCGTCGACCACGCTCCAGTCCTTGCGGACATTCGGCTCCCTGTAGAAGGTGAAGCCCACGTAACTACCGAGCACGATGGGCCAGGCCACCACCAGCACACGCAGGCTAAACCGGGGCTTGAGGGCTATGCCGACAGCGGTCAGCATCGCAGCCACTCCGAAAACGACCCCCGCCGTTCCTACCGCGTCGATGAGGAAGAAACCGGTGACGAACGTACCAACGATACTCCCCAGCGCTCCCCAGGCGTACACATTGCCTACGGTGCGACCGGTCGCGAACCCTTGCTCGAGGGCGCTTTTCGCCACCACCGGACTGATGAGTCCGAGGCAAACAGCGGGCAGGAAGAAAACCAGGAACACGTGTTTGAAGATCCGCCATGGCCAGCTGGTGACCTCGTTCACCACGTTCCAATGCGACCAGATGATGGTCCACTCGTTCATGAAGGGGAGGGCGAAGCAGACGATTGCCGAAAGCAAGAAGAGCACCGGCACGGTTTTGCGAGTATTGAACCGGTCGGCGATGCGGCCCCCCAGGAAATTGCCCAAGGTCATCCCGCCGAGAATCACGCCGATAATCGAAGTCCAGAGGTAGAGCGAGGCTCCAACGTACCTCGCGAGCATACGGCCCGCGACCATCTCGATGGCCATGACGCCTGCGCTGGCAAGGAACACGAGGCCACAAGGGACCGCCCAGACGGAGAGGATCTCTTTTAGCTTGGAGAGCATCGGAATGTTCGCGAGGCGGTGGCTGATTCGGAAACCGAAATTATACCACTCACACGCCAGATCGGTACCCCTGGCCTACCGCGCCTCCTGGGCTGCCCGCAGGAGTTCCTTGGCTCGGCGCTCCTCGGTCTGGGCCTCGGCGGAACGCCCCACGTGTCGGAGGGCGTCGGAGTAAGCGCCATGCCAGTTGGCGAAATAGGTGACCCATTGCTTGTCGGCGTGGGGGGGGCGCTGCAGGGGCGGATTGAGGCCTACCTGGCGTATGAAGGGTGGTTCGTGCCGGAGGGCGTCTTCCAGAAGGGTCACGACCTTTTCCCAGTCTCCGACCTCTTGCGCCTTTTCAGCCAGAGGAAAAACTACAGGGAGATAATGGGTCGTGAAGGGCACGGTGTAGTCGGCTCTGCGGATGGCAACCATACCCTTGGGAAGCGGCCGTCCGCTCCACCAGAAAAGCAGACCAACGCACAGCACCAGTAGCGTGCCTCGTCCGAACTGCTTTTTGTGGAGCCATGCTGCGAGCTGTACGATCGTAAGGGCGGCGAAGGGGATCAAGGCCGACGCGAGCGGTGTGCGGAAGCGGGAGAGGACATAGAAGAAAAGAAGCGGAGCAAAGTGGGTTGCGACGAGCAGGTAAAGGGGGGCACGGGCGAGGCACCGTGGGGCGGCCAACAGGAGCCCGACGACCCCGAGCGGCGCGAGGATCCAGAACGTCACCGGCAGGTAACGCAGGACTGCCGAGTGGAGCCGATAGTAGTAGAAGTTCACGTTGTTCGGCTTCTCGTACCAGTGCCATGTCCAAAAGAACTTTCCCCAGAGCTGTCGGAAGTAGCTCGCGAATCCGTCGTGCCTCTTCAAGGTTTCGATCACCGCCGGGAAGAGCTTGTCACCGCTCTTCTTGAACACCTCCGGCACGTGCTTGCTGGTGGGGAAGAAGCCCCACTCCGGACGGTAGTCGGGCGCGTTGGCGCCGACGTAAGTGATGGGGCCCACGCTCGAGAGGGACATCGCAGGCGCGCCCACGGCCAGGTTGCGTCCGAGCGGGAGGAGCAGGCAGGCGCAGGTACCGATGGTCATGGCTGCGGCCGGTCGCCAGAACTGGCGGAAACGGTGGCGTTGGTTGTAGGCGAGTAAGCCCAGAATCCCTAATCCGAAGAGCGCAAATGTCGACTTCGTTACAATCGCCAGACCGAGAACAGTCCCCAGAAGCAGCCACCATTTCAAGGCTCGGCGCTCGAACGCCACCTCGGTCAGGTAGACGAGGAGCAGACCCGTGAACGTGATCAGGGAGCTCCGCAGGAGGACCATCTCATAGAAGACGACGGGACTGCAGAGTGCGATTAGCAGCCCGGCCACCGCTGCGGCAACGAGACCGAAGTAGCGCCGGGCGATGAGGTACACGAGAACGTTGCTCAGGGTCCCGAGCAGAAGCTGCCAGACGAATACCCAGCGCACATCGGGTCCGAAGACCTTGTAGGTAAGAGCCAGCAGATAGGGATACAGAGGCTCCTGGTGAAACCGCTTACCGCCGTACCAGCGATCCCACAGGACCCGGAAGGCATCGACAGGCTTCCCGTCCGGCCCTTGCATGAGGGCCAGCTCCGCCTTCTCCGCCGGGTACTTCTCCAAGTAATCCTCGGCAACGTCGCGGTGCCATTGGAGGTGTGGGTGGAGGGACTTGTCTGTCAGCCAGTCCCCGGCCTCGACCTCGTGAGCCCAAAGATCGAAGAAGTTCATGTCCGACGCCTCCCAGCGGTGGAGTCCGATGAGTGGGCCGTCATTCAACTCGGCGAAGTAGAGGGCACGCACAGCGACGGAAACAGTGATGAGGAGAGCAAGAACGAGCTTCTCGTGAGGACCGTGTGTTGGCGCTGGATGTCCCACTAAGTGTGTTCCATTTCATAAATTCTGGTAGAGTTTGGTCGGCGATTTTCGCCGCCAGCTTTGTTGCGCTCAGTCGACGATCGGTTCCACAAGATCGCCTCCTTCGCGCGTCGCGCTAGCAACGAAAATCGCTCGCCCAAACCGGTTCCCCGAGGCGCAATTCCCGTAGCTGTCGGCATGTCCTTGTCGCCTAGAGATGTCTTTTCGATTCCAGTCGAGTCCACCACAATTTATGAAACGGAGCACCTGTGGGAGTCTCCCAGCAATTTCACTCCGTTGCAAGAAGCAATCGTTCAAGGAGAATGGCGGTTTTTTCGCGGCAATTCCTCTGGCGACCAGTAAGCTATATCGGGCACTGTCGATCCCCCGGATCGAATGAACGAAAGCGCAAGGAGCTGATCATGTCGAAGCAGGTTAGGGTAACCGTCGTCCTTCTGTCTTTTTTCGGCGGGGCGTGGGCTCAGAACGGCGAGGCGGCCGAGCTGAGCCAGAGAAAACCTTTTGCCCTCATGGTAGGTGACAAGGCGCCGGCACTTTCGATCGCGAAGTGGGTCAAGGGAAACCCGGTCAAGGAGTTCGTGAAGGGGAAGGTTTACGTTCTCGAGTTCTGGGGGACGTGGTGTGGTCCTTGCATCAAAAGCATGCCCCACCTGACGAAGTTGCAGAAGAAGTACAAGGATAAGGGATTGATCGTTATCGGCGCCGCCAGCAGCGGTCAGCGCGATAGTCTCCAAACCGTGGAAAGAATGGTCGCGGCGAAAGGTGAGGTCATCGGGTACAGCGTCGCCTGGGACAAGGGGCAAGAGACCAACAATGCGTACATGAGAGCTTCGGGGCAGAGAGGCATCCCGTCATCGTTCGTGGTGAACCAGGACGGACGGGTCGCCTACATCGGTCACCCGATGGGGATGGACGCGGTTCTCGACGAAATCATTTCCGGGAAGCACGATCTGAAGGCGGCCGAGGCCTTGTACAACGTGCAGCTCCTGATCAAGAGGGCATCGAGGACTCGGGACTGGGCGCGCGTCCTGAAAAGCATCGATTCGGTGATGGGCAACAACAAGAGTAGCGATTCCGAGCTCGCACTCCACAAATTCGAGATCCTGCTCTTCCGCACGAAAGAGTATGACAAGGCCTACGCGGTTGGGCGGAAGCTCACCTCCATCTACTTGAAGGACGACGCTCAGAAGCTCAACGCCATCGCTTGGACGATCCTAGACAACAAGAGGATCGAGAAACGTGACCCGGACCTTGCGCTCGAGGCGGCGAAGCGGGCCAACGAGCTCACCGACGGAGCCGAAGCGGCCGTCCTCGACACGCTGGCGTACGCTTATTATCACAAGGGGAATGCCAAGAAAGCGCTTGAGCTGCAGAAGAGGGCGATAGAAAAGGTGGGCGACGCCGGTAGGAACCAGCTCGAGAAGCTTCAGAAGAGACTGAAGCTGTACGAAGAGAAGGCGGAGGGCTAGCGCAAAGGCCCCGCGGTCGCGCCGGTCAGGAGGTCTTTTGTGGTGCAGGCGTCTCGCCTGCTTTCTTAGTAGCCAAGCTTCTGTTTTGCAGGCGGGACGCCCGCACCACAATGCTCTATCCCGCTAGTCCCGCCTCCAACTTCTCCAGCACTGCTTCGTGATCGGCGTACCAGTCTTTGGCGAGCACGTGGGCCACGTTCCATCCGAAGGCGCGTAACAGCTTGGGTCTCATCAGGTCTCTCTCGATGATGTCCCCGTGGTCGTAGTAGGCGTCGTGATCGACCAGCACGCATCCCCGATAGGAGCCCTCACCTGCCCGCCGTATCGCGAGGTCACAGCGGAAATGAGACTGGCCGACTGCCGGGTCGACGATGTAGCCGCGCTCCCTGAGCGCAGACGCCACTTGCTCGACCACGGCGTCTTTTTCGACTGGATCAGCGGAGCGGCTTCCGTCGCGTGGAAGCGCCAACTCGGAGAGCACCCGCCGTGCTGCCTCTGTGTTGCCCGCCGACATGGCAGACGCGTAGCGTAGGTAGTTCCGCAGACAGTTGGCTCCATCGTTGTATTCGTTCGTGATGTCCGTGGATACGGTCGAGCTGACCACAGCCATGTGATGCTTCGAGCGCGAGAAGGCCACATTCAACCGTTTTTCCCCACCGCTCTGGTTGATGGGACCGAAGTGCATGCGCATCTTGCCGTCGGGGCCATGGCCGTAGCAAACGCTCAGGATGATCACGTCTCGCTCGTCACCTTGGATGTTTTCGAGGTTCTTCACCAGGAGGCCGACGAACTGCTCGTCCTGCTCACGCTCGTACTCGGCCTCGAGGAGGTCCCCGAAAACCTTATCGTTGCGGGCCAAGCGCTCGAGAGCAGACTCGATCTCGTCCTGCTGGGCTTCTGAAAAAGCGACAATCCCCATGCTCAGTCCGGTCTTGCGCTTGAGAAATTCCCTTACCATGTGGGCGATGTAACCGGCCTCGGTCCGGTTGCGGCGTTTGCTGTACACGGCCCCCTCGAGCAAGTGGAAGCTCACGGGGCGGTCGAGGAGGTGAGCGACATTGCCAGCGCCGTCTTCCGCGGAAGATGCTCGAATTCCTTCCGGCCCGACTTCGCCCCCGCCGGCCAGAGGGTGCGAGTCGGAGTGCGAGTCCGGGACCGCCGGTGTGGTTACCCTTTCTTCGGGGACCGTCAGCAACTGACCCTGATAAAACGCCGCGTTCGAAAAGCTGATCAGGGACTCGCTACGACTGCGGTAATGCCAGCCTAGCAGGGTCGCTGGGAGGTTGAGCGCCGCATGATTGAGGAAACTGTTACTCCCCAGTTCGTACTCGACGGCCTCGTTGCCCTCTTCGATCAGCAGCGTTTCCTCGTCTTCCGGTCGTTTGGCCGAGAAGAAGTTGGTAGGCGGCAATTGCATTTCGTCGCCGACGACGATGGTCTGAGTCGCTCGGAAGAGACTCGGTACCGCCTCTTCGAGCGTGATCTGGCTTGCCTCATCAAAGATCACCACGTCGAAGGTTTTCGCGTCGAGTGGAAGCGTGTCCGAGACGCTCAGCGGGCTCATGAGCCACACCGGCTTCAAGTCGCGAACCACCCTCCCCGATTCGCCAGAGACGAGATCCCGGATCGACTTGTAGCGCATGGTCTTTCCGAACTCGTGCTCTAACTGGCGCCGTCCCTGATTGTATTCCTTCTTGAAGGCTTTCTGCTCCGGGGACAGCTGCGAGTCGGGTTGGGATGCGCTCTGCACATGCTCGAGGAAACGGCTCCGGACACGCTCGCGCACGACGGTCGCGTTGGCCTCCTCGAGCTCATGACACACCTTGTCGAGCTTCCCCACGTGGCGGTCGCGCGTACGCCCACTGAATCGACCCAGTGTCCGATCGCCGCGGAAAATGTCCTCGAGACTGCTGGAGGCCAAGGCGGCCTCCAGCTGCTCGGGGTCGAGGGTCATGTGGTAAAGGGGGTCGGCCAAGGGTGGGGGGCACTCGGAGAGTTCCGCAAGACAGTGCAGGAAGTCCGGCAGCTCATCGAGAGCCTCTTTGATCACCGCCATCCTATCGCGTAACTGCGGAAGAGTCAGGTCGTCGTATTCAGCAAGAAAGGTGTTCAACGCGCGCTCCAACCGGATGACATGTGGTTGCAGGTCTGCCAGCGCGGCTACCCGCGACGGGGCCGATTCCGATTCGAGGAGGTTCTGGTGTATCGGCCGCACTGCCGCGGGAAGGTTCGAGGAGATCTCTCGCGATCTGTTGACGCGTCCGAGGAAGTCCCGGACTTCTTCTTCGATGGCGAAGTCTTCGCGTACCTGCTTCTCGACTTCTCGCATCGTCGTCTTCGCCTGGTATTCTGCTTCGAGCGCCGTGAGCACCCGGGTCCATGTCGGCTTGACGGCATGGGCCGAGAAATCGTAAGACTGGCGGAGAATCCTGCGCAGCCGCCACCAGGCGGGGCGTAGAAAGGCCAGGAAGCTCCGTTCGAATTCGCGCGCCAGGGCCAGCGCCGCGCTGACCTCATTCAAAGGGAGTTTCCGTTTCCAGCCTGTCGTCGACGTTCGGGCCTCTTCAAGGGCCTCTACCTTGCCCTTGAGCTTTCTTGTCGCTTCGGCAAAACGGCGTGAAGTCTCGCTACCGCAGTCGAGGAGTGACAGCATCCCTCGCTCGGCGAGGTAACGTACCTGAATCGCGTACTCCACCAGGCTCTTGGTCTCTGCCAGGGTTCTCTGCTCCCCGCTGCTGATGTCGAACCCCGGGAGCGCAGGACCGAGGCGATCCAGAGGCTCCTTTGCCTCCTCCATGCCGCTCAGGATCCGTTCCAGGGGGCGTTCCTCGTGGACCAGCGCCTGCGAGAGGGCTTGGAGCGGATGGTTTGCGATGATGCGGTCGGGTCGGATCTCTGCCACCGCCTCCACGAACCGGTCGATGCGCTGGAGGTTTCTCGACCACACGGCATAGTGAGGCAGGCGCTCTTTATCGAGTGCGGTCAAGTCGGGTATGCGTTGCCGCAAAGTCACCACTCGGTCGAGGAGCTTGCGTAGCGGGATTCCCGCTTGATCCGGCGTAGCTCGCATCTCGTCGTGGAACTGACGCAGCGGCTTCAATTCACGATCGACGGCTTTGAGCAAGTTTCGTCGATTTTTTTCCGGCTCTTCGTTGCCGTCCGTATCCGCGAGGAATCCTTCGTAGGTCCGCTTGAGGTCCATGACGAAGAGCTTCTTGTCGGCCTGCGAGTCGTGGATGAGGCAGCACAGCTCGGAGAGGTTCCGCTGGCGCAGCCGGTGATAGACTACGTCGATCGCAGCTCTTTTCTCGCAGACGAAGAGTACGTGTTTGCCGCGGGCGACGTAGTCGGCGATGAGGTTGGAGATCGTCTGCGACTTCCCCGTGCCCGGCGGTCCCTGGATGATGTAACTCTCGCCCGTCCGTGCCTGAGCGATCGCCGCTGCCTGTGTGGGGTCGCAGGGAACGACAGGATAGCGTTCGGCGAGGGGCGGCCTTTCGGTGGATGGAGGCGGGTCGGTGTCGACGGCGCGGGGTACCAGTGAAAACGTAGCGTCAAACGCCGGGTTGGGCGACTCGTCGGTAAGCAATTCGGTGTAGTCGCGCACCAGGGACATCTTGCGATACTTGAAGTTGCCCAGGGTTACCCTGCAAAGGTCAAATTCCCAGGCATAGGGATTCTCCCGCGAGCTGTCGCGAAGACTGTAGAACTGGCGTTCCTTTTTTGTTTCGACTTCGCTGTTGGAGACGATCCAGCTGAGTGTGCGCGGCGACCTTCTATGGGTGTGCGCCTTTTCCACGATACGCTCCATGAGCGTGGTCGAGGGGCGGACCTTCGTCTGAAAAATGCGCAGCCCCAGGGGGTGGTAGTTCTCCGCGTTGTAGCTATAGTCCAGGTCCCCGAAGCTGTGCACGCCGCGGCCGGCGAGGCGAACCCGCCGCTGGTACTGGTCCAGTCGACGGCGAGCCTGCTCGTGGATTTTGTCGATGCGCGGCTTGTCCACCTTCTCGAGCGTGACAGCTCGCTGGCTCGCTTTGATCCTGGATTCGAGAAAATCATACAACTTGTCGGCGCAGTCAGGCGTCAGCTCGATGGTTTCTGGCATCTCGATGCCATAAAGCTGCTTGAAGTAGTGGCGCAGGACCGGATTGACCTGGACCACGCTGTCGAGCGGCTCGACCCAGTACGTATCTCGAACGCCCTTTTTCTTGATCAGTTGAACCGGCAGTAACAGGAGTGGCGAATCGTATCGTTCCGGTGGAGTTTCCTTGAGGTTGGTCCAGTTCAAGAAGCAGATGACGAGCCGCAGCTGCGCGAAGCCGAACTCGTTCTGATCGCGCCTGGCTTCAAGGCGGATTCGGTCTAGAACTCCGGGCAGATAGAGTGCCTCATCCAGCTGGAGGTACTTGTTCAGGTGGATCCTCTTGCCCGCGACCACGGCTTCCCTGAACTCGCCCGTCCACGTCAGGAGCTGATCGGCACGAATCGAGCGCACGTCGAACGACAACGGTACCGACCCGTAGGTGAGGTTGACCGACTGCAGGGTTTGGCGGAAATGCAGCAGACGGTTGCGGCGTGAGATCTCGAAGAGCCGCTCTTGAAGCCGGGACAGAACGATCTGCCGTTTGCCGTGAAGGTCTTGCTCACGGAAGCCCTCGACTCGGGCCAGGTCGTAGTCAAAGTCGACATCCTGGTCCTTGTAGTTCTCTAGAGTGTGCAGGACGGCCGTCAGATCCTGCGGGCGATCATGGCGGTTGAGGGCCGTCATGCGGAAGATGCCTTTCGCCAGCACCGGATGCAGCTCCCCGCGGATAGAAAACAGGTTCTTGCGGTTGGCGACGAAGGTTTCGAGTTGCTCGGGGTCGGTAAAGTCGAGGCCGCACCCGAGGCTCGCGAGGATGAGGCCGAGATTGAAGGTGTCGGTGAGCGCGTCGTGATGCTCGATCTCGTGCTCCCAGGATACGTAGCCGGGCAGATAAACCGGCCTCGTGATCGGTTGCCCTCGGTTGCCGATGGCCAGATTCGTGACTTGTTGCGTGCCGCGCTCGATATCGGTCGCGCGCTGGAAGCTGTCGACAACCTCGACGGCGCTGCTCGGCGGTTCCTGCAGATTGCGTACGGCTTGGAGGCTTTGTCGGGGCTCCATACGTCGCGCTTCCTCGAACCAGAGCGCGACACCCTGGACGCGCAGCGCGTCGAGACCCACCAGCGGAGCCACCTGCCCGGAGTCGTGTGTGGTCACCACCTGCCTCAAGAGCGGAAGAAAGCTTGCGAGCGTGTCCTCGGTGGAAAAACCGCCTGTTTCGAGCCGCTCGGCCAGGAAGTCGCTGAATTTCATCGTTTCACGGATATTCATGAGCTAGTCAAGAGCGCTTTAACCGGAAACTTGTTGAGCCTTGGCGAGAATGTCCTCCGCGCTCTGTCGGGTCTTCTCGAGCGCTTTCTTCTTCAGCCTCAATTCTTTCCCGGCGATGTCTCCGAATCGCTTCCCGAGGCCCAGCTTTTCGCACAACAGCAACGCCGCGGCAAGAGGAGCTTCTTCAAGCGAGCGGTCGCAAGTGGCGAAATCGAGGAGGACGTAACAATAGTAATCCTGTAGTGCGTTGTCTGAGGTCTCTAGCTCGTGGGCTAGCGACTGCTCTTCTTCCTTCTGTTCGTTCTCTTCGGCTCCAAGGGCGTCCGGCTCCGGAGGCGTGTAGTCCTCGAAGAAGAGGTGCGCGTGGGCGAGTACCGGCGCACTCCGCATCCACCGCGGGCTCAGGAAACGGTCAATGAGACGTCGTGTCAAACGCTCGACACGGGTCTGAGCCAGAAGATCAAGCTCCTCGAGCGCGGGCGAGCCTTCGATCATCTTCGCCACCTCGAGGTTCGACGCGTTCCCACGCTGGCTCCAAAGCCCAAGAGCCCGCGCCCTGATGAAGCTTTCCGGGTGCGTGACGCCCTCCGTCTTGACTCGACCGGCGGCCGCAGGCTTGCCGTTCTTTCCCGTTCGAAGGAAGATCTCCTCTGCTTGGCGCAGAAAACGCTCGCAACTCACCTCGTTGGCACCCGTCTCGACCTTCACCAGCACCCTGATCGTGGCGGCCACATCGTCAGTGACAAGGCAGGCGCCACGGTCACAGAACACCTCGCTGTAGAGACGGAACAGGCGGTACGTCGCCTGGTGGGTGTAACGCGCCTCCGCGTCGTTCGTCATGGCGGCCAGGATATCGTCGGTGGTGCGAAACTCACCGTCGAAGTCCTCGTAGAGCTTGAAGTGAGCCAGTTCGTGCCCGACCAGAGCCTTGAGCTCCGTTTCGCTGAGGGTCGAGGTTACGGGGCCCTGGAGAACCAGATGGGCTTCCCCCGGAAGGTAGGCGAGCGCGGCGTTGCGGCCGGCTTCACCCCGCGCTCCCGCATTCTGAGACTGATAGAAAGTGATTCTGGAGTAAACACCCAGGCGCGCCGCCGCCGCCTCTGCCAGATCGTACAGGGCGGGATGGGTCTCGCGCTCGATCCGGTAGGTGGTCTTGAGGAGATGGAGCCGCACCTCTTCCGCCTGCTCGGTTTGCTCCTGGCCAGTGTGCCGCGCTCGGAACCAGTCCCAGATTCTCGGCTCCCGCTCCTTGAGATAGTCGCGGACCTGTTCCTGGTAGGGCAACGGCGCGAGACGAGCCGATGTCGGAGCCGAAGGAGCCGGCGCAGGGGTAGTTTCAGTCTCGGGTGGATCCATGGCCGGCCAATGATAACCGGCCGCGTTGGCAGTG
>Ga0315336_1001267_pt1 | contig 52067 bp, 38 predicted proteins | sample ASW5metaG_FD_204512 | JGI IMG/M metagenome (GOLD analysis project Ga0315336, IMG submission 204512) | Ammonia-oxidizing marine archaeal communities from Monterey Bay, California, United States - ASW #5 | ecosystem: Environmental > Aquatic > Marine > Intertidal zone | place: USA: California...
TGTGGCGGCGGGACGGTCAGCTCCACAAGATCGTCGCACGGCAGCTCGAGCGGGTCCAGACTCGGTTGATTGCCGTCTCGATCGGCCCCGAGCAGCGTGGCGCGGGCTGCTCCCAGCAACCCCCTCAGTGAGCCGAACGTTTCATCGACGGCGGTCGGCTCGTAACCACAGTGAACCATGCAGTCGCTACATTTGGGGTTTCCACTGGCGCGCCCGTAAGCATTCCAGTCGGTCGTTTCCAGCAGTTCCTGAAACGTCTCGCAGTATCCTTCCTGCAACAGGTAGCAAGGTCTTTGCCATCCAAAAATGTTGTAAGTTGGATTGCCCCAGGGCGTGCATTCGAGTTCCCAGTTTCCTTTGAGGAATTCGAGGAATAGGGGCGATTGATTGAAAACCCAGTTTTTCTTGGGAGCGGCCAGCGTGCGTCGAAAGAGTTCGGCCGTTTGATCGCGGTGTAGAAAATGTTCCTGGTCGGGAGCCTTTTCATACGGATATCCCGGCGAGATCATCATCCCTTCAACACCGAGGTCCATCAGTATGTCGAACATCTCTCTTAGCCGCCGCGGGTTCGCATTGTTGAACACGGTTGTGTTGGTCGTCACGCGAAAACCCGCCGCAACTGCCACCTTGATGGCGTCGATGGCACGATCGAAGATGCCGTCGCGACAGACAGCTTCGTCGTGTTCTTTACGCGGCCCGTCCACGTGCACCGAGAAACTCAGATACTTCGTCGGCTCGAACGCATCGAGTTGTTCCTCGAGCAAGATCGCGTTCGTACACAGATAGATGTATTTCCGTCGCTCGACGAGGCCTTTGACAATCTCGCCCATCTCGGGATGCAAAAGTGGCTCGCCGCCCGGAATGGAGACCACCGGCGCTCCGCATTCGTCGACGGCTCGAAAACAGTGTTCGGGCGTCAATTGCCGGCGCAGAATCTTGGAAGGATATTGAATTTTTCCGCATCCGGCGCAGGCCAAATTACAGCGAAACAACGGCTCCAACATGAGGACCAGTGGGTACCTCCTGTCGCCGCGCAGCTTTCGCCCCAGCACGTAAGAAGCAACGGCCATCATTTGCGAAACGGGAACACCCATAGGCCTACCTGTTCTCCTGCGCGCTCGTCGATATCGCCACCGAACTCTGAGATGCCAAAGGATGAAGCAACCTGTCGGCTACGTGCCGCTCTCCCTCGACGCGCAAGCTGGCTGATTCCGCTCACGTCTGAAGTATGACGTTTATGAGCCAGCCAACACACATCGCGGAATCTCGGTCACTACTGTACGGGCCTCGCCTGTCCGGTGGCTTGCCGGTTGAAATGCACGCGGTGGGGAGATGCGAATTCTTCCAGCACGGATGCTTTACTCTCGGCGACGTGCACCTCGTCCAATCCGTCGACTTTGCCGATCACAACGACGCCGCCTTCGGTCACCGTGAAGCCCCGCGATCGATCGAGGTCGAGATCGTAGCCGATTTCCATTCCTTCCGGGATCGACACTCCCTTGTCGATGATGGCCCGTCGAATCTTCGCATGCCGGCCGACGTTCACCCCTTCGAATAGGATGGAATCCTCGACGGTGGCCCAGCTGTTCACACGAACGTTATGTGAAATGATCGCCCGTTCGACGCGCCCGCCGGAAATAATCGATCCGTTGCAGACCGTGCTGTCCAAGGCTTGGCCAACTCGGCGCTGCTCGCCTTCGGACTGTGCGAAAACAAACTTAGGCGGTGGCGATGACGGCAGATGTGTACGAATTTCCCACGTGTGATCATACAGATTCAGTTGGGGATGCACCGCGACGAGGTCCATGTTCGCTTCGAAGTACGCGTCGAGCGTTCCAACGTCACGCCAGTAGCAGCCGTCGCCGGTATTCTTGTCGCGGAAGGGAAACGCTCGCACGAGGTTATCATCGATGATCGAGGGAATCACGTCTTTGCCGAAGTCATGCGAACTATCGTTGTGCGTTGCGTCGCGGCAAAGTTGATCGAACAAGAAACCCGTGTTGAAGACGTAGATTCCCATCGACGCCAAGCAGCGGGCCGGATCATCGGGCATGGAGTCGGGACGGTCGGGTTTTTCCCGAAACTGAACGACCCGCCGTTGGTTGTCGACGCGCATGACGCCGAACTGAGACCCCTCATCCAGCGGCACGGGAATGCAGCCAATCGTCGCATTGGCGCCCGAATCGACGTGATCCTGAACGAGTTCTGAGTAATCCATCTTGTAGATGTGATCACCCGAGAGAATCAGAATGTACTCGGGCAGCGATTTTTCGATGGTGTAGATGTTCTGGTAGACCGCATCGGCCGTACCTCGATACCAATGATCATCGATTCTCTGTTGCGGCGGAAGAATGTCGACGAACTCGCCGAGTTCCCGGCAAAGAAATCGCCAGCCGAGATTGATGTGCCGGTCCAGACTGGCTGCCTTGTACTGCGTCAACACGAGAATTCGGCGCAAGCCGCTGTTGATGCAGTTGGACAACGTGAAATCGATGATGCGGTAGGAACCACCAAAGGGGACGGCCGGCTTGGCTCGATCGCGCGTTAGCGGTTCTAAACGTACTCCCTTACCACCGGCCAAAACCAGGGCCAGCACGCGTCTCATCCTTGTCTCCTCAATCGCTAGCGAATCTCAGTGCCAGTTGGCCAGGACCTTTCTCGACGCAAGGTTTGTCGATGCCCCTCCGCCGAGAAGCATGACAGACGCCTCCAAGCCATCCCTCATGTCCCGAGTGAACCATTATCCGAACTCAGCCGAATTCGGCAAGACCGAAATGCGTACGCACCAAAGGCTTCGGCCAAATACGGTCATGAAATTCCGACCGAACCACCGGTGGCTCGAGCCCCAGCGGTCATTTCCTCCACATCTTTGGGGTTGGCGGTCCTCGTAAGAACGACGCTACGGAGAGCTACAGAGAAATGTGATACTGGTTTCGGAGTTCCCGCATTGGTTGGCATCGCGCAGTCTGTTGCCACGTCGCTCTTCGAATTCACCGAACGGCTCGACAGTCGTGCCGGTCGATAGTCGGCCCTGGACGACGTGATCCTATCGGCTCAGAATCGCAGATGCCGGCCCGAACGCGAGTACGGGATCATTCTGGTTTTGACGGATCACTCGCTTTCAAAGCGCCTCGCACGTTTGTGCAAATCCTGCGAACACGTCTTCAAACATTCCGCGCAACAGCCTGTCCGCACCGGTTGGTGACAGATGGTCGTCGTCGATGTAATACGAGTAACCGTGCCCTTCAATGATGGAATGGCCCGATTCGTCAAAACAGACCGTCGACGGATCAAGAAACGTTACGTCCGGTTTCACCTCCGAGAAAATCGTCTGCACTTTGGTGTTGCGCGCGCGATGCGCTTGCAGCGAGATTCCCTGGGACGTGCCACCCGATTGATTCACGAGCAATCTCGGATGCGATGGGTGTAGTGGCACCTGTTTCATGATCCACACGCGCACGCCCGCTTGTTCGAGTTCATTCAACGTCGCGAGTAAACCCGTTCTGAGAGCCCGTAGCGCGTCAACGGGATTCGCCTCGGGAGACGTCTCATCAACGATCAACGATTCCATATTCCCATCTGTGTCGCCTTCGATATAGTAAGTCCAGCGGGCGACAAGAATCACATTCGTGATTTCCCGTTGTCTTACGAAATCCAGCACATCCTCGCGCCACGGCACAACCTGCTTGCCCCCTTTGGGCCTCCACGTTCCCAACGCGGGCGGCGTGCCGTTGTTCTGCGCCAGGCAGCCGGCAACCTTGTATTTCTCGGCAAGCCGGTCGAACATTCGATACAAGGCTCCTGCGTGGCTATCGCCCCATAGCAAGAAACATGGTCTCTGATCCGGTGAGCCCATTTTCAGCATCTGCAGTCGACCGTCGAACGTCTCAATTTGCGGATTATTAACTAGGGCGGGCGTTTGCTCGCCTTCCACGAACGTAAGCTGAGCTTGTGAAAGCCGCCCAGAGAATCCTTTCGATTGAACGATCCAAATCGACGTTCCCAAGAGTGCCACCGACGCCAGTATCGCTGAACCAAAGACGCGCCGCCTTGCCGTCTCGCCGGTGCGTCGGCGAAAGGGCGTTTCGACGAACCTCCAAGACAGATAGGCGCCGACGAAACTGAATGAAATCGCGAGCGCGCTCACGCCGATTGATAGGTCCTCACCGATCCGGTAGCGCAGGAACGCCAGAACCGGCCAATGCCACAAGTAGAAGGAGTACGACAGGCGTCCCACGAAAACCATCGGCTTGCTCGATAACATTCGACCGGAATATGTCGCTCCGGTGGAATTCGCATAGATGACCAAAGCCGCGCTGATGCACGGCAACAGCCCCGGTATACCGGGCACTTTCGTCTCGCTGTCAAACCAGAACGCCGCGACAATCACGCCAACGAGCCCTGCTGCGCCCAAAACCTCGCTCGATCGCTTGCGCGTAGCAGACGGCGGAGGGATGAAGACAAGCAACGCTCCCGTCAACAGTTCCCAGATACGCGTCGGCAGCAGAAAGAAGGTCGCCGACGAGAACGTGTAGGACCCCCACACGCTCAACAGAAACGATGCCGCCGCGAACGTGGCGAGCAGACCGGCCTGAACGGAGAGCCGAAACCTGCTGCACAAGATCAACAAGATTGGAAATCCGAGATAGAACTGCTCCTCAACGGCCAGCGACCACGTATGCAGCAAGGGCTTAAGTTCTGCCGGTCCTGCGAAGTAATCGAGACCGAGCCAGAAATAGAAGTTAGACGCCATCAGAGATACAGCCAGCGTTGACTCCGCCAGTTCTTCCATGTCGCCAGGAAGCAGCCAAATCAAGCCAACGACCAGAACGAACGTGACCACTGAGAACAAGGCGGGAACGATACGGCGAATCCTTCGCTCCCAGAACTCGAATACCGAAAACCGTTCTGCGGCGATGTCCCTACGAATGAGTCGAGTGATCAGATAACCCGAGATGACGAAGAAAACGTCGACGCCAATGTAGCCTCCGGTACACCCGAACCCGGCATGGAACAGAATCACAGCAGTCACGGCCACAGCGCGAAGGCCATCAATTTCTGGGCGGTAACCGAGTCGTTGCATTGCAGACAGGTCCGTCGGCTTTCGCAAGATGGTACGTGAGTCCAGATCGATCCGTTCGACGTCCACGACAAATGGACATTGCCACGATGGTACAGACTGCCTGTAGCGGAAGTGGTTCCGAGCCGTGGAATCAATCGTCCACGAGCGACCTTCGAAAATCAAGCACTTCGACGGTCGACGAAAAACGCGCCGCGAACGCTGAGTCACGATTGGGCGTACCGACTTGCCGTCTCTGACTTACGGCGAGGCGCATATCGGGTTGGCCATGATAGCCAGACGCGTCCCCGGCTCTCCACAGACGTTCGGTCACAATGAATTCACCGCAGAGATGCAGTCCACGCAGCACGCGTCCGATCAGTCCGCTTCGACATTGATGGATCAGAACCAGACTGACAGAGCATCAACGTCAGTGTCACGCGCCGGCGGAACGCTTTGATTCCTCTGTGAGGGACCGGTACACTGGAAGTAGGCTCATTATCCGCTGGACCGCCGAAATGAGCTCAGAAATCACGTACTCACTCGGCTTCCAGCCAGGTTTTGGATTGAGAATTTAGGGGAAAACGTTCGATGGAAGTGGTTGAATCGCCGACAGAGCGATCGTCTTTCGGCGAGTTGGCCGAAAAATTTCAGCAGCAGACGCAATACATCATCTTGGGCTGCCAAGGTTCGGGCACAAATCTGCTTTCGCAGTTTTTGCGAAAGTTCTTCCAGTTTTCCGTCGTGCATGACCGTTCGTTAATCTACAACGCCGCCGTGGAAGTCAGCCGGGAACCGACGCCCGCACGGATTCGCGAACAGCGAGACTACGTTTATGGCCGATTGTTTCCCGGGCCTCTGTCCAAACGGTTGATGCTCAAGCATTACTACCACCAGGCGAATCGATACGCGGGCATCGAGAGACATTTCGGCGACGTCGAGATTCTCTCCGCCGAGCAGTTCGCAAACTTCTTCTACGCTTTTCACGCCTCAACCGTCGGCGGAATCCACAAGGCGATCAAAAGCGATGACATCTGGGAGCAGATCGAACACATTCCGACCGTGTTTCCCAAACGGAAATACTTCCTGCTCATCCGCGATCCAAGAGATAATGCCCTCTCGATCCGCAACAAGAATTTCGGCCCGTGCAACATGTATGTCGCTTCGAAGTACGTCAAACGGCGTATGGACATCTACCGCGACGAATCGGATCGAAACCCCGATGACATGATGACGATCAAGTACGAATCGTTGTTGTCGAAGCCGAACGATGTCGTGGAGCGGATCGCCGATCGATTTGACTTCGAATTACCGGACAATTGGCAAGCGGGTGTGGATGAGCTGAACATCAGAGCGACCAATTTCAACAAATGGCGGGCCTTGCCGCCGAAGATACTCGCCGCCTGCGAGTCAATTCTCCAAGACAACCTGCGCGAGTACGGTTACGAATTGTTGAATTCCTCCCCCACGCCGGGTACGTCAGCGCAGGTCGCGATGTGGAGAATGAGCGACGTTCAGCGAAGAACCGTACAGCGCGTGCGAAGGACCGTGGAGAACTTCATCGACCCGTGATCAGCAGCGGTGATCATCAGGCTGCGCGTGCCATGACGAGCGAACGGACGCGTCGACCACCGAGCAGCATCGATCGACGTTCCCAGTAGCCAGAGGTCGTTGCGCGACGGTTCGCCCTCATGGTGCCCAGGTTCCGATATTCCCGTCGACCGCTCCACCGGAAATGCTTGACCCGTGATGCCGCTCCCGATAGCGTAGGAGTCGGTCCGGTGAATCGAATTCTCGACAGGCGCGGGGGGCAAAACCAATGAAACAGCTCGTTCAAATCGTAGCGGTCGTCGCAGTCCTTCTCTCGGCTCGTTCTTGGGCGCTGGCGCAAGAGCCTTCCACCGTTGACGAGGTCAAAAAGAAGGCAGAGAACGTTGCCTCCGAAGCGCGCGACACCGTCGAACAATTGACCCAGGACGTCGACAGGAACGAAACGGCAAAGGACGTTTCGGCAGGGATCTTGGAGCCGGTCTACGTGATGGCGGAATACATGGCGATTCCGGCATTTCATTGGATCGCGTTCGCTTTGATGGTCACCGGCGTCGTGAGTTTTGCTTTGCAACTGGTGTTGGCGAAGCTCGTCGTCTTGGGCAAAGGCAGCATGAGCCTTAAGGAGATCCTCTCGGACGCGTTGGGTCTGGCGATAAGCGTGATCGGACTCGTGCTGACAACTCAAGCCGCCGCCGAAAACTCGAACTTCGCACAAAGCGCGGCTGCCGTCCTTTCAGCGACGGCCGTCGGTGTTCTGGCCGGATTCATCTTTTACCGATGGGGACAATCCCAAGAAGTTCAGGCGGCCGACGGGCGAAAAAAACTGGCGGCGGACGGTCGAAAAAAGTAGTACGTATCCTGAAACCCGGTTGTGGGCGAAATCGAAACCGATCAACAAGAAGCCACGTCAAAACCCGGTTGTGGACAAATCTCGGCCTGGAAAACAAGGGGTCTGATTTGGCAACAGAGGGTTTTGACGCTACTTCAAGAGTGCATTTGGGCCAACAGAGGGTTTCACGACGACTTGTAGTAGTACGCCGTTCATCGCAGCGTGTCCCCAATCACCGTCTTCGTTCGAGGTCCTGTCGGGAGATCACCATGAAATCGGCATGTCGTTCAATTCTTCTCGCCGCGTGGCTTACAGCGCTAGTGATGATAGGAACATCGCGAGCCGAAGTCGTTCGCTTCGAAATCGAGCGTATCGAACCGTTTGCCGACGGGAAATCGTTCGGGCAGATCGGGCCGTATGAACGCGTGATTGGACGCATCCACTACGCGATCGATCCGGCCCTGCCACAGAACCAAATGATCCGTGACCTCGAGTTGGCGCCCCGAAACGAAGACGGGCGTGTCGAGTTTCAGGCGGATCTGTTCGTGCTGCTGCCCAAGGACCGTTCCAAGGCGAACGGCGCCATACTGCACGACGTGAACAATCGCGGCAACAAATTGGCGCTGGCGTTTTTCAACAACGCCGGCGGAAACCGGAACGACCCCCGGAATGAAAAGGATGCGGGAAACGGTTTTCTGATGCGGCACGGATTCACCGTCGTCAGCAACGGCTGGGACGGCGAACTGTTGCCCGGCGGCCATCGCATGCAGTTGCGCGCTCCTGTTGCCAAGGACGGACCGAATCCGATCACGGGCCGAGTGCGGTGTGAGATCGTACCGACGCGGCTTGTGACGCGGATCGACGTAAATTGGGCGAATCACGGCTCGTACCGTCCGACTGAGCAAGGACTGCTCGAAGCGACGCTCACAGCGCGAGAGCGAGCGGCCGACGAGCGACAGCAGATCGACCGCCAGCGCTGGAAACTGCACGTGACCGATGTCGAACCCCATACGGCCGGCCAATTGCCGCGCGTTGAATTGGAATTTTCGTCGGGACTCAAATCGGGATGGATCTACGAACTGATCTACGAAGCCCAGGACCCGCTGGTGCACGGCGTATGTTTCGCATCGCTTAGGGATCTTGTTTCCGCGATGAAGAGCGGCGAGGGAGAGGGGAACCCGTTTTTGATTGCCGGGAAACCGTTTCTAACTCGTGCGCACAGTTTCGGCGTCTCGCAGACCGGCCGGTACTTGCGGGAGTTCCTTTACACAGGATTCAACCAAGACGAACGAGGGCGCAAGGTCTTAGACGGCGTGATGCCTCACGTCTCCGGCGGTGGATTGGGGTCATTTAATCACCGGTTCGCGCAGCCGACGCGGCATGTCTGCCAACACGACCACCACCAGTATCCGGCCGATCGGTTTCCCTTCGCGTATGAAGTACAAAGCGATCCTCTTTCAAATCAGCGGGCCGGTCTTCTCGAACGCGTCGCCGCAACGAACACGGCGCCGCTCGTAATGCACACGCAATCGGAAGCCGAGTATTGGACGCGGAGCGGCTCGCTCGTACATACCGATCCTCTCGGACAGCGGGATGCCGACATCCCCCCGAACGTTCGCGTCTATGCCTTCGGAGGAACACAACACGGCCCCAGTGGTTTTCCGCCTTCAAAAGGAGCGGGGAAATACGCAGCCAACCCGGGTGACTATCGGCCGTTCTTGAGGGCGCTGTTGTTGGCATTGGACCGCTGGGCGAAGACAGGGACGCAGCCACCGGCGAGCGTGTTCCCAACCGTTTCGGACGGCACGCTCGTCGATTGGTCGCGCGAGGCAACGCGGTTTCCTGCGATTCCAGGCGTCGAGTACCCTGGCGTGATCCAGCAGCCTTCGTTGTTCGATTACGGTTCACAGTGGCTGAGCCATGGAATCATCGAAAAGCATCCGCCGCTCTCACTCGGTGACTACAAGGTGCTCGTGCCTCGATGCGACTCCGACGGCAACGTGCTCGGCTGCCTGTTGCCGGCGGAGGTCGCCGTCCCCGTCGCGACACACACGGGCTGGAACCTGCGCAACGAAGCGGCCGGTGCCGAGAACGAATTGGTCAGCCTGAAAGGGGCCTACCTACCGTTCGCGGTCACGAAGGAAGCGCGATTGAGCAGCGGCGATTCGCGGAAGTCGCTTGAGGAACGCTATGGCTCGATCGACGAATACCTACGCCGCCTGCGGGCACAGTGCATCGTTCTTAGGCGGGACGGATACCTGTTGGACGAAGATGTCTTAAGAATTGTCGAACAGCAAAAGACGCGAACGCAATCCCAGTTTGAGCAGCTCAGAGCCGGGAAGTAACTGATGTCGCTCGCCGTCGGCGTCAGAGCGGTTGCGAAATTCTTGAGAACGCGCCGTCACGCTTCGTCGATCGGACCGCCATCGACTTCCGGGATATACTTGTTAAACAATTCGGCGTAATCCTCGCGGACCGGGCTAAACACATCGAGCACAACAGCCGGCCCTCCCACGGCGACGGCCTTGTGCGGCGTGTTCGGCGGAATGATAAACATCGAGCCGGCCGTCACGAGCCGCGTTTCATCACCGATCGTCAATTCGACGTCGCCCTCAAGCAGGATGCCGCCTTGCTCGTGCGGATGATCGTGGAGCGGAACGACGGCGCCTTCGTCCATCTCCAGGTAAGAGAGCATCAAATTCTCGCCGTAGGGTGTTCGCATTTTGCACCCCGGAACGACTTCGAGCGGTTTGACGTCTTGAATGTCGATAAACGGCATGCTGATTTCCCATCGAGAAAAACGTGTCTGCGCACGGCGCGGGCAGCCCGGTCGTGTCTGCAATACAGACGATTTCCTCCACGCCGGCTGCTTCGCGAAACGCCACCTTGCCGATGTGCTTATGACTAACACGAACCCGGAGGAAGCACAAGCGGGGTCTGTAGCCGGTGGCAGAGACTCACGCGAAGCAATTGAGAAACGCTCCGATTGCCGTCACGTCGAGCCGTCGCGGCAGCCAAATCTCTTCCCCTTCCGGCCGTCGATCGGGTAGGATGGCAGTATGATTGGAGTTGGCAGTTTTCTTGCGCAGAGCCATGGCCGCGTCACTCGCCGCGCCTTCGTGAAAGCTGCGTTCGGTGGGTCGCTCTTTGCGGGAGCCGTCGGCCGGCTACCCGCCGCGGAATCTTCCCTCGAAGGAAAAGCGAAGTCGGTCATCTTCTTGTGGCTGTGGGGCGGGCCGAGCCACATCGACACGTTCGACCCCAAACCCAATGCACCGATTGAAATTCGCGGACCATTTGCGTCGATCGCGACACGTACGCCCGGCTTGATTTTCAGCGAGTTGTTTCCCCGCCTGGCCCAGCGGAGCCAACGGTTCTCCATCGTTCGTTCAAATCAAAACCTGTCGAACATCCACCGAATCGCCGGCTCGATTGCCTTGACGGGCGGCGAGGGGAACAACGGCGATGATGGTTACGGGCCGGCTTTCGGTTCTGTTGTCCGGAAGATTCACGAAGGCCCGCGCGATCTCCCGCCGTTCGTCGCCGTCACACAGGGGAAGATGCAAACATCGCTCGGCGTGCTCAAGGGTTACGGCGGCGGAACGTGGGGCAAAGCTTACGACCCCTTCGCCGTTCACTGCACCGATCGCGGCGAAGTTGATATTCCTGAGTTGAAACTCCTCGACGGACTCGCACCCGACCGCCTCAGCGACCGAGAGTATCTGCGAAAAGAACTCGAACGGTTCAACCGCATCGATCGACGCCTCGACACGACCGGTTGGGACAATAACTTCGAGAGCGCCTACCGGTTGCTCGTCTCGCCCGACGGCCGCCGCGCGTTCGATCTGTCACTCGAACCCGAAAACGTTCGCGGTGCTTACGGCCAGACGGTGTTTGGGCAAAGCTGTCTACTCGCGCGACGTCTGGTGCAAGCCAACGTCCCGTACGTTCAGGTGAACTGGAGCAAGTGGGTCGAGAATATCTACGGCAGCAGAACCGACTGGGGTTGGGACACACATCGGCTCAACTTCGAAAATCTGACCGATCGTCACGGCCCGATTCTCGACCGCGCACTCTCTGCGCTGCTCGACGATCTTGGGGAACGAGGATTGTTGGAGTCGACGTTGGTGGTCTGCCTGGGCGAATTCGGTCGTACGCCCAAGGTTTCAGCCAGCGGAGGGCGCGATCACTGGCCTCGCTGTTACTCGTCGCTGTGGGCCGGAGCCGGTATCCAACCGGGACGTTTCGTCGGCGAGAGCGACGATCGCGGCTACGACCCGCTGACCGATCCCGTTCCCCCCGGCGCGGTGGGTGCCACCATTCTCTCGCAGGTTGGCGTGAGCACCGAGCAACGCGCGACGTTGGGCGTCTTGCCGACCAGCCACGTGATTGAAGGTTTGCTGTGATGCGGTTCTGGTGTGTGGCAGCCCTGCTCGTTCTGGCGGCTTCCGTTTCGGCGGCTGAGCCGCGAAAACTCACGTCCGGTGGTCGCCTTAAGCGCGATCCCCTCTTCGTCGACGGTGGCCGGGTGCTGATCTACACCGTGCAAGAAACCAGCCCACGGTCGGTGCTTATGCGGCTCACTCTTGAAGAACGCGGCCCGTCAAGGATACACGCCGAAAGTTCGCTCCCCGAAATGAAACCCAGTTCTTCGTCGGATGGAAAGCGGTTCGCCTATCTGAAGATCACCGGAAACGACATGTCTCAGGTGGCCGTTGACGACGTTTTAACGCAGCAGACGATTGCACTGAAGTTCACGCGTCCGGCGCCCTGGGATCCGGTCATCACGCCCGATGGCCAGAGCGTTGTGAACAGCCTAGACGGTCAACTTGTTAAAAAGCCGATCGACGGTGGCGAGCAGATAGCGCTTACGAAGTCATCCGGGCTGAACAATTGGCCGGCCATTTCCAGCGATGGAAAGCAGATCGCGTTCGGCTCGAGCCGACGAGGCGATTACGATATCTACACGATGACCGTCGATGGAACCGATCTGACGCAAATCACCGACGAGCGTCGACTCGACGCGCGGCCCGCATGGTCGCCGGATGGACAGCAGATCGCGTTCACGAGCGCCCGCGACGGAAACTACGAGATCTACGTGATGCATTCCGACGGTTCGCGCGTTCGCCGCGTCACGAATCACCCCGAACGCGATGACTTCGTGACTTGGCACCCCGACGGAAAGCGCGTGGCCTACGTTTCCGAGCGCGAAGGAAAATTCGACGTCTACTTAGTCGACGTGCCCCAGTAGGTATCATCCGGCCGGACGTACCGGACGCGCAGGCTGGCATCGATCAGAAGAGCGATTTGCGTTTTTTGTCCGCCGACTGATGCTGCCAATTCAGCCGCTCGCGTGAGGCCACGCCCCGCCGGAGTGCGCAATTCAGGCAGACCTTTTCGCTACCTCGCTGGAGATACACCTCGCCGTTCATCAGCAGATGGAAAAAGTCCTCACCCGGATTCTTGGCGTGGCAGTATTCCCGTTCCCAGCCTTGCTTGATGCCCGCATCCCAGCCCTCAGCAGTCGGCAGGAACAGACGCGCATCGTTCTCGCCCGCCTTCTTGCCCGATCCCGGGCGGGACCGGCCGAATAGGTCACTAATGGCCACGATGAATCTCCGTCGCGATTGTCTGCCCGATGCTTCTTGTCTGATGCTTCTCGATAGTGCGGCGCTGCTGCCTCGTTCTGAACGCCCCATCGCTGAGTATTGTACGCACAAGATGACGCCGCGGCCAGATGGCGACCGCTTTCGTTAGGCAAGCGTGAACTGTCGCAGAATACACGTTTCTCGCGGCCGCCGCCGGAATTGACGCAGGCTTGCAACACGATTTGAAATTCGCAATGATACGCGTTGTTGATCGATGACAAACTATCCCCGCGGAAAACCGCGCATCTGAAGTTGCACGGCGGAAGATCTAGAGGAATAAGCAGTTATGGCGCATAAAAAGGGACAGGGCTCAAGTCGCAACGGACGCGATTCGAATGCCCAACGGCGAGGCATCAAGAAGTTCGGCGGGCAGGCCGTCGCACCGGGGAATATCTTGGCCCGTCAGTGCGGCACGAAGTGGCATCCAGGGCGCAACGTCGGCATGGGCTGCGATTACACGCTGTTCGCACTAATTGAAGGCACTGTCTACTTCGATCGAAAAGGGCGGCGTATGAACATACAGCCCATCGAGACGAATTAGTTTCACTGCTTCCTCGAAGCGCAATGCATTGAACGCGGACTCACATGGGTCCGCTTTTTTTGCGCGCGTATCGAATCTCGCGGACGAGCATCAGACCAGACGTTGGCAGTACCAGCTGACCGAACAGCCTCGACGTTCAACGGATCGCCAGGACACTTTCCTTCGTTCGAAAACATTATTTTGACTGGTCAAAATAATGTTCATGCCGCTGGCGGCGGTTGGCCGATGATTTGATACGTCAGTCTGCCTTTAGCGGCGATTTTAGAATATCGCCTTCGTCCGGCGGGACCTCGGCCGTTTGCGCTCAAGCGGCTCCGGCGGCCGGTCGACGAGCCTAATGAAGGGCCGGCTCCCATCGCATCGAATTGGTCACTTCGCGCGCCAACCGAAACGCGACGGTGCGATATTTAACAGTTTAGATTCCAGAATTGAGAAGAAATCTATGAGCCGTTTTTCCCAACTCGGTCGACCGACAGTCATCGTATTGTTTGCCGTTGCCAGCATGGCTCCGTGGGAGATCGCGGTCGCCCAAGATCGATTACCGTTCGATGCTGAGGACGCTGCCTCCATCGAGCGATGCGGTTGCGTTGAACAGGGCTGTGTCGAACAGGGCTGTGTCGAACAGGGCTGTGTCGAACAGGGCTGCGGCGCCTACGGCTGTGCCGACAACGGATGCTGCCGGGGCCGAAGAACGTTGTTCAGTTGGAACAACGGACGCGTCGTCTCAGACGGCTCGTTTCTCGATGAACCACTGGTCACTGACCGGCCTGATTTCACCGAGGCGAGCGGTACCGTTGGCAATGGAGTCTCACAGATCGAAATGGGATACACCTACGTCTACAACAGCGACCTAGGTGAAAGCACCAGGTTCAACTCGTTCGGCGAAGCGCTTCTGCGTCAGGGCATGTTTGCCGATTGGTTCGAGTTTCGGCTCGCCGTATTCCCCGTCGAAGAGCAGACGACGGCCGGCGGTGTTTCAAATTCGACCGCCGGAATCGGAGACCTGTATCTGGGTGTCAAACTTGGTCTGACGTTGCAGGACGGCGCGTTGCCGGAAATGGCTTTGATCCCGCAGATGAACGTTCCCACGGGGAGCAACGCCTTCACGTCGAATCATGTCGAGCCGGGCCTGAACTGGATCTACAGTTGGGAGATCAACGACTTCCTCTCGACTGCGGGATCGACGCAGGGCAACAAGCGAGTCGACGACACCGGCGATGCGTACACCGAGATCGCTCAGTCGTGGACGTTTGCCTACACTCTCACCGATGAACTGGGAGCCTACACCGAGTGGTTCGCGCTGTTCCCCAGCGGAGCGAACACGGCGCAGGTCGAACACTTCTTCAACGGCGGCTTCACGTACTTGATCAGCGACAACATGCAGTTCGACATACGAGCCGGTAAAGGGCTCAATTACGCCGCCCCCGATTACTTCTTCGGCACTGGACTTTCGGTTCGATTCCCGTAACCGACCGACGCTGCGCCCAACACCGATGTCGTCATCGACCGGAAGAATCGTTCCGGGTCTTGCGGCGAATGGCATTCACAGCGGCCTGCGCCCGGTAATCGATGATTTTCTTGCCCCAGGCGATTGTCTTTTCCGCCGGAGCGAGCTCGATGCCGTTGATGCGGAATCGGTCGGCGGCGACGCGCTGTTGCATGCGGACGCTTTTTGGATCGACGGCCAACATCATCGCCGTAATGGCGAAGTCGTCGTGCAGGCCTTCGGGAACTTGATCAATTCCCTGTTGCTCGAGCCACTCGGCAAGCGCCTTGTAGTTGTAGTATTCGGGAACGTAGTGGACGCGGGATTTCGATTCTCCCCACTCCCGGTTGAGACGTTCCGCAACGGCCTGCAAGCCATCTTGGTTGCCGCCGCTGTCGCCGATGAGCACGATGTGTTTGAAACCCGTCGCACGGAAACTGGCGCAGACGTCGACGAGCACACGTTCGTACGTCTCTTCGGTCAACCCGATCGTGCCCGGATACCGCATATGCACAGTGGGGGGGTCGATGTCCCCCTGCGGCACGAACGGCAAGGTCGGCGCCACCAGCGCGTTGCCGAGCCGGCGTGCGATTGCTTCGGTGGTACCGCGCAGCACGACATTGTGCTTGCCCGTCACCAGATAAGGCCCGCTCTGCTCGACGCCACCGGTCGGAACGATGACCGTCCTCTTGCCGTCACGCATCGCGTCGCGAACTTCGATCCAGGTCAGTTCCTCGATGAACACCGAATCGACGGCGTCGATCGGTCGCGGTGAATTGGGATCGGGGTTGACGGGATCGGGTATCGCAACCGCGAACGAGCCGAGTGCCACAGCGAAAGCGCTGACGAGACGTAACATAAGTCAAACCTTTCCAACGAGGGAATGAGCGAACTTCATTAGAATCGATCACTACTTTCGCGTGTCACTTCGAACCGGTGCGAGAATCCGCGAAGCGTGACTCTGATTGTGATGCAACCTGTTGCGGGCCACAACGGTTTTCTCGGGAAACTCGATCGAAAGCGGCTCTCCCGTATTCGGGTTCGGTTCGTAAAAAGGAGCCCCCGTGCTGGCGATTGTGACACGGATGCGGTGACCGCGATTGAACACTTGGCTGAGCCAACCGATGTCGAACGCGAACGTTTCGACTTCGTCTGGCCGAAGCGGCACTTCTTTTTCCAACCCCTGCCGATACCGTCCGCGGCGAATCATGTCGGCAATCAAGATTGACCGGCCATCGGGATAAACGTCGCTAATGCGTGCGATGACGTCCGTATCGAGGGCCGACGAAGTCACGTACAGCTCAGCACGAACCTTTCCCGTCCATTCCACCGGCTCGTCGAGCACGTCGCTGGTGAATGTCAACACGTTCGGCTGCTCTTCAAAGGCGCGGGCGTCTCGCGCGCCGGGAAAGGCGCGGCCCGGAATTGACGCGGGCTTGAGCGGATCGGCCAGAAACGATGATGCCGCCCTCTCGGCCGTCGGAATGTTCAGCGAGAGGTGTCCCGACGTCTGCAGGAAGTAGGGCGTCTGCTCTACGGGGACGGGCCAATCATCGGCGGCTCGCCACGTATTGCCGGGCGAGTCGTCTTCGCCAACGGCTCCCATGACGTAATACTGCACCGCCGGCTCGCGCTCGACTCCGTTGTCGATTCCCTTCAGGTGGTGATCAAACCAGCGGAGCATATGTGCGTGCATGTCGAACTGCGCATCATCGGGGTACGTCAACTCGCCGGTGCGGTTGCCTTTGTTGAACCGTCCGTGCAGCCAGGGACCGATTCGCAACTGTTGCCGTCCGCGCGATGCGTGCCCGCCGCGATGCTGCCGGCCGATGAAGCTCTCAACCGATCCGACGCACATGTAATCGTACCAACTGCCGACCGTGAAACAGGGCACGTTCATCTTATCGATGTGGCGCGTGCAGTCTTCCTGTTCCCAGTAGGAATCGTACGTGGGATGCTCGAACCATTCCTGCATCAATCGGCGGTTATCTTCGGGGTCACGGCAAACCGCGTCCATGCCTTTGAAGCGTTCGGGTTTGGTGGCACCGCCGATACGATACCCTTCGTGAAACAGACTCAGCCCGGTGTCGATCATGTATTGGCAGACGAGGTGCGGCGGTTGTGTCACGGCCAGAAAATTCTGCGCGAAGCCGGCTTGCGAACTGCCGAATGAGCCGACGTTGCCGTTCGAAAACGTTTGGCGTGCCAGCCATTCGACCGTGTCGTACCCATCTTGCTGCTCACCCCAACCAAGGGCGCGGTAACCGACCCAGCGACCTTCCGACCGATGCGCACCGCGAAAGTTCTCCAGCGCGACCACGTACCCGGCCGACGCCATTTGGGCCATCGTGCGACGAGTGGACGGCCGCCTTAGGTCGGCGTAGCGCTGTTCGTACAGAACGGGCCACGGGCCGTCGCCGGATGGAATGTACAAGTAAGCCGACAAGCTAACCCCGTCTCGCATTGGAATCATGACGTGCTTTTCGGTCACGTCTCCCAAGTCGATTGGCTCTTCAGCAGCCGATGTCGGTGCCGCAGCAGCGATTGATGCCGCGAGTCCGAATAAGCCGACAAACAACATGTGGCGGAACTTCATTGAGAACTTTCTCCAATGCGAGTCTGTGTGCGCTCTTGTGCGAGGATCGTTTGTGATCTTCGCGTCCGAAACGGCCGACGCAAGTCGCCTACAAGCGCTGGCAAACCGTCTCAGTCTGAAACAGTCTACACGATCGAGCAGCGTTGTGCAGAAAGCCATCGGTAGCGGAATTGACCTAGGCCTGCACCGATGACATGCCGCGCGCTTTAAATCCAGCGAGGATTCCGACGCTCGAGTTGTCGGCTGTGCGATTCACGAACGCATCGGCGGAAGGCGTCACTCGTCCTCGGTCTTACCGTGAATCAAATCGGTGGGGATCGGCGTAACCTCGCCCGTTTCGGCGTCGTAGCCGGCCCAGCCATCGTCGACGGTTTCGAATGCGTCCTCGACGGCCCGCGCCCAACTGCCTTCATGGCTCCGCATCGTTTCGAGCTTGGCCGCCAATTCGTCCTTCGTGCCGTCGAATCGCTCCCACTCGCCGACCTCACCGTCGCCGCCAAGTATCCAGTACGTATTCGCGTCAGCCATCGGCACTCTCCCCGCCTGTCAACCGTTTGCCCGTTCACAGCCTACACGATTTGGGCGACGGATCGCCACAGAAAACTGGCGAAAGGGATGAATGCTATCGACGTGTTCGCGGGCCGACGAATATCCAAAATAATACGAGCTCCCTCAGAGCGGCGGCCAGCATGAACACCGATCACCGCAAAAGCGATGTGCGCGATCGACGATTGCCTGCAATCTGCTCTTGAAAAACTATTTGGTCGAGTCGTCTGGTTTTCCGAAGAGTTGCCAGAGTTTTGCGACGACGGGAACGCTTGCGGCAATTACGGCGAGCATGCTGATCGGCGGTAGCCCCCAGGGCCAGCGGTCAGGTGTCAGCCATCCTTTCCATCCGAAGACGAGCATGTGCGCGGCAACTAGGCTAAGACACAAGTAGCCCATCCGCTGCGTCCGCTTCCAGCGAATACCGCCCAGTGCCTTGGGCATCATCGGGAGTGTCGTGATGGCCGGAATCGCCAAGGCCCAGAGCGCAACGACGCCAACGGCCAGTCCTAGTTCGCCCACCAGATTGAGTCGGCCGTCGTCATTGAAGAACTTGGCAAAGTAAGCCGGCGTGAGCAGGCAGACCGAAAAGAACGCATGGATCGCCGCCAATGAGAACCCCATCAAGCCACAGAACTTGATGACGACCAACTTCACGTGCGGGTCGCCGTTATGCCAGCGAATGACCCGCCCGATGAGGTATGAACAGGCGACGAATACGATCGCCGCCAACGACGTTGCCTTGTTCAGGATAAACAACGGGAAGTGAGCCCACCTAACGTCGCCGGCGAGGTGGTAGCGCAGAATCGAATAAGCAAGCGCCGTACCGAAGACGGCTCCAAACCATTTCGCGGTGACCGGTTGCCACAGCCGGCTTTCTTCTAGGTGAGATCCTTTTCCTTCCGTGCTCATTCTCGATCTCCCCAGTCTGACGGGAACCCATCGATCGATGGGCGTCACATGCAACACGCCCAATTTGGGCGTTGATGAGACGATTGTCCAGGCACCATTTGTGGCCACGTTTCGAACTGGATTGCAAAACACGTTGTCGGACGCCGGTCGTACACGAATTGCAACGTCAAGAGTCACTTCGATCGCATTTCATCGCAGCTTCGAGAAACGCTGTCACGAGCGGATGCGGCTGAAGCGGCGTCGACTGAAGTTGTGGAACAAACAACGTCGCCACGTAAAACGGATGATCGAACAGTTCGACGATGCGAATTTCGCCCTCTTCGTCGGAGCCGACGACGTCGAGCGGTCCCGCCGAGAGATCGCCGACGTGATCCGGGTTGACGCCGAAATTGCAATAATATTGTTCCGTCGCCGACAATGCGCCGTAGATCTTGGCCACGTGCGAACCTTTGGCGAACTTGAGCGGCAGTGCGCGGCCGGCAAGCGAGCACTCGAGTTCAGAGATGAATAGATTGGACGAATACGGATCGTACTCAGCGTGCTCGGCATCGGCGAATCCCAACACGTTCCGTGCATATTCGATCACAATATGTTGAAAACCACCGCACGTGCCCAAACAGGGAACGCGTTGTTCTCGAGCATGGCGAATCGCAGAGAGCGTGTTCTGCATGTTCTTGTACGGGCTGCCCGGCGCGACCCAGATTGCTTGATGATCGTCGAACAGCGTCTCGTCGACGTCAACGGTCGAGACCCAGTTGGCATCGACGCTGACCCCCAACGCCGTCGCCGAATGTTCAATGGCGGCCGACGTAGCAACGTGCGGCTCGAACTCAGCCGAGTATTCACCGAGGAGTGCGATTGATGTCCGCATGCCCATGTCTCATCTCTCAATCACGCCGTCTTCAATGACGCGGGAACGCCGGCCTCGCAACGAGCCACCCATCATTCGCGCGCCTACCTCTAATCGAACTTCTGCCAAAGTTGATCGAACAATTTCGAAAAGGGCTCGATGAGCCGCATGTCTCCGGTGATGATGAAGTTTTCTTCGTTGCTTTCAGCGGCGCTGCGCGTCCAGTTGTAGCTGCCCGTCAACAGCAACGAACGGTCGAATAGTGCGAACTTGTGGTGCATATGGTAGCTCGACCGGTCCACGCGCAACTCGATTCCGGCTTCACCCAAACGATCTGCATCGGACCCGCGATCGGCCGACTTGTCGTCGTCGGTAATGATGCGGACCTTCACGCCTCTTCGATGAGCATCGAGAATGGCCGACGACACGCGATCGTCAGTGATCGTAAAGACACAGATGTCGATGCTCTGGTCCGCTCGCGCCAGTAAAGCTCTGATCCGTCGCGGACAGTCATCACCCGGGCTGAAGAACGCCTCAGCTGACACATTTGCCGCGTCCCCGCCCGAATGTTGCTGAAACAGCTTGACCGCATCTTCCAACCAGTCGAGAACGAGCGGCGCGTTAGCCGCATCGATGACGTCGCGCGCCAAATCGAATGCGATGCTGCGGTAATTGGCGAATTGCTGTTCGCCGAGATCGAGATGCTCGAATATCCGCTTCATCGCGGACCGTTCGGTCCTTGAAAGCCGCCTGTCTTCAAGCGTCTCCGCCAGCATGTCGCGAACCTTTTGCGGCTTCATCGTTGTTCGTTCCTCATCAACAATGGGGGAAACGGCGTTCCCAGTTCGGTGTTCCCGGCAACGAGGTGACGATCATCAGTGTATCTCTCGGCGTCTCGGTGTCAAAACAAGCGCCAATGGCGGATCGCTCGGCTCGACATATCCATCGACAGGCCGATGAGAGCTGCCGCCGGGATTCTTTGGCGTCGGCGTTCGAATTGTGATATCACTATTGTTACCACCCTGCCTTGAATCACACGACGGGACACCATAATGACAGAAGCCACGTCAAAACCCGGTTGTGGACAAATCTCGGCCTGGAAAACAAGGGGTCTGATTTGGCAACAGAGGGTTTTGACGCTACTTCAGTGTCCTCGCTAACAGGAGCATCACGATGACGAGCTTTGACCGCCGTAGCTTCCTCACAACGACCGCCGCCGCTTACCTGACGATGGCCGCTCCGAGTGCGCGGGCCGCCGCCAAGAGTGAGAAGATCAAGATCGGGCAGATCGGCACGGGTCACGCACACGCATCGGGCGTTTTCTCGCAGTTACGCCAAGTCAGCGACGAATACGAATTGGTGGGCATCGTTGAAAACGACCCGGAGCGTCGCCAGGCTCTCGGCAAAAGTTTTCAAGATGTCAAGTTCATCAGCGAAGAACAGTTGCTAAATACGAAGGGGCTCAAGGCGGTGGTCGTCGAGACCGAAGTGCAAGACCTATTGCCGACGGCTCGGCGTTGCGTCGAGGCGGGAATGAACATTCACCTCGACAAGCCGGCCGGAGAGAACCTGGTCGATTTCAAGAATCTGCTCGACGAGGTTGGCCGCCGCAAGCTGCACCTGCAGATGGGGTACATCTACCGTTACCAACCCGCCTTTCAATTCTGCTACCGGGCCGTCGCCGATGGTTGGCTGGGCGATGTGTTCGAGGTGCATGCCGTGATGAGTAAGAAAGTAGGAGGCTCGTCGCGGACGTACCTGTCGCGATTTCCGGGCGGGTCGATGTTCGAGATCGGCTGCCACGTGATCGACGCGATGGTCCGTGTTCTCGGGAAGCCCGAAACCACGACGCCGTTCGCCCGCAAGACCCATTCCGATCAAGACGAGTTGGTCGACAACCAGCTTGCCGTATTCGATTATCCCGACGCGATCGCGTCGATCCGCAGCACGTTGGTCGAAGTCGATGGCGGCCAGCGGCGGCAATTCACCGTCTGCGGCGAGCACGGCACGTTCGACCTTAGGCCGCTCGGTGGGCTTGATTTCCGATTGACGCTGGAACAGCCCCGAGGCGAGTACAAAAAGGGTTACCAGACGGTCAGCGTGTCTAAGGGACCGGGTATTTTCGTGAGCGCCTTTCGGGACATGGCCGCCATCTTGCACGGCGAAAAGGAAACCGATTATCCGCTGTCTCACGAACTCGCGGTGCACGAAGCCGTTCTGCGAGCGAGTGGATATCGCGTTGATTGAAGGGACAGCACGTGCCGAAGAAACGACGGCTTCGTCCTGCCACGTTTTTAATCATCGTCTTGCTGTCCGCCGTGCTGATCACGTTGGTTTGGGTCGGAATGCCGTATTCCGGGCGCGGTGATGACGATGCAAAACGTTTCGGCGCGCGATTTTCCGTACCGAACGAAGAACAGCGACTTGGGGCCATCGGTCCGACTGACGAGCTCACGCCGCTGTTGCAAAACGCGTTCAATCCGCAACATGATTTCCAGCCGCTTCCCAAACCAGGCCCGACCGATTGGCTTACGGATCATGTGGAGTTTGGTCAGACGTTCGAGCAGTTCGTGGCCCAGCAGCCAAAGCGGCCGGACGAAGAGCGGAGCCGCATTTACATACTTCCCCTGGGGGAATTCGATCCGGACGGTACGCAGACGTTCGCTGAGTTGCAGGCATGTGCCGAGGCCTTTTTCCAGCTGGAAGTGAAAATCCTCCCGGCGGCCGAATTAGCCGAATTACAGATCACAAATCGTATCAATCGGCAGTCGGGCCGGCGTCAATATCTCACCGTCGATCTGTTGGAACTCTTACGCCAAAAGATCCCGCCCGATGCCTATTGCCTCGTCGGTCTCACGATGGAAGACCTGTATGCCGGTGATAAGTGGAATTTTGTGTTCGGATTCGCATCGCTGCGCGACCACGTCGGCGTGTTTAGTCTAGCGCGAAACGATCCGTCCTTTTACGGCAGGCAGCGAAATCCCGGCGATGCGCCTCTCATCACGCGGCGCGGCTGTCGGATGTTGTGTCATGAAACCGGCCACATCTTCGGAATGCTCCACTGCACGTACTTTTCCTGCCTGATGAACGGCTCGAATCACCTCGAAGAAGCCGACGCGCAGCCGATGCATCTTTGTCCGATCTGTTTGCGAAAACTGAGCTGGAAACGCGGTGATGCGGAGTTCGTTGCCCGGCGTTACGAGCAATTGGAGCATGCCTTCAAGCAACTCGGGCTAGAAGACGATGCCCGCTGGATCGCAAACCGACGCGCGCGGTTTGGCGAGGAGGATTCAGCTACTATCGAGGGCCGATAATGATGAATGTTCCCTCGATGCGATACGTCAATCCGAGCGGCCGCGATCGATCATGTTGGGAACCATTGAACCGATCGGACATTTATAGGCACGGGAGTCCCCCGAACAGTAGAAAGACAAAGAAGCAAAGCATGGGAGCAACGAGCGCAATCACGAGTAATGGTTTCCACGCCGTCGCCCCGAATCGAAAGCGCGCGCCCGCCCCCCGGCGACACGCATCTTTCTCGTAAGCACGCTTTAATCTCCTTCCGGCGTCCAGCAGCAGACCACTGAGGCATCCGAGCAGCAGTCCATAAAGTATGCTCCCAAACACAAAATTTCGCGGCCCCAGTTCATCCGGAACGGCTAGGGGAATGTAGATGCCAAGAAAGAAGATCGAACCGACAAGTGCAACGGCCCCTCCGATCGCGGCTCCTAGGAGTGCACCAGCGAGCGCCGTCATCTTACGTGGCGACGAGGCGGGGCTCATCGCTGTCGTCGGGTTCGGATCGGCGTTTGGTCGCGTTGTGACTTCACTGATTTCATCGTTCGATTTCGGCGTCTGCCGTAATTCTCGCGATCGGTCTCTGACGTATGCCAGAAGCCAAGTCGCCAGATAGGCAACTATGCCATTGTAAATTGCGTACCGCGGAAATTGGACCGGTGCAGGTGGTCCAGATCGGGACGTCTCGGTGAGGATCAAAAGACAACCCGCCACGATTGTGAATGTTGTCGCCAGTGACGAGACAATCACCGGCCTTCTTGTCGTTCCAAAGGGAAGCTCGGCCCGATGTACGTGCGAAATCAACGCAGCACAAAGACCGGCCACAAGCACGGCTGTTAGAAATACGCCTAGTTGAGAGACCATTTGAAGTTGAATCACGTTGCGCCCCTTCTCGTGGAAACATCCACGCACGACGAAATACACCCCTGCAGAGTGAGGCGAAGCCGAGATCGAAATATAACGCACGAGATGCGAGTTCCATGCTGGACGAGCCTGCCGGCCGAAATCGATCAGGTGCCCAGCCGTGAATCGGATCAGCGATTCACAGGCCTGTGAACGCCCCGAACAGCAGAAAGAGGAAGATGCACAGCATGGATGCGACGAGCATGAATACAAGTAATGATTTACGATTGGAGGCCGCAAATTGAAAAAGCGCGTCCGCGCCCCGGCGATACGCGTCCTTCAAATAGGCACGCATTGGCTTCCGTCCAGCGTCCACTAGCAGTCCGCCAAAGCAGCCGAGCAACAGTCCGCAAAGCGTGCTCCAAAGCAGAAAATGTGGAGGCCCAAATTCATCTCGAAATTCAAGGGCAGCGTAGACGCGAAGAAAGACCATCGAACCGGCACTTGTAACGGCCCCACCAATCGCTGCTCCTAAAAGTGCACCAGCGAGCCCCGTCAGCGTAGGTGGCGACGAGGCGGGGTTCTTCGCCGTCATCTGGTTTGGATTCGTGTCCGGTCGCGTCGTACCTTCACTGGTTTCATCATTCGATTTGGGCGTCTGCCGTGATTTTCGCGATCGTTCTATGGCGTCGTTCAGAAGCCACGTCGCTAAATAGGCGGCGCCGCCGTTGTAGACTGTCATCCACGGGAAGAAAATAATTCCAACAACTATTCTTTCGGCGGATGTTTCGTTGTGGAGGAAATACGCCCCGGACACAATCGTGAAAGCCATTGCCAGCGTCGCGACGATCAGGGGGCTCTTCGTCATTCCAAAGGGACGTTTTTCGCTACGTCCGCGCCAAATTAACACGACGCAGAGATTGGTCACAAGCGCGGCCGCAAGTAGAGGCGCGGCCAGTTGAAACATAAATTGAACCACGTTGCGCCCCTCCTCATGGCAATATCCGTGCACGGCGAAATGCACCTCTACAGAGTGAGGCGAAGCCCGGATCGAAATATAACGCCCAAGGCGTGACGCCCGCGTTTGACAAGCCTTCCGGGCTGCGTTCTTGCCTCGCGTGGCCGGTCGTAGTAGCCTGAGAACAGATTCACGCCCTATTTGTTCTCTCATCGGGGACCGCTTGATGACCGATTCTGTTGTCCGACTTTCGAAAACGTTACGGCTCTCCGCCGGCTTGCTGTTGCTGATCGCGCTATCGTCGCTGGTGACGGCCGCCGATGTGCGCGTCTATCCCGATGGCGAGCGGCCGAACGACAAGCGGTTTGACCCGCCGAAAGATCTCAACGGCTACTTCCCGTTCGATGTGCCGGAAACAAAAGCCGACTGGGAACGGCGAGCCGAGGACGTCCGGCGGCGGATTCTCGTTTCGACCGGGCTGTGGCCCATGCCGTCCAGAACGCCTCTGCGTGCCAAGGTGTACGGAAAGGTCGAGCGTGACGGTTTCACGGTCGAAAAGGTTCACTTCGAAAGCGTGCCGGGACATTTCGTGACCGGCTTGTTGTTTCGACCGGCAGGCAACGGCGACATGCGGCCGGCCGTGCTCTGTCCGCACGGTCACGGAGGCCGGCTGCAAGATTACGGTGAGAAAAAACTGCGAGAGTTGATCGTCCAAGGAGCCGAGCGATTCGAGAAGTCGGGGCGGTATCCGAAGCTCACCCGTTGCGTGCAACTGGCACGGATGGGCTGCGTGACGTTCATCTTCGACATGCTCGGTTACGCCGACAGCGGGCAGGTTTCGTTTCAGCTCGCCCACCGGTTCGCCAAGCAACGCCCGGATGCCGATTCGAAAGAGTCGTGGGGCCTGTACAGCACTCAGTCCGAGTTGCGGCTACAGAGCATCATGGGAATCCAGACGTGGAATTCAATTCGAGCGCTCGATTTTCTGAGCGGCCTTGACGACGTCGACGCCGATCGCGTTGCCGTCACCGGCGGAAGCGGCGGGGGAACGCAGACCATTCTGCTGTGCGCCATCGATGATCGGCCGAAGGTCGCGTTTCCGCAGGGCATGGTTTCGACCAGCATGCAGGGTGGCTGCACGTGTGAGAATTGCAGCTTGCTACGAATCGGAACCGGGAACGTCGAATTGGCGGGGCTGTTTGCACCCAAGCCCCAAGCGATGACGGCCGCCGACGACTGGACCAAGGCCATGATGACCGAAGGTTACCCTGCCCTCCAGAAACTCTATTCACTCTACGGCGTGAAACAGAATGTGCTCTGCCGTCAGCAGACGCATTTCAAGCACAACTACAACTACGTCACCCGTGCGATGATGTACTCGTGGATGAACAAGCACCTGGGGCTGGGGCTCGATGAGCCGATTGTCGAGCAGGACTACGATCCGCTCACGGCCGAGGAACATACGGTCTGGGACGACGATCATCCGCAGCCGGCCGGCGGTGATGAGTACGAGCGGAGCTTGACGAAGTATCTGGCGGAACGATCCGACGAGCAAATGACGGCTCTCGCACCGCAGGACGGCCGAACGCTGGCGGAATTTCGTCGCGTCGTTGGTGGGGCGTTTGAAACGATCATCGGCCGCGGTCTCCCGCAGTACGATGAGATCGAGCGCGAAATCGTCGACAAGCAGAAGCGGGAAGGCTACATCTATTTTGAAGATATTCTCAGGCTCACGACGCACGGCGAAGAACTTCCCGTTGTATCGCTCTATCCGACGTCCGCCGCGTGGAACGGCAGCGTCGTAATCTGGATCGACGGCGTGGGCAAGTCGGGCATGTTCGGTGACGATGGAGAACCTCGGTCGGAAGTCGGTCGATTGCTCGATTCCGGCGCTTCGGTGCTGTCCGCCGATCTGTTCTTGCAAGGCGAGTTTCTCGAGGGAGATCAACCGATAACTCAACAGTCGGTCGTATCAAATCCGCGCGAGTTCGCCGGCTACACGTTCGGTTACAATCATCCGCTCTTCGCCCAGCGCGTCCACGACATTCTCACGCTGATCGCATTCGTACAAGGTGACGAACACAAGGCGACGGACGTAAACCTCATTGGTACCGGCGGAGCCGGCCCGCTCGTCGCGGCGGCTCGGGCGATTGCCGGCGGGGAAATCGACAAGGCGGCCATCGACACGCGAGGCTTTCGCTTCGCCGAACTGAAGTCGTACCGACATGTCAGCTTCTTGCCCGGAGCCGTCAAATACGGCGATCTCCCGGCTCTGCTGGCGCTTTCCGTACCTCACGCGTTGTGGGTCGGCGGCGAGAAATCGATGCCGAGATTGGTCGAGCAGACCTATCGGGCTTCAGGTCAAGCAAGCAATGTGAACACAAGCGGCGGGCAGCCTGGTACAATCAGCCGGGCTGTCGATTGGTTGTTGAAGGAGTGAAGGTCTGCACCGGTCTGACGAAATCGATCAGACGGCTGCCGAGAATGCGAACAGTGTACGAGGTCGGACAAGCGGTCATCAAACAACGTCTTACCAGGAGAATCGTGATGCAGTCAGACAAGACACGGCGAGAGTTTTTGCAGCAGTCGGCCGGGGCAGCGGCGATGACAGCCGCCCTTTCCACGTTGTCGAACGCCCATGCCGGAGCCGCCGTTAAGGCGGAAGCCGTCCACGTGGGAATCATCGGCTGTGGCGGAATCATGACACATCATGTCAAGGGGTTGGTGAGCCGAGGCGAAGCGGTATCGATTCCCTGGCTGTGCGACGTCGACCCTGCTCAGATCGAACGCATGGCTTCGCACATGACCGGGTTTCAATCGAGCCCGGCAAAGCGGACGTTGCGCTACGAAGACGTGATTGAGGACAAGAACGTCGACGCGGTCATCATTGCCACGCCGCACCACTGGCACGCGCCGATCGCCCTCGAAGCCATGGAAAACGGCAAAGACGTCTACATCGAGAAGCCGATTTCGCACGTCTACAACGAAGGGCCTCTCGTTATCGCAGCCGCCAAGAAGTACGGGCGGGTCGTGCAACAGGGCAGCCAGATGCGAAGTAGCGCCGTCACCGAAAAGGCGGGCCGGCTACTTTCAGAAGGGATCATCGGCGAGGTCAAGGTGGCCCGCGCGTGGACGGCCGAAACGCGAAACGTGGTCAAGCCAGTGCCCGACAGCGAGCCGCCGGCTGGTGTCGACTACGACCGCTGGCTGGGGCCGGCACCGAAGCGGCCCTTCAACAAGTATCGCTTCCACCAAACCTGGAGAATGTTCCAGGATTACGGAAACGGCGAGATCGGTGACGATGGAATCCACGACCTCGACATGGCCTGTTGGGGCTTGGGCGTCGACACAGTGCCGAGCAAGGTAACCTCCCGAGGCGGGCGGATGATGCTCCACGGCCACGCCAGCGAATACCCCGACAACATGGTCGTCAGCTACGAGTACCCCGACGGCAAGCTGCTGATCTACGAGAATTATCCCTTTACGGCCTACGGAATGCACGGCTTCGACAACGGCAACGTCTTCTACGGAACAGAAGGATACATGATCTTTTCGCGCCGTGGTGCATTCAGCGTGTTCCTGGGCCCGAAATCGAAGAAGGGTCCGACCGAGGGACGCGAACTGCGCGGCCAAAGAGGATACGCCGAGCACATGAGCAATTTCTTAACGGCCGTTCGAACCCGCGACACCCAGACCCGTGCGCGGGCTGAAGTGGCTCACCGATCCTGCGCGCTCGTGCACATGGGCGAAATCGCCTACCGCACGCGGGGGCATTTGGAATTCGACGAAAGCAAGGAGCAGTTCATCGACTGCGACGAAGCGAATCTACTGCTCGGCAAAGAATATCGGGCACCGTTCGGCTTGCCGGATCTGGGCTAGCAGGCGTCCTAGAAATCGGTTGTGTCGGGTTTCGGTTCTTCGAATGACGGTAGCGCTGCGCCTTCCGTGTGGCTGAAGCCCGTTCATACGGTTATCAAGTTCGCGCTGGTCGGTCGGATTGTGCTTTCGCGACAGATTCCGCTCGTGGCAGAGATCATCGCCCCCGAACCATCGAGCCTTGCTCTGGTGATGATCGGTGCGACGTGCATGTTCGGCTTCGCCCGCCGCCGCCGCGTCGCTTGATGATCGCGGCCTATCGCGAATTCGCGTGAAGTCCGGCTGCTCGGGTCTCTAGAGCCGAAGCGTGCGCTGCGGTTGGATCGAATTTCAAAAGAAAAACGGCTTGTTTTCGGCCTGTTTGACCTGCTTGATGAGGTCCTTGCCTTCCACGCCGTACCAGTAGATCCCTCCACCTACCATCGCGCCGATGGCCACACACGCGACCACTATCGTGATGAGCTTTTTCATGGTTTTCCTACATCAAGGGAAACGGGCGACGCGCCGCTAACCTCACGCCGCTATCTTAATGTATAGATCATTTTTCGGCGTCTTTCGTGACGCCTGTCGAGAATCGCACATCGAGGCGAGCGGATTACGATCACAATCCGCGCATTCGGTGCGACTCAGCCGACCGCAACTTCGACTCGGCTGCCCGTGTGAATCCGAGCATTCTGTTCTAAAGCAATTTGCTTTCGCTTCGTGGAGTCGCAGAATTCGCAAGCCCATTGGAATTCAAAAACTCCATGACCACATCAACAGCAGTCCAATTCGAATTTCGCTGCACAAACTGCTACCAGGTGTTGCACACATCTGCGGAAGAGTCTGGGCAAGCCGTACCCTGCCCGTGGTGCCGAAAGTCGATCATCGCGCCGGAAGCGACGCCGGAACGGATCGAACGCGCCGCCACTTCGGGTGTCGCCGCCGTCGGTTCTCGCTCGGAAGGGATGTTTGCAGAGGCTGAGCCGATGACGCATGCGGATCAGCTGCAACTCGCGCGGCAGCGCGTCAAACAACAACCTTCGAGCGGCGGGACGATCTGTCGAAATCCCGCCCGAATGTCCGCGTCGCGATTTCGCCGTCTGCTTGCCGTCCTGGCCGATACGGCGTTGGCACTCGTCGCCGGATTCCTGGGCGTCGTTCCGGTGATCACGCTCGCCCTATTTGATGTGCTGGACCGAGAATCAATGAGTGCTCAAGCGTCTTTTTTGGAGCAACTCGTCATTGCGGCACGGACGGAGTCCTGGACCCAGTTGAGCGTTCCCAAAGCTGCTTGGGCGCCGCTGGCCGCTACGAATTCCGTACTACTGCTATTCGTCGCGATCCAGTGGCGCATGATCTCCATGCGCGGTCAATCGCTGGGAAAAAAACTGCTGGGCATCAAAATTGTCAACGGATCCGGTCGCCCGCCCGGTTTTTTCTGCGGTGTGCTCGTGAGAAATGGGTTTCCATGGCTGCTGAGTGTCATCCCGGTCTTTGTACTCGCCGGGATTCCTGCCATGCTGATTGTGGTTTTGAGCTGGGCGAACATCCTCCTGATCTGCCTCGAGCCGCCACGGTGCCTGCACGACCACATTGCCGGGACATTTGTGGTCGATGCCTAATGCTTAAGCATGGGCGACGCCGGAACCGTATTCGTTGTCCAGATTGATACCCGTTCAACAAGATGGCAATAGGGGCCAACAGAACGCGTTCGAAGCTGCCCCGGTTTAAGCAAGGCCGCCGATGCCATTCTTACGGAGCGCGCCTAGTCAACCGTCGTCACGCGGCTCGCTCGGCCGTTGGTGTCGAACGTGGCTAGCTTGACGCTGCCCTTAACAGCGACCGGAGCCGTGTACTCGGGCGATTTCGCATTCGGGTCGCTGCCGTCGGTTGTGTAGCGGATGACGAGGCCCGGGTACTCGGTGCTCGCTTCGAGCTTTCCGTTCTTTACGACGGCTCCCGGAGGGGGAAGACGATACGGTGTGCCGTCGAAGATCGAATCGAGCCGGGGAAGTTCGCGTTGGCCGAGACGGTTCGCGAATTCGTTCCAGGCGGCTTGAACGGCCTGATCGTGGTCATCGAGGTTGGCGATCTTGGCCCAATCAGGCCGCGCGGCCCAGGCGCGCTCGGCGAGGCTGATTTGTTTGGGATAGACGTAGTATTCGAGCATTTGCGGACCCTTGATCGTCTCACACCAGATCTGTCCCTGAATGCCGAGCACGTTGTCCCAACCCTCCGACGTGATCGATTCCTGGTCGTGATACATCTGCTTGCGATCGTAAGGATGGCCAAAAGCGTCGACGCGGGTCGACTTGAAAACGTCTTCGGGAACGAATTCGAACGGGCTGCGCGCATCGATGAACCCGCCCCACGTCAGCCCCGATTCGAGCGGGTCCTTGTTGTACGCTAAGTCGAAGTACAAGTTCGTGACGCAGCACATCACAACGGGGTAGCCCATGTTGGCAAATCGGGCGCTCAAATCTTCGTTGCCCCGCAGATTGTTCCACACGTAGGGAATCATTTTTCCGCCCGTGAATTCCTTGTTGGGAACATCGCGCAATTTTCCATCGACCGTGACGTGATCGAGCGCCGCCTCTTGCCAGCAAGCCGCCTGAAGATTGTGGCGATCGATCACTTCGAGGATGCGGCGGACAAAATAGTTTTTGAGATCCGCCGTGTCTTTGATCTCGGGATGCTCGGCCAGATACTTCTGGCACAGGGGCGATTCGGACCACACGCCGCGCGGCACTTCGTCGGCGCCGTAATGCCAGACGTCGAGCGGAACGCCCGCTTCCTGGAACATCTCTTCAAAGTTTCGAATGATCGTTTCGGCAAAGTGGTAAACCGGCTCCTCGACAACGCAGACGGCATTATCGAGAAAACCTTGCGCGGAAATGTATTTGGACGTGTCGTCGGGATCGTGGAGCCGATATTCGAGTGCTTCCTTCGTCTTTCCTTCGGCCATCAGTCTTTTTTCGCGAGCCTTCATGGCGATCAGCGCGCCGCGCGCGTGGGCCGGCATGTTGATTTCGGGGATGACGTCGATGTGCAGCGCGTGCGCGTGTTTGATGATCTCGATGAAGTCGTCGCGCGTATAGAATCCCGTGCCGTGCGTGGCCGGTTCGCGAAACGGGCCGGCGCCGTATGTCGGATGCAACACGCCGTCGTGATCGCGAGTATGAGCGCGGCCGCCGCTGATGGCCGTCAGCTCGGGCAACTCGGGACTTTCGATCCGCCAGCCTTCGTCGTCGCTGACCTGAAAGTGAAACGTGTTCAGCTTGTAAAAAGCCATCCGGTCGAGCATTCGCAAGATGCTTTTCTTGCTGTGAAAGTTGTGCGAGACGTCGATGTGTTGGCCGCGATACGCAAAGCGCGGCGCATCGGCGATTTTGACGATCGGGATCACTGCGACGGTGCCCTTGCCCGCGAACGCCGTCGGAGGCAGCAGTTGCAGCAACGATTGAATTCCGTAGAACACGCCGTCCGCGTCGGCTCCGGTGATGTCGATCCCTTTGAATGGATCGGCTGAGAGCGTGTAGGCTTCGCTGCCCGATGTCTTCACCTCGCCCGCCACGCTGACGTCGCCGATACTGAGAGTGATCGTACCGTTCTCGGGCTTCGTGCCGGCTTCGATTCTTGGTGCCGCCCCGAAGACGGCCTTTAGCATACGTGAGAGGTATTCCGCGTCACGCTTGAGCCCCTTCTGGTAGCGAATTGACAATTCCGGGTTCAATTCCATCAGCGCGCCCGACTCTCGATACTCGACGGGTGTCGGCGTAATCTTTCCGACGCGATTTGCCGCGAGCCGGCTGAGCTTTTTGTTCTCACCGTGCAAATACGCGGGCGTCGGGACCGGAGTCTGGTCGACCTCTCCGCGATTGATCTGTTCGGGGCGAGTGAAGGGGTCGACAATCATCTTGCCGATCACTTCGGGTCTGTCTTCTTCCCCCTGCCCGTTCTCGAAGACGATATACACGCCGGCGGGCGCCCAGCTTTCCTTGTTGACCGCCTCAACGCCCTGATACTCGAACGCGTATGTCTTGCCGGGAGCGAGTGCCGCGAACGAGTCGGTCGGCTGCAACTTGAGCAGGTCGCCGCTGAAATGCGTGATTTTGATTTCCGCCGGCGCCTCGAGAACCGGTTTTAGAGCCGCCATGTGCAGCATGTTGAAGTAGATCGTCCATCCCCGAGCCGGGAGCGGGGATTTGCCGTTGTTGGCGATCGCCCAGCGTGCACGGTGCGACCGGCCGTCCTTCCCGTTAGCGATGAGAGTCCAGCGAATTTCAAGATCGTTCCCGCTGGTGCGATCGGCCCGGGCCTTTCCCGCACGGACGACTGCTAAGCCGACGACGCTCGAAACGAACGCAGCCAAGGCGATGCCCATTGCCCAAATACGAACAGACTTTCTCATTGACGCGCCTCTTAGATGTAAAAGTCGTAGCGGTACCGATTTCCAACGGGACAGCATCTTAACGCAGTCGCACTGTCGACAACTAGCTGACAGGCGTATCACTCGACCACGCCTCGGGCGCCGCGCGAGACGCACGATGCACCAGTTAGTGCGCGATTCCGATAGCGCGGCATGAAAACGCCCAGCCGTCGGCTCATTCGCCGACGTTGGCGCACATCACCCAGATGGGAACGTCGCCGGTTTCGTAGTCAGCGAACTTGGCGAGTTGGCCGGTTTCCTGGTCGATGCGATAGGCAAACAGTCGAGCCGTGTTCTGGCCGGCGGCATACACAAACTGACCGGTCACGTCGATGCAAAACGAGCGAGGAACGTGGGCCGTCGGGAAGTAGCCGATCAACTCCATCTCGCCGGTTTGAGGATCGAGCGAAACGCCCGCCAACGTATCCTTCGTCGGTCCGTCGTCCTTACGTTTCGTGATGTGACGATTCGAGACGTAGGCAAAGCGACCGTCGGGCGTGATCTTGATGTCGGCAGCCGCACTTCTACCTTCAAAGTCGGGCGGCAACGTTGAGAGAGTTTGGATCTTGCTTAGAGTTCCGTTTTCCGGGCTAAACTTCCAGGCGGTGATGCCGCCACCATTCTCGTTCGACGTGTAGGCGATGTCGAGTTTGGGGTGATGTGCGTAGTGCCGGGGTTCGTGATACTTGTGGTCAGCGTCAGGGCCCGTCGCGAACGGCGGATCGTTGGGGGTTAACGTGCCGGTCTGTGCATCGAGGCGGAATTGATAGACCTTGTTCGGTGCGGTGTGGGGAACAAATACAAACCGGCCGGAGGGATCGATCTCGATGCAGTGCGCGGTCCGTTCAGTCTTTTTGTGATCGAGCAGTTCGTCGGTGCAGATGCCGTCCTTGATCCGGTAGACCGTGACGTCGCCGGCACCGTAATGAGCGGCCAACAGGTTACCGCCGGCTTTGTCGGTTCGGATGTAGGGCGCGCGGCTTGTGATGTGCGCCGTTGCTAAAAGCTCGAGTGAACCGTCGATGTTGCGCTTGAGCGTGCAAACGCCCGCCTTGCGGTCGGCTAAACCGGTCACGGCGGCGTAGACGAACGACTCATCCGGCGAAAACGCAAGTGGCCCCGCGTTGCCGGGCAGATCGACGCGAAAACGCTCCGTCAATTCGCCGCTGTCCGCATCGATTGCGTGCGCGACGATCGTCTTGTCTTTTGTCGATGCTAGATAGAGCAACTGCTCGGCGTGAGCCGAGAGCGTCGTCAGACAGACAGCGACAGACACAAAACCGCTCATGAGAAGTGACTTCATGGTTAGGGATCTCCCCGTTGTTCTTACAAACAAATGGCGTCGCTCGCTCACGCCGTCGAACACGTCACGGATCACTATACCATTCGTCATCCGGAAATTCCTGTGTGAATGTGCGAGAAGGTGGCGAATCGGTCGCCGCACAGCACGCAAAACCGGCCTCGACGCGGCTAGTTCGCTGGCCCAACCGCCTGGACCGGTGTCTCGGCCGGTGAGTGTAAGCAAACGCTTGAACGGGCCGTTCGGAGCAAAGTGGCGTCGTCCGCCGCGAGCGGGCGCCTAGAGCGCATTCGACATAAGTGTAGCGGGTTCTGGCGGCGTAGAGACGATACTCAAAGACCAAACGTCGTCCGATAGCCGCCACAGTTATCCCGAACGGGATCTAGAGCATCTCGGCGGGAACGTGGCCACCGTCCAGCAGATGTACGGGGCGGCCTGAATGGTCGATAATCGAGTCATCGGTCCGCAAGCCGAGCGCGTGGTAGATGATCGCGCCGAAGTCGTTGACGCTCACCCTACTCGACGTCGGATGCGCGGCGTGCGCATCGGTACTGCCAATCACTTGCCCGTGCTGATAACCGCCGCCGGCAACCAGAATGCTCTGCGTGTGAGGCCAATGGTCGCGGCCCCGGTTGCCGTTGATCTTGGGCGTGCGGCCGAACTCGCCGGCGGTCACAACCAGCGTATCGTCCAACATTCCACGTTCGGCGAGGTCCTCGATCAAGACACCGACCGCGCGGTCGTGCCTGGGAAGTTTGTTATTCAGGCCTGACTCGATGTTCCCGTGGTCGTCCCAATATCCCGTGTTGAGCGTCACAAATCGCACGCCCGTTTCGATCAGGCGTCTGGCGAGCAGTGCCTGTTCTCCCCATCCGGGTCCGTATCGCTCGCGGGTCGTGGCATCTTCACTGTCCAACTCGAATGCCTTCCGAGTCGTGGCCGAGAGGATGATATCTCGCGCCTGAACATCGATGGCATCCATCTCGTCGAACGTGGCGGAGGTGTCGAGATTTTTTCGCAGCGTATCCAACTGATTCTGCAGCGCAACGCGGTTCATCAGCCGGTCTCGGCTCAGGCCGTCGACGAGTTGAAAACTCTTGTGATCGCCGGTCGGCAGCCGCCCCGCTTCGTTGCCGTAACTGAATTCGCCGTACCGAAACGGATTGTGCGCGACGCCCAGCCAGGCGCCGCCGTGATAACCAAAGCCGCCGTCGTTCATGTTGACCGCTGCCAAGGTCCCGCGTTTTCGAGGCCCGAGCAGATGCGATGTTACGGCGCAAATCGACGGTTGCCTCGGGACCCGATCAGAACCGTTTGCTCCAAGCCGGCCGGTCAGCATCCAATGTGCGGCGGCCCAGTGATCGGAGTTGCCGTGCGAAAAGCTGCGGATGACCGTGCACTTGTCCATCACGCGGGCGTGGTACGGCATCCGGTCAGAGACATCCAAGCCGGGCAAACTCGAAGCGATGGGCTGATACGGCCCGCGTACCTCGGCGGGAGCCGAAGGCTTCATGTCGAACGTTTCGAGTTGCGACGGGCCGCCGTGTTGCCAGATCAGAATGACCGAGCGTTTTGACGTGTGCTGGACCGCACGTCCGGCGGCATTCGCAGCACGGGCCTCGTTTCGCAATTGTAGCGGCAGCGAAAGGCCGAACAGGCTGAGCGAACCGATTTCGAGAAACCGGCGGCGCTCGATTCCGTCGCACAGTCGATTTTTCCGGCCACAGATTCGCAGCATCGTGAATCTCTCACAGGCTTTCGATCGATCGGAAGTCGTCCGCTGCTGGGCGTCGGCCCTTCGAATAGAAGCGGAGCAGCCCACGTTCGCATCGCTATGAGATTATATCAGCCACAGACTTCGCGTGGAACAGTCCAATGTGAACGACAGGCCCGCCCGGACATTGAAGCAATCGGTTTCCCGGGCGTTTCCAGCCGGCAATCCGTACCTGAAAAAGGCGACTCGGCTCGGTCGTTGCCGACGTGCGGATTCAGGAAGTAGGGGTCAAAACATGCGCAAGATACATCCTTTGAAAAGATACGCGCAGATAGATAAAAACAGTTGAAGTAGGTGTACCAGGTCGTGTACAGTGTTCACATAATTTAAGTAGACAGAATCAATTGTGATGAATACATGCTTTCTGCTCAAACCTGGGAGAATCAGCGATGAAGACAGCCCAAATGATGTCTGTGTTGGTAGTAGCCGTCGCCGTTGGCGTTCTGGCTTTAGGGAGCACGGCATTTGCCGGCAACGACATTGAGGTGAAGGCCTCCGACGGGCTGGTTGTCATCACTGGTACCGTTGATAACGTCAAAGTCGAGGATGGCGGGCGGGTGCACATCGATGGGGCCACCATCAAAGGCAACGTGCAAGCTGACGGGGCGTTTCGCGTCGAAGTGCGGTTCGGAACAACGGTCGAAGGCGACGTGCAAATCAAAAAGACGACCTACGTTCGCGTTGTCGACTCAACAATTGAGGGCGACATACAAATCGAGGAAAACGGCACCGGCGGCGTGCCAATCAATATCAATCGCAACGAAGTCGGTGGCAACGTGCAAGTGTCGAAGAATGAGGCCAGTGAAATTCGGATTAAGAACAACCGGATTGATGGTGATCTGCAAGTCAAGGAAAACGACGCCACGCTGGTCATCGGCCAGAACATCGTCGACGGTGACACCGAAATCGAGGACTGAAACGGCACTCAGTTCATCGACTGAGAATTAGCGGCGAATTGAGGCAGCACGAACCTGCAGTTTGTGCCGCCTTTTTTCTTTGCGGTTTTCACGACGGGCACGAACGATTGCGCTGATAGCGCAACGGACCACGGCAGCGCGCATGTCCACCGGTACTTTCGCGCCGCGCTATTCACCTCCGCTATCAGACGTCGAATGCGCTTTCAGCGGCATGAGTTTGAAATTGGGCAGCAGGCTCGCCGTGTAGTCCATGCGCGTGTGGTGCGACAGATTCCAGAAGCCTTCGTAGCGGTCGTCGCGCTCGTCGTAGTCGAGCACCGACCACGACAAGCCGATCGTCTCGCCCTCTTCCAGCTTGTGCTGTGCACTGTACTTCGGGCCTCGAAAGCTGGCGTAGTCGAAGGGCGTGATCGAGAACTCGAGGTACAACTCGCCCGCTTCCTTGAAGCCGAAATCGTATCGATAGGCGTGCTCGGACCAAGGCTTTTCGATCAGCCACTGTTGTTCGCCCCACACCCAGGCCCAGGCCTTGCCTTTAGCCGGAGGTGTGAAGATGTGGTAGTTCTGCGCGGTGGTGCTCTTGAGCCGAGCTTCGGTTTTATCGTCGACGTCGTCAAAGCTGTGATATCGGCCGCCCGAATGATCGGAATCGACGACGACTTCAAAAATGTCACCGCGGGCAAAGTTGAAGTTGTGCATGTCGTCGAACACCTTGTACAGGAAGTACAGCCGATTCGTCTTGGGGCTCCAAGCGACCTTCACCTCGACGGCCAGGTCCTTGGGGTCCATGTTCTGGCCTTTGCCCATCACGGTGTCCATCAGCTTTGAGCCGTCGATCGTGAGATTCTTAGGCACTTGTTCCCAGTCGGCCGGGTCACCGTCGATCTTAGGAAGCTTGTCCTCGGGAAACTGGTAGATTTGATACGTCACCCCTTTGGGATGATGAGCGGACGCATTATCGGGCAGTAGGCAAACAATCGGTAACAACAAGAGCAGTCTGTTCATCGCATCGATACTCCCGGACTGAAAATGCTCTGCTAGAAAAGGTGATGACGTCTACTCTGCGGGGTTTTCGTACCACACGACGTTCTTGCTGCCCCGGCCCGCGATGAGCAGATCGAGATGGCCGTCGGCGTCGAGATCGACGGCGCGAATGTCGTAGGCTTCTTGGTCCCGGCCGACAATGTGCGTCGTGAAGTTTCCTTTACCGTCGTTTTCGAACCAGGCGGCCGTCTTGTCACCGTAGGCACACGTGGCCGCGTCAACGTCACCGTCTTGATCCATGTCGATCACGACCAGGCAGTGCGGTTCTTTGAGTGTGGGGTGAATATCGTGTAGCGTCCAATCGGGCGCTTCGAACCAAACGACGCCGCGACCGTGCCCCCGCGATGCGATGAAATCGATTCGCCCATCTAGGTCGACGTCGGCCGGATGGATATTCGTCGCGCCGGGTTGTTCATCGGCGATGAGATGTTTCCTCCATGCCTGCTCCGGGTCGCGCGGTGCTTCCCACCAGGCGAACCAGTTCCCCGTGCCGGCCGGCGCTTGCGGACCGCCCTTGGCTCCCGTGGCCGCATCAGGACGGCCGTCACCATTGACGTCGCCGAAGCCTATGTAGTGGGTTAAGCCGGGCGCGTCCTGCTTTGCGAAAACGAATCGCTCCCAACGCTCTGCCTCGTGCGGCGAGCGTGGAACGCGAAACCAGGCCAGCGATTCAGGAAACGGCTCAGTCGGCTGTGCACCGGTCGCCAACAGATCGAACTGTCCATCGCCGTCGACGTCACCTTTGATGACGCCGTGGATGCCATTGACCTGGTCGTCGACAAGTCGCGGCTTCCAGCGCTCGACCAAAGGCTTAGCGGGACATTCCAACCAGACGATCAGCCCGGGGCTGTACCCCGCGCCGATGTAGTCGACGTCACCGTCGCCATCGACGTCAAAGAACTCGCTATGGATGAATTGGTGCTTGGGGTCGTCGTCGAGAATGATTTCCCGCCAGTCTGGAGCAACGAACAACCGCGTCTTGGCGCTGCTGTTGGAAATGATGTCGGGCCGTCCGTCGCCGGTGAAATCGGCGGCTACTGCCGTCACGCAATGAACGCCCTCGTGGACGACGTGCTTCTTCCATGTGCCTTCGCCAGCAACGGCAGAACTCGCGGCGAACGTCGATGCAACGCCGGCCAACAAACACCGCAGCAACGCGCCGTGCCGTGCAAATTGAGTCTCATTACGGTTCAACATAAGGGCTTCTCCCGAAAGGTCGATCGTGCGAGGCGTTCGCTTGAATCCATGATATCACCTGAAAGCGCATCATATCAGGTTGTTGCCTGCGTTTCGCAGCGTCAACGAGGCGGCGCGATCATGAGTATCGCTGGGGATATCGGAATACGCGAAGCCGCCGTCGTCACCGCGAATCGCGCTTCTTGAGAACGAACGTGTTAGACTAACCGTTGTGATCGAATTGCCAATCGACCGACACTCGCGTCGGGCTGCAGCGACCGCTCACCGGCAACTGTTTGCTCGATTTCGGCCCAATTTTGGCTCACAACATGATTTCTGGGCACATCGCCACGCAGACCCACTGGCCGCGTGCCCCGCCGACCTGAGGATGAAGACCATGAGACGTGTCATTCGAATCGCCCTTATTTTTTGGTTGCTTGCGGCGACGGCCGGCATGTGCGCCGGCGAAGAGCCATCCAAAGTCTCCGTGGTCGTCGGCAACTTTCTCCCAGGAGAAGGTGGTTCACCCGGTGATCAGGCGAGCCCACTCAAGATGCCGTTCGGCGTCGACTTCGATCGTGCGGGCAACATGTTCATCGCCGAGTTGGAAGGCGGACGCGTGCATCGGTTGGATGCCGCCGGTGACTTGACGACATTGGCGGGCGACGGAGAGAAGGGATATCGGGGCGATGGTAGCGCCGCCGGTGGCGCCCGGTTCAACGGAATGCACAACGTGGCGGTCACCCCCGAGGGAGACATTTACGTTGCCGACAGTTGGAACCACTGTATTCGCAAGATCGCCAAATCAGACGGCGTTATTACGACGATTGCAGGCACCGGTGAAGCGGGATTCTCAGGTGACGGCGGACCGGCGAAACAAGCCACTTTCAATTACGTGATGTGTATCACACTCGACCACACCAATGAAAAGCTCTATGTCGCTGATCTCAAAAACCTGCGGATTCGCGTTGTTACACTCGAAACGGGACTCGTGCACACGGTTGCCGGAAACGGAGAGAAAGGCGCTCCCACTAACGGCGCGCTCGCAACAGACAGCCCGTTTGTCGACCCACGCGCCGTCGCCGTCGATTCGAAGAACCGCGTGTACGTCTTAGAGCGTAGCGGGCATTCGCTACGACTCGTCGACCGCGACGGCACCATTCGAACCGTTGCAGGAACCGGCACGCGAGGCAATCGTGACGGCCCCGCGCTCCAGGCCGAGTTGGATTCTCCCAAGCACCTATGTGTCGACGACGAAGACAATGTGATCATCGCCGATGAGCGGAACGCATTGATTCGAAAATACGACCCACAGAAAAGAACGTTGACGACAATTCTAGGCCAGGGACGAGGAACGCCGGCCGTTCAACTGAGCAAGCCGCACGGAGTCTGTATCGAAAAAGGCCTGTTGTACGTCGTCGACACCGGCCACGATCGAATCCTTAGCTTGGCGTGGAAATCGGCGACGCGATAACCTGGTGCCGCGGCGATTGAACAGAGCTCGCTCAAACTCGTCTCACGTATGAGTATCAAACCATGACTCGGATTTTTTTTGTTCCTCTTGCGCTGATGTTCGTCGCAGCGATTTCGATTTGCATTCAGCCGACTCCGTTGAGAGCCGGTCAAACGACGCCAGTCGTCTTCCGCGTCGTCGATGCCGCTAGCGAGCGACCGCTCGCCTGCCGCGTGTACGTCGAATCAGAAACCGGAATATGGCAATTCGCCAAGGCGACCGATCCTAAGGCGACGGCGGTGCCATACGATGTTTCGCGTTCTGAAACGAGTTTTGAAAAGCACACCACGGTTTCCGCTCATCCGTTCTCGGTGGACTTGCCGCCGGGAAAGTACACCGTCACCTTTGAGCGAGGCAAGGAATACCATCGGGCGACGCAAGTCGTTGTGGTGAGCGACGAGCCTGTCGAACGAACGATCCGACTACGGCGGTGGATCGACATGGCTCAACTCGGCTGGTATTCGGGTGACACGCACGTGCATCGCTCGCTCGACGACTTGCCCAACGTGATGCTCGCCGAGGATCTCAACGTCGCATTGCCGCTTTCGTATTGGGTGCGCGATGCCTACACGCCACCGGCGCGGGGAGATAAGTCCGTTGCCGTGAAGGCCGAGTTGATTCACGTTGACCGTTCGCACGTTATCTGGCCGATGAACACGGAATACGAGTTGTTTACGGTGAGCGGCACACGGCACACGCTCGGGGCCGTCTTCGTGCTCAATCACAAACGGCCGCTCAAGCCGCCCGCGCCGCCGGTGGCTCCGATTGCAGCGGCCGCTCGACAACAAGGCGCGATACTCGATCTCGACAAACATTCCTGGCCCTGGTCGATGATGCTGGTGCCGGTGATGAACGTCGACCTGTTCGAGCTGTCAAACAACCACGTTTGGCGAACCGAGTTTTTCTTCAAACGTTGGACGTTGGAACAACTGCCCGGAGCGTGGAACATCGAGACCGACGCCGACGGATTCACCGAACAGGGTTGGATCGACTTCGGGTTCAAGACGTACTACGCCCTGCTCAGTTGCGGTTTTCGCATGCGTCCCACGGCCGGGACGGCTTCGGGCGTGCATCCCGTACCACTCGGTTTCGGACGCGTCTACGTCCATCTCGAACAGGGCTTCAGCTACGACAAATGGATCGAAGGCCTCGACGCCGGCCGCAGCTTCGTGACCACGGGGCCGATGCTCTTTGCGAAGTTTAACGGTGAGCATCCAGGCACGACGTTCGACTTCACCGGCGAAACATCGATCCGCGCCCAAGGCTCCGTACGAAGCGCGCAACCGCTCGATCGCATCGAGATCATCCAAAACGGCGACGTGGTCCGCTCGATCGACGCGACCGCCGAGCCCCAAGGGAAAAACGGTTGGCGTACCGATTTCGACGAAAAGGTTGACGTCGACGGCTCGTCCTGGGTCGCCGTTCGCTGTTTCACGAAACGATCCGCCGATGGTCGCCGACGGTTCGCCCACTCGGCTCCCGTACACGTTGACATCCCAGGTCGACCACTCAGACCACGTAAGTTCGAGACCGGCTTTCTCGTCAACTCGATCGAAGCCGAGATTGAGCGGAATCGCTCATTACTCAGCGACGACGAAATGGCCGAGTACGAACGCGCGCTGAAGATTTACAGCGACCTCGATGCAAAGGCAATTTCCGGCGAAACGCCGCATGACGGCGCATCGCCGAACTGAAGAGCGGTCCCAAAACTCGATTGTCGTGGATTTTTTGCAACGAATTCGCTGCGAACTAAAGAAGACACATTGCCCAACGAAGGGAATTGGGACCGCTTACCGAGCAGACACGCTCGCCACTTGAGTCCAGATCGTTTTATGCCTACCGTGGAGTTGAGCTGTCACGAGACGCTTGCACGCGCGGTGATCCATCGAAACCGCGATTCCAAGAGGCGACCGTAATCATGAACGAACCCAAACGAACATCAGCCGCGCGTCCATCATCGCAACTCTCGCGGCGGCGGTTCCTGTTCACCGGGCTCTCGGGCCTGGCGGGGTTGAGTCTGCCGGCGGCGTTTTCGAAGCCCGGCATCGCCATTGAGAGTGGCAACACGGGCCGGTCGTTGATCGTCGAGAAGATCGACCGAGTGACGCTGCGCGTTCCCTATCGCGAGGTTCCCAAGCGAGCGATGGGCAAGGAGCTGCCGCACTGGCGGTACAGCGAGGTATTTGAAGTTCATCTGAAAAGCGGTCACGCCGGCTTCGGCGAGACGATGTTGTATTACACGTGGGGCATCACCAACGACGAGGACATCGCCCGCGCCCTTGGCAAGAACGCCGCGTCGCTGATGTGGGACGATTCGCTGGGAGCCGGTCTGCAGATGGCGCTGTTCGATGCCGTCGCCAAGACGGCCGAGGTGCCGATCCACGCCCTGCTGGGTCAACAAGTGCACGAAAAGACCCCCCTCTCCTGGTGGAACATTGATACCTCAGCCGCCGACATGGCCTCCGAATGCCGCGAGGCGCACCGCTTGGGCTACATGGCGTACAAAACGAAGGGCCGGCCCTGGTTCGATGTCTACGAACAGCTTGCACAGGCCACGAAGGTCGTTCCCGAGTCGTTCAAGATCGACATGGATTTCAACGACACGCTGCGCGACGCCGATCGCGCGATTCCCATTCTCAAGGAACTCGAAAAATACCCGCACGTTGACATCTATGAAACGCCCATTCCCCAAGGCATGATTGCGGACAACCAACGGATTCGAGCCGCCACGCGGGTCAATATCGCCATGCACTATGGAAGTCCCTCTCCGTCGGTCGCTTTGAAGGAGGAAGTCTGCGATGGTTTTGTGATCGGCGGCGGCGCGACGCGCGTCACACAACAGGCGCACGTGGCCGCGATGGCCGACAAGCCTTTCTGGCTGCAATTAACGGGCACGGGAATCACGGCCGCCTTCTCGCTGCACTTCGGAGCCGTTTCGAGCCACGCGCGCTGGCCGGCTGTCAATTGCCACCAGCTCTATACACACACATTGCTCACCGAACCAATTCCCGTCGTTGACGGCTTCGCCGACGTGCCCGATGAGCCGGGCCTGGGATACGAGCTCGACCGAGACGCGATCGAGCGATTCCGCGTCGAGAAACCAAAAGAAAGGCCCGATCCGCCCCGGCTTCTGGAAACGACCTGGTCGAGCGGGCGCAAAATGTACATTGCCAACAACGGCGAAGTGAACTTCCTGCTCAACGCGGCCAACCGGGGGAAGATTCCGTTCTACGAACCGGGCGCCGACACAAAACTCGTTCCCAACGACGGCAGTCAGGATTGGCGCGATCTGTACACCAAAGCGCGTAGCGAGCCGGTTTTTGTTGATGCGTAAGCAAGAAGCCACGTCAAAACCCGGTTGTGGACAAATTTCGGCCTGGAAAACAAGGGATCTGATTTGGCAACAGAGGGTTTTGGCGCTACTTCACGTCACTTTGTTCGCGGAGTCAATAACCGCCTCGGCCGGACTTTCGGGTTGGCACTCATGAGTTCAGATTCCCCTCTCAAAACTCAGCGCGAATTCTTGAGCGTGGCCGTTGAACAGTCCATGCTCACCGAGGAGGCTGCGGACCAACTCTCGCCGGAACTGGCAAGTCTGGAAATCCCCGCGTCTCAGTTGGTTCTCCAACGCGGGATATTGAACCCTGTCCAGGTCGACATTGTCGAGACCTTGCTGACGCCGGCCGATGTTGTTCCCGGCTACGAGATTCTCGGGCTGATCGGCCAGGGAGGGATGGGCGTCGTCTATCAAGCGCGGCAGGTGAGCCTCGACCGCGTCGTTGCGCTTAAGACGGTGCTCATCAGCCAAATGTCCGACGCGAGCGTCATGACCCGTTTCGAACAAGAGGCGGTCACCGTCGGGCGGCTCAGGCATCCGAATATCGTCGCGGCGTTCGATTTCGGCAAGCACTCCGGCCGGCTCTACTTCACTATGGAACTCGTCGAAGGCGAAGACGCCGAGCATCTCGTCACGCGCATGGGCTGCGTCGACGAGTCGACCACGTGGGGTCTCATTCGGCAAGCGGCCGCCGGACTTTCCCATGCCGCGGGCGAAGGCATCGTTCATCGCGACATCAAGCCGGCCAACTTGCTGCTGGTAAAGCCTCCCGAAGGGTTTCCCCTGCCGGCGGGAATGCCGATGGTGAAGATTGCCGACTTTGGATTGGCCTTTCTCACGACGGAAATCGAGTCACGAACCCGGCTCACGGCCGACAACGTCACAATCGGCAGTCCGCATTACATGGCGCCCGAACAACTCGACGGCGATGCGTTTGACTGGCGCGTCGACGCGTACGCATTGGGAGCAACGGCTTACCACCTGATTTCTGGCAGGCCACCGTTCGATGGCAAAAGGCTCTCGCAGATCATCGCCAGCAAGTTGACCCGCGAGGTCGAGCCGTTGGAAACCATCGTTCCCGACGTTTCGGAAGCGACGTCGGCTTTGATATCACAGATGATGGCCCGCGATCCCGATTCAAGAATTACCGACTACGCCGAGTTGATATCACGTATCGACGCCCTGGTCGGCGTATCGACAGGGCAAACCGACGTCGCGACGAGCGGCCTTGCCGACGCCCTGTCGCCGACGACGATTGTTGGCCGCCCGGGCCCGCGGCAAGCCGCGTCGACCCGGCACATTGCAAAACAGGGCACCGAAACGGTTCCGCCGCAGCGCCGTCAGCGACCACCGCGCGTTTCACGTCGGGCGGTACTCTTGTCGGGCGCCGCGCTTTTAGGGGCAGGAGGCTTGGCGGCGATTGTCGCTTGGCCCGGCCGTCGAGATGAGGCTCCGGAAACCGAAGCCGGAAACGCGACCGAACCTGTCGATACGACGGAACTGGGCAACGCAACCGACGTCGGCCCGCGCGACATGATCCAGGGCGGAATGGAAACGCCGCTGTTCGACGGCCGAGGTCTCGGCGGAGGTTGGCAACCTAATACGGGCGTGTGGCGCATCGTCGACGGACCGGAAGGAACTAAGGTCATCTCCGGCCAGGGCGGCATCACGTATCGCCCGCTGCCCAAACTTGGCGGCAAGAACGCTGGCGAGATGACCGACTATCGGCTCAGCTTTCTCGTCTGGCTCAACCGGGCGGCCGCCGTCGAATTGAACTTCGCCATCGCGAGCGGCGAAGACCGCGACGAGCCTCGCTACGTCTTTCGTCTCGGCCCCAAGGAAATGCAACTCGGCTACCGCCCCGGTCGGTTCCAAACTTTCGAACCGCTCACCGAACCACTGCCGACGCCGGAAAAAGAAAGCACGGAATCGTTCTTGGTGACACTCGAGCGGCAACGTGGCGGTTGGTGGATTCTCGTCGACGGCGAAGTCGTGGGAACGTTGCCAGATCGCCACGACCAACACCAAGCAAAATTCGGCCTCGCCGTAGAACGAGGCCCCGCCTGGTTCGGCGAGTTCTTTGCAATGCGGCTTGTGGAGCCGAAGGGGTAGTACGGGCTAGTAGAGTCGGTTTCTGCGTCGAAGAATCTGAAAAGTACCGCGAGATCGCGGCCGGACGACTCAAGGCGGCGATCGACGGCGAACAACTCGCAAGAGCTACATGAACGTCACTAGCTGTCCAATAGGTCTTGATTGTCGCGGGGATGAGTGCCTCAGTGAACTGCGATTCGTATGCGCAACAACCAAAATCACCGGGTTGCGGCTAGCGACTTGGAATTCACAAATCACCCGGCCCGCAACTCCAGTAAATTTTCTTGTTAACTGCCCCGGACTACGACTTCCGACGATGGCGTTTCACGGAATGCCAAAGAGAATCACGTATTCGGTTTTTGGTTCGACTCGCGTTCCAACTGGAACGAGTTCTATCTGTATTGTCAGCGTTCCGAACGGCTTCCTCTGCACGGCGAAGTGTCGCTCGAAGCCGACGGTTTGTTTCCTTTGCACCCATCATCCGAATGCCGCGCCATGCCTGCTCTCCGCGGAGATTGCGCAACTCGTCGACAACAGATTCCTTGTCTTCGATCTTCTCGAATCGTTCGTATAGATATCGTAGGGCTGATAACAGCTCCTTATCATCCGCGAGAACGGAATGACACAAGGACAGGCCGAACATTGCTTCTTCGGTATCGTCGGATCGCAGAAGATGTAGTACCATTTCGGCACTAAGAAAGTCTTGTTCGTCATCCGGAAGGCTGTTGTGCAGGCCATGGTGACAAATCACTTTGTCCAATGTACCCAAATCTTCAACGCCCGATATTCTTGTAAGTAAGTCGCTAAGATCTTGTCCTCGTTTCGCGATCTCGAAGAGGACGTAGCTCCACGCCGCGGACTGCATTCGTTCTCGCAGCCCACTCATAAATTCGAACTCAATCGCTGGCGCGCTTCGCGCCAAAGCTGCACATAGCGATACACGGAGTGGTTCCTCGTCGACCTGATCGATTCTCGCGCGGATTACATCGATGTTGTCAGCGGCAAATTGAACGGACTTGCTCAGCCGAAGGATATCGCAAAGGATATCCTGATTCTCAGGAGTGATGTCCTCAACTAAGACATCCGACAGCGTGACATCGGAGTTTGCAAACAGCTCCGCGGCGAATGTTGCGATCTCTTCTGTCAATCGAATTTCTCGAGATGCCTTTCCGGGTTCTCGTTGCTGAAACACACTCGCTATTTGCATGGACAGGTGTTGTTCGAGTGATGCACCTGCGAGCATGGGGGACACGCGGTCGGAGATCGGTTTCCGAGCCACACTAACAATCTGATCGTGGTATTTTGTCTCGAATGAACGGACGATGTCGGCCCAGTAAATGTGAAGGAAGGACGACTTACCAGAGCCAATCAACATACCGTGATACCTCAACGTATCACTCTCCCGTTCTGGATCTTCGCTTGGTTTGGGAGATGTCTTTCTCAAGTCGTCGAATGTCGTCATTTCGATCGCTTCCTTGGCCGTCAAACGCCGCACTAAGACTCGGGCCACGAAGAACTCCAAGAAAGACTTATGAGCAAATCGAAAAGTGTCGTCCTGTCCGAATCGCACGAGGTAGCTGCAAGTTTTGATGTCATGTTTGAATTTCTCAAGTTCATCGGACGAATCGGCCAAATCGGTTAGCGCTTTCGTTAGCGCATTTTCTAGCTCGGCGAAACCGACCTGCTCGATGCCGGATGAGTGCATTGCCCACGCAAGCGTCTCACTAAACCCTTGCCGTAATTCCAAGGGAAGAGACACGCGCCAGTCATCTCGGTTACTCCATCTGTCCGTGTAGTGTCCGTATAAGGCAGCAGAGTTGATAACCTCCTTTTTCTCTGAAAGTTGTGGGAGTGTCGTAAGTATCATATCCAGCAACACCGGTCTCTTACAGAGGTCCGTGAGGTCATGAATGCTCTGAATCGACTGTAGGATTGAATCGGCATCGTCAAACCGCTTTTCAACAAACGCACGAATTTGCGATTCCGTTAACTTTGACACGAACACCAACTGACCGTGTTTCCCATAGTCGATTTCAAGGACATCACGCTTAGTTGATGTTGACTCAATCTGCAGTGAGAATCCTTTCAGTATTGAAATCAGATCTGCATTGCTATTGAAGAAATTGGTCCTACACGTCACGATGATTTTGGCGTTGAGGGATGCCAAGAGAAACACTTGGCTCCAGCAGTCGATGAGTGCTTGACGATCTGAGCGGTCGATCATTTCGTCAAGCCCGTCGAGCAACAAACATACGTGGCGTTTAGCGCAGAAGTGCTCGAATGCCATGAATGACGGGAGCTGTAGGCCGTATCGGTTGACCATCGTGTCGGCCAAGACGCTTTGAATGTCAAACGTGCGTTTGTTGTCCCTCAGATTAATGAGTATTGGCACGTACGGCTGGTCTTGCTTACGTCTGTACCGTTCGTCGAGCAGTTCATAGGCAAAATGCCGACAGAATGAAGTTTTGCCCGTTCCAAACTCTCCGAGTAGAATCAGTAGATTGTTGTTTGGATGTCTCAACCAATTCCGCGTTGTGATTGAAAGGCGTTCCGTTCGATCGTTTCGCTCGTTGGTTCCGTTGAGTTCGACATACCGGTCTGCTAGCCGTGCTTCCGCAAAGATTCCGCTAGATTGTTCGTAACTCTCAAAGTACCAACGAGCATATGGTTCAAAGTCAATCAGCATCGCCTCAAGCTCCGCAAAACCCATCACATCAAGTCTTGGGTTCTCGTCGGCAAAAGCCTTCGCTTCAGCAGTGAAGCCTGCTCGCGACACAAACAGAAGTTTGTAGATGAAGCCATCAGTCGGGACGGATAGCAGCGTCGCTGACTTTTCCTTGACGAGCGGTACGCCCACTGGCTCAGTGCGGTCCGTGCATTCGACGAGTAGACGGATGTTCTCAAGTCGGCTGGCTTTTTCCGCGACTAAATCGATTTGTGTGCCGCTCAGCAGTATGTTCTGTCGAACTGAATATCCCATCAGAGAGAGGACCTGACGGACGCTTTCTTCGAATGAATCGCCCTGCTGCTTTGTTGTCGACGCCTTCTTGCCTTCGGCAGTCTTTTTTGCCATTCCTAAGGTTCCGATCGAAGCTGGCGGTTAACTATGTGTTTATCCGGATCCGGAATATCCCGGGTCCAGTTCGGATAACTCTCACCTGAGAATCGAACGAATACGACACAGCTTCTGCAATGTTGAAGAGATCGTGCGTTTGACTCGAAATCCGATTGAGCGTTAACCGGAATCAATTGTCGCGATAACGTGCGCAGACGACTCACTGCGCATCTCGAAGGTTCGATCCAAAGGGCTGATCGCACCGGCGGCCAGCTGACTCCGATGACGCCCGGAGCGTGTCCGCCGATGTTTGCGTGACAGGTTGTCCGGCGGGGGAGCGCGACGGCGAGCGGTGGAATGGCGAGCGAGTGGCATGGTTCAATCTCCCAGTAGCGCGTCGACGATGTCCAACAGAACGAACGCCAGTAAAGGCGCAGACCGTTCCTTGGAAACGTTGCTCGGGAGATGGGTTCGCGAGTGCGAGCCGAGCGAGGGATTTAGACTATCGCGATTGAGTCGCGGATTCAATCGTTTTCTTCGAGGACGTTTCGAAGAAGCGGCTCATGCGACGCCGCGTCGCGCCCCGCTCCGCGGTCCGTCCCGCTCCGAATCAATCGCGGCTCGTCAGGAGCGGCTCAATTTCACGCGTCTTCCCACGACCGCGTCAAACGTCAATTCGTCAATCCGCTCGATCCACCGGGCGTGGTTGCCAGTGGGGCCACATGGCGCCCGATCCTGGTTTGACACTCGTGATGGCGTGTTGTTTTCGGCCTTTGGTGTGCATGACATAAAGCTGCCGCGTTCCGCTGCGTGTTGATCCGAATGCCAACCATTCTCCGTTCGGGCTGACGTGTGGGTGATAGTTGAGTGAGCCGGGCTTGGTGTGCGTGAGTTGTTCGGCGGCTCCTTCGAGCGTGGCGCGCATCAGTTCGACGCTCTTGCCGATGCGCGCCGTGTAGAAGATCGTGCGACTGTCGGACGACCAGACGGGCGTGTCGCTGCTGCCGCCGTGAAAATCGGGCACGTCGAGAAACGCGACGACACCGCGGTACGTCCCCCGGTCGCCGACTTTGCGCAGGCCCGTTCCGTCGCGACGCACGACGTAAGGATGACAGTTGTAATGCTCACCGGCCACAAACAGCAGCCGCTTTCCATCGGGCGACCAGCGGGGCGAAAAGTTAAACGGCTTATCCGTTCGCACGTGCGATACGTTCGAGCCATCCGCGTCGGCCACATACACCTGGTAATCCTTATGGTAGGCAATGCGTTTCCCATCAGGCGACGCGCCGAAGCCGTAAGCAAAACCCTTTGAGCCTGCGGTCAGGTCCCGCTTGTTCCGGCCGTCGCCGTCCATGCGAAACGGGTGCGATACACCGTCGATCAGCGCTTGGAAGCCGAGCGTGTTTGCATCGTTGGGCCAAAAGAACAAACCGGTGTTGTAGAAACTGACGCGATCGATCGCGGTGAGGTTGATCGGCTTGCTGCCGCCTTTTCCGTTTTGCCGTATGACGCCGCGAACATGCAGCAGGTACATGTCGTACCGCCACCCGTCCGGGGTAAACCGAAATCGCTCGTGCTCCTCCTCCCATTTCGCATTTTCGGAACTCTCCCAGCCACAACCGACAATGGCCCGGTTACCGTCGGGCGACCAACCGGCGAACTGCGTCCAGGTGTTCGGTTCGCGCGCGAGGTTGTCGGCGATTTCGCGGCGTCCCACGCCGTCAGCACGGACAAGCCGCGCACGCATCGTGCAGACGTTGGCGTGGCGACCTAAAGAAAGATCGGTCCGGAATTCGGTGTAGCCGATGAGCGCATCCGGAGCCGCGTCGACGTCATCGTTCGACAGACAAAGCGATTGCGAAGCGAGAACCAGGGCGAAAAAAAGCAGCACCTCGCCACGCCATGCTCGAAACGCCAGCCGGACATGTTTTGATGTTCGGCGTATCATGGATCGACGATCATATTGTCCGGTGCGTTCGGCCGGCTCACTGTTGAGCGTCGGCGACACGCGCCGGTTCGACGTTGTGTGATCGCGTGACTGCGAAGAAGAGGATCATCATTCCGGTTGCCAGATTGGCAACCATCAGTGACAGAAATTGTTCCTCGATCTCGTTCCCCATTCGGAGGGGATTTGTCGCGAGTGAGGTATTCAGGAACGTGATTTCCGCCTCACGGACTTCGCCGCTTTGCTTGTCCCGCAACGTAACGGCCACCGGCGACCGCGACTGTTCGCGACCGGGCCTGATGTGATCGCCATACACGACAGACTGCTGCACGAAGAAGGCACCGACACATCCGGCCATGACAACCAGGTACGTTGCGATCGCGATTTTGAACGAGGTCTTCATCTGGTCTCCCTTCGCCGAACCATTGATTCAGCAGTACGGCTAACTTGCCGGATGGATTTTACACCGGAAGTGGTTCCAACACCCTCTGATGGGCAACGCGCGCCCGTTG
>Ga0315336_1001268_pt1 | contig 52045 bp, 29 predicted proteins | sample ASW5metaG_FD_204512 | JGI IMG/M metagenome (GOLD analysis project Ga0315336, IMG submission 204512) | Ammonia-oxidizing marine archaeal communities from Monterey Bay, California, United States - ASW #5 | ecosystem: Environmental > Aquatic > Marine > Intertidal zone | place: USA: California...
CAGTCGATAATGATTGTGATTACGATTGTGAGTAGGATTGGGGATCCGCCAGCTCTTCTTCCATCCTAATCGCAATCCTCATCCCAATCGTAATCGATCCGTGTCCAACTCAGCCAGTCGATAATGATTGTGAGTAGGATTGGGGATCCGCCAACTCTTCTTCCATCCTAATCGCAATCCTCATCCCAATCGTAATCGATTGACACCTGAACCTGCGTGGTTCACCAATAAGTGCTCGAAATTTGTCCGGCACATCATGGATAAATAGAAAGTTATGAAACAAAACCGATTTGATCATGTTCACCTGGCCGGGGATTGGTCGCCTCCGTTTCTCGATCCGGGCTTGTCCCTGGAGGAGGTGGCGGATCGCACCGCGACCTCGATGGCGGATCTGGGTTGCACGGCGATGCCCCTGAATTATCTCACCATCCCGTATCATCCACTGCTATACCTGTACCCAGATGAAGTCTACTTGTTTTTCGGCGCCTACGGCGCCTCTCTGGACATGTTTGCAGAATCCTCGTTCAGCCGAGATATCTGGCCCCGCTGGTTTCTCAATGAGAATCTGCAGCGACTGCGCGTGATGGGACAGGCGGCGGAGCGGCATGGCCTGACCGGCATGTTGTACATGTGCGAGCCGCGCATGCAGCATCCCGCGCTCTTCGACCGACATCCCGACTGGCGCGGACCGCGGGTGGACAATCCGGGGTGCAGCAAGACCCCTGTCTACGCGGTGAATACGGACATTCCTGAGGTCCAGGATCATTACCGGCAGATGCTGCGCACGGTTCAGGATGCCGCCCCGGGGATTCGCGACATCGTGCTGTTCTCCCAGGACAGCGGCGCCGGCTTCGGGTACGCCCACCACCTCTACTGCGGACCGAATGGGGGACGGTTGCACGCAAAAAAGCCCTTCGCCCAACGGGTGTTCGACTTCTGCGCCGCCCTTCTTCACGAGGGTCGAAGGAAGCAACCGGAATTCGAAGTCTCGTTAACTACAAGTTTCACCGACGAGGAAATAGAACATCTCTACGCGGAGGCCCCGGAAGGAATTCACACCGCGGTCCGCGGTCCCGACTCCTGGACCGGTGGCCTTGAAGACCAATGGGCCTTGAACCAGTGCGGACCGGAAAGGCTTGGCGAAATCGGGTTCGATACCGCGCGGGAGGAGCGCGTCGCGGCGCACCAGGGCTACGTGGAGCAAGTGAAGCGGGCCGGCCGGAAGATCCGCTGTTTAAGCCAGGCCCCCAATGACCTCTATTTTCAGCTCACCATGGTCCCCGAACCCTGGGAGCAACTGGAAATACTTCAGCGGTACGAAGGGTGGGGCGCCGACCGGATTTTTCTGCGTGGCTACTTGAATTTATCGGGAGATGTTCCCTTTGACATCAACCAGGCTGCCCTGTCGCGATTCCTGGGTACTCCGGACATTTCCCCGGAGGCGGCGGTCCAAGAATCGCTGGCGGCATGGGTGAAGGAGCCGGTGGTTGCGCCGCTGGAAAAGGCCCTCCGGAGTGTGGAGAAAGCGGTGCGTTTCCGCCCGCACTACTTCACATTTCCCGAGAAGTCGTTCCCCCTGTTTCCAGGTCCCCTGGTACCGGATCCGGATCAATTGACGGACGAAGAAAAATCCTATTTCTGGAACGTTTTCCACGACAGCTTGGCCCAGATTCGAGGACCCCACTTCTGGATTCCCGCGATGGACCGGGCGCGGGCGGACTATGTTCTTCAACAGTTCGAGACCTCGACGTTCCCCGCCCTGGCGGAAGCCTATTCGAATTTCGAATCGGCGCGGCAGGAGGCAGGCGGCGACGCGGAATGCCTGGCCTGCATCGATCGGCTGGAGCGGCATACCCGGGTGTACGAATGCCTGCAACGCACCTTGTATCACCTGGCGCAGATGCTGGTCCACTGGCGCGCGGTGGACGCGGTGAAGGTTCCGGCGCCGGGGGAGATCGTCGGGGCGGAGATCGCAAACACGCGCAAGTGGATCGACCTGCTGGGGGACGCCCCCGCGGACTGGGTTCGCGTTGCGCCGTTCCCCGGGGCGCTGTACAATATTTCCATCGAATTGCCGTCGTATCTCGAACGGCGAATCGAGGTGATGGAATTGCACCGGAGTGACCGGACGTGAGCACGGAACGAATCCGCATCGGCATCGAAAGGCGACCGCTTCGGAGGGCAGCAGGTCCGCATCGAGTCCCTAATGAAGTGAACAGGTCCGATCTTTCAGTTATCCGGATACACCCGACGGTACCAATCCAGACTCTCAGGAATGTGTTCCCCTACCATAAAGGGCAGGCGATCGACGTCAAAGGCCCGGGTTTCGAACTTGGTCTCGGGCAATGGTTTGCCATTGACGGTTGCGCAGCGAATTCCCTGGGTGTGCAGACTGTAAGTTGCGTGCAGGTCATTTCCTTTGTACAGAACCCGCACATGCCGCACGTTCACTGAAACATTATCAACGAGCTCCAGTGCGGACGCTTGTTTTCGGAATTCGGAAAACGAACCCGCTTCGCTCTTGTCGGCAATTTCGAAGGCAAATCCATTGCGGACGCCGATGAGATCCTCCGGGTCGAAATCCTTCGCCGGGCCCTGGTAGTTGTAAAGGGAGATGACTCCGTAGTCATTCTCGTTGGCAAGAGTCACGGCATGGGGCCTTTCCAGTCCTTCAGAATGGTTCAACGGCGTCACGGCCATGAAGATGTCGCCCTCTCGGATGAACACGGGGACGCGCTCTTCGGATTGTCCGCTGAAACTCTCCAGCTTCCGGTCGCCCAGCCAGATCTCCTCTGGTTCACCGAACAGGCAGGGAAGGATCACCGTCTGCTTGAGTGAAGAAATGTCATCGCACGACAGTCCATCCGGGCGGCTGAAGAACAACGCGAAGTTGCCTTTCTGCATCGCCCAGCAAAATCCTTCGTTCTGAAGCAGTGTCCTCGGGATTTTCTTTTCGAGAATCACGTTGTAGTTGGTTTGTCCCGGCTGTTTCTCGTTGATGATGTAGCGGGCGAACACGGTGCCGACATCCTGCATGCACCGGGCTGGTTTGCGCCGGGGATAGGTTGCAAACAGGATCTCGCTCTGGGCGCCCGTCCCGTAGCGCCGCGTGGAAGTTCCCAGGCTGTAGTTTTCCGTCAAGTAGGTCGTGATGGCATTGTGGTGCGCCGCATTTCGATGCGTCGACAGCCGTTCCGCGGTAAAGGTGTTCGTTGCCGGATCGCGGATGTATTTGACGTGCGTGCCTTCTCCGCCGTCGCGAGTCCCGATTACGGTGTCAGGCAAGGGGCGCTCATACACCGCTTCCGCCACCTGATCTGGAACATGATAGTCTGCGCTGGCCAGCCACAGCGCGCTGCATTGCATGAAGGGAACACTTGGGTGCAGTTCCATTTCGGGTGGGCCGGGGAATAGACTGTTTACGTTGTTGACGAAACATACATCGCCGAAAACATGATGGAACTGCATCCTGGCATTGCTGACTCCACCGCTGGAGTCCACCATGTAGGAGCGTGCGGATGGTCCGGCCAGCATGGCTGTTGGAGCGTGGAAGTGGGACACCAACTCAGCCCAGACTCGGGCCTCGCAATCCAAAGCCAATTGTACGGCCTCCGGATTCTTCACATGGGTAGCGATTTCCGCCAACGCCAACACCGAGATCGGAGAATAGGTGGGGCTGACGAACTCCGAAAGAAAGCCATTCCGGTGGAGCATGTCTCGAAGCACATAGAGAGAATCAAGCCCGGTCTGCACTCTCTCCTCATCTTCGAACATTTCTCCGTGAACCAGGCGAACGAATGTAGCCATTGCCGGGGTATTGTCATTGTAGCCGTTGAAAACCGAATTATTTCGGTCCGCATAGTTTCGCAGGTATTGAAGCACCCAATCGCGGGCCTCCGGACTCATGGATTTTTCGTGTTTGAGAAGCACTTGCTGGGCCGCCATGGGCGAGAATCCACATTCATAGGATGGGGAAGTGGTCACGACTGTGTCCGCCAACTTCTGCGCTGCGGCATCGCCGCTGTACAATCCGAAGCAATGCCAGAACCGCTCCCGCAATCCGTACCCGTGTAGCTCGCCGTCCGCGGTTACTCCTTCACCCTCCGCAACGTATATCCCGCGAGCATCGAAGTGTTTCATGCCGAAGGGGAGGTACGTCGCATTCAATTCACCACGACGTTGTTGTTGCTCCTCGATCGACCAGGGTTCTCTTGTCATACTGGACACAACTCTCTTCCTCAACCATTTCCCAACGCACACATGTTGTCCAGGGTCAGGATGAGGTTGCCCGGTTTTGGTGGACAGGCCGTTGTCTTATTTTGTTCCTGGGTCGAAATCATTGGGTGTTGTTGGGGGAGTTGTACTGGCAGCGCAGGTACCAGGAAAACGAAGCGATCTGTCTTCCGTGGCTGTCGAGGCAGGCACGGGCCTCCCCGGTTGCATTACCGCTTTCGTCCGCCAGGATCTGCCGGGCTTCCTCCAGCCCGGGAAAGGCATGGGTCTCGTAGCGCCGGAGCATCCAGGTTCGATAGGCCTCATCCTGCCGCAACTTGCTGAATTCATCGAAACCGGAAATCCCGTTCGCGGCGGCATCCGCGGCGGAGCAATAATAATCTTTCTCATTGTTCTTGAGTCCCCAGGGTCCGGCACAAGCGGGCCCATGATCAACGGCATCTGCATTCCGAAGCTGTGCCGCCAGTCCGTTCCGTGCGTGCGGTTCAGCGCGAATTTATTACCAGGATCCCCCGCGGTCCGCTCTCGGTCTTCAGGGTCCGATGCCCATCGCCCTGGATCGACTTGTACAAATGCAGACCGGGACGGTAGGCCAGCCCGACATATAGCCGTCCGTCGTCCGTCACACGGACCGAGACCGGGTGGTCCAGATTGTCGATCGATTGCCAATCGGCGCCGGTCATGTCGGCCATGCGGACGATCCGGTTGTTCCCGAAATCCGCCACGTAGATCGCGCCGTCGGTGCCGATGTCCACCGAGGACGGATGATCGAGTTTCTCGCCGGCAGGGGAGACATCGAACACGGTCCAGTCCTCGCCGCCCACATCGTCCAGCCGCACCAGACGATTATTGCCGCTATCGGCGACGTAGAGGCGGTCCTGTGCGTCCACGGCCACACCCAGCGGCCATTTGAAGTGATTGCGCTCGGCGTCCCACTTTAAACGATCCCCTCGCTGCACCCAGTTTGCGCCGGTCATGTCGTCGAACCGTACAACGCGCGCGTTGTGCGTATCGGAAACGTAGATCCGGCCCTTGCTGTCGATGTCGATTCCGTAGGGAAAATGGAATCCAAGGGGCGTGACGCCGGGAATACCCGGCGGCTGCTCGTCGCTGTAGTATCCCAGCGAAACCAGGCCGTTGCCGGCCGGATCATCAACGCGCACAATGCGGTTGTTGTTGTAGTCCACGACATAAATCCGTCTCTCGTCATCCCGGGCCAACTCGCACGGCCAGCTCAGACCGAGGTCGGCGGGCGACGCGGGGCCGGAGCGTTGGTCCGGAACGGTGTCGAGGATGGAAAGCCGGTTGGCAGCCATCTCGGCCACGACCAGCTGCCGGTTGCGTTCGCCGGGTGCGGGTTCTTCCGGCCACACGGCCGGCCATTCCCGGTTGGCAAGCCAGCGGACCGTGTTGGCCATGGTCTGCGGCCACGACGGCCAATCCCAGAACGCAGTCTGCCCCGCCCCTACTTTGCCGAGCGGCGTGGCCAGCAAGGCGGCCGCTCGTCCCTTGCCGATCGCGGAAACAACCAGCAAGGGGTGCTCCCCAGCTTCCAGCACGACCGTTGCTTCCGGCCGCACTTCCGCCTGGTGGAAATAGGATAGAAACGGCGCGGGCTCCCATTCGATACCCGCGGAAATCGGATGATCGCCCGATTGCGAAATGGCTACGGGTACCGTCGGCAACTTCCAATCCCATGGACCCGTGGTGAGCACGGGGAGAACATCCTCGAGTTCCGTGCCCGCGTAGCGTCCTTTTCCGTAGGCAAAGGGTCCACCGCAAACCAGCAGTCCGCCGCCGGCGCGGACAAAATCCGCCAGCATCTGGCGCCTGTGATCTCTGAGCGCGTACGCGTCCACGTTGATCAGCACAACAACATCGAATTGGAATAAGGATTCCCGTGTCCGGGGAAAGTCGCCGGTGATCAGGTAATCGCCGCTGGCCCTTGGAATGTAGAAGTTGGCGCGGGCGATGTCTCCGGCTGACACCAACGTCGCAGCCTCTTCGAGCCGAAACCATGCATACAGTGGACCTCGCACGAACAGGACGCGCAATGGACCTTCTCGTGCAGGTTGTTCATGGATTTCAGGGCTCCATGCTTCAGGAAAGCGCTCTGTGATTTCGGCAGCGGTGAATTCATGCTCCAGCTCGAATGTGACTTTGTCGATCCAGGTATCCACTCCGATGGGAAGGGGCGTACCGCCATATCCGCCCAACCAGTAAACCGTTGCGGAGACCAGTCCCCCCGGCTTGCGCGTAAAGTCCAGAGCGAAATTCTGGTATTCCCCGGAAGCGGCGAATTCGTCGGCATTCACGTCGCGCCTGGCCACCGTGCCCAGCCCTTCCTGATCAACCATCAGGCGAAGAACAGGGTCCGGATTCGTATGGTCCTCCACCTTCGCCCGAAAGACGACGCGGTAGGTGCCGGGCGGCTGATCCATGGTCTTGGGACCGGCGAAGGATACCTGCCCGTGCCGGCTCGTTTCACGGTACGAAATCCGCGCCATGCCTTCGCTGGCATCCGGATCCTCGATCGCCTGCGCCGCCTCGCTCCAGCCCTGTGGACCGGACTCGGCTTCGTAGACCCAGGACCGAGGGGCAGCGAAGCATGGGGAGGCGAATCCGAACAGTACTGCGAGGAGCGCAATGTGAATAGGTTTCAGGTTTCGGGTTTCAGGTTTCAGTGGGGCCTTTGGCTTGGCCAGATTTTTCGAACGATGAGGGCGATCCTTGGTTTCAGGTGTCAGTCTGGCCTGTGACGCTGTGTCACAGTTTTCCATGTATCTTAATCTCAATCCTAATCCTAATCCCAATCGATTAGGATTGAGATTACGATTGGGATTAGGATTGAAGAAATCAGAGTATTCAGAAACAAGGTTTCGGGTTTCAGGACGGAACGCATCGTTTGCCGGCACGTTATCCTCCTGAAACCTGAAACCTGAAACCAAATGCATTCTCCTCGCTTTGTCGATCCTCACCTCCCGTCTCCATCTCCGAGCGAACTGAACTCAAACACGATAACGTCCCAGTACGCCAGCTCCGGCACCGTTACCCTGGCGCGGCTTTCCGACACGCTCGATTTCAAAAGCGAAGCATGCGTATCCGGATCGGGCGACAACACCCAGGCGGCCGTCAGGGTGGATCCGTCCGGCACGGGCATCGATACCGTGATGTTTCTTTGCACCTCGGGAGCGGTATTCATTTTCGGATCGACCTTCGCCTGGGCCGGCGGGTTGATGAGGTGGACGATGAATTGCTCGCCGCCGGCCGGGCGCGGGCGCCGGTAGACGGTCTCCTCCCACCAGACCGGCGCTTCGGATTCGACCTCGATGCCCGCGGCCGGCGTCAACGAAAGCGCGGCGTCGTATAGGAAAGCCCCGTAACGCAACGCGAACTTGTACCAGTGGCCGAGGGTGGTGGGACTCGATAGATGCCCGCGGTGTGCGAAGATGATGGCGCACATGTGGGCATTGAACACATCCGTACCCGCAGACGCATGGGTGTACATTTCGCCGCCCACATCCCGGGCCGGCCGGGCCATGTCTTTGACCGCTTCGTACGCGTATTCCCACGTCACCCCCCCGTACTCACGTCCTCTGAACATGGGGTCCCCCGTCTCCCACAACATCCATCCACGGTCGCCGACCGTTGCCTCGAAGAACGACGGCAGAAATTTTCCTGCCCCCTCCTTGAACTGGATGCCGTAATTGTAGCCGTGAATGAATCCGGGCTTCGCTTCCCGCAGACGTGTCAGGTATCGCTTCGCATTCCGAACCCCATGCCGGTCCGATTCGGGATACCGGGGATTCAGGTCCCCATGGATGTCGTAGAAATCGGCCGTGCCATAATCGCCGCTCACGTTCCACTGGCCGTCCCAGCGCGCGCCGTCGAAACCCCACATCTTCATCCCCGCGATCAGCGCGTCCGTTCCCAGGTCCACCGCGCCCGGATCGACGAAGTTGGCCATGGCGAGGGACATTTTGTGCATATGCTCGGGAACCACTTCGGTCTGCCCGCCGGTATCTTCGACGTCGAACCGTGCATACCACTGCCCGTTTCCCAGGTACTTCGCCATCTCCGGATGTTCGCGGAGGATCTCCCACGCATGTGCGCCCCAGAACCCGTGGTTGATGTAGGTCAGCAGCTTGATGCCGTGCTTGTGGGCCTCCTCGATATAGGTCTCGAGAGCGGAGCGGGTTTGCGGCGTATACCGCTCGTTGCCCCACCACGAATCCGACTCCGGAGCAAAGTCGCAGAAACTGGACGGTGACCACATCCAGATCTCGGCCATGGTGATGTAGTTGTTGCGGTAGATGGGGATCGTGCGCTCCCGGATTTCGTTATCCGTGAAGGCCATGACGCTGCCGAACGCATACTGCGATACCAGCGGTGCGTGATCCGTGACGGTGAAGAACTCACGCGCGCGGCTGAAATAAACCCCGTCCCGCTCGAGCCTGGCGATCGCCTCGTGGCCGAACTCCTTCTTCAACGGGAGGTCGACGACAATCTCCCGCGTCATCCCCCCTTCAACCTCCACGTCGCCGAGGAACAAACCGTCTTCGTCGGCCAGTTCCGTAACCAACGCCACCGACAACTCCGCGCGCTGCGCCGTCTTCGCCGCGTTGGTGAGGGTGATGGTGATCTTCGCCGATTCGCCGGGGGCATACAGCAGCTTTTCGGGCCAGACCCGGACGACCTCGAGATCGGCGGCCGCGGCCGATGAGGCGAGGATCCAGGCAAAGACCCAGCAGACAAGGCCTCCGGTTCTCTTTCCGTCCTTCACGGGTTCATGATGCCTGAGTAATCCACGCCGGCAAGACAAACCGCGCGCATTATTCGCATGCATTTCCGGAGCCCAAGGCACGTAGCACGGGATACTCCCGCTACGTCTGGAAGTCTTGGCGACTTCCGCTACAGTGGCTCGAGAGCTTGCTCTGCAAGAGGAGTAGCCCTTATTGTACGGTACGTGATCTCCGAAACACAAAAAGCGCAGTACCGTGAAGAAGGCTACATGATCCTGGAGCGGATCGTCCCGGACGAGATGCTGGAGATGCTTCGCCGGGAGTGCTCGTATTTCATCGGGTATTGCGATGCGGAGATGGATGCGGCGGATGAGAGGACCCATGGACCCAACCATCGCGGCCTGCGGTACTTCATTGCGAACCGGTATCGCATGAGCCCGGTTCTTCGCCGCTTTATTTTCTCACCTCTCATGGCGGACATCGCGCAAGCGGCCCTGGGACCCGACGTCTACCTGTTCCACGAGCAATGGGTGGTGAAGGGGCCCGAGAAGGGCATGCCGTTCGCCTGGCACCAGGACTCCGGCTACGTGAAAGCGGGAGATCGAAACACTTCGCACCGGCCGTACCTTACCTGCTGGGTGCCCCTGGACGACGTTAGCGAGGAGAATGGGACGGTCTACCTGCTCCCGCACTCCAGGGGCGGCACGAGCCACACCATCCACGATCATGATCAGGAAGAGGGGACGAACACTCTTGTCGGCTACACCGGGGACGATCCCGGAATCGCCGTCGAAGTGCCCGCCGGCACGGTCGTCGCGTTCACGAGCTATAATCTTCATCGCAGCGGGCCGAATACATCTCCGAATCTCCGCCGGGTCTACCTTCCGCAGTACAGCGCCGAGCCCATTATGAAGTCGGATGGCAGTGAAAGATGGGGCATGGCGGTGCCTTTCGTGAAAAACCGCAAGATCGTGTACAATCCGGAAGGCGATTCCGCCGAGAAGTATGGCGGGGGTGCGGGTGTTCCGCGCTCTCGCGACGAAAAAGGGTGAGATATGCGGGCTAAGTGAGGTGTACGTGTGAAGATCGATCTTGGGAATGGGGTCATCGTTGAACTCTGCGTCGAGGACGATCAAGTCCGGGGCCTGGGCGAAATCTCCGTTGGCGGCGTTGCGTTGCGCTGTGGACGGCTTCCCATTGCCCCCCTGATCGATACGCTCGAGGGGCTTCGGTTTCGCGATTTCACCCTGGTGGATGTCATCCGCCGGGACGACGAGACGATCGTGCGTTGCCGGGTCGAGGCCGAGCAGGGGGACTACACCGGGCACACCGATATCCTTCACCACCGCCGCGTGGTCACCCGATTCCCCGACAAGCTCCCCGTGGCCGAGATCGATTGGATCCTCCGTCCGGACCATGCGGAGATCGGCGGGCGGCCGTTTGCCGGGCTCTCGTATGCGTACCGATTCCACTGTCCGGATGAGACACAAGGACGCGTCCACCGGGTCGTGGACCGCGCCAGTTGGGAGATCGGGGGCGCAGCCGAGGGGAACACGATTATCTCCGCGGGTCAGGCCAACCACCCGGAGCACCGGGCGACGCGGAACAGCGTCTTTGATACCCGCGTTGCCCGGCGGGGACGGAGCGGGGAACGTCTCAAGCCGGGTAGCGTCTCGTACGAGACCGGCCCCCGGTTCGGCGCCATGCAGTGGTTTGACTACCTGTTCGCAGAAGCGGGAGCCCTGGCCGTTTTCTACGCGCGCATGGAGCACATTCGCGGGTTGGTCGACAAACAGGAAGACAGCGACCTGATCCTTCACTTCGACGAGATCCATTTTGCGCTGACCAACGAGTTCGAGACGCCCGTCAAGCGGGTGCTCTTTCACGCGCCGGCACACGCTTTGGAAATCACGGAGGGACGCAACATCTGGACCGACGTCAGCGATTACGTCGCGGACATCTACCGGTCCCAGTACGGGATCCGCGCTGAAGAGCCGGTCCCGGAAGCGGCGTTCCATTTTTCCTACGATCACCGCATGCGCGCGCACCGGCTTCCGCCCGATCCTGCCGAACACTTCCGTCGGGTGGGCCGCGACCTCGTCCCGCGCGTTGCCGCGCTGGGCATTCGCCGACTCTTCATCGCTTCGCCTTGGGTCAACGACTTGAGCGAAGAGAAGGAAACGAGCAACTACTGTGTGACCCTCGAGTACCGGGTGGCAGACCGGTTTGGCGGCGAGGCGGCGCTGGCGGAACTCTGCCGCGCTGGCGAGGCGGCCGGCGTACAAATCACCCTGTGGTTCGGCTGGGCGACATCGACGGCGTCGACCATCACCCTCGAGCATCCGGAATGGCGCGTGGTCAGCGTGACCGGCGCGCACTACAATGGGGGCTACCGGGAGCTCTTTGTGCATGACCCGCGTTCGGGGTTCCGGACGTACCTGGCCGGGCAACTCACCGGGTTGCGCCGGCGCACCGGCTACCACGCGGTCTGGCACGATTCGTTCGTTCATCTCCCCACCATGGTCGTCAACTACGCCGACGAACGGTTGGAACCGAGTCTTGACGCTCTCCTCGGTTTCGTGGCGGACCTGCAGCGGGAGGGACTGGTCCACACCATCGAGGGAAACGGTCCCTTCGGCCTGCCCATGGGCGGGTTACCCCATGACGCAGTCGATGGGGCCGAGGTCATGTTGCAATGGTTCTTCGGACACGAGTACGCCCTGTACAACACGGCACGCAGCGTCCACATCGATGCGGTTGCGGAGGGGATCCTCACGCCGAAGCAGTACTTCCGCTTTCTGGCCAACAAGGCGCCTTTCCGGTTCGACACCGAGGCCGACCGGTTGGATCAGTTTCAGCACCTCGAAGGCGAGTTCGCCCGGTTGCACAAGGTTTTCAATGAAGTGAGCTCGCTCATGCAGCGCAGGCAACTCCTTGACGACGATGCGGGAGTGGCGTGGCGAACGGAGGACGGGGAGCAAGTTCTGTTTGCCTTCAAGGAGTTTCGGCATCCCGTGCCGGAGGGGTGCCGGGTGGAAGAGGTCACAGACGCGGACCCCATCCCGATCGCCGTGGACGATGGGGCTTTTCAAACGCGAGAGGAGGGGGTGTATCGCTATCGGCCTGTTCCGTAGCACTCTGCCCGCCGTCAGCGCCTGTATTGAATGTTCATGGTATCTCACTATTCCGCCTGGGTAACTACCACCGAAGACTCGCCCGCCGGCAGGCTCAGGCGGACAAAGCGCTCCTGCCCATAGGTAACATAGCTGCCCGCGGGGACAGGGCTCAATTTCCGGACCTCCGGTCCTGTAATCCGTGTTGCCGCCCTGTTCCACTGCCGGGGCCACCAGGCAATGACTTCACAGGGCTTGTCCGCGCCGATCTTCAGATGGACCGTGCGATTGGTCTCATCCACACTGCCGTCAATACGGCAATCCAGATTCTGCGGGAGAATGAGCTGGGTCTCCTGCCCGGAGGCGCTTACCAGTGCCCCCGGAACCTGGGTAACAGAGGCAAGGCGTACCAATAGCGGGGGCACGGCTCCCAACTCCACCGACAGCCTGTCGGCATGATCCTGTACAGAACTGCTGCAGGTTATCTCGGGACAGAGCCGGTCCCAGTCCGGAGGCGGCGGCTCAGGCTGGTGAATGACGGTCTCGAGAGAACGCACCACAAAGTTCCAGATAAAGGTGCGCTTGCCCGGCACCAGGCCCAGGGCCTCGCGGCGGGCCGAGAGAGTGACCGGGCGGGGCTCCGCGTAGTGACTGAGGCACGTGAGTACATGCGCCGGCCCCAGCCGCAGGGCGTAGGCTTCTGTTTCAGTATCTTCCCGCCACCAGCACGGCCGCAGACCCACATCCACGATACGGGTCGGACCCAGTTCCATGGTCGCCCGGTTGTACATATCAATGGAGCGGGAATTGGCAATCCACTGCACTTCCCCCTCCGCAGAGGTAAACGCCTTGATCTGCTCACCGTGTTCGGAGTTCTGTGCACCATAGATCCTCATTCCAAACAGGAGTGCATAGTTGGTAACCTCCCGGCCGTTGTCACGCTGGGGGTCGTTCCAGAAGTTGTCCCACGGGATGACATAGGAAGCGAATCCGGGCGGCTCGTACAATTTCATCATCATCAGCGGATCGCTGAACAGATTGCGCCATTCTCCCTCCAGAAACCCCCTGTCCATGTAGAGGCGGCGCGTTATCATGCCTTCAAAGAATCCGGCATCAATATATGGAACGCCGGCGCCGGCGTTAACGAATAGCGCCGCGCCTCGACCGGCACAGACCTCATGGAGCCGCCGAAACAATTCCATCGCATCCGTCGGCTGAGTAACCCGGCCCTTTCTCCCCCAGTCGGCAAAGCAGGGCGGGTAGGGAATATCAACATAGATAAAATCAGTTCCATAGTAGTCCAGAACCCGGGCAATTCCCTGCGCCGTGTAGTCGATGAATTCGGGCGACATATCCGTCATGTAGGCCTTGAATTCAGACCAGTATAAACCGTCGACGGGATTGCCTTGTTTGTCCACAACGTACCACCCGGCCTGCTCCGGCGGCGTGCCGGGGGCAACGTCGAGCAGAAACTGATAGAAGCCCCGCTTGGTTTGCGGAATGCCCAGGCTGCGCAGGCGCGCAATGCCGTGTTTGATCTTCTCGGCGGGAACTTCCTTCTTGAACCTGTCGCTATTCGGCTCACGGAACTTGGCTGTCTCCCCGTCTGCCGCAGGGTATTCACCCCAGTTGATCCCAAACTCCTGCATCAGTGAGAAGGTCTTCTCATCAGGCCGCATCAACTCGGTTGGAATCCGGGCAAATTCAAGGACGTCCTCGCTGAATGGCACATTTCCCGGGGGAACCATTTGAACGCCCACATAAGGCATGGTAATGCCGCGTGTTTTGGCGACCCAGGGGCACACCGTATAGGAGGCCCATAGCTCCTTCCATTCGGGAAGCTGTTGGTAGAGGGTGTGAAATGTGTAGTGGTCCCCCTCGTAGAGCATATAGTCCATTTCAACACTGAATGGTTCGGGACACAGAAACCGGGCCAGCCAGGACATCTCCCAGCCCCAGGGCGTCCAGTAACTCATCTTGAGGCTACGCGGCGGATAAGCGAACTTGCCATTGACCCGGAGCTGATACTGAGCCACACCCAGACCGCTGTCAGGATCGCTGACGCATATCCGGCTGCAGCCATCCGTGTCCTGACCCATGAAGCCGGGCAGTGCCGCCGGCGCTGTAACCTCCGCGACCTTTCTTATTGCATCGACCTCAACGGACGGATGCAGCAACCGCTGGTAATACGCCTTATCCAGAAACGTTGGGCCGAAATATGTCCGCGATGAAATCTGCAGAAGGGTCTTCTCGGCAGGATTGCCGCTGACGGTGACCCGCTTCGCCAGTATTGTACCGGGGGGTTTCAGCCAGTACTCCTTTACCAGAACCACCCCCGGCAGGTCCGGATTGACGCAAAGGAATGTCAACCTTCCGCCCGCCTGGGTGACGTCTGTCGGGGTGTCCTCCAACTCGTCCGTTTCCAGCGTGGAGGTCAATGTTTCCACATGGTAATGATCGCTGCTTGCAGCAATCGTGCGTTGCCCGCCGGCCCGGTCCCATAAACCGGCCACCGTCCCATTGCGGCCATCTACGGCGTATACCGCCCGGCCCGAGACGAAATACCAGAAGTCTCCACGCCGGGATAGACCCTCCGCCAGGTCTTCCGGAAGGTTCGTCAGACCTGCCGGAGCCGCCTGTTGAACCTCGGACACCAGGCGGTCGATGGCTGCGCCGGTACCCAGCATCACCAGGCGGGATTCGTCCAGTTCGGGCAAGCCGGCGCCTGTGCGTCCCAACTGCGTGACTACCCCGGATAGCCGCTCAGCCTCCGGTTGGAGCCGTTCGGCTGTTGGCCGCGCTGATATTTGACGAAGGGCCCGGTCCAATTGCCGCTTCCACATCCGGCGATTGTTGTCCAGTTGTTCACGTGTTTCCCTGACATACCTGGCATTGGCAACACCCACTTCCTTCGGCGCGGGACGCGCCTGAGGAGGCTCGAAGCGCAGCGCTCCAAACGCCCGGGAGTCATGAAAGCCGGTAAGTGAGCTCCAACTGGACAGTTCAAGCCCGCCGCCGGCACGGCGGTCACGAGCTACATTCATCCCCCAGACCTGACCCGGTTTGCCGGTCATTCCCAGCGCCGCAAAGGGCAGGCGCAGCTCTGCGCTCCATTGGTTTTTCCCCCGGGCAACCTGCACCGTCCACTCTCCGTTCCAGGCGGCGTCGTAGCCCTTGCCGTCATAGCGCTCGCCGGCGGTGTTGAAAGCGAGTTGATAATGGGCGTGCCGGCGCAGGGGGTCCACGAAGAACTCTATTGCGTCATCACTGAATACCCGGGCATCGTCGCCCCGTTGAGTGGCTTTCAGACCGGCCATATCAGGCTCCGAGCAGACAACACCCAGGTATAAGGCCTGCTCATCGTAGCAGATGGCAAAGCGCGTGGGGACAACCGCAAAACTGCCGCCTGCACGGAGCATCTGAAAACCGCCTGTCCAGGGGATCTGCGCCCAGATCCTGTCATCAACCCTGCCGTCAATGGCAGGAGGACCGGCCGCTTTGTAGCAGGGAATGGTGGCCCAGGCTGTCTCTGTTACCTGCTTTGTCTGCTGTGGCTGCGGCGCCGGGTATGGCTCGGTGGGCACCGTAACCTGCTCAAGGGCGACATCCTGGATGCGCAACTCATCAATCAATACCCGGCTGGCGCCGGCATCCTGATCTCCGCCGACCCATATCCGGTCCCCGACCGGACCCATGTTCAAAGGCGGGTCCCACTGCTCACTGAGGAGCAACTTGCCGTCTGCGAATAGACGTGACTGCGCAGCCGTCCAGGAGACAACGATATGGTGCCATTCGTCTTTCTTCCATGGCTCACCCACCTCCCGCTTGCCTTCCGGCCCAACATTTGCAACGAGAGTATGGTCCTTCTTGCCGTCATTGATGTTGAACGCGAGAGCGATCCGATGCGGAGCCCCGTCGGGATGTACCCAGTGATAGGCATAGACCATGATCCTTCCGCCCTCTTGCAGGGGGATGTCTAACATTGGTGCATTGGGTATCCCTTCCAATCCCTGCGCCGTCCAGTCCCAGGCGGTTTTCAGAAAGAATTCAATCGTTCCCTGGCGAGGGTCAATATTGCCACCGGCCGGAAACACCAGAGAAGCCGTTGCCGGTGTCTGATAGCCGATGTCAACAGCTCCGCCGGGTGTCCCGGGAAAACAGCCCAACTTCCCCCCACGCGCCGTGCCGGTCGCGGAAGCCGATAACAGGCCGCCGGCCGAATAGTCAGCGTTTGGAACGCCCTTGTCAAAATGGGCCAGGAACAGAACATCCGCCTGAGCCCCAACAGCCAGCGACACCAATAAACCAACAACACTCAAGTATCTGTAAACCCGCATATTCTCACCTCCTCACTCTTTGGTTAGAGGCAGATACGAAGCCGCCGGCCCGGTGAGATCACCGCATCGCACCACATCACTCTCGTAGCCTCGTCCCATTCGCACTTGATGCCCTGCCCGTCAAGGCTTGCCGATGGACGGGAAGGGCAAAATGCTTCAACGCTGGTGTGGACCTCTTCCCGAACCGTGAAGGAAAGCTCTGTCTCCGTGGACACGAGTCCGGTGACCGCGGCCCCCGGGGCGTCGATGAGTGTGGGGCGCAAGAAGGGCCGGGCGGAGCGGACGATGATGAGAGAGTGTGTGCCTGTCCCCTCCACGAGCTCGGCAGGCAGCCGGGTGGTGCCGCAAAGTTCCTTTCCGTCCACCTCGATTCGTTCCACGTACCGGCCTTCGCCGGTGACAGTGACGTTCCAAACAGCGTTGCGGTAGGGGAAGCCCTCAAGCGTCATATCCCCCGGGGTGTCGCACGGGGCGTAGGTAAGTCCGCCCATGTCCCACTGTATGCCGATGACGCTCTCGATCAGGGTATCGAGGGCGACGCTGGCGCCAAAGGCAAACCAATCGGCTCTCTGCGAAATGTCACCATCACTGCCGGAGATGTTGTGCGCCTCGACGGCCACCTTGCAGCGGTCGAAGAGACGCATGTGCGTACCGGCCATGCGGATGGCCTCGTCCCCCAGACCCGCCGCACGGGCAGCCTTGGTCTCGTGGCCGAAGTCATGGAACATGATGGTGTTCTTCAACATCTCGTGTGACTCCTCGTCGTAGGCCACCATGGTTCGGCCTGCCGGATGGCACAGGGCATAAGCCTGGTACTCGGCGATCTCGCGGAGGCGGGACCGCAGAAGGTACTTGCCGTACGGGTAGTCCATTCCGAGCGTTGCCACATCCTGGTACGCCCCGGTGCCCCGTCCCGTGGCCGGATCGACGGCGGTGTGCAGGGTTCCGCGCTCCTCGTCGAAGAACACATCCATGTAGCAGGCGGCCATCCTGTCGCCGATCTCACGGGCGGTGTCTCTCACCCCGGCATCCCCCATCAGGACGGCGAAGTTTTCCATTGACCGGCAGGCGCCGTACCACCACGCATTTATGCAGGAAGGCCAGATCAACCCCTCAACGCCGACCTCGCTCGGGTCGTCGGCCCCGCTGGTGAATGGCAGTGTGAGAAGTCCGTTTCGTGGATCCGCCGCGGCGGCCGCCACGGTGAAGATTCGCTTCAGAACCGGGTACGCCTCACGCAGGAACTCCCGGTCGCCCGAGCAGGCGACCATGTCGTCAACGGCGATGATCATGTGCGTGGTGACCCAGAAGTGCGGATCGACACAGGGCAATGTCAGCATGTAGCGGAGGAGCTTTCTTCCCGTCTCGTAGTCACCCATGATCTGGAACGCTCTTGCGGGGGAAATCTGGTCCCAGTCGCCGTAAAAGCCGAACTTGTGAGCGGCAGCTCGAATGCATGCCTCCGTATCCGTCTCGGCAAGAATCATGGCGCGTACGAACGCACCGACCGTCCTCGCGAACTCCGTCGCCGGCGGCAAGCTGTCAATGCGGATCCGCGGAGAGCGCCGGGCGTACGACACCGCCTCGTTGACTTTGCGGCGGATGATGTCCGGGGCGTTATCGACGCCGCGGCGTGCCTGCGCGAGGGCGGCCACGCGGTCTTCCCCGATTGCGAGGCACAACCGAATCTCGTCCGTCCGTCCTTCTTTCTCCCAGGGAACGCTGAGGAAGTAGCGCGTCTTCGTTTCTCTCAGCGCGAGCGGCCTGCTCGCCGCAATCACAACCGCGGCCCCCTTTTCCCCCGTTGCGAACTTCAGGTGGCCGTCCATACAAAATGTCCCCGATTCTTCGTCGGCGCCGGCGGACTCCCAATTCAGTGTGAATTCCTGCGAATCGGGGAACGGTCCCTTCCGGAACGATTCCGCGTCGGCAAGCTCGTCGGGAACCGACCACTGGCAAAACTGGCTCTTGATGCTCGTCATCGTGCCGGATACCAGATGGTCCTTGTTGATAGTCACTACCAACCGGTCCCTTGTCGGAAAGGTATTGGCAAAGCGAAATACGACGGACCGGCCATCGATGCAGAGGTCGTACTCCATGGGGTGGCCGAAGCGGTCCGATTCGCTCCTGAAGCCGAATGGGTAGAGCTCCATTCTCTCAGGAAAATGAAAGAGGTTGCGGTGCCGCCTGCCGCCGGGTGTCACATGGGTGGAGATGAACTGGATGCCGGGGCCGTACAGTATGCGTTTGCCGCATCGATTCCATTCTTTACGAACAACCGCCGGCGTGTGACACCGGTCGGGGTAGAGCTTGCCGTCATGCTCAAGAATGTCGAGAACACAAAGGGTGTTGATGCCGCCGCCCCGCTCCACCGTGAGGGACAGCTCGCCGCCGGTGAAAGCGTAGTACTCATCGGGCAGGCCATTTTCGAGATAGAATCCGCCCGCCTCAACGGGCCCTACTTTCCCCATTGCTTCCTCCTTCATCTGCCGGCCGGCGCAAGAATGCCGCGCGGGCCGGACTTCGTTCTCATGATGCGGTGCCCATCCCCATTGATTGAGCTGTAGAGATGCAGGCCGGGATGGTACGCCAGGCCCACATACAACCGACCGTCGAGTGCCGCCCTGACCGAGATCGGCTGGTCCAGGTTATCAAGCGTTTGCCAACCCGCGCCGGTCATGTCGGTCATGCGCACGATGCGGTTGTTACCGAAGTCCGCCACGTAAATCGCGCCATCAGGGCCGATGGATATGGACGATGGGTGATACAATTTTTGTCCCGTGTTCGAGGTGGTGAGCACCGTCCAGCCCTTGCCGGTCATATCGTCAATACGCACGATGCGATTATTGCAGCTGTCGGCGATATAGAGCCGGTCCTGTGCGTCCAGCGCCAGGCCCAGCGGCCCGTTGAAGTGGCCGCGTTCGGCGTCCCACTTCAGGTGGTCGCTGCGCAGCGACCACATAGCAACAGTCTACCATATAGAGTCCTTGCTCACAGTAAAGGCCAGAGTAACTCATAGGGAAATCCGGGCTAATTATTATCAACATCAACAAAAACAACGCCTCGGACGGCAGATTGTGTGCGAAGAACCCGAGGAGAATCACCACCTTTAATGGAGTCAAACACATAGACACCTGGTGCGTGAGCCAGACCTACATATAACTGCCCATCCCGGGTCACGGTAACGGAAACCGGCCTGTCCAGATTGTTGATGGCCTGCCAGTTGGAACCGTCGATATCGCTTATGCGAACCACACGGTCATTGGCGGAATCAATCACATAAATTTCGTCATTCTGGCCAATGGCCACATCGGTGGGTTCCTTGAACCGTTGTCCTTTGGCTGAACCTCCGTGGCAGACGGTCCAGCCGGTTCCATCTATGTCATCAATACGCACAAGCCGATTGTTCATGCAGTCGGCGATATAGAGCCGGTCTTTCGAATCCAAGGCCAATCCGAGCGGCCATCTGAAATGGCCCCGCTGTGCATCCCAACGCGTGCGCTCGCCAACTTGCGCCCAGTTTGTACCAGCCATATCATCGCTTCGCACTATGCGGGCGTTGGAAGTGTCCGAAATGTAAATACGCCCTTTGCTGTCAATCGCGGTATCATATGGCCGATGCAGTCGCATCGGCAATGTTCCAGGAACGTCGGGTGGATCCTGGTCGCCATACTCACCGAGCGATACAAGACCATCACCGGTCAGATCATCAATTCGGATAACGCGATGGTTTTTCACATCGGTAATGTAAATCCGTCCCTGTTTATCTTTCGTTAAGCCCGTTGGGCGGGAAAGCCCGAGATTCGGGGGTTGTGTAGGGTTGGTGCGTCGATACCCTCCCACCAGACCCACCTCATTGCTCAACATCGGATTAGCCTCGGTTGCGGCACTGATGAGCGTAATCCTATCCTGCAGTGTTTCTGCGACAAGAATCGGGGGCACATCACCGTGCCCCGAATCTTGTGCATCAACCCGTGCTGCAGACAGCTTTCTCCCGGCCAGCCAGCGAAGAGTATTGGCAATGGTGCGAGGCCAACTGGGCCAATCCCAGAAGGGCATCCCGCGTGCGCCTGCCTTGGCCTTACCTAATGCCGTTGCCAGCAATGCTGCAGAACGTCCCTTTCCTATATTTCCAACAACCAGCAAGGGATCATTGCCTGCTTTTAACACGATGGTGGCATCTGGACGCACTGTGGCGGTGTGATACCATAGGACGTAAGGGGAAGGCTTCCCGTGTATGGCGTCCGTTATCTTATGCGCGCCCGCTGGCAAAATTGGCGCGGGTACAGATTTCCAGTCCCACGGACCATTGGAAAGCACTGGCATCACATCTTCCAACGCCGTTTTCTGATATCGCCCCTTGCCGTAGGCGAACGGGCCGCCGCAGACTAACAGACCACCACCTGAACGCACGAAATCGTTAATCATCTGACGACGCGTGACCCCCAACGCAAGGGCATCGACATCCACCAGTACCACAACATCGAACTCAAACAATTTCTCTCGTGTTGCGGGGAATGCACCAGCAATATGCACGTCTCCGGAACGAAGTGTGGAGGCAAAATTGCACCGTCTGATGCTGGATGAAGACGTCGGTAGCAACGGCAGAGCTTCTTCGATGCGGAACCAGGGATATTGCGGCCCGCGTACAATCAATACTCGCAAAGGCCCCTTGATGGCGGCTCTGTTATACGTCTTGGGCTGCCAAGCCTGTGGATACTGCTCTTTGAGCTCTGCCTTGGTGAACTTATGAACCTGCTTAATCGTGACTTTGTCAATCCAGAGCGTCGTTCCTATGGGTTCAGTCGTGTCGCCGTAACCGCCCCTCCAACCTATGTAACAGGCCACATAACCGCCCGGTGCACGGGTAAACTTTACGGCGAAATTCTGATATTTCCCCGAAGCGTTGAACTCATTGGCCTGGACATCGCGTTTGGCTATGATACCCAACCCCTCCTGCCAGACAAACAGCATGGCGACGACTTCCTTGTTGGTATGATCCTCCACCTTGAGGCGGAAAATCACGTTATAGATTCCCGGTAGTTGCTCCATGGTCATCGGACCGGCATAGGCGGTTGACCCGCGACGGCTTGTCGCCGGATAACAGACCTTGGCGACCCCGCCACTGGCATCAGGGTCTTTAATCGCCGAAGAGACCTCGGCCCAGCCGCGTGGGCTGGATTCCCCTTCAGAGACCCATGACGTTTCTCCAGCTTCCGCCAGACAGGTAAATACGCTTACGCCGAAAACCAACAGCAGGAATAAAGAGGTTATAGATTGTTTTCGCATCATCTATTTTCCTTTTCAAATTCAAAAACGACAATGTTCCAGAAGGCTAACTCAGGCACAGTGACCACAGTCTGACCATTTTTCACAACCGCATTTAACGATATACCGTGCGTATCAGGGTCAGGAGACATCGTCGAAGCCTCCACCAGACTCATACCTGCTGGAACTGGCACTGTGACCCGTACATTCCTGCGAACCGCAGGAGCCACCTTTTCCTTCGGAACAATCTTCTCGTTGGCTGGCGGGTTGATAAGATGCAGAATCAACTGCTCACGCCCGTTGGGACGTTCGCGAGTATATACCGTGTCTTTCCACCACAGCGGAACCTCCGCCTGTACATTGATGTTCTTGACGACATCATCTCCGGCCAGACGCAATTTCCGGTCATACAGCAATCCACCGTAGCGGATGGCAAAACGATACCAGTGGCCGAGATTCTTGGGACTCGACAGGTGTGCTCGATTGGCAAAGGTGATGGCACAAAGATACGAGTTGAATACCGGACTGCCCGGGTACACGTGCAGGTAAAGCTCTCCACCGACATCCCGGACCATCCGTGTGTCATTCGCGATGACTTTGGCGACAATCGGCCAGGTGTTGAGTCCGGGGGCCAGTCCCTGCGACATAGGCAGTCCGCCTTCCCAGAGTATCCACCCGTTATCTCCAATGCTCGTGGAAAAAAACTTCGGTAGCGTTACCGGAATCCCTTCCACGATACGCACGCCATAGTTATAACCAGAAATAAATTCAGGATTCTCTTTGCGTAATATCTTTTGGGTGAGGAGATGGTTCCGCGTGGCCATCTCGTCCGATTCAGGGTATCGGGGACTCAGCTGGCCATTGACGTCAAGGTGATCGTGCTTGCCGTAGTCACCGCTGACAGTCCATTGACCATCCCAGCGGGCACCGTCGTAACCGAACATCTTCATCCCGTCAACCAGCGCCTGGGCTCCGAATTCTACCAAGATTGGGTCGATAAAGCTTACCATGCAGACTGAGGATTTGAGATAATTTTCCGGGCCGATATCGTATCCTCCGGTTTCCTCGTAGTCGAAACGGGCATACCACTGTCCATTGCCCAGATACATCGCCCATTCGGGATGCTCACGCAAAATTTCCCAGGCCCGGTTGCCCCAGAACGCATGGTTGACATAAGACAGAACCTTGATGCCATGTGCGTGCAAACCCTGAATATACGCGCGAATGATGGCCCGGTTACCGTTGTAATGCCTTAACTCACCAGCGGACCAGGTTTCGCCTTCCGGTGTAAAATCACCGAAACTGGCCGGCGACCAGAAATAGAGCTCCATCATGGTGATGTAGTTGTTGCGTATTCTGGGAATCTCAAATTCCTTCAAGCGTTTTTCCGACCCCGCATACGGAAGGTGGACAGAATATTGTGAAACCAGTGGTGCGTGATCGCAAACGGTGAAAAACTCACGTCCCCGGCTGACCTCACGGCCATTCTGCATCAGCACCGCCTGAACTTCGTGTCCGAACTCTTCGTGTGATTCCGTCGAGACGACCACTTTGGTTGTCCCGGTAGGTATTGTGACGGAACGACGCGAGACTTCCCGTTTAGTATTCACATCTGACACGAGCGTCACGAACAAATCCGCCTGCTGCGGCGCGGCCATTGTGTTGCGCAGCGTTACCGTAATCTGCACCGGTTCCTTAGTGCCATACAAAAGCTTCTCGGGCCAGACACGAACCACCTCTAAGTTTTGGGCATGACCCATCGTCGCGATGGCCAACACCAAAATGCAAGAAACGATAGATAGCGATTTCATTGGAATCTCCCCTATATCGTTATCGTTAAAACCTGTAACCGTTCAGGCCCTTCCAGCGAGCCTGATAAATGACTACCTGTCCCGACCCTCATTATTCACTTCCTTCCTGAAAACTGAAACATTGATCTTCCTCGATTGTTTGGACTTTTCCGTTTCCCAAGGCCTTGAAACTCAAACACATCCTGGATACACTCTGTCATTGCGAAGTCCTTTATGGTTTCTTGTGTTACCTACTTGAACCAAAGCAGCTTACGCTGCGGGCTTCGCTCTTTTTCATCTCTTCTGTGAACTATGCGGGTGAAGCTGACGCTGCATCCGATGCGGATTTTACCGCCTCCACTTGGCGCCAGTAAGGCTGTACGTCAACCACCTGACCCGACGTCATGGCCTCGTCGATGGCGAAACAGGTCACGGCGGAAATCAACCCTTCCTCCAGTCCCACCGTGGGCGGCAATCTCTGAAGCATGGATGCCGCGAGCTCTTCACCCAGGATTTCATCGCCGCCCCCGTGTCCACCACCCTCGACGGTCACGATGGTCTCGATCTTCGTGTCCCACCCAATGCGCTGCACTTCAATGATTCCGGTGGTTACGTCAGCCCTCAGCGCACCTTCGGTACCCACGATATACATCCGCCGTTCCACCAGGCCGCCACAGGCATTCAAGTGGAACGACGCCCGCGCGCCGTTGGCGTACTCCAGGATGGACACCTGGTTGTCGACGATGTCCTTGTCGGATGTGAACGGGTTCAAGGTCCTCCGTTCATCCAGGGATTGAAATGCGGCCTTCCCGTCCGGGTTGGGGCCGACTCTCTGTACGTGCCCCTCGTTCTCCGGAACAAAGAAATTCAAGCCGCCGAATGACGCGACTCGAACCGCATGACTCTCCAGCATCCAGTTGGCGAGATCGATATCATGACAGCATTTCTCGAGCAGGAACGGTCCCGAGTTCTCGCGCCGGCGCCGCCAGTCACCGAAAATGTAGCCGCCCAGATTGAAATCCAGGGTCTCGTTGAAATCCATGCTGACGATGTCGCCGATTACCCCGTCATTGAGAAGCGATTTCAGCTTTTGATAGTGAGGGGAGCGGCGCAGGTTAAAGCCCATGCAGAACATGCTCTCGCTGTCTAACCAGGCCCTGTACATAGACAGTGCGTCGTCCATTGTCGTGGCAAGTGGCTTCTGGGCGAACACGTCCTTTCCGGCCTCCAGGGCGGCTATGGCGTGGTTCTTGTGGAAGCAATTCCAGGAGGCAATCATCACCCATTGAATGGCTGGGTCGTTTACAATCCCTTCCAGGTCCCCATGCACGGTGGCGTCCGGGTTGGCGCCATCGAGTGCGTCACGAATCGATCGAGGGTCTGGATCCAGCAGGGCGCGAACCTCAAGACGCGGGTCCTGCTTCAATACTTCGCGTGCGACGTACATCCCCATGCCGCCGCATCCGATCAGGCCGATGCCAACTTTCGTCATTTCCGTTTTCCTCTTCATCGTGGAGTCACCCCGACTTGACTCCATACAGCAGCTTCTCGGGCCCGACACGGACGACCTCGAAATCGGCGGCCGCGGCCGGTGAGGCGAGGACCCCGGCAAAGACCCAGCAGACAATGCCTCCGATTCTCCCTCTGTCCTTCACAGGTTCATGATGCCTCAGCAATCCCCGCGGACAAGCGAAACAACGAGAGTTCACGACAAAGTTGACGAAGTCGTTAGTTTCGCCGTAGTTTGCGACGAAGTTCACGTGTTAGGTTGGACCACCCGCCTGTCGGCTAATCCTTGGAGATCGAGCATTGCAGTTTGCCCATAAAAGGCTCCATATCGCCGAAGGGAACGATCACTGACGCTGCGCGGCCATCTCCTCGAAGGAACACCGTCAGAAGTGATATGCGCCCCGTGCGAATACAGAACTTGAACGATATCGACAGCGCCGGCCTTGCCCCGGGTGATTCCCTGGCGTTGTCGGAAGGGATATATAACCAGCCGCTTCAACTGGTTGGCGTCAGGGGAACGCAGGACCGGCCGATACTCATCAGCGGGGAAGACAATGCCATAATCGACGTTCGCATGCGGCACTATGCGGGCATTGAGCTGACCGATTGCCGCTTCCTGGTCTTGCGGGGATTTGTCGTCAGAAATAGCGACTATGCCGGGCTCGTTTTGCATCATAGTTCCTTCTGCCAGGTGGAGCAGTGCCGCTTTGAAAACTGTCGCCGCAGCCCCGTCGTCGTATGGGGATACAGTATCGACCCGCCCATTCATCCGGCCAGCCCGTGGCAGTGGTACCGGCAGCTTCCGCTGGCGGTCGGAAATACGTTCCGCGACCTGGAGTGGGAGAGCCCCCGCCGCGGGCCGGATCTCCACTTGGCGTACGCGTTTCTCAACCGCTTCATCAACTGCGGCGTCCGAACCGCCCGCCTTGCACATAGCTGCGGAAACGTGATCGTCCAGGACGAAACCTGCGACCTGGATGAGGTTGACCTGTCAGCCAACAATGAGGTTGGCAGAGACGTGCCGTCCGCCACATGCAGCCTCCGCGAACTTGAGCTCGAGCAACCTGGGCAAGACAACTTCCGGAACGTGGCAAAGAAAGGGCTGGCTGCGTTGACTGGTTTTCGATTCGAGTGTTCCGAAAAGAGACTCGAACGCCTGGTCACCCAGTCGCTCTATCTGCTGATTGCGAGGGTCGACGCCGACGGACAGTGTGCCATCGCGCCTCCGCCCGATCTGTACGACGCGCTTCAGTTCCGGGACGATCCCAATATAGCACATCAGTTCGATAAAGTCGTTCACGGCCGCGATGCGCTGATCGCCGCCGAATGCATGATGTCGTACGGGGCCACGGAATGTGGCGAACGGATCGTTCACTTCATGACCCAAAGTGGAGTTTCAGCCGTGGGGTGGGGCGCCGCCAAAGGCGACACGATGATCCGGGAGACCCAGATCGATATTCCCTGCCACCTGGTTCGCGCGCTGCATACGCATTGGCGGTTGACGCACACCGCCGACTTGTTCGAAACCCTTCTGGATGCCCTGTCCAATGAGTTTCGGGCATGGGATGACTCGTTTGATGCCCGGTTCAAACTCTACAGCACAGGCGCAAGCGAACAGCTTGCACTGGCCATCCCCGTGCTGGGTTTATTCGAGAATTGTTTCCTGATGGACGGTCTCGGAAAGCTGGCCGAATTGGCCGAAGCGCAGGGCGGGCACACCGTTCGGGACTGGGCCCTGGAACGTAGCGGCGAGTTGCGGCACGGGATCGAAAAGCATCTGAAACCGGGCGGCTATTGCGCTGGGGTGGGGATTCAAGGCGACGGCACGAAAGCAATCGTTCCGGTTGGATGCGGACCTGAACTGGTTGCGCTGCGTGCCTTTCCGGACTGTGATCGACACGCGTTGGAAACGACGTACCTCGCCATCATGGAGCACATCGTGCCGTGGGGCGACTTCCTGTTTCCCGTGACGCGGTTTGTGGATCAACGGGGCATGTTTCTAACCATGGGCAAGGACTTCGGATCCCTGATGGCTCACCAGGCTCGAACGGGTCGCCTCTCCGCGCTGAGCGAATCTTTGCGATTCATCCTCGAGATCACCACCAGGCCGGCCTATGTGGTTCCGGATCATTGGGAATACTTTCGAAATCGCGACCTGGATACGGTGTGGCGCGGATACGCCCAGAATCCACGCGGCCAGTACACCATGGGCGTTGCCAACTGTGAGCAGGTGGCGGAATGGCTGCTGTTTTTCAGAAACGCCGTGCTCGGAATTCGGGACACGGGGGAGCGCCTCCTGATGGCCCCTGCGCTTCCCTTCGAAATCACGTCCTTTGCCGTATCCGGTATGCCGACGCCATGGGGAGATGTGGGCTATCGGCTGAGCCGGGGTGACCATGCGGTTGAGCTTGATGTATCGCGGGAAGAAACAATTCATGAAATTGACATCTGTTTGCCGGTGCCCAAACAGGCGAAGAACATCCGCGTGGACTCCGGCGAAAAACTGGAGCACACGGAACGATCTGAGGGGGAAGCGGTGTTCGTGAGTTACAGGCTTCTGCCTGGAGTGAAACTCAGCAGAATCTGTTGGAGCGATGCAGCATCTTGACGGATTACCGAAAACCGCTGCGACTCGGACGAATAGCAACGTTCACGCGCTACTCACCACCCCGAATCACGATATCCTTCAACAACACTCGTGAAAGGCTCTTCGAAGCATCCGAACCGATGGTGAGCGGGCCGGTGAACGAATTGAGGTCCATCTCGGGCAGAAAATCCCCCGAGTTCATGGACTGTCCATCCTCCCGGAGCGCAATCTGGTTCGGTGTCCATTCCACCGTGACCGTGTGCGGCTCCCCCTTTTTCCAGGTGGAATTTCTCATGCCCCTCATGCCGCCGGAGCGGATGGGCAAAATGGGATAGAACACCGTGTGGCCTGTGAGTGAGTCGGTGCCTTTGTCATTGGTATGCACGTGAAGGCCAATCGCCATATCTCCGCCGGAATGAACGTATATGTAGACTTGAAACATCCCGCCGTGTTCTTCCGATTGAGTGGAGAAGATTAGTTGGGACTCCACGACATCCAAAATCTTCGTTTCCCATCCCGGGGTGATCGTGAACGTAATAGATCCGTGCGGCCGGATCAGACCTCCCGGATAGAGAAGGACACCCTGCGCGTCGCCATCCTGGCCGTACCCGCAGGAAACCCCCTGCGGCGTGGCATGCACACCCTCTTCATCGAGCGGCGGTATTGCCTCGCCGTGGCCGGTGACCATGATCAGGTCTTTCGTGCCTTCCAGCCGGCCGAGGACAGGATGTGCCTCGACAGCGCCGGCTTCATAGGTCGGCTCGCTTCCTGGACTCGCTTCTTCGAGGATGCGGTCCAGGATGGTCTGCCAGCCGCCCCACACCCACCAGGAAGTTCCGGCATCCGGCTCTCCGCAGGGTGTTCCGGTAAACGCGTAGACCGTCCCGAATCCCACCTTCCAGCGCGAGAGGATTGGGGCCTGGCCGGCCTTCAGAAGCGACGTAGCGCCCGATTTCACACGAACCCGATGACAATAATAATTGCGCGGCCGGCCGGTAAACGAGATGCCTGCCGTACTCTCGTCTTCGGCCCCCGGAACGATTACCTGAGCGTCCCCTTCCGCCCTTGCCAGGTCGAACTTCTCGATCTCGACCGGGAGGATCTCCTCGAGGAACGTGTTCGAGTATCCTCCGTGGCCGAACGCGTGGGGACCGCCACCCACAAACAAGGTACCCCCTCGCAGTACGTATTCCCGCAGGTTCTTTCGACGGACCGGTTGCAACGAATCGGCGGAGACGTTCAGGAGCGCCACCAGGTCATGCTCCATGAGTTCCGAAACCGTGACGGGCAGGGCATCCGCGATATTGGCGTGGTCGGTTGAGAAAGACTCCCACGAATCTTTGATCTCAATCCCCGCCCTCGCCGCCGCCGCGTCCAGTCCGAAGAAGTCATGCCAGAGTCCGCGTACGAGGTGCACTTTCTTCGAGGCACCCTCGCGTGGCGGAAGCGCTTCAACATCCAGGCTCCGCGAATCGAACAATCCCCGATCCCTGGCACGTTCGAGTTGCTGCATCACGACGCTGTCGACCCGGAGATCGGTGACGCCGTGATAGTCCATGAAGACATAGTTGGACTTCCCTTCCCGGAGTTCGTACTCGTACGAGAACTCCTGCCAGGCGTCCGCTTCCCGGAATTCGTCGGCACGAATGGCGTGCCGGCCGAACCGCCCCCAGGCGGTGCAGACAGTTTCCCGGCCGGTGTTGTCCGAGACTTTCAGGCGCAGCGTGATTCGAATCCGGCCGGGCGAGGCGGTCGGCATCGACTGGCTGGGTCCAGACAGGATCTGTACGGGTTCTCCCGACCCGCCGGCCCGGCAATGGAGGGCGTGGCCGAACACCGTGTCCTCGTCCTCCACCAGGCGCGTGCCGATCACACCGCTGGTGGAGACAAAATCACCGCCGGTGGCGCCGGTCAGGAACAGTGTGATGGGGAGGACGATGCGGCCGTCTTCCGGGTCCGGGGCGCGATCCTTTCCCTTGTGGTTCCCCTCCGGGATCACCTCCACGGGGATGTCATCACAGGATCCCGGGAAATCCTGTACGAGAATCTTCCAGGACTTGAGTTCGGGTATGGTCACCGACTCCACGCTGCCGAGCGACTGCATCCACGCCGCTTCCTCCGGATCGAGAAGGAAGACGCGGGACGGCCGTTTGGCAAACGTAACCCGGACATTCTCCAGCGGTGCCGGCTGCTTGTCGTCCGCGGCATTCTTCTTGTCCACGTCCGGCCCGGGCATGTTCACCAGGTGCGAGATGATCTGGTACCGGTCATCCCGTTGGCGTTTGTAGACGTAAGGCCTCCACCATAAGTCTGCGTTCTCGGCGCCGTTCACGGTAACCGCGAGGTGTCGACCGGGGTGAAGGATGGGTTGCAGGGCCTTGTCATACAGAATGTCCCCAAATCGAAGTGCGAATCGAAAATAGAGTCCCTGGATGGGAAGATACCCGGGATGCCCGAAATAGACCGACCCATAGATGTGACTCAGCGCGGCGAAATTGGTGATGTAAATATAACGTTGGTAGAAATCGTTATTGGGAAAACCCGGATGAGTGGGACCAAAAATCTGTCCGTAATGGATCCCTCCCATCTGGTGAACGCGCAGGGCGTTCTCACGCAGCGCCAACGCTCCGGTCCGAAAATTGGAAAACGCCCCATGATGGACCGCTCCTTCCCACAGGATCATCCCGCCGTCGGCGCAAGCCGCCCGGTAGGCATCCGGGTTTCGTGCACCGCCGCAGTGATAGTTGTTGCCGTAATTGAATCCGAAAATGAAATCCGGCTTTCGTTCACGCGTATAGGTTTTCAAGTGATTGATGATCCGCGTGCTCACGCCGTCCAGACTTTCACCACGGTTGGGCCGCCGTCCCTCCATGTTGTAGCCGATTCCGCCCCAGACGTCGCCGAGGATCCAGTGGCCGTCGAAGCGGACGCCGTCGTATCCGTACTCGCGGCACGCCGACAGCATCTGGTCGCAGCCGAATGCCGTGAGTTTCGGGTCATAAAAGTTGAGATAAAAGGGTTCGAATCCGGATGCCGTGGTGCGCTTCATTACCTTGTGCCAGGATTTCATCTTCTCGATATTCTGCACCGTCAGGTCGGCCCGCATCCCGCCCATGTAGTCGTAGGACAGCCATTCCGGGTGCTTGCGCGCCCACGCCGTACCCACCCAACCGGACGGGGTGGCGTTGTTGTAGATCATCACCTTGATGCCGAGCCGATGCGCGGCCGCGATGTAGGCGCGCAGTGCTGCCTTGGAGCCCCGGTAGCCGCCCTGCATCCCGACCCACTCGTCCCAATCGGTCTCCAGGCCGCAGAATTCCGAGGGCAGCGCGGCCATGATGTCGAGGGTGGTGCCTTTCGTCCTTCTCCATTTCTTGGGCCAGTGGGCATTCGCGCCCTCGTAGAGTCCTGCATGGGCCGCCGGTAGATCCCCGCCGTGATTGTTCACCTGGCCGAGCCGATAATGGTCTGTGCCCACGGCAAAGACATCCCAGGCGGCGGCGAGCTTGCGATCCCCGGCGAGGAGGCGGGAGCTGCATTTTACGCCCCATGCCTCTTGGGGCGCGGTGAAGTGGAATCTGTTCGTCGACGTCTGGCCGGGTGTCGTGTCGAGGACAACCGGTTCGAGGGCGACCTTTTCGGTCAAGCCATATTCCAGAGCGTTCTCCAGGCGGAGCGAACCAGCAGCATCCTCCGGCACCTGCACAATGACGGTGGCAGTTCCGGTTTCTCCCGGCAGGTAGACAACCTTGTCGACTTCGACAGTAAGCGGAGCCTCGCCGGCCGCGAAAGACAATCCCTGGATCCACATGGAGCAAGCACTGGCGATAAGGAGCGGAATGTGCGCACGCATGGTTGCCGAGTATGAGCTGACACAGCCCACCGGACAACCTTTACATTTACCGTATTCCGGGCTCCGCGGCACCGCGGCACCGCGGCACCGTGCGTAGCGCGGAGTTTCCGCCCTAGGCGGATCTGCCTTCGACATGATACTCCGCGTCGGTCAGTGCGGACTTTAGTCCGCAGTCCCATTCCGCGGGCGAACCGGCGAAGCCGGGAGCCGGGGCCGGGCCTGGCATGAGGCTCGGAACTCGATCTGATTCGGCGGACTAAAGTCCGCTGTGACGGACGCGGAGTGAACTCCGCGTTACTTGCTCCGCGGACGTGACGTTCAGTGGCCCACGATGGTGATGGTCGTGCTGCCTTGGGGTACCGAAAACCGGATGAATTGCTCGCTGCCGTACTCTACGCGCCGCGCGGCGTCGATGGTCTGGTTGCCCATGGTGATGGTTGCCGGTCCTCTCTCACCGGGCCACCAGGCGATGATCTCCACGTCCTTGTCGGCGCGCACCCGGAGGTTGATGGCACCGGATTCCTCATCCATCGACCCGTCGACTGCGCATCCGAGGAGATGCGGAAGGGCGAACTGGGTATCCTGACCTGCGGCGCTGACAATGGCGGCCGGGACCTGGGTGACCGCGGCGAGACGGACTTGCAATGGCGGCAGGTCCCCAAGATCAACCTCAATGCGACCCGTGTCTTCCTGCACGAAACTAAGACAGGATGTTTCGGGGCAGAGGCGATCCCATCCCGCCGGCGGCGGATCGGGTTGACGCACGATCGTGTCGGGCGATCGCACCGGGAAGCGCCACACGAATGTGCGCTTGCCTGGTTCGAGGCCCAGGGCCGCACGGCCCGCCGAGAGGGTGACCGGCCGCGGATCTGTGTAGTGGCTGAGACAGGTCAGTACGTGAGCGGGGCCCAGCCGCAGGGCATAGGCTTCCAGTTCGGTGTTCTCCCGCCACCAGCGGTGGCTCAGTTCAACGTCGACGATTCGGGATGGGGCCAGTTCCATGCTCGCCCTGCTGTATGCGTCGATGCTGCGGCCGTTGGCCAGCCAACCCGGCTTCTCGCCGGGCGCGGTGAATGCCTTGAGCTGATCGCCGAATTCCGAGTTGCCCGCGGCCGATGTCCGCATGCCGAACAGCAGGGCGTAGTTCACATGCTCCCGCGTATTGTCCTGTTCCGGATCGCTCCAGATGTACGACCACGGCCAGACGTGCGAAGCGAAACCGGGCGGTTCATACAGTTTCATCATTAAAAGCGGATCGCTGTAAAGCTGACGCCACCGGCCTTCCAGGTAGCCATTGGCAACATTACTCTTCCAGGGGATCGTTCCCTCAAAGATCCCCACGTCGGTATAGGGCACCCCTGCGCCGGAGTTGACCATGAGCGGGACTCCCCGGCTTGCGCACTCCTGGTGGATACGGCGAAACAGCTCCATTACATCCGTAGTCTGGATTACGTGACCTTCGCCTTTCCAATCCGCGAAGCAGGGGAGGTAGGGCCAGTCGATGTAGATGAAACCGGTCTGGTGGTAATCGATCGTTTCGGCAATTCCTTGCGCGCAGTAGTCAATGAACCCCGGTGACATGTCACAGAGGAACCCTTTGTAGGGGACGCCGTACCAACCGGGAATGCCCTTGCCGGTCTTGTCCAGGATATACCAGCCGGCCTCGAACGCCGGGGTCCCGGGCGCGACGTCGAGCAGAAACTGGTAGAACCCCGGCAGGTACGAGGGACCGGCCGCCTCCCTGAATCGTTTCATCCCCAGCCGAACCTTTTCGGCCGGGATTTCCTTCTTGGCGCGTCCGGTTCCCGCCTCGCGGAACCGGGCCACCCTGCCGTCGGCGGCCGGGAAATCGCCCCAGTTGTCGCCGTACTGTTGCTGCAGGTAGAGGACGGACTCATCGGGCCGCAGGAGCTGCTTCGCGATGTCGATGTAGGTTTGGAGATCCGGGTGAAGTGTTGTTGCCTGGGTTACGTGGTTCCAACCGACGTAAGGCATGGTGACGTACCGGGTCTTTCCGACCACCTCGGGAATTTTCCAGGAGGAAAAGGTCTCCCTCGGTTCCGGGAGTTCCAGGTAGCGGCTGTGAAAGGCGAAGTGATCCCCCTCGTAGGCCATGTAGTCCATCTCCGAGCTGAACGGCTTTGGTCGAAGGAAGCAACTCAGCCAAGACATCTCCCAACCCCAACTCGTCCAGGTGCTCATGCTCAGGCTGCGCGGTGGGTAGGCGAATCGATCGTTTACCTTTACCAGGAACTGTCCCACGCCAAGCCCGTTCTCCAGGTTACTGGCGCAGAACTGGGAGCAGCCGTCCGGCGCCTGGCCCATGAAACCCGGTTGTGCCAGGGGTGCGGCGATCTCCCGCGCCTTTACCACAGAGTCCATCATGATCGCGGGATGAAGCAGGCGCTGATAATAGCTGTCTTGCCGGAATTGCTCGTCGAAGAAGGTGCGCGAGGTGATCCGGAGGATCGTCTTTTCGTCCGGCTCACCCGTCACCGTCACGCGCTTCGACAGGCGGGGGCCCTGCGGCTTGAGCCGGTACTCCTTCACCAGCGAGACGGTGGGGAGAAACGGGTTCGTGCAGCGCAACGTCAACGTGCCGTCCGATTCGGATGCCTCGATCACCTTGTCTTCGAGTTCCTCGGCTTCTGTTTCGGTGTGGAGCGTCTCCAGCCGGTAGTGGTCGGAACTCGCAGCCACCAGCCGAACGCCGTCGGCGCGGTTCCAGATCCCGGCCACCATTCCGGTGTCCTCTTTCACCGCGAACACGGTTTGGTCGGTCACGAAAAACCAGGTGTCGCCCCGTCGGGTCAATCCGAGGGCGAGATTCCCGGGCATGTCGGTGAGTCCACTGGGGGTGAGCTGGTGGATCTTCGCAGTCAATGTCTCCACCGCGCGCCCGGTTGCCAACATGGTGATGCGCGCTCGGTCGAGCGGAGAAAGTTCCCCTTCGGTGCGGCCCAGGAGTTGGATTTCTCCGGTCAGCCGCGCGGCATCTTCCGTGAGCTGACCGGATGCGGAACGATCCTGCAGTTGCCGGGTGGTACGAGAGAGTTGCCGCTGCCACAGGCCACTATTGTTCGCGACCAGAGCTTTCGTCTTCTGCAAGTAGTCACTATTAATGACAGTCGTGTCCTGCGAGCCGGGACGGGCGGCGGGCGCTTCAAAACGCAGGCCGGCATAGTCGCTCGCACGGTGAAAGGCCTGGAGGGGACTCCAGGTCGACATCTGAAAACCGCCGCCCGCGCGACGGTCCCGCGCCAGGTTGATTCCCCAGACCTGGCCCGGTTCCGGACGATCTTTCAGCGCGCTGAACGGCAACCTCAACTCGGCCGTCCATTGGTCGTCACCTTTGTGAATCTCTACCGTCCAGTCTCCGTTCCATTTTGCGTTCATGCCCTCGCCGTCATACCGGCCGCCGGCCGTATTGAACGCGATCTGGTAGTACGGATCGTGGCTGCGGAGCGGATCGATGAAGAACTCGATGGCATCCTCTCCGAATACGCGAACGTCTTCTCCCACTTGCCTGGCGTGAAGCCCTCCCAGGTCGGGTTCCTGGCACACCACGGCGAGATAGAGGGCATCGCGGTCATAACAGACTGCGAACCGGGTGGGGACTTCCGCGTAATCCGTGCCAGACCCGATGCGATGGAATCCGCCGACCCACGGGACATCGCTCCAGGTCTTGTCGTCAACGTTTCCGTCGAGGTGGGGGGGCGCCGCTGCGTAATAACATGGAATCGTCTTCCAGGGGTCTTTCGAGTTATGCGCCTGGATCGGTTCCGGTATCGGGTACGGTTCTTTCGGGACCGTGACCTGATCGCTCGGCACATCCAGGATCCGCAGCTCGTCGATCAGCACCCCACTGGCCGCCCCGGGTGTTCCTCCAACCCAGATTTGGTTGGCAGCCGGGGGGAGGGATAACGGCGGGTCCCATTCCTTTTCCACGAGGAGCTTGCCATCGGCAATGATGGCGGACCTGTCCGGCGTCCAGGAGACCGCAATGTGGTGCCACTCATCCTTTATCCATGGTTCTTTCACCTCCCTGCGGCCCACGGGACTGACTCCGGCGCTGATGGGATGGTCGGCGCCGCCATCTTCCCGGAGGTTAAAGCTCAGGCTCACCCATCCGCTCGGATGCCGATAGGTGTACACCGAAACCATACCGTTCTCCTCCAGCGGTATTTCGAGAAAGGGCGGGTTGGCCCGATCCCCTACGCCTTCGTCCGACCAGTCCCAGGAAGTTTTCAGGAAGAACTCGATCGTACCCTGGCGGGAATCGAGATTGCCCTTGGCGGGCAACGAGAACGACGCGGCAGTGGGGGTGCGGTAGCCGAGATCGGCGGCGCCCTTGAATACGCCTAACTCTCCGCCCCTGGCGCCGCTGCCGGCCGAACCACCGATCAACCCGCCGGCCGAGTAATCCGCGTTCAGCCGCAACTCATCGAAGTGAGCCAGCAACAACACATTGGCCCGCGCCTGGAAGACGGGCGGTGCGTGGAGGAGAGAGATCAGGAACAGTACGGAGGTCAATCGGAGAATGTTTTTTCGAGGGATCATGGCTTTGATAGTTGGTTCGGGTTTCAGGTTTCAGTGCGGCCTGTGACACGGCGTCACAGTTTTCCATGTATCTTAATCGCAATCCTACGCAATCCTAATCGATAAAGAATTGAGATTAGGATTGCGATTAGGATTGAAAAATCAGACGTATTCAGAAACAAGGCTGGCCTCTGATGTGCGCAGGCTCCATCAGATTTTTCCTAGGAATGAGATCGGACAACGATGACGGCGACGATCGCGGTGGACGATTTCTTCCCCCTCGCTCTCTGGTCCCCCGAATCGACCCGATCAGAAAGTGTGAGCGTGATTGCGGTAAAGCAGAGTGCGGGAATCCGCATGACAGCATTCTCACAATTGAGCGAACACATCTTGGCCGAAATACAATGAAAACTTGTGATTTGCTGGTTGTTAGAACCAAAAACCCAGGAGAATCGATGCCGTCGATGTCGGTCCCGATCCCCGAGGAGGCTTGGAGTACAAAAAAAATCGAACAAATTGTTGCCTATCAGGCGCAACACTACTACGATACGCCCAATCGGGGATAATCATGTTGAAGGTTTGTCGAATATTGGAAAGCCTAAGACTAGAGAGTACGAAATCGGAACCTAACGAAGCCCGTCATCGAATCGCAAGCAGGTACATGGTAACGGGCCAAAGTAACGAAATGAGGAGAACGCAGATGAAGAAAACACAGTTAGCACTCATAGCCGGCGTCGCGATCGGGATGGTGGTCGGACCAGGTTTGGCCTCTGCCGCCACCATATTCGCGGATGACTTTGCCGATCTCAGCCAATGGCTCGCCCCTCACGGCGGAGGTGCCGCAGGTGTGGATAGCGAGACCGGTTCCCGCACGGTGTTGGGCCGTGACGGCACGATATCGACAATACCGGCCATGGAAATTCAGGCAAACCTCTCTTCTGCCATTTCCCTGACCGATGGTACCCTGCAGACAATTACCATGGACACCGTGATCCGGGTGAATTCAGCCTTGAACAACCTGATCATAGAATTCAGAAACGAAGGTGCCTCCGCGGGTGAATTTCATCGGCTGTATTCCAGCGTCAATGGTACCGGCCAGTTAGAAGCCCGAGAGTATATCGTGCCGGATACAGAAGTAGTAAATAACGACGGCCCCCCTGCGCCGTCTTTCCCATTCAACAATGTGGACGGGGACTATTTTACGCACCGGATGGAGTTTGATGTTCCGAGTGCCACGTGGACTATTAGCACGGACCATTCCGGTTCGATGACTGTACATTCGTCGTGGACTGCTGCCCAGACGGTAGGGGAGATCGATCGGATCCGGTTGAGGATGGCGGCGCCTGGGGGCACTGCACCTTTTGATCAATCCAGATACTTCATTGATTCCGTAAATCTCACCACGACACTGATTCCGGAGCCGGCAACCCTCGGTCTCCTGGGAATTGGCGGCCTGATCATGGCCGGTCTGCGTCGGCGGAGAGGCTGAATACCTCGGCCTGAAGGCCGATAAAAAATTCGATTCAAAAAGCCCCTGCGGGAAATTCCGCAGGGGCTTTTTCATTGTTCGGTAGGACAGGGGCTGCGCACCTGTCCATGCGCCTGGAAAGGGAAACTGATGTGCAAGAGCAGAACACGGTTCCACCGTTGCACCTTTCTTTTGCCACCCAAGCCTCCGGGGGCAGGTCTAAACGTCAAGCCCTGCCCTACTCGGCGCCGCAGAACCTGCTACAGAATGGGGAACGTACATTGCTCCCTACGTGTCCAGATTCCGGATAGCCCGAATTGTGATATGCTCGGCAGCGGTGGAACCTCCCGCATCCATGGCGAATCGGAAGACGGACAACAGAATCGCGGCTGTAATCTGTGTTCTGCTGGCCGCGGTCACGCTGATCGTCTTCGGCCAGACGCTCTCGCATGAGTTCGTCAACTATGATGACCCTTTGTACGTAGTTGATAACCCGGTGGTTCTCGATGGTCTGAGTCCGGAGGGGTTTGCCTGGGCATTCACGACATTTCATGCCGGCAATTGGCACCCGCTGACGTGGCTTTCCCACATGCTGGACTGCCAACTCTACGGGCTGGACGCCGGCGGGCATCACCTCACCAACGTCATGTTGCATGCCGCGGTGGCAATTCTCCTGTTCCTGGTGCTGCGGGGGATGACCGGTGCGCTCTGGCGTAGTGCGGTGGTGGCGGCGGTGTTCGCGATCCATCCCCTGCGTGTGGAGTCGGTTGCCTGGGTGGCCGAGCGCAAGGACCTGCTCTGCGGGCTGTTCTTCGTTCTCACTCTCGCGGCGTATGCGCGATATGCCTCACGGCCCTTCTCACTTGTCCGCTACCTGCCGGTGGCGCTCTTTTTCGCGCTCGGCCTGATGTCGAAGCCGATGTTGGTGACCCTGCCGTTGCTGCTGCTGTTGCTGGACTACTGGCCGTTGAAGAGATTTTCGGTTTTTGGTTTTCCCGCCTTCGCCCTCCGGGCTACGGCGGGCAAGCGGTTTTTGGATGGTTCCAACGATTCGCAGGCGCCGCGCAGTCCCTCCACGTTCGATCCTCCAGTCTCAATTCGACCGGCGTGGTGGTTGCTTGTGGAAAAGGTCCCGCTTTTCGCGCTTTCGGCCGCGTCGTGCATGGTAACGGTGCTCTCGGAGACCGTGTCGATGATGCCGATTGAAAAGCTTTCCATTTCAGTGCGGATCGGTAATGCCCTGGTTTCCTACGCGGCCTACCTGGGCCAGATGGTATACCCTCTGAAACTGGCCGTTCTCTATCCCCTTACAACATACGGAGCTTCGCAAATCATCTTCTCGATGGTTCTGCTGGGTTCGATCTCCGCGATCGTGTTCGTCTGGCGGAGGGAATATCCTTACCTGCCGGTCGGCTGGCTCTGGTACCTGGGGATGCTGGTTCCAGTCATCGGGCTGGTCCAGGTTGGGGAGCAGGTACGCGCGGACCGCTACACGTACTTGCCCCAGATCGGCATTTATCTTCTTCTCACGTGGGCGGCCGTGGATGTGTTCGTCGCCTGGCGGCGGCACCGTCGCCTGGTGTGTGGCGCCGCCGTGACGGCGATCCTGGCGACATTGCTGGCGTGCGCATGGATCCAGACGTCGCATTGGCGCAACAGCGAGTCACTCTGGAGTCATACACTCGCCTGCACGTCGGGGAATTACGTGGCCCACACCGGCCTGGGCCACTTCCTGCTGGACCGGGAGAAGTTTTCAGAAGCCATCGATCACTATCGCCGGGCCCTGCGGATCAAGCCCAGTTTGGCGAAAACGCGTAGCAACCTGGGCGTTGCGCTGGCCAGGCGAGGCGCTCTAGCGGAGGCCGCCGAGCTTTTCCTTCAGGTCCTGCGGGTCAAGCCGGATGACGCGGAGGCCCACAACAACCTGGGCCATATTCTATTGGGGCAAGGGAAGACCGCCGAAGCCGTCGAGCACTTTCATCAAGCCCTGCGGACCAAGCCGGATTACGCGGAGGCCCACATCAACCTGGGCAGTGTTTTGCAGGGGCAGGGGAAGACCAACGAGGCCATCGAGAGGTATCGTCGGGCCTTGCGGATCGAGCCTGATTTCGCGGAGGCGCACTACAACCTGGCCAATGCTCTTCGGGGGCAGGGGCTTCTTGTCGAAGCCATCGAGCATTATCATCGAGCGCTGGACATCGAACCAGATGACGCGATGGCGCACTACCATTTGGGGAATTGCCTGCTGGGGCAAGGGAAGATAGCGGAAGGCACAGAGCAATTCCATCAGGCCTTGCGGATCGCTCCCGATCACGCAGAGGCGCACACCAGCCTGGGCAGTGCGCTCGGCGCTGGGGGAGATGCCGCGGCAGCGGTTCGCCGGTATACACGGGCGCTGGACCTGAACCCGGATTCTCCCCGGGCGTTGAATAACCTGGCTTGGATTCGGGCCACCCATCCCGATGGTGTATTGCGTGATGGAACCCAGGCCGTCAAGCTCGCGGAGCGGATTTGTGAGCTGACCCGCCATCAAGCGGCGGGTGCACTCGACACCCTGGCGGCCGCGTACGCGGAGGCGGGCCGGTTTGACGCGGCGATCAAAACCGCCGCGAGCGCGATGGACGCGGCAACCGCCGCGGGAAACGAGGAGTTGGTCCAGGAAATGCGTGAGCGAGCTGAATTATTCGGGCAGGGCATTCCGTACCGGGAAGAAAGCAAATGAACCATCACGTAGTCATTCTGGGCGGCGGAATTTCCGGATTGAGCGCGGCCTGGAAACTAGCGCAACTGGATATCCCGGTGACCGTGCTCGAGGCCGAGGATGCGGTGGGCGGGCTGGCGCGCACGGTTCGGAAGGGTCCGTATGCCCTCGATGTCGGACCTCACTCGTTTTTTTCCGAAGATGAAGAGATTGTCCGGACCGTGCTGGATCTGTTCGAAACCAGCCCGGATCCGGCTCCACGCAGGGTAAAGTTTTTTTACGAGGGCAAGCACCTGGACTACCCGATCACGCCGGCAACGGTGTTACTTCAAATGGGGTATCTGAACGGCCTGATGTGCGTGTTGAGCTTTTTGAAAAGCCGGCTTTTCCCTCACCGTTCCGAGGTGGCGGAGGGCGAGGACGAGACGGTTGAAGATTGGGCCCGAAGCAGCTTTGGAGATCATTTGTACCGCACGTTTTTCAAGCCGTACACGGAACAGTTCTGGAAAATATCCTGCACCGAGCTATCCGCGCGCTCCATTCCGACGCATACCCGGATGAGCTTTATGAATACCCTGAAGTTGCTGCTGCTGAATAAGCTGAAGCAACGAGGGGATTCGTTGCTGGAGAGGGAAATGCTCCCAACGTATTACCCACCGACTGGATTCGGGGAAATTGCCGAACGAGTTGCCGCGGAGGCACGGGCAGCCGGAGCAGACATTCGAACAGGCTGCCGTGTACGGGAGGCTCATACGCCTGAATCCGGGGACGCGACGGTGGTGTATGAATGCGGCGGCGAACAACATGAATTAACGGGATCCCACGCCGTTTCGACGCTTCCCTTGCACCACCTGATCCGCATGCTGCGACCCGCCCCTCCCGAATCGGTCGCGGCTGCGGCCGAAAAACTGGATTATCGGGCGCTGGTCGCACTCGGTATGGTCACAACCAAGCAGGATATTCTGGATGTGGCATATGTCTACATGCTCAATAAACCGTATAACCGTATTTCCGAAATGAATGCATTCAGTCCGAATACCAGTCCTCCAGGCAAGAACATCCTGATGATTGAAATGCCCGTATTGCGTGAAAGCATCGCCTGGAAGGCCTCGAAAGAGGAATTATTTGAAATTTGTATAGACGCCCTGTCGGAAGACGGATTTTTACAACCCGGTGACGTGGAGGATCTGATCCTGGTCAAAGCCCCGTATGCGTACCCGGTATATCGCAAAGACTATGCGCCGAATCTTAAAGCCGTGCTGGACTACATTGAGCACCAGCCCGCGGTAACAACCTTGGGCCGCCTGGGCGAGTTCATGTATATGGATAGCGATGAATGCATGAAGCGGGCGTTCGAATTCGCCGAATTCATCGCCGGGAAGCAGAACCCCCCTGGTTTATCACCAGGAAAAACAAGGGTGGACTGATGAAACGAACGTCGGCAACCACAACGGACTTCGCTCCATGCATCGTTTGCGGCAACGAGAGTTTCTGCCGCTACGGGGAAGCGCTTTCATTCGATCCTCCTCATGACCCCGTTCACCTGGTCAAATGCAAACAATGCGGGTTGGTCAGAACAGATCCGCTGCAGTCCGATCAAGAACTCTCACCCCTGTATGAAGCGGCCTATTACACAAACGAAAAAAAAAATTCATAGGCCCAGCGGAAAGCATAATGCGATGCTCCAGCAGAATCCTTGCGCGCCGCATCCTGCAAGAAGAGCATACCGGGCCGGAGTCCGCGCTTCGCATACTGGAACCCGGCTGTGGACGAGGATTGCTTCTGGCGGCACTTCAACGCATGGGTTGTCAATGCACCGGCCTGGAGCGTCCGGATTTTCCCGCGGACGATCTCGGGGAGGGCATCACCTTCGCGAAAGGCAATGTGTATTCCATGCCTTTTCCCGATGCCTCTTTTGACATGGTTATTTTATGGTACGTATTGGAACATCTCGCCAATCCTTTCGCGGCCCTGCGGGAATCCCGCCGTGTTCTTACCGAGGGAGGCTTGCTGCTGATTGCCGTGCCGAACGTCGATAGCCGGCAGGCGCAGTATTTCGGCGAAAAATGGTTCCACCTGGACGTGCCGAGACACACCCACCATTTTTCGATCGAGACACTGTCCCTCGCGCTGGAAAGCGCTGGACTGAAGATTGAAGAGCCACGAGGTGTCGCCCCCGAACAGAGCATATTCGGCTTCGTGCAGAGTGCACTAAACATGTGTGTCCCGGTTCGGCATATGAACCGGCTGTTTTTCAGGCTGAAAAAGACCCGTCATTTTTGCGACTTCATAGAGCTTGGCTTCTGGTTGTTGCTCGCAGCGATCTTGATCCCGGCAGCATGTTTGGAATATGTTTTTTCATTGCGATCAAACCGAAGCGCCTTACTACAGATTGGTGGACGGAAATGAACTGTCTGATCTGTGGCACACCCCTTGAAACGTTCCTGGATCTCGGCCGTATGCCGATTGCAAACGGATTTCTCGATGCGGAGGAGTTTACAAATGAGTATTTTTTCAATCTGCGCGCTGGATTCTGCGCCCGTTGTAAAATGGTGCAGCTAACCGAACAGGTGGATCGTGAAAGAATGTTTCACGATCAGTATGCCTTTTTTTCTTCCACTTCCCGTCACATGGAAAAGCATTTTCAGAAGATTGCCCGGACGGTCCAGGGGCAAGTGAAAGACAAGGCCGACCCCTTCGTCGTGGAATTGGGTAGCAACGACGGAATCATGCTCAGGCATTTGGCAGTCGAAGGAATCCGACACCTGGGCATTGAACCTTCAACCAATGTCGCCACGGTTGCTCGCGAAAGGGGAGTGAATACTGTCAGCCGGTTCTTTGATGAAAATCTGGCGGCGGAAATTGTTGAGCAACATGGACCGGCCGACCTGGTTCTCGGCTTCAACGTGATGTGCCATATCCACGACCTGCACTCGGTGATCAGGGGAATCAAAATACTTCTCAAGCAGGACGGACTGCTGATCTTCGAGGACCCTTATCTCGGGGATATAGTCGAAAAGGTCTCTTATGACCAGATCTATGACGAACATGCGTTCTATTTCTGTCTTCTATCCGTGCGAAATTTGTTTGCGGATCACGCGATGCAGGTGGTGGATGTGCAGCCGCAAAGCGTACACGGCGGCTCCATGCGCTATGTCATTGGCCACCAGGATGCGGTCCCGGTGGCGGAACACGTGGCGGATCGACTGGAAAAGGAACGCATACAAGGGCTTGATCGGATGGAAACGTTTGACGCGTTTCGTATAAATGTGGAGCAATCGCGCGATAGGCTGCTGAGGCAGTTGCGGGGCATGAAAAAAGAGCGGCAGACGGTCGTGGGTTATGCAGCCACTTCGAAGAGTACGACGGTAACGAACTATTGCGGAATTACCCCGGAACTTGTTGAATTCATCAGCGATACAACTCCCATCAAGCAGGGAAAATACAGTCCGGGCGCGCACATCCCGGTGCGACCCTACGAGGAATTCAGGGCGAAGTATCCCGATGTGGCGCTACTCTTCGGGTGGAATCATGCCCCGGAGATCATGGCGAACGAACAGGCGTTCCGGGATGCGGGCGGCAAGTGGCTTGTGTATGTGCCTGATGTGAAGGTAATCCCATGATCCTGTGTGGCAATCCAGGCGCAGCCTATCTGGCGAGGCGGGCGGAGATCGATGCGGCGGTTCGGCGCGTCTTTGAAAGCGGACGATATATTCTGGGAGAGGAAGTCTCCTTGTTTGAACGGGAGTTCGCCGACTATCACCGGGTTCCACACGCGGTAGCGCTCGGCAACGGCACCGATGCTCTCTATCTCGCCCTGCGGGCCTGTGGAATCGGAGCGGGTGACGAAGTGATCACGGTATCGCACACCGCTTCCGCCACCGCCGCTGCGATCATTCTTTCCGGCGCCACTCCTGTTTTCGCGGATATCGAGCCGGACTGTTTTACCCTCGACCCGGAACAGCTTCCCGCGGCGCTCTCTGTGAAGACCAAAGCGATTCTACCTGTCCATCTTTATGGCCAGGCCGCAGACATGAAGCCGATTCTCGACTTTGCCCACGATCATGACTTGCGTGTGATTGAGGATTGCGCCCAGTCCGCCGGCGGTCAATACGGAGAAACCAGGTTGGGTACGCTGGGTGATATTGGATGTTTCAGTTTTTATCCCACGAAGAACCTGGGAGCTTACGGCGACGGCGGCATGGCCGTGACCCGCGATAGCACACTGGCTGAACGGCTGCGCTCCCTGCGACAATACGGATGGGACGAGTCAGGGAAAAGCCAGACGGCGGGCGTGAATTCCCGCCTGGACGAATTGCAGGCGGCCATCCTGCGCATTGGGCTCTCCTATCTTGATGTGGACAATGCGGAGCGTGAAGTGCTTGCTTCGCGTTATGACGAGGATCTGGAAAACACGGGCGTAGGGCTGCCTGCCCGCCGTCCCGGGAGTGGACATGTGTTTCACCTGTATGTCATTCGGCATCCTGGGAGGGATGAATTGCTCGGTTGGTTGCAGGCACGCTCAATACACGCGCTTGTGCATTATCCCGTTCCCGCCCATCTTCACCCTGCCTACGCGGGGTACGTTGCGCAGACCGGCACACTGGCCGAAACCGAACGGGCTGCGGCAGAAGTTCTTTCGCTGCCCATCTATCCTCAACTGGGCGCTATGGACCAGGAGCGAGTCATCGACACGATCAAAGAGTATGCCAAGGAAAGCCATGATTGACGGAGTCGCCGTGAACCAGGTCAGAACCCATTCCGACGACTCGATGTTGTCGCAATCATGAAAGATTTCTGGTCAGAGAAGAAAGTATTGATTACAGGTGGGGCAGGGTATCTCGCATTCGGTCTGCTTCAGCTTCTCAAGGATCGGTCTGCGTCGATCGTGCGCCTCGTACGGCCCGGAACTCACCAGGAGCCGGCGCCTGGTGATGCGGAGGTCCTCGAAGTGTATGCGGATATCCGCGAGCCCACCGTCTGGGATGGGTTGCTTGAGGGAGTGGATGTCGTTTTTCATTTGGCGGCCCAGACCAGCGCAGCCGCCGCCGAAGCAGACCCGGTTGAGGATCTGTCGACCAACGTATTGCCGTTGGTTTCGCTGCTGGAGGCCTGCCGGCGGGTGAAGTCGGTTCCGACGGTACTCTTCGCGGGCACGGCGACCGAGTGCGGGCTGACCGACTCCTTACCCGTGAACGAGACCATGGCCGATCAGCCCGTGACAACCTACGATCTGCACAAATTGATGGCGGAAAGCTACTTGAAATATTATGCCCGCCACGGGGCGGTGCACGGCGCCACACTCCGGTTGGCAAACGTCTATGGCCCGGGACCGCGAAACAGTACCGCGGATCGCGGGATCCTGAACCTGATGGTACGCCGTGCCCTGGGTGGGGATGCGTTGACGATCTATGGAACCGGCGATTACCTGCGCGACTACGTTTTTGTGGACGACGTCGCGAGCGCCTTCGTCGCCGCCGCGGAGAACATCGATGCCGTCAACCGGGGTCACTTCCTGGTCGGCAGTGGGAAAGGGAATACAGTCGCCGAAGCCGTTCAACTCGTGGCGGCACGTGTTGCCTCACGGGACGGCGTCGAAGTAGATGTGAAGCATGTCGAGTTGCCGAAAACACTCTTGCCGATCGACACACGGAATTTCGTGGCCGACACCGGGCTTTTTCAGGCTCGAACCGGCTGGCGAGCCAAGGTGTCCCTTGCGGAAGGGATTGATCGAACGATTCGGTATTACACAAAAGAAATGCGATGAAAGTACTGATTATAGGTGGCGCGGGTTTTCTCGGATGCAACCTGGTTCGAGAGTACGTGGAAACTCCGGGCGCGGAGGTTACGGTCATCGATTCGCTCGATCCTCGTTTTCTTTCGACCCGGCATAGCCTGGCGGACGTGGAGAATCAGATCACGTTTATTCAGGGAGATTTGCGCGACGATCGACTCCTGGAAGATCAAGTACGAGGGCAGGATCTCATTTGCAATTGTGCGGCACAAACGTCGCATCCCCTTTCCATCCGTGAGCCGATGCTGGATGTGGACATCAACTGCGTTGGCAATCTGGCATTGCTGGAAGCGGTGCGGCGTTTCAATCCCGATGCAACCGTCGTCTATCCTTCCAGCAGTACCGTGATCGGGAAGGCCCTTTTAGAAATCGTGGACGAAGATCACTGGGAGCGTCCGCTGGAGATCTATTCCGCGAATAAGGGCGTTGCCGAAAAATACTACCAGATCTATCACACCCTTCATCATTTGAGGACGATCGTGTTGCGTTTCGCGAATCTGTACGGTCCCTACGGCAAGAATTCTTCGGACTTTGGTTTCATCAATTATTTCATTGCACAGGCAGCGCAAAACAATGCGCTGCGGATATTCGGGGATGGTTCCCAGATGCGCGATGTGATGTACGTGGGCGACGCGGTCGCCGCCATCACCCTGGCTGTCAAAAAACTCAATTCTCCCGGGAAACCGCACTTTGTAACGAGTAACGAAAACCTGAGTGTACGCGAGATTGCGGAGTCGATTGTCGCGGAGTTTCCCGCGAGCCGGATAGAGTATGTTCCATGGCCTGAACATCGAAAAAACATTGAAATCGAAGATGTGCGCTTCTCCTCCGCCCGCTTCCGCTCGTTAACCGGTTGGGAATCGGAGGTTTCCTTCGTGGAAGGGTTGAAAAAAACGAGATCCACCATGGAAGATCGCGACACGTGAAACTCTTGATAACAGGTGCGCTGGGCCACATCGGGTCGCGTCTGATTCACGATTTTCGTCCCGGAGAGTTCCGCGAGGTCGTTTTGTTGGATAATCTCTCCACACAACGAACCAGTTCGCTGTTCAATCTTCCGGTCGGCGTGCCTTTTCGTTTTCTGCAGCAAGACATTCGGACGGCGGATTTTTCGCAACTTCTGGGTGACGTCGACTTCGTCATACATCTCGCTGCGCTCACCGATGCCGCCGGCAGCGTGGACCGGGCGGATGAAGTTATGAGTGTCAATCTTGAGGGAACCACGCGTGTTGCCGAAGCTTGCCGGCAGCACGGATGTCGATTCTTTTTTCCGTCGACGACAAGCGTTTATGGAGTACAGGCAGGGGCGGTGGATGAGACCTGCCGCGAACTCAATCCGCAAAGCCCCTACGCGGAAAGCAAGCTGGCGGCCGAAACGGCGCTGACAAAAATGAAAGAAAAAGGCCTGAATGCGGTCATCGGTCGTTTGGGCACCCTCTTCGGTCCCTCGGTAGGCATGCGGTTTCATACGGCAGTGAACAAGTTCGTTTGGCAAGCCGCGATGGGCGAACGCCTGACCGTTTGGAGAAACGCCTTGGCGCAGAAACGACCCTACCTGGATCTGAAGGACGCGATCCGGGCCATTCGGTTCGTTCTCGCGAAGGAGGACCTGGACGGACTCCTCTACAATGTGGTGACGACAAACGCGACCGTTCAGGACATCTTGGACGTGATCCGGAATTACATACCAAACTTTGAAATCCAATTGACGGATGCTCGCATCATGAACCAACTCTCCTATGAAGTTTGCAGCGATCGTTTGAAAGGGGAGGGATTCTCCTTCTGCGGGGATTTAAACCGGGGAATCGGAGATACCGTGGCCTGGCTGAATTCCGTTCGCCATGACAACACTGCGACAAAAACCTGAACGAGCATTAAGGGATCATGCTGCGAGATAGGAGGGCTGACGCTGCTCAGGCTTGGAAGCTCAAGCCACTCTCCGAATATGCTGCCAGGCCCACTCTTTCGTGCGGTAGAGCTGAAAACACCCGTTGCAGTATGATTGAGTGTGGTATACTAAACCGATATGTGGGCGGCCTTGTCGAAAACTGGGGACGGTGCTGCCGCCTTCATGGCTTAGCACGAACCCCGGCGATCCCTGGTACTGGCCGAAATAGCACGTCTGTGTCCTGAATATGTCTCAACCCAATCGGAAACAACGCCGTCGTCGCCATCCGGCAACACCCGTGGCACGCCGAAACAATCACCGGCGCGGGTCGTTGCTCGCGGCCGGCGCGGTTCTGATCGCCGTGGTTGCGATCACCTGGTTCTCGCGACAGGACCGGCAGAGCACCAAAATCAATCCATCCGATTTCGGAGAACGAACCCCGAGCGCCGCCGCCCCGCACGAAGACGGTACCGCCGTTGGAATCGATCCGCTTCCCCCCATGCGGTCCGGCAAACAATTCGCGGAGCTGGATCCCGGTGCCGACGGCTGGAGTAGCGAGCTGTCGGCCCAGCGGGCCTACACACAATTGAAGCATATCGCCGCGTTGCTTGAACAGCCGGCCCCAATCACCGGGAAAAATGTGGCCGACATTGCAAGCGTGGGTTTCTCCTGCGAGCCCCTGCTCGCCCACGACCTGAACGAGGTACACCGCGATGGATCGCTCGTTGTCTTGCGCCCGGCGAAGAACGTTGTGTCGGACACCGGACCGACGGTGACGAATCGCGGCGTGGACGGTCTGGCGGAGGCGCTGCGGCAGCTCGCGCAGCCGCTCGCCGGCGCGGATGAGATCCGCGCTGCATTCAAGCAGTTCAGCATCGAGCGGACCGGTTCGTCGATCGAGACGATCGCGTATTACCAGGCGGTTGCATTCAGGGAGGACAGTTCGTTACAGCAGAATGCAACCTGGCACTGCCGGTGGACGTCCGGCGAACCGGACGCACCGGCAACCCTTCCCGTGTTGGAGTCCATCGAAGTTCGCGACTACGAGGAGATTGTTGCCGGGGGCGCAGAGAACCCGACGATGTTTGTCGATTGCACGGAGGCAGCATTTGCGACGTCCCGTAGCTACCACGGCCAATTGTGTCAGCCGATCGACTATTGGCTGGAGCGAATCGAGCGGCGCAACAACATCTTTCATTTCGGACATCATGGTTTGGCGCTGGGCGACGTCAACGGTGATGGGCTGGACGACGTGTACCTGTGCCAGCCGGGGGGGCTTCCGAACCGACTGTTCGTGCACCGTCGCGACGGTACGCTGGAAGACCGGTCGGCTGCGGCGGGGGTGGACGTCCTCGACTTTTCGCGCAGCGCACTCTTCGTCGATCTGGATAACGACGGCAACCAGGACCTCGCGGTATCCACGGCATCGAAGATCCTGTTTTTTGCGGGTGACGGCAAGGGTGGATTTGCACTGCGGGCCGAGCAGAAAGACGCCCAAGGCGGCTATTCACTGGCCGCCGCAGACTACGACAACGACGCCGATTTGGACCTCTTCGTCTGCATGTACTACACCACGTCGGCCGACGCAGGGAATCTTCCGTTTCCCGTGCCATATCATGATGCAGAGAATGGCAAAGAAAATGTCCTGTTGCGCAACAACGGGGACTGGCGATTCCAAAACGCGACCGAAGAGGTGGGATTGAGCGAGAACAAACACCGTTTCAGCTTCGCGGCCGTGTGGGAGGACTACGATAACGACGGCGACGCGGACCTGTACGTTGCCAACGATTACGGCCGGAACAATCTGTATCGCAACGACGAGGGGCGCTTCAGCGACGTGGCCGCCGGCGCTGGCGTGGAAGACGTTGCCCAGGGAATGTCGGCCTCCTTTTCGGATTACAATCGTGACGGCCGGATGGACATCTACGTGGGTAACATGTTTTCCGCCGCCGGTAACCGGATTGCGTTCCAGCGGGAATTCCAGCCGGAAGCAACAAGGACGACCAAGGCTCAGATCCAGCGCCTGGCACGAGGCAATACGCTGTTCGCCAACCGGGGCGACGGGACGTTCCGGGACCTCAGCCTGGATGCCGGGGTCACCATGGGACGTTGGGCCTGGAGTTCCGTGTTCGCGGACATCAACAACGACGGGTGGGACGATCTTCTGGTGGCCAATGGGTACCTGACGGGCAGCGATCCGCACGACTTGTGAAGTTTCTTCTGGCGGCAGGTCGTGTCGCAGTCACCGTTGGAGAGGCCCGACGACAAGTGGTTAACGGAAGAAAAGAATTCGTATCGGAAAAGCTGGGTGCAGTTGAACGAATTGGTCCTCAGCGGACATTCGTGGAGCGGCAACGAGCGGAATTGCTGCTTTCTGAACCTCGGAGGCAGCGGCGTCTCGCGATTTGCCAATATCTCGGCGGCCGCCGGTCTGGATTTGAGCGGTGACGGGCGGGCGCTGGCGACCACCGATTGGGACCAGGACGGCGATCTCGACCTGTGGCTTACCAACCGCACCGGACCCCGCGTGCAAATGCTCCGCAACGACTCGGACGCCGGCCACCATTTCCTTGCCGTACGATTGGAAGGAAACGGCCGCACGACGAATCGCGATGCGATCGGCGCGCGGGTCGAAGTAGTGCTCAGTGAGCAGTTATCGGGAGGCCGTCATGATCAGGAAAATCCGAAATCGAAAATCCGAAATCCGAAATCCATAAAGACTTTGCGCGCCGGCGAAGGATATTTGTCGCAGTCCGGAAAATGGATTCATTTCGGGCTGGGTTCGGCAACGGACGTTGAAAAAGTCATTGTGCGCTGGCCGGACGGCGGGATTCAGGAATTCGCGGAAATCGAATCCGACCGCCATTATCGGATCGCACAGGGTGTCGAGACGGCCAAGAAATGGACTGTTCTACGGCCTGCGATCGAATTGACGCCGGCGTCCGAGCCGGAGTCATGTGCCGGTACGCAGGCGAACCTGTCGTTGAGTTCCCCAATGCCGTTGCCTTCGTTAAACTACGAAACTTTTGACGGAGAAAAGGCGTCGTTGCGAGACTTGCGTGGAAGGCCGGTCGTTGTGTGTCTCTGGGCGAGCTGGTGTGCTCCTTGCCGGGTCGAACTTGCGGAACTGGCAAAGCGCGAGGACGAGATCCGCGCGGCGGGACTTGAAGTCGTTGCGCTGTCAGTGGACGGACTTGGCGATGACAGGACCAGGCCGGGTGCGGCCCGGCAGGCACTGGCAAATTCGAAATTTCCCTTTCGCACGGGCCGGGCAACCACCGAGCTTGTCGATAAAATCCATATTGCCCATCAAAACTTGTTTAATCGTCCGCAAGATTTGCCGGTGCCCACAAGCTTGTTGATCGATCCGGAAGGGCGCCTGGCGGCTGTTTACCGTGGCAGGGTCGAAGTTGAACGACTTGTGGCCGACACGGAGACGCTGTCACGACCGAACGCAGGGTCGCAGTTTGCGGGCCGCTGGATTTCACGAGCACCGGAACAGACCCTATCGCTGCTGGTCGGGGAGCTGTTTTCTCGGGGATATACGTCCGAGGCCATCGAGTATATGACGGACAACAATGTGCGCCTTCGAGCAGAAAAGGACTACGAGAAGCTGTTGAACAAGGCGGCCACGGAGCACATGAAACAAGACGAAACGCGGACGGCGTGCGTGTTATTCCAGGAAGCGCTCGACCTCAACCCGGATTATCTCCCGTCACTGAACAACCTTGCCTGGATCATGGCCACGGACTCGGACGAGTCTATGCGAGACGGCGCCAAGGCAGTCGAGTATGCCCGGCGGGCAGTAGCGGTCGCCGCGAATCGTGAACCCGACGTGATCGGAACCCTGGCCGCTTCATACGCGGAAGCCGGCCGGTTCGAAGAAGCGGTGGCCACCGCCGAAGATGCCATCCGCTTGGCGCACGAAATGGGGGCGGATGGAATCGGGCAGGGACTCCGGAAGGAAATTGCCCTGTACCGGAATGGGAAGCCGGTTCGAATGGAATAGAGGAAGCGGAAATCCCGGATTCTCTGCCGAATCGCGAGACGAAGGCGGTGCACGAAGGCGCGAGATGATAAGAATCGTGTTCTTCTTGGTGTCTCGATTCTCCGCGGAGTCGCGAGACGAAGACGGTGCACAAAGGCGCGAGATGATAAGAATCGTGCCCCGTCTTCGTGCTCCGCCTTCGTGCCCCGATTCTCCGCGGAGTCGCGAGACGAAG
>Ga0315336_1001269_pt1 | contig 52032 bp, 47 predicted proteins | sample ASW5metaG_FD_204512 | JGI IMG/M metagenome (GOLD analysis project Ga0315336, IMG submission 204512) | Ammonia-oxidizing marine archaeal communities from Monterey Bay, California, United States - ASW #5 | ecosystem: Environmental > Aquatic > Marine > Intertidal zone | place: USA: California...
CGGCGCCGGTCTGGCGGGCGATCTCGATCTGGCGCTTGGCGATCAACGGCCGGGCGATCGAGGTGCCGAGCAGATAGACGCCTTCATAGAGCGCGTTGGCGCGGAACATCGGAAACACGTAATCGCGCACGAATTCTTCACGCACATCCTCGACGTAGATTTCCTTCACGCCCAGCATCTCGGCCTTGGCGCGGGCCGGTTCGACCTCCTCGCCTTGGCCGAGGTCGGCGGTGAAGGTCACCACCTCGCAGTCATAGGTGGTTTGCAGCCATTTCAGGATGACCGAAGTGTCGAGGCCGCCGGAATAGGCGAGCACGACTTTTTTGACGTCGCCGGACATGGTCACGGCTCCTTCCAACAATAATTTCAGGCGCGAAATGCGGCGCGCAGTATAGGGATTACGGGTCGGCCCGCAAGTCCGATGCCGGCGCAGCCGGCCGGCCGCGGCGTCGGATTTCGCTGGCCGATTTGAGCTGGCCGCAGGCCGCCATAATGTCGCGGCCGCGCGGCACCCGGATCGGCGCCGAGTAGCCGGCATCGTTGACGATCTGGGCGAACCGGTTCATGGCGCGCGGGCTGGCGCATTCGTATTCGGCGCCGGGCCAGGGATTGAACGGAATGAGATTGACCTTGGCCGGCAGGCCGCTCAGCAGGCGGACCAGTTCCCGGGCGTCGCTGGCGCTGTCGTTGATGCCTTTCAGCATGACGTACTCGAAGGTGATGCGCCGGGCGTTGTTGCTGCCGGGATAGGCCCGGCAGGCGGCCAGCAGCTCCTCGATCGGGTGCTTTTTGTTGATCGGCACCAGGATGTCGCGGAGGTCGTCGCGCACCGCATGCAGGGATACCGCCAGATTGACCCCGAGCTCGGCGCCGCAGCGCGCCATCATCGGCACGATGCCCGCCGTCGACAAGGTAATGCGACGCTTCGACAGGGCGATGCCGTGGCTGTCCATCATGATGGTCAGCGCCTTGGCGACGTTGTCGTAATTCAACAGCGGCTCGCCCATGCCCATCATGACGATGTTGGAGATCCAGCGGCCGTCTGACGGCGTCGGCCATTCGCCGATGTCGTCGCGCGCCAGCATCATTTGCGCAACAATTTCCGCGGCCGATAAATTTCGCACCAGGCGTTGCGTGCCGGTATGGCAAAAGCTGCAGGTCAGGGCGCAGCCGACCTGGCTCGACATACACAGCGCGCCGCGGTCGGTCTCTGGTATGTAGACCGATTCGACTTCATTGCCGTCAATGAACCGAACCAGCCATTTGCGGGTGCCGTCGGCCGAGCGTTCCGCCGTCGTCACCGTTGGCCGCTCGAGCCGGTAATGCGCCGCCAGCCGCTCGCGCAGTTCTTTGGCGATCGAGGTCATGTCGGCGAATTCGGTGGCGCCGCGATGATAGATCCAGTGGAACAGCTGGTTGGCCCGCATCTTCAGCTTGGCTTCGGGCTCGCCGATCTTGGCCACGGCCACGGCAAGCTCCTGGCGATCCAAGCCGATCAGATTGTCCGGCGCCGAGGCCAGGGGCCGGTCGACCGCGCGATAGTCGGGCAGCAAGGTCATGACCGGCTCGGTGTCCTTTACATCTTGCAGGCTTTGGTGATGGCGCGATGTGCCGCCGTGAAGCCAAGCAAGGAATAGCGGTCCTTGGTCTTGTTACCGCGCTTCGAAACGCCTTCCACGGTCATATCGCTGCCACGGATCATCAGATTGACGATGCTGTTGTCGGCTTTCGGGTCGGGCCAGGCGTTTTCGCCATTGGTGACCATCTTGAACGACTTGCTGCCGATCCTCAGGCGCGCCTCGCTGCCCGGCTTGAACGGATAGCCGATATACAGGCTGACTTCGTTCTTGACCGATTCTCCGGGCCGGTGGGCGACCATGAAATAGATATCGCCGCGGTTCAGTTTCTTTGGGTTCGACGCGGACGGCGTCGCGGAAATGAAACAGGATTGCTTGCCTTTATCGGTAAACACATAGGCTTCCCACGACTTGTAGGAGCCGATTTGCTTCGGTTGGGTCTGCGCATGCGCAGCCGCCGCGGTAAGGCAGAAAGCCGCCAGCAACCCAAAAGTCAACCATCGAGATGTCATCATGCGCGTACCATAGTGGCGAAGATCGGCATTTGCCAAATCAACAAACATCAAATTCGAAAGCGCTTTCATATCAGCAGTCGGTCTCCGGTTCTACGTCTAATGCTGCTTATTGCGTCGGCGAAAGGGCTTGCCGTGAACATGTGCCGGCGTCGGCGTCGCGTGGCCGAGGCTGCCGATCGGGCGTTCCGCGAACCGGCCCAGATTAAGCGCCCTGTCATACATCACAATGGCGCCGGCCGTCGCGACATTCACGCAGAATTGTGTCGGAATCCGGACGACATGATGGCAGCGGGCTAAAAGATTCGGGCTCAGATCGCCGCGTTCGGCGCCGAGCACGTAGGCCGCATTCAGCGGATGCCGGAAACTCGGCAGTTCTATCGCGTCGTCCAGCAACTCGATGCCCACTAACTGACACCCTTCCGGCAAGGTGAATGCGTCCAAGTCGGCGTGGTCGTACCAAGGAATATTGCGCGGGGCAATACTGGTGTCGGATCGTGCCGCCTTTACCGAATAGGTGGCGTCGATGGTAAACACGAAGCTGGCGCCGAACGCGTGGGCGGTGCGAAACAGATTGCCCGCGTTCATCGGCTTGCTCAGGCCTTCGACGCCAATACCAAAATATCCCTTCATGGCTCGGCATATTCGTTGATTCTGACGGGATTTCAATGCCCCATTGCCAAGCTGCCGAGAAACCGGATTATACAGACGACCAGCGATGAAGGAGAGACTTGGATGAAGGCGTTGCTCTGTAAGGCCTATGGCGGACCGGATGACCTGGTCTTGGAAGAAACCGATCCGCCGGCGCCGGCGCCGGGCGAGGTGCATATCGCCATTCATGCCGCAGGGGTCAATTTCCCCGACATCTTGTTGATCGAAAACAAATACCAGTTCCGCCCGCCCCTGCCGTTCGCACCGGGACTTGAAGTTGCCGGCCGGGTGCTCGCGGTGGGTGCCGACGTGACGCGCTTCAAGCCGGGCGACCGGGTCATGGCCTGTTGCGGTCATGGCGGCTTCGCCGAAGAAGTCGCGGTCGCCGAACGCTCGGTTTTCGCCTTGCCCGATGCGGTCGATTTCGTTACCGCGGCCGGCTTTCCAGTGGTCTATGGCACCACCTATCACGGCTTGATCGATCGCGGCCGGATGCAGGCTGGTGAAGTCCTGCTGGTCCATGGCGCCGCCGGCGGCGTCGGCCTCAGCGCGGTCGACATGGGCAAGATGCTGGGTGCCACGGTCATTGGCACTGTCGGTTCCGACGCAAAGATGGACATCGTCCGCGAATACGGCGCCGACCACGTCATCAATTATTCCACCGAAAGCATCCGCGACCGGGTCAAAGAGCTGACCGACGGCAAGGGTGCCGACGTGATCTACGATCCCGTGGGCGGCGACGCCTTCGATCAGTCCATGCGCTGCATCAATTGGGGCGGCCGACTGTTGGTCATCGGTTTCGCCTCAGGTCGGATCCCCGAGCTCAAAGCTAATTTGGCGCTGCTTAAGGGCTGCGACGTGGTTGGTGTGTTTTGGGGTTCGTTCTCGGAGCGCGAGCCGGAAGCCAGCCGCGCCAATTTTGACACCCTGCTGGGCTGGTGTGCCGCGGGTAAGCTCAAGCCCCATGTGTCCATGCGCTTTCCCCTTGCCGAGGGCGGCGAAGCCTTGAAGGCACTGATTTCGCGGCGCGCCACGGGCAAGGTGATCGTCGACGTGCGCGCCGAACAGTAACCGGCGATGAGTGGCGCCGACGACAGCGTTCGCGCGCAGTACCAGGACTACCCCTATCCGCCGCGCGATCCAGCGGACGAAAAACACCGGCTGGTGGTCGGCTCGCCCAGCCAGCTCGACGAAATCAACCACTATCTTTGGGCTGGCCGGCTCACGCCCGGGCAACCGTTCCGGGCGCTGGTTGCCGGTGGCGGTACCGGCGATGCGCTGATCATGCTCGCGCAGCAGCTTAAAGATCGGGGCTTCGACGCGGACATCGTCTATCTGGATCTGTCGGAGGCATCCCTGGCCGTGGCGCAAGCGCGGGCAGAAATCCGCGGCCTCGATACTGTTCGCTTTCGAATCGGGTCACTCACGGACCTGGACCCGGCGCGTGACGGGCCGTTCGACTACATCGATTGTTGCGGCGTGCTGCATCATCTGCCCGATCCGGCGGCAGGCCTCAAACGGCTCGCCGGCGTCTTGGCGGCGGACGGCGGCATGGGTGTGATGCTCTACGGTAGCCTCGGCCGTACCGGTGTCTATCCGTTGCAAGACGCCCTAAGGGCGCTCGCCGGTCCGGACTTGGGCGGTGCCGAGCGCTTGGCGCTGACCCGCCGCTTGCTGGCAGATTTGCCGCGCCAGAATTGGTTCCGTAAGAACCCTTACCTCGGCGATCACGACACCGGCGATGACGCTGCCCTGTACGACCTGCTGCTGCATTCGCAGGACCGTGCTTACAGGGTCCCGGAAATCGTAGCGTTGGCGGCTTCGGCCGGCCTGGCGCCGACCGGGTTCATCGAACCGGTTCGTTACGATCCGGACAGCTACCTCGATGACCCAGCGCTGCGCCAACAGGCGGCTCGATTAACCTGGCTCGACCGTGCCGCCCTGGCGGAAAATTTGAGCGGGGCGCTCAAGACCCACGTGTTCTACCTAACCCGGGCGTCGCGAGCTGGCCACGCGGTGGCGGAGGCCGGCTCCGGCGCGATACCGGTCCTACGCGAACAGGACCCAGCGACCCTGGCCAAGGCCATCGCAAGGGACGGTACGCTCAGCGCCAATTTCGATGGGCAGCGCCTGACCGTTCGCTTTCCCGACCGCGCCGCAGAGCTGGTCGCGCTCTCTGACGGCATGCACGATCTGGACGCCATACGGCAATCCCTTGGCACGGCGCCCGCCGACTTTTTCGACCTCTTCGAGGCCACCTATCGGCCGCTCAACGGCCTGAACCTGATGCTGCTCCGGAAGAGGTCCTGATCAACCCATTTTTCAGATGTTGTCCGTATCCTAGGCCGTACCCCCACCTTTGCAGGGCTGCGATGCGTCGTTGAGTGTTGTGGTTTTGCCGTGCCGGGGGCATATGATGAGACAGATTCCTTCAGCCAACGACACACAGAAATCCGCTGGCCGCCGGCCAATGGGTGCGGGCTTTTGCGTGATTGGGCTCAGTACTGGGTAATGCGTACAATGACGATACCGGGATTGACGGCCGTCCAGGGGCGGATGACCGGCGTAAATCTTGCCGCCAATACACAAGGCGCATTATGGGTATTGGCCGCGGGTTTCTTCTTTTCGATCATGAGCGTGCTGATCAAGACCCTCGGTGCGCGGCTCGATAGCTTCGAAATCGCCTTCTTCCGCGCCCTGTTCGGCTTGCTGGCTGTGTTGCCATTCGTTTGGCAGAGCGGTCTTGCCGAACTCAAGACCCGGTATCCGGTAAAGCATTTCGTCCGTGCGGTGATTGGTGTCATCGCAATGTTTTGCGGCTTCTATGCGATTACACACCTGACCTTGGCGGATTCAGTGGCGTTCAGTTTCACCAAGCCGCTGTTCCTCATTCCGCTCGCGGTGCTGTTCCTCAGTGAAAAGGTCCGGGCCCGACGCTGGACCGCGACGGCGGTCGGCTTCGTCGGTGCCGTGATCATGCTGCGGCCGGGCGGCGAGATGGAACCGGCGGCCCTGATCGCCTTGGGCGGCGCCTTGCTGGTCGCCGTGGTGACCGTCTTGATCAAGCAATTGTCGGCCACCGACCGGCCGACCACCATCCTGTTCTATTTCGGCGTGTTCGCGACCGCGATCGCCGCGGTGCCGGCGGCCTTCGTTTGGATCACGCCGACTTGGGTCGATCTGGGGATGATGGCCGCCGTCGGCGCGGTCGGCGCGTTTGCCCAGCATTGCATGATCCGCGGCTTTGCCGTCGGCGAGGCGACCGCCGTCGCGCCATTTGATTATGTGCGGTTGATCTTTGCCGTCGCGCTTGGTTTCATCTTTTTCTTCGAGGTGCCCGACCTCTGGACCGTCGTCGGTGCCGCCGTGATCATGGGATCGACGCTCTATATCGCCCAACGCGAAGCGAGCCTCGGGAAACGCCGGCAGCCGCCGGTGCTGGATCAAGGGGCGCTGGCCAACCGGCAGTGACGGCCAAGCCGGCGCCCGTCGACCGATCGTCAAAAAGTCCCTCGGCTTCGCCTCGGTGTACTTTTTGCCGGCAAAATATTGCCGAATCAGCCCTTGGGGCGGCCCGGCGGGCTGATTCGATCATTTCTGTTACTGATCAAGACCTTCGGTCATGATCAGAGCCCGCAACCCATTGGGTTGCGGAAATATGCTGTTAGCGCATCGCCGAGCCGCCTCAAGATGCGCTAACGCCTTATTACTTTATTGAAGGAAAGTACACTGAGCGCAGCGAAGGACTTTTCTTCACGGTGAACTTATTGGGGGCAAACATGGCCGCACGACAAATCATCCTCGATTGCGATCCCGGCCAGGACGACGCCATGGCCATTCTGTTGGCGTTGGCGTCAGGCGAAGAGCTCGACCTGATCGGCATCACTACCGTCGCCGGCAACGTGCCGCTGCCTTTGACGCAGCTCAACGCCCGCAAAATCTGCGAACTGGCCGGCCGCACCGACATGCCGGTCTATGCCGGCTGCTCCCGGCCGATCTTGCGAAAACTGGTGACCGCGGAATATGTCCACGGCAAGACCGGGCTCGACGGCGCCGATCTGGCCGAGCCGACGATGACCTTGCAGCCCGGCCATGCCGTCGATTTCATCGTCGACAGCCTGATGGAACGGCCGGCGGGCAGTGTCACCCTTTGTCCGATCGGGCCGCTCACCAATATCGCCTTGGCCATGATCAAACAGCCTGAAATCATTGACCGCATCGATGAAATCATCCTGATGGGCGGCGGCATGGCCGAAGGCAATGTCACGCCGGCAGCGGAGTTCAATATCTACGTCGATCCCCATGCCGCGCGCGTTGTGTTCGAGGCCGGCGTGAAGCTGACCATGCTCGGGCTCGACGTCACCCACCAAGCGCTGGCGACGCCGGCCCGGATGGAAACCATCGACGCGATCGGTTCACCGGTCAGCACGGCTGTGGTCGGCCTGCTCGATTTCTTCAACCGGTTCGATCGCGAACGTTATGGCATGCCCGGCGCGCCGCTGCACGACCCCTGCGTCATCGCCTATTTGCTGCGCCCCGACCTGTTTCAAGGCCGGGACTGCCATGTCGCGGTGGAAACCGACAGTGAACTGACCATGGGGGCGACCATCGTCGATTGGTGGGGGGCCAACCGCTACCAAGCCAATGCCCGGGTCATCAACGGCGTCGATGCCGATGGCTTCTTCGGCTTGTTCACCGAGCGGCTCCGCCGCTTATAACGACTATGGCGGGCTATCGCCATCGGCGTGGCGATCTGCTAAAGACCGGACAGAATCATTCGAAACGGGGATAAAGCACATGGATATTTCGGGTAAATTCGCCGTCGTGACCGGCGGTGCATCCGGCCTCGGTGCGGCAACGGCGCGCGAACTCGCCGCGGCCGGCGCCACGGTGGCAATTTTCGACGTCAACGAGGAGGCCGGCGAAGCCGTTGCCAAGGAACTCGGCGGACAATTTTTCAAATGCGATGTATCGAGCGAAGACAGCGCCACCGCCGCCTTCGCCGCGTCCAAGGAAGCCAATGGCGCGCCCCGCATCTTGATTAATTGCGCCGGCATCGGTATCGGCGTCAAGACGACTTCGCGCGGCAAGCCGCATCCGTTCGACCAATTTGCCCGCGTCATCAATATCAATTTGATCGGCACCTTCAACTGCACGCGCCTGGCGTCCACCGACATGACGGAACTCGACCCGCTCGAAGATGCGGAACGCGGCGTCATCGTTTCGACGGCTTCGGTCGCGGCCTACGACGGTCAAATCGGCCAGGCCGCCTATTCCGCCTCCAAAGGCGGCATTGTCGGCATGACCTTGCCGATCGCGCGCGATTTGGCGTCCGTCGGCATCCGCTTCAACACCATCGCGCCCGGCCTGTTCGATACGCCGTTGATGGCGAGCCTGCCGGATGAGCTTAAAAAATCCCTCGGCGCCAGTGTGCCGTTCCCCTCGCGCCTCGGCACGTCGGAGGAATACGCCAGTCTCGCCCGCCATATCTGCGAAAATGTCATGCTGAATGGCGAGACCATCCGCCTCGACGGCGCCATCCGGCTGGCGCCGCGCTGACCCAAGCTACGTTCAGGCGACGGCGTCGATCGCCGTCGCCAGGGCGATGTCGCGGCTGGTAACGCCGCCCGCGTCGCGGGTGGTCAGTGTAATGTCGACCCGGTTGTAGACATTGAACCATTCGGGATGGTGGTCCATTTGCTCAGCCAACAGGGCGACGCGGGTCATGAAGCCGAACGCGGCGTTGAAATTGGCGAAGCTGTAAGACTTGGCGATGGCATCGCGATCCGGCAGCTGGCGCCAGCCACTCAGGCTCGCCAGCGCTGCCGCGCGATCGTCTCCGGTCAGTTTTGTCGCCATCAATTCGCTCCCATTGGTGCGACCAGCGGATAGTCGACTTGCGGTGTATAGGCCGATCCCTGGTTTCCCAACCGGCTTTCAAAAAGCACGAACTTATCCGCCGCGAAGGTCCGGGACTGAAACGCGCCGTTCATTTCCAGGAATGCGCCAATCCGCTTGAACGGCGCGTCGCGCAGCCGCGCCAGGGTGACATGGGGGTGGTATTTGCGTGCCTCCGGCGCCAGTCCGGCCTCGCAAATGCGGCGTTCCACGCGTTTTTGCAAATGTTCGAGGTCGCGGTTGGCGGTGACGCCGGCCCACAGCACCCGCGGCCGTCGGCGGTCGCCGAAATGGCCGACACCATCCAGTTGCAAATCTAGCGGCGGCGCGGTGACGGCGGCGAGCGCCTCGGCGACGTCGTCGACGTCCGGGCCATCCACTTCGCCGATGAAGCGCAAAGTTAGATGATAGTTTTCCGGCCGAATCCAACGCGCGCCCGGCACCCCGGCGGCAAGCCGGGTGAGTGCCTCGCGGATGTCTTCAGGTAGCGGAATGCCGACAAACAGGCGCATTTGGCGCTCACAGGATTTTCAGCACGTCTTCCGGCGGCCGGCCGAGGGCGGCCTTACCGTTGGCCAGCACGATCGGCCGTTCGATCAGTTTTGGATGCGCGATCATGGCGGCGATCAACGCGCCGTCGTCGAGGTTCTGGTCGTCAAGGCCGTTTTCTTTGTATTCAGTTTCCTTGCGCCGCATCAGTTCCCTTGGCGCACGCCCGAGCTTTGCCAGGATCGCCGTGAGCTCCTCGGCACTCGGCGGCGTTTGCAGGTATTCGATGATTTCCGGCTCGATGCCGTTGTCCGTCAACAGTGCCAGGGTTTGGCGCGATTTGCTGCAACGTGGGTTGTGATAGATGGTGACAGACATGACGGGCTCCTTATTTCAGACTCAGTTCTTTTGCAGCAACCTGATCACATAGGGACTCAAGCGCTCGACGATGATGTCGACACCGTCGGCATTCGGGTGGATGCCGTCGGATTGATTGAGGTCGGCCGACGCGGCGACACCGTCCAGCAGAAACGGATAGAGCGCAATACCGTGCTTGGCGGACAGCCGCGGATAGATCCGGTCGAATTCAGTGGCGTAGTCTCGGCCGAGATTGGGTGGCGCCCGCATACCGGCCAGCAATACCGCAATGCCGCGGGATTTGAGGTCGGTGATGATGCGGTCCAGATTGTCGGCGGTGAGTGCCGGATCGATCGCCCTGAGCCCGTCGTTGCCGCCGAGCGCGACGATGACATGGCTTGGCGGTTCGGCCAGCGCCCAATCGAGTCGCGCCAATCCGCCGCTGGTGGTGTCGCCGGAGACGCCGGCATTGACAATGCGGACATCGAGACCGTCAGCCTGCAAGCGGGCCTGCAGTTTCGCCGGCAAACTGTTTTGTTGGGCCAATCCGTAGCCTGCCGTCAGGCTGTCGCCTAACATGACTATGAGTTGGGTTTCGCTGGCCGGGGCGGCGCCGGGAAGCAGGATGACGCCCAAGGCCAACACGGCTATTCGCCAGGCTTGCTTGAAAGCCTGGTGCAATCGGCCATATGGGAAGAAATCCGCGGATCTTGTTTTTGACGTTTGCTTCATGAGGTGGCTGTGCCGGACAACGCAATGGTGATGCTAGAGGATGTGCATCTGACTTTGGAAAGTCCGGCAGGTCCAGTCAATATTTTGAAAGGCATTTCGATCACGGTAGAACGTGGCGAAGCGGTCGGCGTGGTCGGTCCGTCGGGATCCGGCAAATCGACCTTGCTGGCGGTGATTGCCGGGTTGGAGCGGGCGAGCCGTGGCCGCATGATCGTCGCCGGGCAGGATCTAAACGGGCTGAACGAAGATGGGCTGGCGCTGTTTCGGCGCGACAATGTCGGCATCGTGTTTCAATCCTTCCACTTGATTCCGACGTTGAATGCGCTGGAAAACGTCGCCATGCCGCTGGAACTGGCCGGCCGCCGCGATGCCGAGGAGCGCGCCCTGGCCGAACTGGACGCGGTCGGTCTGCACGATCGCATCAGCCACTATCCGGCACAGCTTTCCGGCGGTGAGCAACAGCGCGTGGCACTCGCGCGGGCGTTGGTGGTGGCACCCAAAATCATGCTGGCCGATGAACCGACCGGCAATTTGGATGGCGAAACCGGCCGCTCGATCGTCGATTTGGTGTTTGCCCAGCATGCCGAGCGCGATACCACGTTGCTGTTGATTACCCACGATATGGCGCTGGCCAATCGCTGTGATCGCATCATCACCATCGCCGACGGGCGCATCGAAGCGCCGCAACCAACTATTGCCCGAGGTTTAAGCGCGTGAACGCGCGCATGCTGGGTTTTGCCGTTCGCCTGGCGTTCCGGGATCTGCGCGGCGGCCTCAAGGGCTTTCGTATTTTCATTCTCTGCCTGGCGCTTGGCGTTACCGCAATTGCCGGAGTCGGCTCCCTGTCCGGCGCAATTTATCGCGGCCTGACCGAAAACGGCCGCGCGATCCTGGGCGGCGACGTGGCGCTCAGGTTGACCCACAGGCCGGCGTTGCCGCAGGAACTGACTTGGCTCGAAGGCCGGGCGACGGTATCGGGAACCGTCGAAATGCGGACCATGGCCCGCGCCGGCAGCGGTCGCGTTTTGGTCGAACTGAAAGCGGTCGACGGCCGTTATCCGTTATACGGAGAATTCGAAACCGCGCCGCCGGCGCCAACGGCCGCTGCGCTGGCATCCCGCGACGGCCGCTGGGGCGCTCTGGTCGAACCGACATTGCTGCGGCGCCTGAAACTGTCGATCGGCGACCCGATCGCCATCGGCGACACCACGTATGAAATTCGTGCCGCCATTGAAACGGAGCCGGACCGGGTAGCGTCCGGCATCGTGCTTGGCCCCAGGGTCATGGTCGCCGTCGAAAGCTTAGGCGCGACCGGCCTGGTTCAGGTCGGCAGCCTGGTCCGATACCATTACCTGTTGAAATTGCCGGCCGCCGAAAGTCCGGATCAATTCGCCGCCGATCTCAATCAAGCCTTGCCTGATGCCGGTTGGCGCATTCGCGACCGCCGCAACGGTGCGCCGAGCCTGCGCCGCTTCATCGAACGGCTCGATTTGTTTTTGACCCTGGTCGGCCTGACCGCCTTGCTGGTCGGCGGTGTCGGCGTTGCCAACGGCGTACGCAATCACCTGGACGGCAAGATCGCGACGATTGCCACCCTAAAATGCATCGGCGCGTCGGGGCAGACCGTACTCGCTGTCTATGTGGTGCAAGTATTGATCGTAGCAGCGCTCGCGATTTTCCTCGGCCTGGTCGCCGGCGCTATATTACCCATCGGTATCGTCGCGGTGATTGGTGATCTGTTGCCGATACCGGCAAGTCCGGGTCTGCATGGCTCGGCGATCGCCTTGGCGGCGCTCTATGGGCTGCTGACGACCCTGACCTTCGCGCTGTGGCCGATCGGCAAGGCTCGCGAGGTTTCGCCCGCCAGCCTGTTCCGCCAGGCGGTCGCGGTAAGCGGTGGCCGGCCGCGGATCGGCATCATTCTGGCGACGGCGATTACCGTCGCCGGCTTGGCGGCACTGGCGATCGGGACAGCCGAAAACAAGAATTTCGCCGCCTGGTTCGTTGTAGGCGCGGCGGTTTGTTTTATTTTGCTCCGGCTCGCCGGGGCCGGTGTCACGACGCTGGCCCGCCGGGTCAAGCGGCCGCGGTCGCCGGCGCTACGGCTGGCCTTGGTCAACCTGGCGCGGCCCGGCGCGGCGACGACGCCGGTGGTGCTGTCGCTCGGCATCGGTCTGACCTTGCTGGTCGCGATCATTTCCATCGAAGGCAACATGGTGCGCCAGATCAGCGACCGTTTGCCTGACGAGGCACCGGCGTTCTTTTTCATCGACATTCAAAAGCACCAATTGCCGGCCTTTTTGGCGACCTCTGAGGCGATTGCCGGGGTCCGCGACGTGCGCCACGTGCCCTCGCTGCGCGGTCGCATCACCAAGGTCGCCGGTGTACCGGTAGAGAAACTCAACCCGCCCTCGGAGGTACGCTGGGTCGTGCGCGGCGACCGCGCCTTGACCTATGCCGCCGAGCCGCCGGACCACAACGCCATTGTCGCCGGCAGCTGGTGGCCGGCCGACTATAGCGGGCCGCCGCTGGTATCGATGGAGGCCGGCGCCGCGACCGCGCTCGGCCTGGCCGTCGGCGACAGCATCAGCGTCAATGTGCTCGGCCGTGCCTTCACCGCCAGAATCGAAAACCTCCGGCGAGTCGATTGGTCGACCATGGCCATGAACTTTGTCTTGATATTCGATCCCACGACATTGGCGCCGGCGCCGCATACCCATTTGGCGACCGCCAAGGCCAGCGCCGCGGCGGAGGCGGAATTGTTCGACAAGGTGACCGCGCAATTTACCAACGTCACGGCGGTGCGCATGAAAGAGGCCTTGGCGGTGGTCAACGATCTCTTACGCAAGATCGGCTACGCGATCCGCGGCTCGACGGTCATCACGTTGTTGGCCGGCATTTTCGTGCTGGCCGGCGCCATGGCCACGGGCCAGGCCAACCGCACCCGTGATTCGGTGGTATTAAAGGTATTGGGCGCCACCCGTGGTGACATCATCAAGGCCTATATCGCCGAATATGCCTTGCTCGGCATCCTGACGGCGATCATCGCACTGATCATCGGCACCATTACCCATTGGATCGTCATGACCATGGTGCTGAACGGCGAATGGCTGTTCATGCCGGCCGCCGGGCTGATCACGGTGGCCGTCGCGGTCACCGCCACGGTGGTTCTCGGACTTTTTGGGACCTGGCGCGCCTTGTCGGAGCCGGCGGCGCCGCTGCTGCGGGTCGAATAATAACCTAAATCGCTTCGCATTTTTGCAATAATTACCTGATATCCAACATTCTTTTCGCTTCCGATTGTTTCGATTTTCCTTGATTTAGGGCATCGGGATACCCAATTATCTACGCAAGTATGGAATTTCACGTTGACGGGAAAAACCAAGAGATGGCTATAGATTTCCGAAACATGGCGGCGTCGGCGACGGCGCGCCCCGTTGATCAAGCGGCGATTGATCAGGGTCTGCGCTCCTACATGCTGCGCGTCTTCAATTACATGGGCTCCGGCCTGTTGTTGAGCGGCATTGTCGCAGTCGCCTTCGCCCAATGGATCGGCACCTCACCGCGCGAAGAGATCATCGCGTTTTACTCATCCGGCCTCTATATGATCGCGGCGTTCGCGCCGATCGGCATCCTGCTGCTGATGAGCTTCGCTTCCAAGCGACTGAGCGCGACGGCGATGCAGGGGCTCTACTGGGTGTTCACGGCGCTGATGGGCGTGTCTTTGTCGTCGGTCTTTTTCCGCTACGGCATGGGCGACATCACCCGGGTGTTTTTCATCACAGCGATCACTTTCGGCGCCATGAGCCTTTGGGGTTACACCACCAAACGGGATTTGTCCGGCTGGGGTTCGTTCCTGTTCATGGGCCTGATCGGCATTATCGTTGCCAGCATCGTTAACATTTTCTTGGCATCGACGATGATGCATTTCGTGATTTCGGTCATCGGCGTGCTGGTGTTCACCGGCCTCACGGCGTATGACACGCAACGCATCAAGTCGGAATTCGTCACCTATCGCATGGAAGGCGGGATAGCGACCAAGTCAGCGGTCATGGGCGCGGTGTCGCTCTACCTCAACTTCTTGAACCTGTTCTATCTGCTGCTGGCGCTGTTCGGCAATCGCGAGTAACGCTTAAGCTTGAACCGGATTGACGCCCGGCGGCCTTGGCCGCCGGGCGTTTTATTTTGCCCATAGGCCAACGTACTTATAATTGGGCCATGGGCACTGCGGGAGGATCGGCCATGCGCGCATTGATCGCCATGATGAAGCACGAAACCAACACGTTCTCGCCGATCGTGACGGATTTGGCGCGCTTCGAGGCGTGGGGGCTGCATTTCGGCGATGCGGCGCGGCGCGCCTATGCCGGTACGGCCATGCCGATGGGCGCCTATATCGAGTTGGCGAATGCGGCCGGCGCCGAGATCGTGACCCCGGTCGCGGCCGAGGCGATGCCGTCGGGCCCGGTCGCCGTTGACGCCTACGAGCGCTTGGCTGAGGCCATCTGCGATGTGGTGCGAGAGGGTTGCGATGTCGCCCTGCTCGACCTGCATGGCGCCATGGTGGCCGAGCACACCATGGACGGCGAAGGCACCTTGCTGGAGCGCATGCGCGCCATCGACCCCGACTTGCCGATCGCCGTCACCCTCGATCTGCACTGCAATCTGACGGAAAAGATGGTGGCCAATTGCACGGCACTGATCGGCTACAAGACCTACCCGCACACCGATATGTATGATGTCGGCAAACAGATCGGCCAAGTGGTGCTCAATTCCGTCGCTGGCCGAGCCCAGCCAGTCATGGCCTGGGGCAACGTGCCGCTGTTGTCGCAAACGCTGTGCCAGGGCACCGACGATGAGCCGATGGCCGGTCTTATTGCCACGTGCCGGGAGTGCGAGGCGCAAGCCGGCGTGTTGGCGGCAACCGTGTTCGGCGGCTTTGCGCTGGCCGACATGCCGGAGTCCGGCAACTCGGCGATCGTCGTCGCCGACGGCGACCCGGTATTGGCGCGGGCCTGCAGTGACCGGTTGTTGGCTCAGACTTGGGATCAGCGCCCGGCTTTCGTCTACCAACACCGTCCGCTCGCAGACACGGTCGCCGCGGCGAAAGAGATCACCGACGGGCCGGTAATGTTGCTCGATCACGCCGACAATTGCGGCTCCGGCGGTACGCAAGATGTAATGGCCGTAATCGCCGAGGTAATCGCCCAAGGCCTCGAAGACGTCGCCGTCGGCGCGGTCTGGGATCCGGCCGCGGTTCGCGAAATGCAGGCCGCCGGCATCGGCGCGACGGTGACCCTCAATCTCGGCGGTCAGACCGATATGCCGTCGATCCGTACGGCCGGCCAACCACTGGAAGTGACCGGCAAAGTCAAGGCCTTGACCGACGGCGAATGGATCGTGCGCGGGCCGATGTATACCGGCGTCACCGTGATGATGGGACCAACGGCGGTACTCGATACCGGCAAGGTCGAAATCGTCGTCGTCTCCAACCATCACGAACCGTGGGATACCGGGGTCTTTACCTCGGTCGGCATTCAGCCGGAGCACAAACGCTATCTGCTGCTCAAGTCGCGCATTCACTATCGTGCTGGCTTCGCACCGATCGCCCGGCATACGCTGACCCTGGACGGCGTCGGCGTGACCACCTCCGACAACCAACTGTTGGATTACGAAAACGTGCGCCGGCCGGTATTCCCGCTCGACCGCATCAACGAACGGTGAACACGGCTATTCCTCGACCACTAACTTGTAGTCCGGCGTTGGGTTCAGTGGACAGGAATACAGATAAGAACCGGGTTGCAGCTCTACTACATAATCGTGGGATTGGCCGGCGAACAGACCGCCGCCGGAAACGCTGACCTTGGTCAATTTATGGATCGGGTTGCGCCAATTGTATTCTTCTTCGCGCAGCCAAAAGCCCAATTCGTAAGGCACGTCCTGATTGGTAACCCGGAACACGTACTTGCCCGGCGTCAGGTTCAACACCGTCGCGTTGGCCAGCCGCGCGGCCCCGGACTCTCGATTGATGGTCTCGCAGTCCGACGGTTTCATGGCTTCGAAGTTGTGATCGACACCGTTCTCGGCCTCGACGAATTGGCAGGCGACCTGGGTCAGTTCAACGACTTTTGCCGCCGGTGCCGCCGACAGGCCGTGGACGGCGAGGGCAACGGCAACGCCAAATACTACGGCTGGCGCAATTCTCGCTGCCAACATCGTGCCTGCCATGTGCTGCCTCCGGAGCGTTCGCCGATGACGCCATCTTGCGATAGCGTCGGCAGCGGCACAAATCAATGGCGTTCAAACCGTCGTGAGAGCAGCGGGCCGGTCTACTCTACCGCTTGTAAACGGCGCGTATCGAATACTTCGAGGACTTTTTGCAAGGTTCGGCCGCGCTTGAGAACCTGACCGCCGAATGACACAACGGCGTAGGCACCTTGCCGGTTCGCCAATTTCGGTCGCTTGACGATGCGAAACAGCGCACCATCGGCGGATCGGCGAAAGACCGCGAACGTGCAGGCTTCTTGGTCATGGCTGATGGCGTAGTCGCGCCATTCGCCCTTCGCGACCATAAAGCCGTACACATTAAGAATTTGATTGAGTTCGAGGCGATTGAAAAAGACGTGACGATTGCGGCCCGACCGGTTTGTCACTGCCGGCCGGGCGGCGGGGCTGTAATCGTCTAGGCTCAGGATTTCCCCCATGGGCGTGCTCCTCGATGATAACCGCTGTCTGAAACCATTGCACAGCCCGCAGGCTCTGCAAAGCCCCCTAACGGTGAAATCCGAATCAGGCAAAATGACACGATACGTGGTGATTATCCGCGACGGTGCGCAGCGCCGGGCTTTCGCTGCGGCAGCGCTCCGCCACCTCCGGGCAACGGTCGGCAAACGGACAGCCGACAGCCAGCGACATCTGGCTGGTCACGCCGCCCTGCAGTTGGGACCGACGCCGGCGCCGGCCGGCTACCGGCCGCGGAACTGCGGCCAGCAATGCCTTGGTGTAGGGATGGCGCGGCATTGAAAACACCTGCTCGACCGGTGCCTGTTCGACGATCTGGCCGAGATACATGACGGCGACGTCGTCGCAGACATAATCGACCACGGCCAGGTCATGGGAAATCAGCATGTAGGTGATGCCTAGTTCGGCCTGCAAATCCTGCAGCAAATTCAACACTTGCGCCTGAACCGACACATCGAGCGCCGACACCGGTTCGTCGGCGATGATGATCGCCGGCCGGGTAATCAAGGCCCGGGCGATGGCGATGCGTTGGCGTTGGCCACCGGAAAATTCGTGCGGATACTTGTCGGTATCACCGGCCTTCAGGCCGACCGATTCCAGTGCGCCGACGATCCGCTCATGGCGCGTGCCGGGATCGGTTTTTTCCAACGCATCGAGCGGCTCGGCGACGATGCGGCCGACCTTGTGGCGCGGATCGAGAGAGCCGTAGGGGTCTTGGAAGACCATCTGGAAGTGCCGGCGCAGGCCGCGCAAATCTTCCGAGTCGAGGTCGTAGACCGACTGCCCGAGGATACGCACGCTGCCGCTCGACGGTGGTTCCAGTCCCATGATGACGCGGGCCAGCGTCGATTTGCCGCAGCCGGATTCGCCGACCACGCCGAAACTGCGGCCGCGCCGGATCTCCAGGTCGACGCCGTTCAGCGCGAAGACTTCCGCCGGTGGCTGAAACAGGCTCTTGCGTGGCAGCAGGTAGCGTTTGTGCAAGGCCTCTGTGGCGACCACGGTTTGCGTCGGCGCGCTCATCGGCCGCCGGTTCCGGTTTGCTCAAGCGCGAAACAGGCGGCCGCATGGTCCGGCTGCAGCACGGTCATTTCCGGCATTTGCCCGCGGCAAATCTCAAGCACCCGCGGGCAACGCTCGGCGAAGGCACAGCCCGGCGGCAGTTGGCTGACGTCGGGCACGGTTCCCGGGATCGTGGCGAGCCGGCGCGTGGCGCCTTGGCCGAGCTGCGGCACCGCGGCGAACAACCCCTGGCTATAGGGATGCGCCAATGTGTCGAATACCGCCTGGGTCGAGCCCTGTTCGATGATCGAACCGCCATACATGACCAGCAGCCGGTCCACTGTCTGGGCGATGACGCCAAGGTCGTGGCTGATCAAAATCAGCGCCATGCCGAGTTCGTCCACCAGATCGTGGATCAAGTCGAGGATCTGTTCCTGGATGGTGACGTCCAGCGCGGTTGTCGGTTCGTCGGCGATCAGGATGTCCGGCGCGCAACTTAGAGCCATGGCGATCATCACCCGCTGACGCTGTCCGCCGGACAATTGATGGGGATAGTTGCCGACCCGGGATTCCGGGTTCGGCAAGCCGACGCGATCGAGCAGGCGTATGGTTTCGGCGCGCGCTGCGGCGGCGCCCATGCCGCGATGCAGGCGCATCGGTTCGGCAATTTGCCGGCCGATCGGATGGACCGGGTTGAGCGAGGTCATTGGCTCTTGGAATATCATGGCGATGCGGTTGCCGCGGATCTTGCACAGCGCGTCTTCGTCGAGGGTGACGAGGTCTTGGCCGTCTAACAAAACCGTCCCCCGTGCCCGCGCCGTCTCCGGCAACAGGCCCATGATGGCGAGTGCCGTCATCGACTTGCCGCAGCCCGATTCGCCGACGATGCCGACGGTCTCGCCGCGGTTGAGGGTAAACGAGATGCCGCGGACGGCGCGGGCCGGGCCGTGCGCGGTGTCGAGCGCGACTTCAAGATTGTCGACTGCCAGTAAAGTCATGGCATGGTCTCCGGCGGCGGCGTCATCGCTGGCGCGCCAATCGCGGATCGATCAGGTCGCGCAAGCCGTCGCCCAACAGATTGAGGCCGAGCACGGAAATGGCGATGGCGACACCGGGATAGACCGCCAGCATCGGGTTTATGTAGATCATGGTTTGCGCCTCGCTCAGCATACGCCCCCAAGACGGCGCCGGCGGTTGAGCGCCAAGGCCGAGATAGCTCAAAGCGGCCTCGGCGAGGATGGCGATGGCGAATTGTACAGTGCCTTGGACGACGATGACCGCGGTGATGTTGGGCAGGATATGCTCGAAGGAAATGCGCGCCGCGCCTTTGCCGGCGGCGCGGGCGGCGAGAACGAATTCCCGGGCCCATACGGCGGCCGCGGCGCCACGGGTCAGGCGGGCGAATATCGGAATGTTGAAGACGCCGATGGCAATGATGGCGTTGACCGAGCCCGGGCCGATCGCCGCAACCAACATGATGGCCAACAGAATGGCCGGAAACGCGAAGGCGAAATCGCTGGCCCGCATGGTCACTTCTTCGATCCAGCCGCGCCGCGCTGCCGCCAACAGACCCATGGTGACGCCGATCAGTAAGCCAATGCTGACCGAGACGACGCCGACGCTAATCGAGTTCTGGGCGCCGGCCATGATGATCGAGAGAATATCACGGCCATACTGGTCGGTGCCGAGCCAGTGCTCCGGGCTCGGCAATTTGAGCCGGTAGCGCAGGCTCATCTTGGTCGGACCGTATGGTGTCCATATAAACGATAGCAGGGCGGTGGCGACCAGCAGGCCGGTCAAGGCGCCGCCGGCGACGAACGAGCGATGGCGTCGGGCGCGCGACCAGAAGCCGTCGGCGGCGCTCATAGGTCATGCACTTTCAGCCGCGGGTCGATCACGGCATAGAGCATGTCGACGATGAAATTGACGGTGATGACAATCGCCGCCAGCAACAGCACGACGTCGCGGACCACGACGATGTCGCGGTTGCCGATGGCCTGGAAGACCAGCCGGCCGATGCCGGGTATGGCAAACACGCTTTCGACCACAATGGTGCCGGCCAGCAAATTGGCGAATTGCAGGCCCATGATGGTGATCACCGGAATCAGCGCATTGCGCATGACGTGGCGCCAAAGCGTGGCGCGGCGGCTCAGGCCCTTGGCCCGGGCAGTGCGAACGAAATCCTCGCGCATGACCTCGAGCACCGAGGAGCGAGTGAAGCGCGCAAAGATCGCTGCCAGCACGGTGGCCAGCGCGATGGACGGCAGAATCAGCGCTTTGAAGGCCGGCCAAAGCCCGGCCTCCCAGCCCGGAAAGCCACCCGACTTAAACCAGCCGAGCTGCACGGCGAACAACAGGATCAGCATCAGCGCCAACCAAAAATTCGGCACCGCGATGCCGAGTTGGCTGATGCTCATCACGCCGACGTCGCCGCCACGGTTATGGTTGGCGGCAGCGTATACCCCAAGGCCTAAGGCGATGGCCGTTGCAATCACCATGGACATCATGGCGAGCGGTACGGTAATCACCAGGCGTTCACGCACCAGTTCCCAAATCGAAACGCCGTAGGTGTAGCTGTTGGCGAACTTGCCTTGGGCCAAATTGACGATCCACACCAAATATCGCTGCCAGGCCGGCTGGTCGAGGCCAAGCTCCTTGCGCAGCGCGATGATCGCGCTTTCCGGCGCTTCCATGCCGAGAATGACGTGCGCCGGATCGCCGGGTAGGACTTCCAGGGCGAGAAACACCAACAGCGACGCAACCAATAAGGTGGCAAAGAAAATGATCAGCCGTTTGGCGAGAAAGACGCTCAACGGCCCGCCTCACGTCCGCGCCGCACGGTCATAGCCGCTTACGGCAAAGATAGAGGCCGTCGCCGACGCCGATCAGGCTGACGTCGACGCGCTCGTCGTCCCGGATCTGTCGATTGAGCCCATCGACAATCGCGGCGTTGGGGCCGGTTTCCGGATCATCAAGCGCCACCACGCGCCCCATTTGGAAGGCGTTGTCGAGGGCGATCAGGCCGCCGGGTCGAAGCAGCGCCAGGGCGTGCTCGTAATAGACCGGGTAATTCTCCTTGTCGGCATCGATGAAGGCAAAGTCGTAAGAGCCCTCGGCGCCTTCGCCACGCAGCGTCTCAATGCTTTCGACCGCCGGCGCCAGGCGCAAGTCGATCTTGTCGGCAACGCCGGCCTCACGCCAATAGCGTCGGGCCACCGCAGTCCATTCTTCGGAGGTGTCGAGGGCGGTGATGTGACCATCTTCAGGTAAGGCCAGCGCCATGGCGAGCGACGAATAGCCGGTATAGACGCCGATCTCCAGAATGCGCCGCATGCCCATCAGTTTGACCAGCAAAGCCATGAAGGCACCCTGGTCGGCGGTGATCTGCATCATCGAAAACGCCATGGTGCGGGTTTCTTCCCGCAAAGCCGCCAGAATCGCCGGTTCGCGAACCCCGGCTTCGAGGATGTAGTCGTGCAGCGATTTCGGCAAATACCGGCTTTTGTGAGCGTCCACACATGGCTCCCTGATCAAAGGACGAAAATAGGCGCTTCGATGTCGAGGCGCAAACATGCTGTGCTGTGGGTGATCATAGCTCTGGCGGTTGTCGGCAGTCGAAACGCAGCCAACTTTGGCGTATCCGTCTGCATACAACCAAATTACCATTGGCGGCATGGACGGTATGGCTTTACCAACCCTAATAGAATCCAGGCGATGAAGGTTCTGGTCGTCGGCGATTCTCCTGGTGGATTGGCGGCGGTTCGTGAGCTTGGCTTATCCGGTTGGCATGTCGGGGTGGGATCGCCTGGCCGCTATGGCTTGAACGGCGTATCGCGGTGGTCACGTTGGACTAGCGATTGGCACAGGGTGCCGCACCCGATCGGCGACCTGGAAGGCTTCGTCGCATCAATCAACGACGCGGTGAGTACAGGCCAATACGAGATCTTGTTGGGAACCGGCGACGCGGAAGTCCTGGCCCTGTCCATCTCGCGAAGCAAGCTAGCCGCGCGCGTTCCCTATACGACGCATGAGAACGTCTTGCGTGGTTTCGACAAGCTGCGGCATCAGGCCGTCGCACGCAATGCCGGTTTGCACACGCCGCACACGCTGCCTGCAAATGCCGGCACACTGGAACGTTTCACGCTGCCTGTCGTCGTCAAAGCCAGGCTGCATTGGACACCGGGTTTCCGGAACATCACCGCACGCGTTCCCACGGCGATTTCATGGAGCCGGGAAGAAGCGTTGAAGCACGCCGCCCGCATGCGGGCGATCGGCGCCGACCCGCTTTTTCAGGAACCGATATCCGGGAGCGCGTTGCATTATGTCGCATTGTGCGATGAAGCCAGCAAGATCGTCTCCAGCGTTGGCCATGTGACAACCCATCTAGGGGCATCGGAATCGGGTCAGTCAGCGCGTGCACACACGGTTCAAACGGATTCGGATCTGGAAGAAAAAATTCAGAGCTTTCTTACGGAACTTCGGTGGTTCGGCCTGGTGGATCTTCAATTCTGGCAGCCGGAAGATGGCGAGCCCGTGCTGGCCGACTTCAACGGCCGCATTTACGGCGGCCTGGCATTGCCCCACGCTGCCGGCATGCGCCCGGTTGACCTGTGGGCGCGGCTGGCGACGGGCCGCCCCGCTGCCGCGCCGGGGCCGGTGCGGACCGGCGTCCGGTATCAGGCCCTTGAAGGGGATATCCTGAGGGCATTGTCGCTCACCGGGACAAAACGGGTCACGGCAGTTATCGACAGCATCGCTCATGCCTTTCGGAGCTGTCATCCCGTGTTGTGCAGGACTGATCCATTACCGACGGTCGGATATCTGGCTAAGCTCACTTCTCGGCTTGCCCGATCGGCGAAGCGTGGCGGAGGTGCCCGGCACGTCCCTTAGGAAAGTGCCGGCGGCACGAAGCGGATGCCGCCGGTCGGCTCGGCGGCAGTTCGACCTACCCGTTCTCGCCGAGCTCGGCGCAGAGTTCGTCCATACGCAACTCACCCTCTCGGGTTTGACCGCCGATTTCCAGGAACCGCCGCATGTTGGTTTGCGCGCCCTCGGTGCGCAATAGCCGCTCGAACAAGTACGCTTCCTCGACCAATCCGTCGACCAACGGTTTGTCGGACTGGTTGACGCTTTGCTTGGCGAGGCGCACAGCGGTGGGCGGAAAAGAGGCGATCCGATTCGCCAAACGTTCGACGTAGGGACCGATCTCGTCAGGCTCGAAGATTCGATTGAGATAACCCCAACGCTCGGCCGTTTCGGCATCCATGTCGTCTCCGCTCAAGATGAGCTCCATGGCGCGGCCGCGGCCGATCAGGCGCGGCAGCCGCTGCGTACCGGTACCGCCGGGCAGGATGCCGAGCGGTACCTCCATCTGATTGACGCGGGTTTTGCCGCGCACGCCGAACCGCATGTCGAACGCGGCCGACAGCTCGCTGCCACCGCCGCCCACACGGCCTTCGATTTGCGCGATGATGACCTTGTCCATGGTGCGAAAGCGCTCGCACATGGCGTGAAAAGGCTTTAGCTGCATGTCCCGTTGCGGTTCGGAATCGATCGCACGGTCGAGGATGGCAGCGACATCGAAGTGCGCCAGGAAGAATTCCGGATCGGCGCTCTTTATCACCACGACAGTAATGTCGGGATCGGCCTTGAGTGCCACGGAAAGCGCTTCGAGTTCCGCCAGCAGGGCCAGGGTTATGACATTGACCGGTGGATTGTCGATGGTGACGGTTGCGACCCGTCCGCCAAGGTCGACGCGGATGCCTTCAAATTCATAGGCCATATTGATTTTACTCCTTACCAGTGGACGCGGTCGCCTGAGTGTTCAATTCGGTTTCGCATGTAAGAAAATCGTATGCAAGAATGGTGTCCGATAATACTGATAGGAACGGTCATGACGCTCACGCTTTATTCCAACTACGTCAATTCCGCGGGAGAACGGGTGCGGATTGCCTTGGCGTTGAAGGGCGTTGACTACGAATATGTCTCGGTCGGCGACATAGGCTGGGCAGCTTATGAGGAAATCAATCCGCAGCGATTGATGCCGGCGCTGAAAATCGGCGCTTCGATCGTGCCCCAGGCAACGGCCATCCTGGAATATTTGGAGGAGACGTTTCCGCAACCGCGCTTGTTGCCGGCCGATTCGGTTCTGCGCGCCCGGGCGCGCGGCTTCGCTCAACACATCGTCAGCGAAATGCATGCCATCGACGTGATCCGGGTCCGGCGCTTTCTGCACAATGACCTGGGGGTCGAAAAACCGGGCATCGATCTCTGGCAGCGCCATTGGTTCGCCAAGGGCTTCACCGCACTGGAAGCGCTCTTGGGCCGGCGGGAAACGTGCTGGCCGTATTGCTTTGGCGACAGTCCCGGTTGGGCTGATCTGCATTTGGTGCCGCAGGTGCGCAAGGGACTGACCCGTTTCAATGTGGATATGTTGCCCTACCCGCTCATAGACGGGGTTTTCAAGGCCTGCGTCGATCTGCCCGCCTTCATAGCCGCTTCGCCACCGGAACAGCCGGATTATCCCGGAAAGGTGATCGAACCGGCATTGACCTGAAGCGCGCCGCGGCGCCGTAAGACCACCGTGCGTCCGGTCCGCTTGGCCCAGAAAATGCCTAATTTTCGCCAGCATCGTGCCCGATTGGATGCGCATCTTTGAAGCATAAGGCCCTGGCCGGGCCGGCCCAGCCAGTCGGATAGATCCCCTCCGACCGATTGGCGACAGGGTTGGCCTGGGTCCGGATTGCCTGGCGCGCCCCAAGCGTATCGATTTCTCCTCTCTGATGCCCCGGGGTGACGACGCAGGCGCGTACCGGTCTGGCCTTGTACAAAGCCCTAACTCGCCGTCGCCTGGCCGGTTGCCCCTTCCGCCAGGCGGCGGTTTCTTTTTTTGCGCCGTTCGGCGACACTAGACCAACCTGCGTTCTTCGAACGCAGACAAGTTGCTCTAACACTTTGAAACAGATCAAATTATCTGCATCAAAAATGATTGCATTTTTATGCAGTTTGATCTGGCCGCAAAGTTGAATACGAGGAGTTGCCGGATGGCGATCAAAATGTATGACCTTTGCGGTGCCGACGCCGCGCGGCGTTTCAGCCCCTATTGCTGGCGCACTCGGATGGCATTGGCCCATAAGGGTCTCGACGTCGAAACCGTGCCCTGGCGGTTTACCGAAACCGACAGGCTTGAATTTTCCGGCAGCAAGACCGTGCCGATCATCGTTGACGGCGACACCGTCGTCAGCGATTCCTGGGATATTGCCGATTATCTGGAAGAAACCTATGCTGATCGACCGTCGCTCTATGGTTCGGCCATCGGCCGAGCCGAGGCCCGGTTTGTCAGTCATTGGACTGAAGGCGTGCTGCACCCGCTGATGATCAAAGTGGCGGCACTGGATATTCACGATCTTTTGGCGCCGGTGGATCAAGCTTATTTTCGGAGCGACAGGGAAGCGAAGTTCGGTTCCACGTTGGAGGCTTTCACTGACGGGCGCGACGGCCATCTGCCGGCGCTCAAGGCTGCTTTGGCGCCGTTTCGCCGGGCCTTGAAGGATGCCGACTATCTCTGTGGCGCGGCGCCGGCCTATGGCGATTATGTCGTATTCGGGGCGTTTCAATGGTGCCGGGTGACCGCTACATTGGACTTGCTTGATGCGAACGATCCGGTGCATGCCTGGCGCGAGCGCATGCTGGATCTCTTCGACGAGCTCGGGCGCGCGACGCCAGCTCGGCAGTAAGGAGTTCTAAGATGACGACGTTATTTTCAGGCGGCCTGTTGTTCGATGGCGACAATGCACCAATCGACGGCCAGGCTGTCATGGTGGAAGCCGGTCGTGTCACAAAACTGGCTCCACGTGCCGAATTCGACGGCTTCGCCGGCAGCGAAGTGGATACCACCGGCGCCACCTTGTTGCCGGGCCTGATCGACTGTCATGTGCATTTCTGCCTTGGCGGCGAGGCCGATCCGGGCACGGCGGCGGATAAGCTGTCGGCCGCCGGCACCGGGCTGAAGGCGCTGGAGCGGGCGCAAGCCACCTTGCGCGGCGGCGTCATCGGCGTCCGCGATTGCGGCGGCCGCGACTTCATCGAGTTGGAAGTCCGCGATGCGATCGGCGCCGGCAGTTTCACCGGGCCGACGGTCAAGGCGTCCGGACGGGTGATTTGCATGACCGGCGGTCACGGCGCCCGCATGGGCCGGGTTGCCGACGGCGTCGACGACGTGGTCAAGGCGGTGCGTGAAAACATTCATGCCGGCGCCGACGTGATCAAGATCATGGCGACAGGCGGGGTCATGACACCTGGTGTCAATCCCGAAGACGCGCATTACAGCGCCGATGAAATGGCCGCGGGCATTGCCGAAGCGCAGCGCTTCAGCCGCTCAACGGCCAGCCATGCCCAGGGCGCAGAGGGTATCTTGAACGCGGTGCGCGGCGGCGTGACCTCGATCGAGCACGGTATTTTCATGGATGACCGCTGTTTGGAGGAAATGCTGGCTGCCGGCACGTATTTGGTGCCGACGTTGTCGGCCGTTGCCAACATCATCGAGCATCGCGATAAAGGCATCCCGTCTTGGGCCGTGGAAAAAGCCGAGCGGGTCCTGGAACGCCACAAGGAATCGTTCAAGGCCTACCACCAGGCCGGCGGCCGTATCGCCATGGGCACCGATGCCGGCACGCCGTTCAATCGCCATGGCGAGAATGCGCAGGAGCTTCGCTACATGGTGGAGAACGGCATGACGCCGGTCGACGCGTTGCGGTCGTCGACGCGGATCGCCGCGGATCTATGCGAGCTTGCCGACAACGGCAGCATTGCGGCCGGCATGGCCGCTGATTTCCTGATTGTCGAGGGCAATCCCGCCCAGGACATTAATCAGGTGGCGGACCAAGCCAATCACCGCCTTGTCGTGAAGAACGGAGCGCCGGCGGCCGGCGCCGCCAAACTCGCCGGGGGACTGGCCAAAATCGAGGCGGCTGCTAGCTTCTAGTCGGGTCGTGAGCGCTGCCGTCGATCCCGCGGCAAACAATGGACCGGCACCCTCTTGATGAATTGGCGGTCCTAGCTTACTTACCAACTCGAAAATCAATCGACCCGTGCCGCTTGCGCGGGCGAATGGAAGTGGTGACGAGAGGTGTCTATGGCGGCCATGTTGGAAATTAAGAATCTCACCAAGAGGTTCGGCCCGGTCCTGGCGGTTGACGATGTCAGCTTCGATGTGGGCCGCGGCGAGGTCCTGGGTTTCCTCGGGCCAAACGGCGCCGGCAAATCGACCACCATGAAAATGGTAACGGGATTTTTGAACCCGAACGGCGGTTCCATGCGGGTCTGTGGCCACGACGTTCTGCGGGAGCCGCTGGCTGCCAAGCGCTGCATCGGCTACTTGCCGGAAGGTGCCCCGGCGTACCCGGACATGACCCCCCACACCTACCTTAACTTCATCGCCGACATTCGCGGCTTGACCGGGTCCCAGCGTGCTGAACGCCTCGACTACGTTATCGCCCGTATCGGCCTCGATGGTGTGATGGAACAATCGATCGAGACCTTGTCGAAAGGCTACAAGCGCCGGGTCGGGCTGGCACAGGCACTGCTCCACGACCCGGACGTGCTTATACTCGACGAACCGACGGACGGTCTTGATCCCAATCAAAAACATGAGGTTCGCGGCCTGATTACCGAGATGGCGGCGGAAAAGGCAATTGTCATTTCGACGCATATTCTGGAGGAGGTCGAGGCGGTCTGCACCCGTGCCATCATCATCGCCAAAGGGCGCGTCGTTGCCGACGGGACGCCGCAGGAATTGGAAGCGCGCTCGGCCTACCACAATTCAGTAACCCTACGCCTCGAGGCCGGTGCCGCCAACGACGTCCGTCCGACGCTTGAAGCCATGGCCGGCGTTCTCCGTGTCGAGGCGACAGGCGACGGCGCCTTTATACTGGTGCCGTCGGGAGTAGAACCGATTGTCGATGAGGTCGGGCGAACGGCACGCTCGGCCGGTTGGCCGGTAACCGAGCTGCATGTTCGGCCGGGCCGGCTCGACGATGTGTTTCGAGATATAACGTTGGATAAGGAGGAGCGGACATGAGCGGCACGGCCGTAATTTTTCGCCGCGAGCTTGCCGGCTATTTCGCGACCCCGGTTGCTTATGTCTTTATCGTGATTTTCCTGGTCATGTCGGGCATCTTCACGTTTTATCTGGGCGGTTTCTTCGAGCGCGGCCAAGCCGATCTGCAGGCATTTTTCAATTTTCAGCCGTGGCTCTATTTGTTCTTGATCCCGGCCATCGGCATGCGGCTTTGGGCCGAAGAACGCAAGACCGGCACCATCGAATTGTTGCTGAGCCTGCCGATTTCGCTGGCCGGCGCGGTGCTGGGCAAGTTTCTCGCCGCGTGGGCGTTTACCGCGATTGCGCTGGCACTGACCTTTCCCATGTGGATTACTGTCGGCATTCTAGGCGAGCCGGATAACGGCGTGGTCGTCGCCGGCTATATCGGCAGCCTGCTCATGGCCGGCGGCTATCTTGCGATCACCAGCTGCATCTCGGCGATCACCAAGAACCAGGTGATCGCCTTCGTCGTCGCCATAGTGATTTGTTTCGCCTTTACCGTGTCGGGTGCGCCGCTGGTGCTTGATTTCTTCGCCGGTTGGGCGCCGGAAACCATTTTGGCCGTGGTTTCCTCGTTCAGCTTCATTACCCATTTTTCGTCGATCATCGACGGCGTGATCGATGTGCGAGACATCATCTATTTCGCCTCGCTGATCGCGTTTTGGCTGTTCGCCAACGCGGTCATCGTCGATCTCAAAAAAGCCGCTGGCTGAGGGAGACGGGGACATGAACAAGCGAACCCTTTCGATCTCCGGCCTGGCCATCGCCATCATTTTGTTCGTTGCGGTCAATATCCTGAGCCAATCGACTTTGCTTGGCGCCCGCATCGATCTGACGGAGAACCGCCTCTTTACCGTGTCCGAAGGCACGTCACGAATCCTGGCGGCGCTGGACGAGCCGATCGTGCTGCGGTTTTTCTTTTCCGCCAAACTGACCAACCAAGCGCCGCAAATGCGGACCTACGGCAATCGCGTGCGTGATCTGCTGCAGGAGTACGTCAACGATTCGAACGGCAAAATCCGCTTGGAAATTATCGATCCGGAGCCGTTTTCCGATGCCGAAGACCGGGCCGTCGGCCTTGGCCTTAGCGGCATTCCCGTCAATCAATCAGGCGATGTGTTTTATTTCGGGCTGGCCGGGTCGAATTCGACGGACGATACGGAAATTATTCCGTTCTTTCAGACCGAGAACGAGGAGTTTCTCGAATACGACCTGACCAAGCTTGTGTATGGCTTGAGTAATCCGAAAAAGCCGGTGGTCGGCGTCTTCAGCAGCTACCCCTTGGAATTTGGGCCGGGCGGCCTGCAAATGGCCATGCGGGGTCAATCCAATCCGTACGGTGTTCTGGATGCCATGCGACAGTTCTTCGACGTGCGGGTCTTGAAAAAAGGCGCGACAACCATCGAAGACGATGTCGATATTCTGTTGCTGGCCCATGCCACGGACATGTCCGAACAGACGCTTTATGCAGTTGACCAGTTCGTGCTGCGCGGCGGCCGGGCGATGATCTTCGTCGATCCGTTTTCCGAAACCGCGGCGCAAATCCCGCCGGCACCGGGGATGCAGCCGAATCCGGGTGCGACCCACAGCAGCACCGTGAAAAAGTTGTTCGATGCCTGGGGAATCGGTTTCGATACGGACAAGATCATCGGCGACCGAACCTATGCCACCAAGGTCAATGCCGGCCGCCTCGGCCGGCGCCAAATAGTGGACTATGTGTCGTGGATGTCGCTCAAAGGCGATGCGCTGAATAGCGAGGACGTGACGACGTCGCAACTGACCACCGTGATGATGGCCTCCGCCGGCCATATCACGCGCTCGGATACGGCGCCGGTGACGATGGAGCCGCTCATTCAAAGCAGCGCCGACAGCATGCAGATCGACACCGCCGCGGTACGGATGCGGCCGGACGTCGAGGGCCTGTTGGTCGATTTCAAACCGGACGAGGCGCGCTATGTGCTGGCGGCCCGGTTGAACGGCGCCGTAAAGTCGGCGTTTGACGGGCCGCCGCCGACGGCGGAAAAACCAGCGGCCGGTGCCGCCGGGACCAGCGAAAAATCCGATGAGGAGGCAAAACCCGCTGAGCATATCGAAGCCTCGACAGGGCCGATCAATGTCATCGTGGTGGGCGATGCCGACATGCTGGACGATCGGTTCTGGCTCCGGCGTCAAAACGTGCTTGGCCAAAATTTCATGGTGCCGACCTCGGCGAATGCGGATTTCCTGATCAACGGCCTAGACAATCTGGTCGGCAGCAATGATCTGATTTCCCTGCGCAGCCGCGGCCGCTCGGACCGGCCGTTCCTGGTCATCGAGTCTTTGCGACGCGACGCGGAAAGCAAATTTCTCGCCAAGGAAAAAGAACTGCAGCGGTCACTGCAGGAGACCGAGCAGAAAATAGCCGATCTGCAGAGCAAGTCGACTGGCCAGGGCGATGCCATCCTGACAGCGGAAGAAAACCAGGCGATCGATGGGTTTCGCCGGCAAATGCTGGATACCCGGCGGCAGCTCCGCACCGTTCAACTTGATCTGCGCAAGGATATCGAGACCCTGCAATCGGTCGTGAAGTTCGCCAATATAGGCTTGGTGCCGCTGGTGGTGTTCTTTGTTGCCATCGTTCTTGCATTAATTCGTCATCAGCGACGGCGGGCGTCCATGACCCGTCGCCTAGCCTAGAGCAACCTGTGTTCATTCGAACGCAGGTAAGTGGCTCTAACACTTTGAAGTAGATCAAATTATCTGCATCCAAATGGTTCCATTTTGATGCGGTTTGATCTAGGCAACGAGAAAGGGACGCGTAGAGCATGCGTACGAAGAGCTGGTTGGCCTTGGCCGCGGTCACGATTTTGGTCATTGCCGGCGCCGTCTACGTCGTGTCGGAGCAGGATCAGGCGACCTCGGAACAATCCCAGGAGGAAACGCTTTTTCCGGCACTAATGGCCGAAATCAATGACGTTGCGTTGCTTAGGATACGCAAGGGCGAGGTGACTTTGCATGTGGTCCGGGACGCTTCCGGCAGCTGGGCTCTGAAAGAGAAAGACAATTACCAGGCTTCGGCATCGAAAGTGAAAAAGGCCGTGGTCGCCATGGCCGACTTACGTGTGATCGAAGCAAAAACCGCTAATCCGGCGCTTTACTCGAAAATTGGCGTCGAGGACGTCGATGCGGAGGGTGCGGAATCGACATTGCTTGAGCTGGAGGACAAGGCCGGCCGATCCATGGCGCGCCTCATTGTTGGCCGCACCCGTTCGTTCGAGGCGGGGGCGAAGCCCGGCAAGATCTATGTCCGCCGGCCCGAAGAGGCAGGCGCCTGGCTGGTATCCGCGCGTTTGGACGTCAAGGCCGAGGCCTTGACGTGGCTCGACCTGGCGACAGCGAAGGTCGCAAAGACGCGGGTGCAACGGGTGGTCACCCGCCACGACGATGGCGAAACCGTGACAGTGCTGCGTGAAGACCCCAAGATCGACCGGTTCAGCCTGCAGAATATACCCGACGGCTTCAGGCTGGTGTCGGAACAACGCACCGGTGCGATGGCCGCGGCCCTTGAGTACTTTAACTACGAAGACGTGCTGCCGGCGGCGGAGAAACCCTTAACTGGCACGGTTGCGACCAGCGATATCGAAACCCGCGACGGCTTGCGGGTCACGGTTCGGATCATGCCGGAGGGCGATGCTTATTGGGCGACCCTGTCAGCAGCCTATGACGAAACCTTGATCCAGGACGACGAGACAGCAAAACCGGATGATAAGAGTGTTTCGAATACCCCGGAACAGGTCCGCAAACAGGTCGAGGACATCAACGGCCGCGTTCGCGGCTGGGTTTACAAGTTGCCGGAATACCGAGGCCAAAATTTCAGTCACCGAATGGCCGACTTGACCGAAGCCAAGAAGACGGCGGCCGAAAGTGGTGCCGGACCGGCGGCGAAAGAATAAGGAACCTTCAGACATGGCTACCGAAACCCTTGCCTTCGAGGCGGAAGTCAGCAAGCTCCTGCACATCGTCACGCATTCGCTTTACAGCGAAAAAGAGATCTTTCTCAGGGAATTGATTTCCAACGCCTCCGACGCCTGTGACCGGCTGCGCTACTTGGCGATCTCCGATCCCGATTTGACCATTGATGATCCCGAATTCCGGGTCCGTATCATCGTCGATGCAAAAAAGCGGACGTTGACCGTCATCGACAACGGCGAAGGCATGGACCGCGACGATCTTGTGGCCAATCTCGGTACGATCGCCCGATCCGGTTCGGCGGCGTTTAGCGACCAACTGACGGGCGACGCGGAAAAGGACGTCAAGCTGATCGGTCAGTTCGGCGTCGGTTTCTATTCAGCTTTCATGGTCGCCAGCACCGTCGAGGTCGTAAGCCGCAAGGCCGGGCAAGACGAGGCGTGGCACTGGGTTTCCACCGGCGGCGGCGAATTCACCATCGAACCGGCCGAACGCGAGGGCCGTGGGACGACGATCACGCTCAACATGCGCAAAGGCGAAAAGGAGTTCCTCGACGCCAATCGACTGACAAGTATCGTTAAAACCTATTCCGATCACATCGCTTTGCCGATTGTCATTGAAACGGTTGGCGGTGAGGAGGGTGAAAACTCGGCGGATCCGGTCAATAAGGCCTCGGCGCTATGGTCGCGAGCGAAATCGGAAATCAGCGACGAGCAATATACCGAGTTCTATCGACATGTCGGCAATCTCTATGACGAGCCATGGCTGACCATTCATGCCAAAGCCGAAGGCCGAATCGAATATTCCATGTTGCTGTTCGTGCCGTCGACCAAGCCGTTCGACTTGTTCGAACCCGAACGCAAGCACCGCTTAAAGCTGTACGTAAAGCGTGTTTTCATCACAGATGAATGTGAAGGCCTTGTGCCATCGTATTTGCGGTTTTTGCGCGGCGTGGTGGATTCGCAAGACCTGCCGCTCAATATTTCCCGCGAACTGCTGCAAAACAATCCGGTGCTTGGGCGTATCCGAAAGGCGCTGGTGAAGCGTGTACTGACCGAACTTGAACGCAAGGCCTCGAAGAAGCCCGAGGAATATTTCCAGTTCTGGGAGAATTTCGGCGCCGTGCTGAAGGAAGGTATCTACGAGGACAGCGAACAACGCGAACGGCTGTTGAAGCTGGCGCGCTTCCAATCCGTTGCTAGCGACGGCCCGCTATCGCTTGCCGACTACATCGAGAAAATGCCGGAAGGCCAGGACGCCATCTATTACATCACCGGCAGTGATCCCGAAGCCCTGGCGCGCAGCCCACAGTTGGAAGGCTTCGTCGCAAAGGGCATCGATGTGTTGCTATTATCGGATCCGGTCGATGATTTTTGGCTTGGCGTGGTCAATGCGTTCGAGGAAAAACCGTTCAAGTCGGTAACCCAAGGCGGCATCGACCTGTCCAAAATGAAGGCAACCGACAAGGACGAAATACCGGATGAGGCGGAAACGGAAGACGGCGATTTCAACCTGTTGATCGCCGCCTTCAAACAGACTTTGGAGAGCGTCGTCAAAGACGTGCGAAAAAGCGAACGGTTGACCGACAGCCCGGTTTGTTTGGTAGCCGACGATCAGGATTTGGACTTGCACATGGAACGGCTGTTGCGCGCTCACAAGCAAGTCGAAACCTCGGCCCAGCGGATACTCGAAATCAATGCCGCCCACCCGCTGATTCGCTCGTTGGGTGCCCGGGTCAAGGACAAGGGCATTCACCGTGACGTCGAAGAAGCGGCGTGGCTGCTGCTCGATCAGGCCAGGATTATCGAAGGTGAGCCATTGCCCGATCCCGCCGCGTTTTCCAAACGCATGGCCGAGTTCATGACCAAAGGCCTGACCGCCTAAGGCGTTGGGATTTCCACTTCGGAGACGCCATAGCCGGCTTCGATGGGAATCCGCAATACGCGGCCGGTCTCGGTCTTGGTCACGGCCGGCATGACCGTGACGATGGTGTCGATGCGGGCGGCCTCGAGTGCCGCGGCGATGGTTACCGACCGGGCCAATTTTCTTAAGTTCATCTGGGTCGCGAAAACCAAGGTGACCTTGCCCTGATCGTGGGCATCCAATGCGTCTTGCGGGCGGATCCATACCGAATCCACCGCTTCTGAACCGTCGTGGGCGGCTTCGCGTGCCACTTCCGCCGAGGCCGGACAAAGGTAAAAATAGGTATCGAAGCGTTTCGGCATCATCTCCGGCGTGATCCAATGGGCAAACGGCACCATCTGGTCGCAGCTGAAGACCAGGCCTTCGGCCACGGCCAAATCGACCATGCCGACGGCCTCGTCTTCCAAAGGTTTTCGATAGCGTGCCAACAGATCGGCCAATACGGGTCCGACAAGGGATTCGCCACTTTCGCGCCGGTGCGCCAACAGCACTCCGGTCTCCTCGAAGGCTTCGCGGATCGCGGCGATGCGCAGTGCCAGGGCGTAGTCGCTTAGATCAGCCGCATCGTCCGCGTGGTCACGTAGTGCCGGTTTGTGATCATGGTCGTTGACCTTGCCGCCGGGAAAGACCAACGCGCCGGAGGCAAAATCAATCGCGTGATGGCGCTTGACCATGAAAACCTCCAGGCCGTCATCGCCGTCTCGGATCATCAGCACGGTACTCGCCGGCCGGGCGACGGCGGGGGTTTTGGCGGTCATCGGGTGGTTCCTTGCGGTCGGTCGATTGGGCTGCGCGCCCGAATTCACCGTGTCGCCGCGGCAAAGTCAATCGCCGGGAGCAAATTGTTAGAGCAACTTAGCTGCGTTCGAATGAACGTCGGCTGCTCTAGGAACCGGGTGGAAAGGCGATACGGACAGCCCCGAGGATCGTGCCGTAACCCATTTTTTGGACGAAAACCGCGCAGCCGTCGCCGCCCTGGGCGCGCATGGCGGACAAGTCGATCGACAAGTCGCGGGCGCTGCCGTCCCAGACCTCAAGCCGTTGAATGTCGCGAACCACATTGTGATAAGCGATCTTGCGGCCGCTGTTTTCGCCACGCCCGATTTCGACCTCGTTGCGCTCGTCAAAGCGCACCAGCCAAATCCACGCGGTGTCGTCGAGTTTGGTTTTTGGCAGGTGAACGGTGACCGCACCCGCGTTGGCGCCGCTGCTTGTGGTGAGGGCTACTTCGGGCTCATGCATGGCGACATAATTGATGGCCTTTTGGACGCCGCCGCGATCGGAGCCGACTTCCTGCAAGCGGCCGCCAATCACCATTTGCGGCGTATAGACATACCGTTGGCCCAATACCTGGCCATAGGCCTTCTGCCGATTGGTCGTGTCACGCGAGGCAAAGGTGTCCTTCCAGCCGATGTAGTCCCAGTAATCGACATGATAGGAAAGCGCGATGATATCGTCGCGTTTGGCCAATTCGCCGAGATAAGTATCGGCGGGCGGACAAGAACTGCAGCCTTGGCTGGTAAACAATTCAACCACGACAGGATGTTTGGGATCGGCAACGACAGTGCCAATATGCAATCCGATGACGAACAAGCCCGAAAGTAAGCCCAGTGCCACCCTTTGCGCCGTTTTTTGTAGCATCATGGCGAAAACCTAGTAAGCGGTTGCGTGAAGAGCGAATCACTTGTCGGTGAAGGTATTTAGCCCAATCACCACATGTGGCCGCACTTCAGTAAATACCGCCCTAACGGCAGTGCTCGCGTCCCATCACGTCTTTGCGAGGATCCGTCGGGGCGGAACCTCGTTTTGGGGCAACGGTCAAGCGGCTTTTGTGTTGGCCATAATATTGCGAAGTACATACTGTAAAATGCCGCCGTGGCGGAAATACTCGACCTCGTCCAAGGTATCGATGCGACAAAGCAGCTTGATGCGCTTTTTCTTGGCATTTTTGTAGGTGATGGTGCAATCCAGTTCCTGGCGCGGTTTCAGACCCGCGGCAACGCCGGAAATGTCGAAGGTTTCACTACCGTCGAGCTTCAAGGTCTTGCGGGTAACGTTGCCTTGGAACTGCAGCGGCAAGACCCCCATGCCGATCAAATTGGATCGATGGATACGTTCGAAGCTTTCGGTAATGACCGCTTTGACGCCGAGCAATACCGTGCCTTTGGCGGCCCAATCCCGCGACGACCCGGTGCCATATTCCTTGCCGCCGACTACCACCAGCGGCGTGCTGGATTTGGCGTATTGCTGGGCCGCTTCGTAGATGGGCATCTGTTTGCCGGACGGCACATGAATAGTGACGCCGCCGACGACATCCGGGACCATTTCATTTCTGATCCGAATATTGGCGAACGTGCCGCGCATCATCACTTCATGATTGCCACGGCGCGCGCCATAGGAGTTGAAGTCGGCCAGGCCGACCTTACGGCCGGACAAGTACTTGCCGGCCGGGCCGCTCTTGGCGATCGATCCGGCCGGAGAAATATGATCGGTGGTGATCGAATCGCCCAAGAGCGCGAGGCAGCGGGCGCCACTGACATCACTTAAGGCCCCGGGCTCTGCGCTCAGGCCGTCAAAATAGGGCGGGTTTTTCACGTAAGTCGATTTTGCGCTCCAATCATAGGTCAGGCCGCCGGTCGATTTGATGCGCTTCCAGCCGGCATCGCCGCTGAACACGTCGCCATAGCGTTCGCGGAACATTTTCGGTTGCACGAAACTGTCGACGGCGGCGCGAACCTCCTTGTTGCTCGGCCATAGGTCTTTGAGATAGACCGGCTTGCCCTTTTTGTCGGTGCCGACCGGATCGCAATAGAGGTCGATCTTCATGGAGCCGGCCAAGGCGTAAGCGACCACCAACATGGGCGACGCCAGATAGTTCGCTTGCACCAATGGATTGACCCGGCCTTCGAAGTTGCGGTTGCCCGATAACACCGAACAGGCAACCAATTCGCCATTTGTGACGGCGTGCGCCACGGGATCCGGCAACGGGCCGGAATTGCCGATGCAGGTGGTGCAACCATATCCGACCAGGTTGAACCCAAGCTTGTCGAGCTCCGTTTGCAGGCCGGATTCCGCCAAATAGGCGCTGACCACCTGCGAACCCGGCGCCAACGAGGTCTTGACCCAGGGTTTGACTTTGAGGCCCAGGCGATTGGCATTGCGCGCAATCAGGCCGGCACCAAGCATGACCGAAGGGTTGGACGTGTTGGTGCACGAGGTGATGGCGGCGATCACGACGTCACCATGGCCAACGTCGTAATTGGCTCCCTTGGCTTTGACCCGCTTGTCGGCTTGCTTGGCGGGTATCGCAAAAACCTGTTTTTGGGCGTCCGCAAAGGCGCCGGCCGCATCGGATAAGGCGATGCGATCTTGTGGGCGCTTTGGGCCGGCAATGCTCGGTTCGACCTGGCCGACATCCAGATCCAGGCTATCAGTGAAAACCGGATCCGGCGTCCGGGCCGTGCGCCACATGCCCTGTTTGCGGGCGTAGGCTTCGACCAGGGCCACTTGTTGCGGCTTGCGCGCCGTTTTCTTCAAATAAGCGATGGTTTCGGCATCGATCGGGAAAAACCCGCACGTTGCGCCATATTCCGGCGCCATGTTGGCGATGGTCGCCCGGTCGGTCAGCGACAATTCGGACAGCCCGGGGCCGTAGAATTCGACGAATTTGCCGACCACACCCTTGGCACGCAACATTTCAGTCACCGTCAGCACCAAGTCCGTTGCGGTCGCACCTTCCTTGAGGCGCCCTGTCAGCTTCATGCCGATGACTTCCGGCAACAGCATCGAAATCGGCTGACCCAGCATGGCCGCCTCGGCCTCGATGCCGCCGACGCCCCAGCCGAGCACGGCAAGACCGTTGACCATGGTGGTGTGGCTGTCCGTCCCGACGACGGTATCGGGATAGGCGACGGTGCGCTTGCCCTCGCGCGCGGTCCAGATGACTTTTGCCAGGTACTCGACATTGACCTGATGGCAAATCCCGGTTCCCGGCGGCACGACGCGGAAATTATCGAACGCGTCCTGACCCCAGCGCAGGAACTCATAGCGCTCGCCATTGCGCGAATATTCTTGTTTCACATTGTCGCGAAAGGCATTTTTCCGGCCGAAATTGTCGACCATCACGGAATGATCGATGACCAGATCGACCGATGCCAGGGGATTGATCTTTTTGGGATCACCGCCCAGCTTGGCGACCGCGTCGCGCATGGACGCCAAATCGACCACGGCCGGGACACCGGTAAAATCCTGCATCAACACGCGCGCCGGCCGATAAGCGATTTCCTTGGTCGAGCGCCTGCTTTTGAGCCAGCGTCCGACCGCTTTGACGTCGGCAACCTTGACGGCGCGGCCGTCTTCGTGGCGCAGCAGGTTTTCCAAAATGACTTTCAAAGAGAACGGTAGACGCGACAAATCCCCCAATTCGCGCTCGGCCGCCTTGAGACTGTAATAATCGAAGGACTTTTTGCCGACCTTCAGCGTACGGCGTGTATTCAGACTATCTAAGCCCACGGTCTACTCCTCGCGCATGATCGTGATGGGACGGCGCCGCACCAAGAGACACGAAAACGCAACGCGACGAGGCACCGAGCCAAGTTCTGCCGCAATTGCCGCAAGGTTACAAGTGGCTTTGCCCAGTCGGTTCGGCGATATTCCAGCCGTGCGGCGGGTATTTCATGTTACGAAGCGTCTTGACCTATTTCCGATCGATGCATTATGAACCCTTGCTCGCTCGTCGGCGGCTGTGGAAATATTGCAGTGCGGTCTTGTTGGCGAATGGGTCGTGATTGCGTTACCCGGTATTTTCGGAGGATCGCTTTGCCCTTGAACATAGACGATGGTCAGCCATTGTGGTGGTCGGACCATAGCGCGATTGCGGAAACTACCGATGAGTGAGCCCGCGCGTTACGATACGTCACCGAAACTATTGATGCGCAACGCCGAAACCATGGCGGACCGCCCCGCGTATCGGGAAAAAGACCTCGGCATCTGGCAAAGCTGGAGTTGGAAGGAAACGGCCGCCGAAGTTCGTGCCTTTGCCTGCGGCTTATCGACGCACGGCATTGGCCGTGGTGACAAGGTCGCGATCATCGGTGCCAACCGTCCGCAGCTCTATTGGAGCTTTGACGCCCTGCAATCGATCGGCGCCATACCAGTGCCGCTTTATGCGGATTCCGTCGCCGACGAAATGAAATTCGTGCTCGACCATGCCGAGGTGATAGCGGCGATTTGCGAAGATCAGGAACAAATCGATAAGGTCATGTCGATCAAGGACAGCCTGCCGAACCTGAAATTTATGGTCTATGAAGACGACCGCGGCATGCGCAACTATACGGAAGACTTCCTGTCCTCATACGCCAGCGTGCAGGAAGAAGGGCGCCAGCTCGATGCCAAGAATCCGGACTTCTTTATTGGCGAACTCGGCAAAGCGAATGGCAGCGACGTTGCCATCATCGCCTATACGTCGGGCACCACCGGCAATCCGAAGGGCGTCATCCTGAATTTCGACAATCTCATCAAATCCGCGGAATTGTTTGCCGACCTCGAGAAACTGACGCCGGATGATGAGATTCTGGCCTACCTGCCGCTGGCTTGGGTTGGCGATCACTTCATGTCGGTTGCCGCCCAGCGGGTCGTCGGATGTCGTGTTAATTGCCCGGAAAGCCCCGACACGGTGATGCTCGATCTCCGTGACATCGGCCCGACGATTTTCATTGCGCCGCCGGCGATCTTCGAGAACTTTCTGACCCAGATCAAAATCCGCATGGACGACGCCGGTGCCATTAAGCGCAAAATGTATGATTGGGCCATGGCATTGGCGCGCCGCGTCGGCATCGACAAACTGGAAGGGCGGTCGGTCTCGTTCATGGACCGGATACGCTATCGGCTCGGCGATTTTCTGATGTACGGACCGCTGAAAAACAATCTTGGCCTGAGCCGTATGCGTTTTGCCTATACCGGCGGTGCGCCGCTCGGCGACGAGGTGTTCAATTTCTATCGCTCCGTCGGCCTCAATTTGAAGCAGCTTTATGGGCAAACGGAATCCTCGGCCTATTGCTGTATTCAACGCGATGGCGACGTGAAATCAGACACCGTCGGGCCACCCTGTCCGGGCTGCGAGGTCAAGATCACCGATGGCGGCGAGATCATCTACAAGAGCCCGGGCACCTTCGTCGGCTACTTCAAGAACGACGAAGCGACTAAGGAAACTCTGGACAGTAACGGCTGGGTCCATACCGGCGACGCCGGCATTATCGATGACGGCGGCCATCTTAAGGTTATCGACCGGGCCAAGGACGTCGGCACCTTGACCGACGGTACGCTGTTCGCACCGCAATATATCGAAAACAAGCTAAAATTCTTTCCCTTCATCCGCGAGGCAGTCGCCCACGGCGCGGACAAGGATTTCGTCACGGCCTTCATCAATATCGATTTGGAGGCGGTCGGCAACTGGGCCGAACGGAATGGCATTTCCTATACCAGCTATACCGATCTAGCCAGCCACGATGAAATTTACGGCCTGATCAAAGGCTGCATCGAAGAAGTCAACCAGGGTCTGGCCGCGGATTCGGCACTGGCGAATTCCCAGATCCGGCGCTTCTTGATCCTGCACAAAGAGCTCGATGCCGATGACGGCGAGCTCACGCGCACACGAAAATTGCGGCGACGGATCATTGCCGATCGTTACGACGAGCTGATAGCCGCATTGTTCTCCGATCGTGAGAATGTCTCGGTGGAAGCCCAGGTGGTGTTCGAGGATGGCAGAAAAGGTGTCATCAAGGCCGACGTGAAACTCCGCGACGTCGCCGTGTTCGGCGAACAACACGGTAAGCCGGCTTTCACGGCGGCGGCTTAGATGGATTACGTAAATTGAATCAGCAAACAGGCTTGAAGGCGGCTGACGCGATGAGTGAGAACGGTCGAGTGAGCGGTGAAGTGCTGCTGAAGATCGACAATATCAGCCTGTCGTTCGGTGCGGTGAAGGCGATCACGAATGTCAGCTTCGATATCCTGAAGGGCGAAGTTCGTGCCATCATTGGCCCGAACGGCGCCGGCAAGACGTCAATGCTGAACGTGATCAACGGCTTCTATCATCCGCAAGAGGGCACCATCACGTTCAAAAACAATGTGCGCAGCCAAATGAAGCCCCATAACGCGGCGGCACAAGGCATTTCCCGGACGTTTCAGAACGTCGCCCTGTTTCGCGGCATGACCACGCTCGACAACATAATGACCGGTCGCAACCTGAAGATTAAGAGCAATTTTCTTGCGTCGCTGTTGTACTACGGCTGGACTCAAAGGGAAGAAAATCGGCATCGGGATTTTGTCGAACACATCATCGGTTTCCTTGAAATCGAGGCCATCCGCAAAGTGCCGGTAGGGCGCTTGCCCTATGGCCTGCAGAAGCGCGTCGAATTGGGCCGGGCGCTCGCCGCGGAGCCGGAGCTGTTGCTGTTGGACGAGCCGATGGCTGGCATGAACCTGGAAGAAAAGCAGGATATGTGCCGCTTCGTGCTGGACGTGAATGACGAGTTCGGCACTACCATCGCCTTGATCGAACATGACATGGGCGTGGTCATGGATATCTCCGACCGCGTCGTCGTGCTCGACCATGGCGAAAAGATCGCCGACGGGACGCCGGATGAAGTCCGCGCCAACCAAAACGTCATCGACGCCTACCTCGGCGTTAGTCAAGACTGATTGACATCAGGTCCACGCATTACGAAGGCCAGGAATAGCCGACAATGGAATACTTTCAGATCGTCTTGATCGACCCGATCCTGGATATGATCGGATTCCCCATATTTTTTGCCGAGGTGGTGATCGGCGGCTTGATGACGGGCATTATGTATTCGCTGGTGGCCTTGGGTTTCGTCCTGATATTCAAGGCATCTGGCGTATTCAACTTCGCGCAAGGCGTGCTGGCCCTATTTGCCGCGCTAACCCTGGTCGGCTTGATGACCGGAACAATTCCGGTGACCCAGGCACAGGTACCAATGCTGGCGCTGCCCGTCTGGATCGCCATCATCGGCACCATCGTGGTGATGATCGGCTTGGCGTATCTCATCGAATTCGTGGTGCTGCGGCCGCTGGTCAACCAGGACCCGATCATCATGTTCATGTCGACGATTGGCCTGGCTTTTGTCTTGGAAGGCGTCGGCGACATCATTTGGGGCAGTGAGGTCAAGGCGCTGGATGTCGGCATTCCGTCGGGCATGTTCGAATGGCAAGGCATTCAGTTCCAGCAGTTCGATATCGTTGCCGCCGTCATTGCGGCATTGCTGGTCGCTGTGCTGGCGCTGTTTTTTCAATATACCCGCGTCGGCCGGGCCTTGCGCGCGGTCGCCGATGACCACCAGGCGGCGCTCTCCGTCGGCATTCCGCTGAAAACCATTTGGGTCATCGTTTGGTCTGTGGCCGGCATCGTCGCCCTAGTAGCCGGTGTCATGTGGGGTTCCAAAAGCGGCGTTCAGTTCAGCCTCTCGCTGATCGCGTTGAAGGCCTTGCCGGTGCTCATTTTGGGTGGGTTTACCTCGGTGCCCGGCGCCATTGTCGGCGGCCTGATCATCGGCGTCGGTGAGAAAGTCGCCGAAGTCTATTGGGGGCCGTTGGTCAATGGCGCGATCGAGAATTGGTTTGCCTATATCGTCGCGCTGATCTTCCTGCTGTTCCGGCCGCAGGGACTGTTTGGCGAAAAGATTATCGAGAGAGTATGAGACGATGATTTACCGTGAAACCGGTCAGTTCAAGACCAGCTACTCCGCAGATCAGGCAATCTGGCCAATTTTTCAGGATCGTTGGTTTATTGGCGCGATCGTTGTCGTGTTTTTCGTCGTTGTTCCCTTTGTCGCCAGTGAATACTGGTACCAGTCGATCCTCATCCCGACCTTGGTCTATTGCCTGGCGGCGTTAGGGTTGAACATTCTGCTCGGCTATTGCGGCCAGCTGTCGCTCGGCACCGGCGGATTCATGGCCGTCGGCGCCTATGCCTGCTACAAGCTGACCACCAGCTTCCCGGAAATGAACCTGCTTGTTGTGTTTTTGTTGTCCGGCGGAATCACCGCGGCAGTCGGGCTTATTTTTGGTGTCCCGAGCCTGCGTATTAAAGGATTTTATCTAGCCGTAGCGACCCTCGCCGCCCAGTTCTTTTTGGTTTGGTTGTTCAATAAGGTGCCGTGGTTCGTCAACTACAGCCCATCGGGGTCGATTGCCATGCCGCCCAGGGAACTGTTTGGCGTGCTGGTCACCGGACCCATGGCATCACCTTTGGCGCGTTATATGTTTGCGCTCATAGTGGTCGTTGTCCTGGCGATGATCGCCAAAAATTTGGTGCGTGGTCCGCTTGGCCGATCCTGGATGGCGATTCGCGATCAGGACATCGCCGCCGAAATCATCGGCATACGGCCATTGACCACGAAATTGTCGGCGTTTTGCGTGAGCTCGTTTTACGTCGGCGTCGCCGGCGCCATGATGTTCGCGTTGTGGCTCGGCAGCGCCGAGACCGAGGCCTTCGACATCAACGTGTCGTTTCTGGTTCTGTTTATGGTCATTATCGGCGGGCTCGGCAGCATTCTCGGTTCGTTTCTCGGTGCCATCTTCATTGCCAACGTGCCGATCCTGTTGAAAACCATCATGGTCGACGGCATGGGCATGCTGGCGGTTACCGCCAAACATGTGGAAATCATCGTGTTCGGTGGGTTGATTATCTTCTTTCTCATCGTCGAGCCGCTCGGCCTGGCGCGTTTATGGCAAATTGCGAAGGAAAAACTGCGGCTATGGCCATTTCCGCATTGATGCTGGGCGGGAATGAACCAGGCAATTTGAATTGCGATCCATTCGCTCGTTTGTTAGATTTAAGCACTTGTTGTGCTTGAAGAATCCGGCGGGCACGACTTCACCTGGGAGGATTACATGAAAGTACGACATTTATCTTTGGGGTTGGCCGCGGCGGCCATGGCGGCGTCCATCGGCGTGGTCAGCGTCGCTAGTGCCGAAGACGGCATTTTTGTGCCGAACCTGAGTTATCGGACCGGCCCCTTCGCGCCGGGCGGCATTCCGCTCGCCAATGGCATGCAGGATTTCTGGTCCATGATCAACGAGCGTGACGGCGGTGTCGGCGGCGTCAAGATCATTTATGAAGAATGCGAGACCGCTTACAACACCAAAGTCGGCGTAGAATGCTACGAGAAGCTGAAATCCAGAAAACCGGTCGCGATCGCGCCGAATTCGACCGGCATCACCTATCAGATTATTCCTAAGGCCGCTGTCGACAAGATCAACGTGTTCTCGATGGGTTATGGCCGTACATCGGCGGCTGATGGGCGGGTTTTTCCGTGGGTCTTTAATTTTCCGACCACCTATTGGAACCAGGCCTCAGCCTTTGTGAACTATATCGGCAAGCAAGAAGGTGGGCTGAACAAGCTCAGCGGCAAAAAAATCGTCCATATGTATTTGAACAGCGCCTATGGACGAGAAGCCAACCCAACCTTGCAGGTTTTGGCCAAAAAATATGGCTACAAACTTACCCTGCTTGCTGTCGACTTTCCTGGCCAAGAGCAGCGCGCCACTTGGTTGCAGATTCGTAGGTTGCGGCCGGATTGGATTTTCATGTCCGGCTGGGGCGTGATGAACCAGGTCGCAATCAAGGAAGCTGCGGGTATCGGCTTTAAGATGGATCATTTCATTGGCAATTGGTGGTCGGGCACGGAAAGTGACGTAATCCCCGCGGGCGCCGGCGCAAACGGCTACAAGGCAACGACATTCACCGCGCCGGGCAGTGATTTTCCGCTGCATGACGAGATCCGCAAGCATGTTTATGCCAAAGGAAAAGGCGCCGGTGAAGAAAGCCGCATCGGTGAAGTGCTGTATAACCGCGGAGTCCTTTGGAGCTTGTTCGTAGCGGAGGCCATCCGTAACGCCCAAGCGAAATTTGGCGTCAAACAAGTGAGCAGCGAACAAGTGCGCTGGGGCTTTGAGAACCTGTCCATTGGTCAGAAACGCTGGACTGAGCTGGGTCTGCCGAACTTCATTGGCGATATCAAAGTGACCTGTGCGGATCACGAAGGCGCCCACCCGATGCAGGTGCAACAGTGGGATGCGAATGCCAAACAATGGATAGTCGAACCTGGTCTCGTCGAAGTCATGAGCGACATAACCCGTCCGATGATCGAAGCGGATGCTGCGAAATTCGCCAAGGAAAACAACATCACGCCGCGCAAATGTAGCTAAGCGGTTAAAGACGTAACGGTATTTGATGGTCCGAGTCGGGCGGGGATTGAAACTCCCGCCGGTTCGGGCCATCAGATTTAGGCACAAACGGTTTGGCCTGCGGGTATGCGATCGCCGCAGGCCATCGGTCAGTGAAAGACATTTGTTGTGAGCGACGAAACCCCGCTTTTGGAAGTCAATAATATCGAGGTCATTTATGACCACGTTATCCTGGTTTTGCGCGGCGTCTCTTTGGCTGTACCGGAAGGCGGCGTGGTGGCGATTCTCGGCGCCAATGGCGCCGGCAAGACCACGACCTTGAAATCCATATCCAATCTGTTGGGTGCCGAACGCGGCGAAGTGACCAAAGGCTCGATCCTCTACCAGGGCGATCCGGTCGAGGCGCGCAGCCCCAACGAGTTGGTCAAGCGCGGCGTGATCCAAGTGATGGAAGGGCGCCATTGTTTCGAACATTTGACGGTTGACGAAAATTTGCTGACCGGCGCCTACACGCGCGGCGGCGACCGGCGTGGCGTCAACCGAGACCTTGACATGGTCTACGATTATTTTCCGCGGCTGAAAGAGCGGCGCGGTTCGCTGGCCGGTTACGTGTCGGGTGGCGAACAACAGATGACCGCGATCGGCCGGGCCTTGATGGCGCGGCCGAAATTGATGCTGCTGGACGAACCCTCCATGGGATTGGCGCCTCAGTTGGTCGAAGAAATTTTTGAAATCGTTGCCAAGCTGAACCGCGAGCAGAATGTCAGCATTTTGTTGGCCGAGCAGAACGCCAACATTGCCTTGAAGTATGCGCAATACGGCTATGTCCTGGAGAACGGCCGCGTCGTCATGGACGGCGATGCCAAGTCGCTCGCCGACAACGAAGACATCAAAGAATTTTATCTCGGTATCAGCCACGGCGACAAAGCGAGTTTTCGGGATACCAAGCATTACCGCCGCCGCAAGCGCTGGCTCGCTTAAAGCAGATCCCCATTGCCGATGGCGTCATCCGGGCGCGAATTCGCAGGACAGAAAGGCGTTCTCAATGGCCGATTTCTACGATTCCCTTGAAACCCGCGATCCCGATCAACGTCGGCAGGAGCAATTGGCCGCCCTAGTGGCGCAGATTGACAACGCCAAGCAAAATTCGCCGGTCTGGGCCGAGCGCCTGGCCGACGTAAACAGCGCGGAATTCGGCGACGTCGGCGCCTTGGCGGCACTGCCGCGCATCCGCAAGACCGATCTCGCCGATCGCCAGCAAGCGGCACCGCCGCTTGGCGACTTGAATGCGGTCCCGGTTAGCGAAATGGCCCACATCTTCATGTCGCCGGGCAACATATTCGAACCGGATTCCGCTAATCCTGATCATTGGCGCTTTGGCCGCGCCCTGTTCGCCGCCGGCGTGCGCAAAGGCGACATCGTTCACAACACGTTTTCCTATCATTTGACACCTGCCGGCATGCTGGTCGAAAGCGCCGCCCGGGCAATTGGCTGCCCGGTGTTTCCGGCCGGCGTCGGCAATACCGAGCTTCAGGTCCAGGCTATGGGGCATATTCGGCCGAATGCCTATGGCGGGACGCCGTCGTTTTTGAAAATCCTGCTGGATAAGGCGGCGGAAATAGGCGTGGATGTCTCCAGTCTCACCAAGGCCTCGGTCGGCGCGGAACCGCTGCCGCCCAGCCTGCGCAAGGAATTCATCGATCGCGGCGTGTTCACGACGCAAAGCTATGGTACCGCCGATCTCGGCTTGGTCTCCTACGAATCCGAAGCCATGGACGGCATGATCCTCGACGAGGGTGTCATCGTCGAGATCGTTGACCCGGAATCCGGTGTCCCGGTCGAGGACGGTGAGGTTGGCGAGATCACCGTGACCACCTTCAATCCGGTTTATCCGCTGTTCCGGTTCGCGACCGGTGACCTGTCGGCGATCATGCCGGGCGCCAGTCCGTGCGGGCGCACCAATACGCGGATTCGCGGTTGGCTCGGCCGTGCCGATCAATCGACCAAGGTCCGCGCCATGTTCGTGCACCCGAAGCTGGTTGCCGACGTAGCCTCCCGCCATCCGGAAATCGCCAAGGCCCGGCTGGTGCTGACCAATCCGGAAAACCGCGACACCATGGTGCTGCATTGCGAAGTCAGCGGCGCGGCGGACGGTCTGGCCGAAGCCGTGGCGGGCAGCATTCAAACCGTCATGAAGTTGCGCGGTGAGGTCGAGATCGTTGCCGCTGGCAGCCTGCCAGCGGACGGCCTGTTGATCGACGATCAGCGCACCTACGTTTGACGCGCCAGCATGCCCGGAAGGGAAACGAGGCTCAAGCCATGCATTTCGCGGCCAAGGACGTCACCTGCATCCGCGGTGATCGCTTGGTGTTCGCGGACCTCTCGTTTGCGCTTGCATCTGGGGAAGCTCTGTTGCTGCGCGGCCGCAACGGCAGTGGCAAATCAAGCCTGTTGCGCATTGCCGCCGGCTTGTTGGAGCCGGCATCCGGCAGCCTGATCTTGGACGACGTCGATCGGTTGGCGGATCCGGATCGGTTTCGCGATGCTGTCGCCTATGTCGGCCATCTGGATCCGCTGAAGGCGGTTTTGTCGATTGCCGAAAATCTTGATTTCTGGTGGCGGTTGCACGGCCGACGCGGCACCGTCGATGCGGCGTTGGCACGTTTCGGACTGGACGATCTCGCGGCCATTCCGGCGCGCTATCTGTCCGCCGGGCAGCGCCGGCGGGTAAACCTGGCGCGCCTGTTCGTGGCGCCGGCGCCGCTCTGGTTGTTGGATGAACCGACGACCGGCTTGGACGCCGCCTCGATCGCTGCCCTGGTAGACGCGATCGCGGAGCATCGCGGCGGTGGCGGCGCGGTCATGGTCGCAACCCATATCGATATTGACTTGCCCGGCCATCGAACCCTGGCACTCGATGCCGTCGCCGCCGGCGGCGCGCCGTGAACGGCTTTTTCACCGTGCTCGTCCGCGATGTAGGGCTGGCCTATCGCCAGGGCGGCGCGGCGCTGTTGGCCGTAGCGTTTTTCGTGGTCGTGGTGACGTTGTTTCCACTCGGCATCGGCCCCGAATCGGAAATCCTCTCCAGGATCAGTGCCGGCGTGGTTTGGACTGCCGCCCTGTTGGCGGCCTTGCTATCGCTCGACCGCATGTTTCAGGCGGATCTCGAGGACGGCAGCCTGGATCTGTTGGCCATGGCGCCGGTGCCGATGGCAGCGATTGTGCTGGCCAAATGCGCCGCCCATTGGATCACCACGGCGCTGCCCCTGATTGTTGTGGCACCGGTCCTGGCCATTCTGATGCAGATGCCGACCGAAGGCTTGGCCGTGTTGCTCGCCTCGATGCTCCTGGGTACGCCGGCGCTCAGCTTGCTTGGCGGTATCGGCGCCGCCTTGACTGCGGGGATACGTCGCGGCGGCGTGTTATTGTCTTTGCTGGTTTTACCCCTTTATATCCCTGTATTGATCTTTGCCGTGGGGGCGGTCGATGCATCGATTGGCGGCTTGGCGGCGCGGCCGCACCTGTTATTGTTGGCGGCGGTGACCTTGGTCTCGAGCGTGATCGCGCCGATCGCCGGTGCCGCGGCGATTAAGCTTGCTCTGGAGTAGCAACGGGAAATGAAGGAATCCGTGCGCCCATGAACGTCATGCATCGATTTGCCAATCCAACGCGCTTCCTGCGCCTGGCGCGGGTCATCCAGCCTTGGGGCATGGCCGTTGCTTTGGCCGCCATCGCCGTCGGCCTGGTCTGGGGCCTTGTTTACGCGCCGGTAGACTACCAGCAGGGCGATACCGTGCGCATCATGTTCGTGCATGTGCCGGCCGCCTGGATGGCTCTGTTCATCTATGGCGTCATGGCCGTGGCCAGCGCCGTCGGCCTGATCTGGCGCCATGCAGTGGCCGATCTTGCGGCCAAGGCGAGCGCCCCGATCGGCGCCGCCTTCACGGTCATTTGCCTGGTGACCGGCTCGCTCTGGGGCCAGCCGATGTGGGGAACCTGGTGGGTGTGGGATGCCAGGCTCACGTCAATGTTGATATTGTTGTTTCTCTATATCGGCTATATGGCGTTGTGGCAGGCCTTTGACGACCCGCAGAAAGCGGCGCGGGCGGCGGCGATTTTGGCACTGGTGGGGACGATCAATTTACCGATCATCAAATTTTCCGTCGATTGGTGGAATACCTTGCATCAACCAGCCAGCGTGCTGACCTTGGAGGGGCCGAAAATCCATGCCTCGCTGTTGTGGCCGCTGGTGTTCATGGCGATCGGCTTCAAGGCCTATTTCGTTTCCGTGCTGATGATCCGTATACGGTCGGAACTGGCAGCGCGCCGGATTCGCGGCCTTAGGCTGGCCTACGCGGCAGCCGATTCCAGGCAATAACGGTGATGGCGGATTTCTTCTCCATGGGTGGTTACGCCGCTTTCGTTTGGCCGGCTTTCGCCGTTGCCGCGGTGGTCATGGTCGGATTGTTGATGACCAGCTTGCGTGGACTGCGTACCAATCAGGCCGCCCTTGACGCGCTCGAGCGTGACATAGCGCCGCGCCGACGGCGGCCCCGACAAAAGGTGTCCAAAAATGACGCGTAAGCAGCGACGCATGACTTTCGTCATGACTGGCCTGGCCGTAATCGGCGTCGCGGCCGGCTTGGTGTTGTTTGCCTTTCAGGACAATCTCGTGTTCTTCCATACGCCGACCGATGTCGTTGAAAAGGACCTGCCGGCCGACAAGCGCTTCCGCCTGGGCGGCTTGGTCGAAGAAGGCAGCGTCGAGCGCGACGGCCTGACCACGCGGTTTCGCATCACCGATACGGCGCGAACCGTCCAAGTGGTCTATAAAGGCTTGTTGCCCGATCTGTTTCGCGAAGGCCAAGGCGTGGTTACCCAAGGCTCGCTGAACGGCAGCAAGACGTTCGTGGCGACCGAAGTGCTCGCCAAGCACGACGAAAACTACATGCCGCCCGAGGTTGCCGACGCGCTCAAGGCGGCCGGCCAGTGGAAAGGGAAAGAATAGAATGATTGCCGAAGTCGGTCATTTTGCCCTGATACTGGCGTTGGTCGTTGCCGTGGTTCAGGCGGTGCTGCCGCAGTGGGGGGCGTGGTCACGCGACCAGGCCTGGATGGCCGCTGCCATCCCCGCCGCGTACGCCCAGTTCGCCCTCGTCGCGATCGCTTTTGCCGCGTTGATGCAGGCCTTTGTGGTGTCAGACTTCTCGCTCGAGGTCGTCGCCGCCAATTCCCACAGCGCCAAGCCGATGATCTATAAAATCTCCGGCGTCTGGGGCAATCACGAGGGCTCGCTGCTGTTGTGGATCCTGATCCTGGCGGCGTTCGGCGCCATGGTCGCGGCGTTCGGCAAGAACCTGCCGGTCAGCCTAAAAGCCCGGGTGCTGGCGATCCAGGCGCTGATCGGCGTCGGCTTTTTGAGCTTCATCATCTTGACCTCCAATCCCTTCCGCCGCCTTGATCCGGCGCCAGCCGACGGCAACGGCCTCAACCCGCTGCTGCAGGATCTCGGCCTGGCGTTTCATCCGCCGATTCTCTATCTCGGCTATGTCGGGCTGTCCGTGTCATTCTCATTCGCCGTCGCCGCCCTGATCGAAGGCCGCGTCGATGCTGCTTGGGCGCGCTGGGTGCGGCCCTGGACCTTGGCGGCCTGGGCATTCCTGACGCTCGGCATCGCGCTCGGCTCCTATTGGGCCTATTACGAACTCGGTTGGGGCGGCTGGTGGTTTTGGGACCCGGTCGAAAACGCCTCCTTCATGCCTTGGTTGGCGGCGACGGCGCTGTTGCATTGCGCCACGGTCGTCGAAAAACGCGATGCCTTGAAAAGCTGGACGGTGCTACTGGCGATCCTGGCGTTCTCCTTGTCCTTGCTCGGCACCTTCTTGGTGCGCTCCGGCGTCCTCAATTCCGTGCACGCCTTCGCCTCGGACCCGACGCGCGGTGTCTTTGTCCTATTGTTTCTGGCAATCGTGGTCGGCGGCTCGCTGTCGCTCTATGCCTTCCGCGCGCCGACCCTGAAAGGCGGCGGGCTGTTCAGCCCGATCAGCCGCGAAGGCGGTCTGATCCTAAACAACCTGCTGCTGACCACGGCCTGCGGCACGGTCTTGCTGGGCACGCTCTATCCGCTGTTTCTCGACGCCTTGACCGGCCAGAAAGTCTCCGTCGGTCCGCCTTATTTCAACGCGACCTTCGTGCCGTTGATGACGCCGTTGGTGATCGCCGTCGCGATCGGGCCGCTGTTACCGTGGAAACGCGCCGACCTCGGCGCCGCCCTCGGCCGGCTCAAGGCGGCGTTGGCCTTTGCCGTCGTGGTCGCCGGGCTGGCCTGGTGGTGGTTGGCGGACGGCCCGGTGCTGGCCCTGTTGGGGATGGCGCTCGCCGCCTGGCTCGGTGCCGGCGCGTTCACCGATTTAGCCGGCCGGATCAAACTGTTCCGCGTGGCTCCGGCCAACAGCTTGGCCCGGGCGCGCGGCTTGCCGCGCTCGGCTTACGGGACGTTCCTGGCGCATCTCGGCGTGGCGCTCACCATTCTCGGCATCACCGTGTCGGAGGCCTGGCAACAGGAACATCAGAGCATCATGGTTCCCGGCGACCAGGTGGTGCTGAGCGACCGGTCCTTCACCTTCGTTGACGCCCGTGATTCCCGCGGCGCCAACTACACCGCCCTGGTCGGCACCTTCACGGTAACCCGCGACGGTGCGCCCATCACCGTCATGCAGCCGGAAAAGCGGCGCTATACCGACCCGCCGATGGAAACCACCGAAGCCGCCATCCACGCCACGTTCGCCCGCGACCTCTATGCCGTGATCGGCGAGGCCGACGGCCGCGGCGGCTATGCGGTACGGCTATACGTAAAGCCGATGATCGGCTGGATTTGGCTCGGCGCCATGATCATGGC